>Ga0183260_10001152_pt1 | contig 22342 bp, 18 predicted proteins | sample AntDrymUQ4972206_2_FD_129768 | JGI IMG/M metagenome (GOLD analysis project Ga0183260, IMG submission 129768) | Polar desert sand microbial communities from Dry Valleys, Antarctica - metaG UQ497 (22.06) (version 2) (version 2) | ecosystem: Environmental > Terrestrial > Soil > Desert | place...
GCCCTGAATCGCGAACGCAATCGTTTGCGGCGCACGGGCAGCCATCGCAAGATAGACCGGCCGGCGGGCCTGAACTCATCGCGGCGACCGATGAGGTCAGGCCCGCTCTTCCGTCTAAGCGTTCGAGACCGATGACCACGATGGATAGCCGCTCCCGCTGGCTCGCGCTGATCGTCCTCTGCCTGGGCGACCTGATGATCGTCCTCGACACAACGATCGTGAACGTCGCGCTGCCCTCGATCAGAGGGGACCTAGGCTTCTCCGAGACATCGCTGGCCTGGGTCGTGAACGCCTACCTGCTGACCTTCGGCGGCTTCCTCTTGCTCGGCGGGCGCCTCGGCGACCTCTTCGGCCATCGCCGGCTCTTCCTGATCGGCATCGCGCTCTTCACGGCCGCCTCGCTCGCCTGCGGCCTGGCGGGCTCGCAGGAGTTCCTGGTCGCAGCGCGCGCGGTCCAGGGCCTGGGTGGCGCCCTCGTCGCGGTGGTCGCACTCTCGCTGATCATGACCTTGTTCACCGAGCCGGCCGAGCGGGCGAAGGCGATGGGCGTGATCGGCTTCGTCGCCGCCGGTGGCGGCAGCGTCGGCGTGCTCCTCGGCGGCATCCTCACCGATGTGCTCGACTGGCATTGGATCTTCCTCGTCAACCTCCCGATCGGTGCGGCAGTCTTCGCGCTCTGCCTCGTCCTGCTCCCTGCCAGCCGCGGTCCGGCGGCAGCCGGACGGCTCGACGTCGGCGGCGCCGTGACCGTGACGACGGCGCTGCTGCTCGCCGTCTACGCGATCGTGAACGGCAATGAGACGGGCTGGGCCGCTGGCCAGACGGTCGGCCTGCTGGCGGGCGCAGCGGTGCTCTTGGCGGTCTTCCTCGCGATCGAGGCTCGCGCACGCTCGCCGCTGATGCCGCTCGGGCTCTTTCGCCTGCGAAACGTCGCAACCGCGAACATCGTCGGCGTCCTCTGGGCGGGCGCCTTGTTCGCCTGGTTCTTCCTCTCCGCTCTCTACCTCCAGCTGGTACTCGGCTACAGCCCGCTAGAAGTCGGTCTCGCCTTCCTGCCGGCGAACCTGATCATGGCGGCGTTCTCACTTGGCCTCTCGGCCAAGCTCGTGATCCGGTTCGGCTTCAGGGTGCCGCTGGTGACGGGGATGCTGCTCGCCGCGGGCGGGTTGGTGCTCTTCGCACGGGCTCCGGTCGACGGGAGCTTCGCCATCGACGTTCTGCCAAGCATGATCCTGCTCGGGTTCGGCGGCGGCATGGCGTTCAACCCGATGCTGCTAGCCGCAATGAGCGACGTCGAGCCGAGCGATGCCGGCCTCGCCTCCGGACTCGTCAACACCTCGTTCATGATGGGCGGGGCGCTCGGCCTAGCGGTCCTCGCGAGCCTGGCCGCCCGCCGCAGCGACAGCCTGCTCGCCTCCGGTGACGGCCCGCTCGTGGCTCTCACCGGTGGCTACCACGGGGCCTTCCTAGTCGGCGCTGTCTTCGCGGTCGCGGCGGCCGTGCTCGGTGGCACGCTGCTGCGCACTCGCGCCTCGGGCGCAACCGATGACGGCGGGCAGGCGACCGGCGTGCCAGTGGCTGCCGAGGCCGGCTAGAGCGCCCTACTCCAAATCAGGCTTCAAGACTGGTCCGGTCGCGCGGGCTCGTTCTCCTGCAGCGCCTGCCCGAACTCCGCACAGGCCTCGTTACGGCACTCCCAACCGTGCTCAGGCCCGGCCAGCGCTTGACTCCCGGGCTGGCCACAGGATGGACACAGCGGAGCCGTCACCTTGCGACGCCGCCAGCGATCGGCGTCCTAGCGCGAAACGGCATCTTTGAGCTCGCGCTGGAGGCGTGCCGGGTAGGGCATCTCTTTCGAGCGGCGTCGTTCCTTGGCCGCGACCGAGTCCGCGTCCGCGTCCCCTGCGATCTTCGAGGCAGGAGCCCGACCGGGTGGACCGGCGGGGCGGAGCGACACTTTGGTGGCGGCACGGCGCGCGCGCTCGCTGGCGCCGGCCTGTTGTCGGGCTTCGCGGGCCCGGCCCGCACGTTCGCGGGCGCGTAGGCGATCGCCAGCAAGGGTGCCTGCGTTCGGCAGCCTCGATCGGACACGCGGCAAACCGGTCGTGAGCGCGTCGTCGACTCCCACCGCAGACGCGCCGGGCCCCTTCGCCATTTGCGCTCCCAGAGGGGGCGCATTCGCGCTGCGCGCGGCGCGGTCGCCCTCCGTCGTGACCGCCACGCCGCCCCCGAGGGCGCCCGCGGCGATCGCGGTCGCCGCAACCTTCGCAACGCCCGCCTTCGTCGCGAGCGAGGCGGCCAGGCCTCCTGCGCCGAGGCCGGTGCCAGCGCTCGCGCCTGCGCCTGCGCCGAGGCCAGCGACAGCAAGAGCGCCCTCCCTCAAGCCCAGTGTTGGGACGACCGGCAGCACGATGGCGAGCATCTGGCGCTGGCGGCGCACGTCGTCGCGGAAGGCAGCGCAGCTCGGGCACTCCTTCAGGTGACGCCGGATCGCGCCACGGCGGAGCGCACCGCCAGACAGAGTCGCGACCTGCTCGCGAATCCGCTCACAGGTCGTCTCGCGGGCGCGGCGACCGTCGATCAGGGCGGAGCGGCCCTGAAAGACGAGCGACTTCACCTTGGTCGCCTCGCAGCCGAGGATGCTCGCGATGTCGATGTGAGAGATGTCTTCGATCTCCGTGAGCACCAGTGCGGCCCTCTGCTGCGCCGGCAGCTCGGCGAGATCGTCGAGCAGCTCGCGCAGGTCGGCGCGCTGCTCGACCTCATCCGCCAGGCCCGCCGTCGGCCGCTCGACGAGCTCGCTCGCGAACTCGCGCCGGGCGCGCAAGACCGACAGGCAGCGGTTGCGCGCGATCGTGTAGAGCCAGGGCTTGAGCCTGATCGGGCGATCGCGGGCCAGCAGGTCGCTGTAGGCCGAGAAGAAGGTCTGCTGGACGGCATCCTCGGCCTCTTCGCGAGACCCGAGCATCTGGCGACAGAATGAGAGAGCTCCGCGGTGGTGACGATCGTAGATGACCTCGAAGGCGGCCTCGTTGCCGCGCCTGAGCGTCTCGACGAGGCGGTCATCGGAGAAGGTCGCGAGCAGCGCGCGCGAGCGGGGAAGGGTGGGTCGAATCGCTGGACGAAGGGGGGAGGCCTCCATGGACTGCCTAGCGTACGGCGGCCTTGTTCGACCGTCAATCGGTGTCTGGGAGCAGCTCTCATACCCGATCCTCAAACGCGGTCGCGCGGCGGTCGTCAGCTCAGCCGGCTCGCGCCGGCCGTGTGCATAAGCTGTTGGAGATGGCGAGCCGCAAGGATCAGAAGGAGGCGCTGCGGGCGCAGCGCCTTGAGCGCGAGCGGGCCGCCGCTGCCGCCCAACAGCGCAAGCGCCTGGTCGGCTACGGGATCGCCGGTGTGCTCGCGCTGGCCGCGATCGTCGTCGTCATCGGGCTTGTGCTGCCCAAGGGAGGCGACGAGCAGAAGTCCGAGGGGGGCTTCCCCAAGGGGACGGTTCCGGCACAAAAGGTGACCGAGCTCAACGCGGCTGCGAAGGCCGCTGGGTGCACCGTCAAGCGGGTCAAGGAGGAGGGGAGCGATCATGTCAGCGGGCCGGTCAAGTACAAGACAAACCCGCCGACGTCCGGCGACCATGCCCCCCCCGAGCTCGTACCGGATGACGGCGCCTATCGCGAGGCGCCGGAGAAGGAACGCCTCGTGCACTCACTCGAGCATGGGCGGATCGTCATCCAGTACCGCCCCACCGCACCAGCGGCCCTCCAGGGAAGCCTCAAGGCGCTCTTCGACGAGGACCCCTACCACATGCTCCTCGCGCCCAACACCACGAACATGCCCTTTGAGGTCGCGGCCACGGGCTGGACCCTCCTGATCGGCTGCCGCGAGGCGAACGACAAGGTCTATGACGCCTTACGGGCGTTTCGCGACCGTTTTCGCGACCACGGACCGGAGCTCGTTCCCTAGCCCAAACTGGCGACAGGGGCCCGCACACCCTGGTGCTCGAGGCTGATGTCCAGGGGCCCGCACAGCCTGGTGCTCGAGGCTGATCTCCAGTCGCCCCGCAACACTTGGGTCACCGGCGCTCGCCTGCGCATCGCCTGCGCCGGCGGGGTGTTCAGGGGATCGTTATGCGCTTGCTGCTCATCTCGCTTGGCGTTGTCGCGGCGATCCTCTTCGCGATGGTCGCACCGGCGCTTTCCCTGCGTCCGCAGCGGCCCGCCGCCGTTGACTTCGAGCTTGCCGCCCCCGTTACGGCAGTCCAGGCGGCGCGGGCGGGGAGCGGCCTTGTGTCGCCGCCGCTCGACGCGCCCGATCGCTTCAACGTCGTCGGTCTACGCTGGCAGGGCGGAGGCGGCGAGGTCGCGATCGCGCTCCGGGTGCGCCGCGACGGTGGTCGCTGGACTCGCTGGACATCGGTTCCCGCAGAGCCAGCAGATGCACCCGACCGCGGCAGTGGCGAGGCGACCGGCCGCGCGGTCTCGGCGCCGGTGTGGGCCGGCGAGGCCGACCACGTTCAATACCGGCTCTCGCGGCCGCTGCGCGGCCTGCGCCTGCACTTCGTCAACACGACAGGAACCGCAACGCCCCGGCAGCGCCTGCTGACGACGCTGCGGCGCTCCGCCAACCGAACGCTGCTCGCCGCCGCCGCGGGCCTCGGGAGCGCCCGCGCCCAGTCGCCGGCGCCGGCGATCGTCCCCCGAGCGAGCTGGGCAGGCACGGAGTGCGAGCCACGCACCACGCCGGAGTACGGCGAGGTGCGAGCGGCGGTCATCCACCACACGGTCACCCTCAACGAGTACACGCCCGAGCAGGCAGCGGCTGCCGTTCTCGCGATCTGTCGCTACCACCGCAACTCGAACGGCTGGAACGACATCGGCTACAACTTCATCGTCGACAGGTACGGCACGATCTACGAGGGGCGCGCGGGCGGAGTCGACCAAGCGGTCGTCGGAGCGCAGGCGCAGGGCTACAACACGCAGACGACCGGTATCGCCAACCTCGGTACCCACACGGCGCTGCCACAGTCAGAGGCAGCGCTCGCCGCAACCGCCAAGCTGATCCGCTGGAAGCTGCCGCTCCACGGGCAGCCAACCGCCGGGGAGGTCGCGCTGACGTCCGGTGGCGGGTCGAGCAACCGCTACCCGTCCGGCACCGAGGTCCCGATCAGCCGAGTCGCCGGTCATCGCGACGGCGATGCAACGACATGCCCGGGCGAGGCGCTCTACGCGCAGCTGCCACGGCTGCGCGAGTTGGTCGGCAACGTCGCGCCGCGCCAGCCGCGCACCAAGATCGAGGCGAGGGTGACGCCAACCCTTCTGACCTTCGGCGCTGAAGCGCGGGTGACCGGGCGCGTGCGGCTCTTGCAGGGGGGGCCTGTCGCCGGAGTGCCTGTCGAGATCCAGAAGTTCGAGCGGGCGGCATGGGAAACCGTCGCCGCGACGACCGCGGCGAGCGATGGGACCTTCAGCGCGGCGGTGACACCGCGCGCAAGTCGCCCACTGCGGGCGCGCTTCCCCGGCAATCCATCGCTCGTCGCAAGCGCCTCGAGGCAGGTCAACGTCAGCGTCCGGCCGACCATCTCCGGCGCGATCTCCGCCGCCAAGGTTCCGGTCGGGCGCAGCGCACTGTTCTCGGGCGCGATTGCGCCGGCGCGCTGGCGGATGGTGGTGATCGTCGAACGACGCGAGCGCGGGCGAACCCGGCGCGTGGCGCGGCTGCGGGTGCGCTCTCCGAACGGGCGCTTCGCCAAGCGGTACCGCCTGCGCAAACCCGGGCTCTACCGTTTTCGCGCCGTCTTCGTCGGCGACCGCCTGAGCCTGCCCGCAACGTCGCGCGCGGCCTATGTTCGCGCCATCCGCCGCTAGCGGGTATCGCGATCTGCCAGCGTGCGGCCAAAAGCGATCGGCCAGCGTTGCGACGCCAAAGCGATCAGCCAGCGTGCGGCGCCAGATCGATTCGCCCGCGCGGACGGAGGCGGCCACCGTCAACCGCGCGGCCGCCAGCCCCCGGTCTCGCCGCGGTAGAGGCCTTGTCCGGAGGCGAGCAGCCCGACCGTGCGCGCGAAGATGCGCAGATCGAGCGCGAGCGATCTGTTGTCCACGTACCAGACATCGAGCTCGATCCGGTCGTGCCAGGGCAACGAAGCGCGTCCATGGACCTGGGCCCAGCCGGTGATCCCGGGCTTGACCTCCAGCCGTCGACGCTGGTGCTCGCTGTATTGCTCGACCTGGACGGGGATCGTCGGTCGCGGGCCGACAATCGCCATCTCGCCGCGCAGGACGTTCAGCAGGTTCGGCAGCTCGTCGAGCGAGTAACGGCGCAGGAAGGCGCCGACTCGGGTGATGCGCGGATCTCCCTTGTCGACCGCCATGCCTGAGCCGATCGACTCGGCGCCCGCGACCATCGTGCGGAGCTTGAGAAGGTCGAATGGAGCGCCGTCCCTGCCGACGCGGCACTGACGGTAGAGGGCGGGCCCAGCGCTCTCGAGCCGGATCGCGATAGTCGCCGCCAGCAGGATCGGTGCGCTCGCCACCAGTAGGGCGGCGGCGACCACGACGTCGGCCGCGCGCCTCAGCGGGTTCCCTCCGGCGCTTCCCAGCCCGCCGGCGTTCCACGGCGCAGCCAATCCCAAAGACCGGCCGCGAGCGCGGCCGTCACCAGCACGTAGTAATAGGCGAGCCGAGCCGGCCGCCAGAGCCGTGAGCGACGCGGCGCGAACCCGCCGATCGCGGCCGCCACCGCCAGGGCGAGCTGGCCGGCGAGCGTAGCGGCGTAGATGGCGCCGCGCCCCACAAGCGCGACATTCAGCACGAGCGCCGCGACATGTAGGAGCGGGGTCGCATAGCGCAGGATGCGATGCGAGGCTATCTGGAGGCCATAGAGCGCCCCGTATCCGCGTGGCGAGAGCATCCCGCCCTGGATCACGATCGGCCAGGCATGGCTCATCATGCGCCGCTTGCGCAGAAACTCGCCTTCGATCGAGGGCACCATCTTCTCCTCGGCGCGCGCGGCCGACACGTCGACGGCTCGCCAGCCTCGCTTGACCATGTTGAAGGGGAACGACAGATCGTGCCCCATCCGCGGGTCGACGACGATGTAGGAGTCTCTGCGGGTCGCATAGATCGCGCCATTGCCGGCCGTGATCCCGGCAAGTCGTGACTCAAGGGCGCGAATCGCCATCTCGTAGCGCCAATAGGCGCCCTCCTCGTTGCTGCCGCCCGCGTTTGTGAAGCGCACCCGGCCGCAGGCGTAGCCGACCGCCGGGTCGGCGAACGCAGCGACGAGCCAGCGCAGCGCATCGGGGGCCCACGAGCTGTTGGCGTCAGAGAAGGCGAGGATCTCGCCGCTCGCGCGCTCGACGGCGGCGTCCTGAGCGCGGACCTTTCCGAGCCATGGCAGGTCAAGGACGAGGTCCGCCCCCGCCGCGCGGGCTCGCGCGACCGTGGCGTCCGTCGAACCGTCGGAGGCTACGATCAACTCGAGCCGCTCGCGCGGATACTCGAGCGCGAGCGCGTTTGCGACCTTGGCGGCGATCACGGTCTCCTCGTTGTGGGCGGCGACGATCAGCGACACCCTCGGCGGCGGCCCGACGGCGGTTCCCCCCCCTTCCGACCGCCGGATCCGCACAAGCGCCGACAGCAGCAGCGGATAGCCGACGTGCGTGTAGAGCAGGAGGCCGACCGCGGCCCAGAAGATGACCTCGAGCACGAGTCGCGATTATCCCTGCGCGGCCGAACCGGGCAGCAGGCTGCGGTAGAGCTCGAGCGTCCGGCCGGCGATCGCGTCCCACGAGTAGGCGCCAGCCGCCGCCGCGGCGGCGGCTGCGCCGAGGCGCTCACGCGCGGCGCGATCGCGGACGAGTGCGTTGAGGGCGTCGCTGAGTGGCTCGACCTCGCCAGGCGGGACGAGCAGCGCGGCTCGGTGGCGCTCGCCGAGCTCGCTGAAGCCGCCAAGGCGCGAGAGCACGAGCGGCTTGCCAAACGCGAGCGCGGTCGCGAGCACGCCCGACTGGTCGATCTCCCGATAGGGCAGCACGACGAGGTCGGCGCGGCGGAAGTAGGCGGGGATCTCCGCGTCGGGAATGAAGCGCGGAACGAAGCGGACCCTCCCCGGCGCCTGCGCCGCGAGCCGCTCGAGCGGCTCGAGCGGAATTCGCGGCATCCCGACCAGCCAGAGCTCCGCTCCGGGCACGGAGCGAAAGGCGTCGAGGAGGACGTCGATGCCCTTGTAGTGGCGCATCAGGCCGAAGCAGAGGATCACGGGTCCGTCTACGGCCGCCAGCTCGGGATCCAGCGGCCGCTCGGACTCGAGCCGCGTCAGGTAGTCGAAGGCGCCGTGCGCAATCACGTGAACGCGCGCCGGGTCGGCGCTCGCCTCCGCCACCAGCCGGTCGGCTCCCGCGTCCGAATGCACGATTACCGCATCCATTCGCGCGATCAGCCTGCGCGTGGCCGCGGTCTGGCCGGGGCGTGGCTCGCGCGGGAGCACGTCATGTGCCGTCAGGACGCGTGCTCCGGCGTCGGGCAGCAGATGCACGTCGAGCTGAGGGACGGCAAGCCACTGGATGTGGACAACGTCGGCATCCGCGTGCCGTCGGTAGGCAAGCATGTCGGGGATGTGCTCGGCGAGCCGCAGCGCCGTCCGCATGCGCCCAGGCGACGCGCGTCTCGTGCTGCGGCGATAGAACGACTCCTCGACTCGATAGCCCTGCTCGCGCGGGACCTCCCCGTAGGCGAACCTACTGGTGACGAGCTCGACGGAAGCGCCCGTGCGGGCGAGTGCCGCGCAGAGGGCACGGTCGTACGGCGGGGTGAAAGCTGGGGGGTCGACGATCTGTATTCGCATCTGGCGCGATCATTGTCACCGTGCTGCTCTCCTATTGCGTGGTGAACACGAGCGCTCGCCCGCTGCTGCTCGCGTGCCTCGAGGCGATCGAGCGAACGCATCCAGCCGATATCGAGCACGAGGTGCTCGTCCTCGACAACGCCTCCGACGACGGCTCGGCTGCCGCGGTCGATCGGCTCAGGGGCGGAGCTCGCGTGATCGCGATCGACCGCCGAGCTGGCAAGGCGGAGAACGACTCGACGCTGCTGCGCGCTGCAAGGGGCCGCTACTGCCTGCTGCTGAACGAGGACGCTGAGGTCTGCGCCGGCGCCGTCGGAGCGCTGATCGATGCGCTCGAGACCGACCCGCAGGCCGCCGTCGCCGGAGCTCAGCTGCTCAGCCCGGCGGGCGATCCGCAGCCCTGCGCCTGGCGACTCCCCGGTCCGGCGACCGCGCTCGCCGGAGCGCTCTTCCTGCACCGGCGCCTTGTCGTCGAGAGCCGTGGGACGCGCACGCGCGCCGTCGGCTGGATCCAGTCGAGCGCGATGTTGGTGCGCCGCACGGCGGCGGAGCAGGTCTCGTATCTCGACCCTGACTTCTTCGTCTACTCCGACGAGACAGACTTCTGCAAGCGCCTCGCCGATGGCGGCTGGCACATCCTCTATGTCCCGGCAGCTCGCGCTGTCCATCACGAGCAGCTCTCAACCGATCCGACCGCAGCCAAGCCCCGTATCGTCGAGCTTCACCGAAATCACGATCGCTACATGCGCAAGCACCACCCGGCTGCGATGGCACTGGCGGTTCGGCCGCTGAGAGCGTGGTTCTACCTCGTCCGCGCCCTGGTCGGACTCAGCGGCGGCCGCGACGACTGGCGCCGTTACCTCCTTCACGCGCGCCAGGCGCTCCGTCCCGACCGCGGTGAGGGGCTCCGCGAGGCAGCCGCCCGCTACAACCGCACGCGCGGCAAGGCCGGCTGAGGCGTCGGTCCGGGCTGCGAGCATCAACACCTTGCGATCGGTGTTCAAGCGGATCATGGGTCGAGGCAAGCGTCGCCGCTACGTCGCGCTCGCGCTCGCGCTGCTCGCCGCTGCGGTCGCCGCGGCAGGGAGCTACCTCGCGTTCCTCAAACCCGCTGACGACGTCTTCGACCCAAAGGTCGAGTTTCGCGAGCCTGCGCCCGCGCCCGCGCCGCCGCCCAAGCGCAAGAAGCGCGCCAAAGACTTCGTCTGGCCTGTCTACGGCTATACCGCGGCGCGCACGCGCTATCTACCCACGAGGTTGTCCCCGCCGTTTCGGCGCATCTGGACAAAGGGAGGGAGCAAGCTGCTCGAGTTCCAGCCGGTGATGGCGCGACGAACGCTCTTCTACGTCCGCAACGACGGCGTCGCGGTCGCGCTGTCGGCGAAGTCGGGCAGGATCAGGTGGACCCGCCAAGTCGGGCGGCTGAACGCATCGTCGCCCGCCTGGTGGCGGGACCGTCTCTTCATCGCGACGCTCTCCGGGCGGATCGTGGCCCTCGATGCGAGGACCGGCCGGGTGCGCTGGGCGAACGACCTCGGCAGCCGATCCGAGTCGTCGCCGCTGGTGCTGGGCAAGCGCGTCTACTTCGGCTCGGAGGATGGCACCGTCTACGCGTTGCGCGCTCGCGACGGCAGGAAGGTCTGGACCTACCGCGCGCGGGGGGCCGTCAAGGCGGCGCTCGCCTACTCGAACGGGCTGCTCTATTTCGGCGACTACGCCGGTCAGGTCACCGCGCTGCGTGCGCGTGACGGCAAGGTCGCATGGACGACAGCCACCGCCGGGCGCGCGTTCAGGCGGGCCGGGCGCTTTTACTCGACCCCTGCGGTGGCGTTCGGCCGTGTCTACCTCGGTAATACCGACGGAAGGGTCTACTCCTTCTCCGCGAGCAGCGGTCAACTTGCCTGGAGCAGGTCGACGGGCGGCTACGTCTATGCCGCCCCAGCGGTCGCGGACGTCCCCGGCACGCGTCCGTCCGTCTATATCGGCTCCTACGACCGGCGGTTCTACGCCCTCGACGCGCGCAGCGGCGCAATTCGCTGGAGCTACGCCGCTGGGGGCCGAATCTCGGGCGCGGCGACGGTCGTCGGTCGCGTCGTCTACTTCTCCAATCTCGATGCGACGTCGACGACCGGGCTGGACGTGCGCGGCGGCGAGGTGGTGTTCACGCTCGATCGCGGCGCCTTCAACCCGGTCATCTCCGATGGCCGGCGGATCTATCTGACCGGATACTCAAGCCTCTACGCGTTCGAGCCGAAACGGCATAAGGAGCGGCGATCACGCCGCGGCAAGAGACGCTGACGACATTGGCAGCGCCGCCGGTGACAAACCAAGGAACGCACAACCATGCCCGCCTACTACTACGAGCTGCTCGGCCTCGATCGCACCGCTTCGCCCGAGGAGATCAAGCAGGCGTATCGACGCTTGGCGTTCAAGTGCCACCCCGACCATAATCCCGGCGCCGAGGAGCAGTTCATCGAGCTCCACCGCGCCTACGCCGTGCTGAGCAAAGCCAACGAGCGCGAGCGCTACGACGGCTCGATCGGGCCAGTTGAGCAACCGCCCCCTGAGCCCCCGCCGCCAGGGATGGACTACTACGAGGTGCTCGGCGTCGCCCGCAGCGCTCCTCTCAAGGACATCGTCGACGCCTTCCGCAAGCACACCGACGGCTACCGACCGGCCGTCAAGGGCGGCGACCCCATCGCCCAGGAGCGCTACTCGCTGATCTTGAACGCCTATCGGGTCCTCGGCGACGCCGAGAGCCGTCGGCAGTACGACCTCGCGGATCAGGGCATCCACGTCAATGGAATCCCCACAGGACAGCGCTGACTAGTCCGGGCGCGCGTCGGCGGGCGGGTGGCGGAGCCCGATACCCGCGCCGAGCAGCATCCAGGTGATCGGATCCTCCAGGAAGGCCGCGTACAGCAGCGTGTGAAACGCCACGGCCGCAAACGCCGCGGCGATCACCGCGCGCGCGACGAGCTCGACCGGCGCGCTGGTGCGCTCTCCCCTCAGATCCGCCAGACCGCCGAACAGCAACCGAACCGCGACGAAGATCAACGCGGCGTAGACGACAAGCCCGGCGACGCCCTGCTCAGCCGCAATCGTGATCGGAATCGTGTGCGACGCCGACGTTGCCCGTTCCGGGCTCGCCCGCTCGCGCGCGCGAAAGCGCTCGCTGAACGAGCCCGAGCCGTAGCCCCAGAGTGGCCTGTCGGCGAACATCTCGAGGCCGCCCTGCATCAGCTCAAACCTCCCACTCGCCGCGCGGTCGAGCGATCGTCCTGTCGCGAGGTCGCTTCGAGCCCCGCCGCTGGCGGCGACCGCGGCGGCCAGGAGGATCGCCAGGACAGGTACAGCCAGGGCGATCGCCGGCCGGATTCGCCAGCGCAGCGCGGCGAGCACGGCTAGTCCGACTAGCAGCGCGGTGAAGCTGGACAGCGAGAAGGTGAGGACGATCGCCGCCCATAGCACGGGCAGGGCGGCGGTCGCGGCGGCGACGTCACGGCCTCGGCGCGCCCACAGCAGCAATCCCGCGACAGCGACGATGACCACCGCCAGAAAGCGGCCATAGATGTTCGGGTCGAAGAAGAGCGAGTTGACGCGGAAGTACGACTCGAACTGGTTCGACTCGATCACCTTCGGATTCCAGAGCAGCTGCCGAGTCGCGTACTCCCAGAAGCCGATCCCGGCAAACACCATGGCAAGGGCAGCGGCGACGGCGAAGCACGCCACGATCAGGCGCCGTGACCAGACGACCGTTGTCAACAGCGCCAGCAGCAGTAGGAACGGGACGTAGAAGAACACCAGGTTCTTGAGCGCCTCTCCGGAATCCGTCGAGTAGACCGACTGGATGGCGTACAGCGCAATCGTCAACAGAAGCAGCAGCCCGAGTCGGCATGGCTCGCGCCCTCGCGGCAGACCGCGCCGGTCCGACCGGCGCAGCCGCCGATAGGCGTGAGCGAGGCAGCCGGCGGCAACCACGAGATAGAGCGGCACGAGCAGGTTTGCCGAGCGGCCCCCAACTTCGACCGGGAGCCGAAGCGGCAGCGTCGCGACGAGCAGCACGGGCAGCAAGGCAGGGCGCCGGGCGAGCAGCCAGGCGAGGGCGGAGCAGGCCACCAGCGCGAGCGCCACCGCCCCGGCGACCCCCGCCTCGCGAAGAGCCGCTAGCGCGAGAGAAGCGTCCATATCCGCCGCGTCACGCGCTCGAGCTCCCGATCGGGCGGCTGCCTGGCGAGCGCCTCGCCCCACCCGCGTGCGCCCACCCGGATCACGAGACCGCGGCCGAGACGATAGGCGACCAATGAAGGATGGGCGGCCTCGCGGCCGGCGGCCGCGACGATCTTGGCTCCGGCGACGAGACCGGCCGACTGCTCGAAGCGGGTGAAGAGACCGAGAAAGCCGTCGGTCTGCGCAAACAGAGAGACGCGGTCGGCGGTCACGACGAGCGGCGCGGGGGCGATCGCAAGCGAGGTTGTCCGCTCACCGAAGACGTTCGTGTCCTCGGGCGCGCCACCCGTGATCAGCCGCCCGCGACTGACGCCGAGCCGCCGGCGGAAGGCATCGGTCCCGAAGGAGGCAACGCGCCCGCCCTGCTCGACGTACTCGCGCAGCGCCACGTCGATCCGCTCGGTCAGCCAGCGGGTGCTGCCTGCGAAGACCAGCGCTCGGCGACCCTCGAACCCCGGCCCCTCTCCACGCACGAGCGCAAGATCGGTCGTCAGGTCGTAACGCTCTCGGTAACGGTCGAGGAAGCTGATCAGCGGCGCCGTCTCCTTGCGAAAGGCGGGCGGTAGGCCGCGCGCAAGCGGCCGCGCGCTGCTGACCGAGGGCGAGCTCTCGAGCGTATCGGCGAAGCCATCGGAGTCATCGTCTGAGCGGTTGCTGCCCTGCCAGGTCAGAGCGGGTAGAACGACCAACGGCCGCTGTGCACCGCGCGAGGGGCCCTGAACGACCAGCGGTAGCGCCGTACGGTGAGCGCCAGCGGCGATCCGCAGCAGGTACACGCCGGTCCGGGCGCGCAGCGGCAGTCGAAGCGCAAGGCGCATGCCCGAGCCCCGGCCCCGGATCAGCGCCCGGCGGCGACCAAGGCGCGCCAGGCTCCAGCGAAACGAGCGTGCGACCGGTCCGACGGAGACGCGGACAAGAGTGCCGGCGCGCACCGGCACAAGCGGGCCCGAGGCAGTCAGGTAACGAACGGAGACGCCCGTCCCAGCGGTCGCCGAAGCCGCCGTGGGCGGCGCTGTCGCCGGCCGGCTACCAAGGTTGCCGGCCTTGTCCTGAACGGTGACGCGAACCGCATAGATCCCGTCGGGGGCCGGCCGGCCGCGAACTCTCCCGTCCCATTTCGCCGTACGGCGAAAGCGGGGGCCGCGAAATCTGAGCACCGGCTCGGGCGACCGGCGGGCGTCGGTTCGGTAGATCGTGAAACGCGGCGCTGGGTCCGAGGGGCCCGCATAGCGGATCCGCGCACGGCCCGCTGGTCCGCGGACGTCCGGCGCGATGGTTGCCGGCGTCACGGCGATCAAGGACAACCGCGGCGGCGTCGTGTCGAGAATCAGCGTTCGCGAGGCGGTCAGCGAGCGGCCTTCCGAGCGCAGCGCGACGCGCAGACGGTAGGCGCCTTCAGCCGCGACTTGCCCATCGGCCGCTCGTCCGTCCCAACCGAAGCGGTGCGTGCCGGACGCGAGGCGGCGGTCATCGGCTAGACGGCGCACCTCGTAGCCCGCTCGGTCGACGATCGAGACCGTCACGTCGTCCGCGCGCTCGAGATCGAAGCGAAGCCGGACGGAATCCTTGCGACCGTCGCCGTTGGGCGAGAGGTAGGGATGGAAGAAGACGCGCTGTACCGCGGGTGTCGACTGCTTCAGCCGCTGTGTGACGAAGAACGCGGCGGCGGTCGCGATGACCAGCAGGCCGAAGACGACTCGGATCAGAAGGCCGCTCGGCACGTCGGTAAAGGTAGCCGCAGCTACCGGCGGCCCGGGTCGGCTAGCGCGTCTGGTCAGCGCCGACGATCACGACAACGGAGGCGTCTCCCGCAATTGCCTGACTGTCGGGGTCGATCTCCTCGATTTGCGAGATCCGCAGCTTGCGCGCCACCGCGCGCGCCTCCGCCGGTGCGCCTTTCCTGTAGAGGACGACCGACTCGGCGCGCTCGGGTGATCCAGTGGCGTTCGTGACCGTGCCGCGCTGGAACCCCGCAGCGGCGACCTCGTCGCCGACTTGGGCTGCGAGCCCCGGAACGGTGGTGCCGTTGAGGACCGCCACCGTGACGTCCGCCGGCTCGACCGGTGCGCGTCTGGCCTGCTTGCCGTCGCCGCCGGCGCGATTGTCCGAGCTCGCGGGATCCCCACCGGACGGGGGCCCGCCGCTCGCGAGCCGGTCGATCGCATATCCCGCGCCCGCCCCGACGACCACAACGCCGGCGACGATCAAGGCCAGGAAGCGAGGGGCGGGCCAGCCGATCCGCCGATACCACGGCCCCCGCTCGATCACGGCCTTCGGCGGGAGCACGGGGCCGGGCCGCCGTGACGGAGCGCCGGCGCGGCGCACTGGGGCCGCTCCCGCACTCGCCAGCGACGGACGGGCAGGCGGCGCCTGTGCGCGACCGGAAGGGGGCTGTTCGCCTGGCTGCGGCGGTGCCTTCGCCGGGCCAGCGTCCCCCGGTACGGCGGCCTCCCCCGACACGGCGGCAGTTCCGTTCACCGGCACGCCAGGGCCTGTCGCGCCCTCCTCGGATCCCGCCCGCTGGTCGTCGGTCGCTCGCGCTGGCGACTTGCCGGCAACCGCGGCGCTCGCCATCACGGCGGCCGCAGGCGCGCGAGCCGGCGCGGGAGCCGACGGAGTCGTCGAGATGTCCGGGGCGCTCGATCCCGTGCTGCCAGGAACGGTCAGCGGAGTGTCGCGACCGCTCGAACCGCTCGCGACAGCGACGGGGGCCGCGGCAGGCACGCTCGCGGCTCGGCCCGGGACGGCCGGCACCCGACCTGGCTGGTCTGCGGCTCGCTCCGGCGCGCGGCCCGCCCACTCGCGCAGGCGCCTGAGATCGCGCGCCTGCGAGAAGTAGAGCGCCGCGAGGACCGCGAGTCCCAACACCGCGGCGAAGCCAGCGTATGCGCCGATCTCCTTGACTATCTCCATCGAGCGCTGAACCTTAGAGTCCCGCGCAAGCTGAGCGCGATCGTGCGGATATCGGAGGACGAAGCAGGTCAGCTACGACCACGGCTTTGCGCTGGCTAGCCGTGGTCGACCGGTCGCGACAATGGGCCATGCGCCAGCGGCTCGCGGACGGGTGGGTGCCGCGCCGTGCGCTCGGCTGCGAGCCGGTTGACGGTCGCGGCGAGCGCACTTCCATCGCCGCCGTAGACCAGCTCCTCGACACGCGTCAGCGCACCCTCCACCCACTGGCTCTCGATCGGCGGCCGCACGGCGGCGACGATCTTCTCCGCCGGCGTCGGCTGCGGCCGCTCGTCCGGGTTGAAGAGGTCCTCGTGGACCTTCTCGCCCGGCCGCCGACCGATGATCTCGATCGGGATGTCGACGTCCGGCTCGTGCCCGGAGATCCTGATCATGTTGCGCGCCAGGTCGATGATCTTGACCGGCTCGCCCATCTCCAGCACGTAGACCTCCCCGCCCGAGCCCAGGTCCCCCGACCTGATGATCAGCTGGACAGCTTCCGGAATTGTCATGAAGTAGCGCGTCATAGCCGCGTCGGTCACCGTCACCGGGCCCCCCGCGGTGATCTGGCGGCGGAAGATGGGCACCACCGAGCCCGAGGAGCCGAGCACGTTGCCGAAGCGGACGGTCGTGTAGCAGGTGCCTGGGAAACGGTGCTGGGCTGCCTCGACCGCCCATTCCGCCAGCGCCTTGGACGCGCCCATCACCGTCGCCGGCGTCACCGCCTTGTCGGTCGAGACGAGCACGAAGCGCTTTGCGCCAGCGTCGCCCGCCGCCGCGGCGGCGATCCGCGTCGCTACGGCGTTGTTGCGCACCGCCTCGATCGGGTTCTCCTCCATCAGCGGGACGTGCTTGTAGGCCGCCGCGTGAAAGACGATCGCCGGTCGCTGCTCGAGGAAGATCTCCTGCATCCGGACGGCGTCCTTGCAGTCCGCGAGCACAGCGGCCATCCGGGTGAAGTGGCGATCCTGCTCGAGCTCGCGGCGAATCTCGAAGAGGTTGTTCTCGGCGTTGTCGATCAGCACCAGACGCTTGGGCCCGACGCGGGCGATCTGGCGGCACAGCTCGGCGCCGATCGACCCGCCGGCGCCAGTCACAAGCACCACCTTGCCCGCCATGTAGGCGCCGACGCGATCGATCTCGACACGCACCGGCTCGCGGCCGAGGACGTCCTCGACGCGCACCTCGCGCACCTGGCGCATCAGGTCGACGCCCCCGGAGAGAAGCTCGAAGACGGTCGGCAGCGTCCGCACTGGAATGCCGCGCGCGCGGCAGGCGGTCACCACCTTCTGGCGGACGACACCGGGCGCGGAGGGGATCGCGATGATGACCTCGTCCGGCTCCGCGTCGTCGAGGATGCGCGGCAGGTCATCGGTCGACCCAAGCACCTTGATCCCGGCGATCCGCATGCCGCGCTTGCGCGGGTCGTCGTCGACGAAGCCAACCGGGATGTTGCGTAGCTGAGGGTTGCGCCTGAGCTCGAAGACGACCGACTGCCCGCCGTTGCCGGCCCCGACGACGAGCACCTCGCGCGCACCCTTGTGAGCGATCGCCGCCCGGCCCGGTCGACCGGGCCGCTCGACAAGTGTCCGCACGAGGAAGCGGCTCCCTCCCACGAGCGCGAGTGTGACAAGGAAGTCGAGTGCAACAACACCGCGGGGCGGATCTGTCTCACCCGGCGACAGCAGGAAGAGCCCGCCCACCAGCGCGAGGCTCGCGACGACGACCGCCCGCACGATCGCCTCGAAGTCGCGCTGGTCGACGAACCGCCAGAGCTTGTGATAGAGCCCGAAGAGGGCGAAGACGGCCAGCTTGCCGGCGACCACGAAGACGATCGTGTCGGCGAGCAGCTGCTCATAGCGAAGCGGGATCCCCGCGTCGAAGCGGAGCGCAAACGCGAGGTAGTACGCGGCCGCGATCAGGCATGCGTCGATCCCCACCTGCACAAGCCGGCGAGCACCGACGGACGAGAGGATTCGCGAGTTCAGCGGGCGCAACGGACGAGGTCAGTCTACGGGCGCCATCCGCGGCCGAGAACGAACCCTCAGTGCAGTCCGGCCTCGCAGGCGGCGACCACGCTCGCCACGTCCGCCCGAGAGAGCTCGGTTCCCATCGGCAGCGCGATGTTCGTGCGCGCGAGCTCGTCGGTCACGGGCAGCGCTGCCCGGCCCGCGACATAGCGCGCCATCGCCGGCTGCCGGTGAACTGGCCGGCGGTAGTAGCCGCGGGCCTCGACGCCCCGGCTGGCGAGGGCGAGCGCCAGTTCGTCGGCGCGCCGATGGCGGGCGACGTAGAGGTGATAGACGTGCTCGACGCCCGCTGGGGCGAGCGGGGGGACAAGGTCGCCGACGGCTCGGATCCCAAGCTCGTCATATGCGGCGGCCGCGGCCCGGCGCGCGGCGTTCCAGCTATCGAGCTCGGGCAGCAGCACCCGTAGGACGGCCGCCTGCAGGGCGTCGAGGCGCGAGTTGTAGCCAACATCGGTGTGGAGCAGCTTGTCCGCGGAGCCGTGGAAGCGCAGTCGCCGAGCGTGTGCCGCGACCCGCTCGTCATCGGTCGCGATGGCGCCGCCGTCACCGAGGCAACCGAGGTTCTTTGATGGAAAGAACGAGAAGGTCGCCGCATCTCCCAGCGTGCCTGCGCGCCTGCCGCCTCGAGTAGCGCCGGCGGCCTGCGCGGTGTCCTCGAGCACGGGCAGACCGAACGATCGCAGCTCGTCGACCGGCGCGACTCCGCCGAACAGGTGGACAGCGACGATCGCCTTCGTACGCGGCGTGATCGCAGCTGCGACCGTCGCGGCCGTCACGCAGAACGTCTCGGCGTCGACGTCGCAGAAGACCGGCACGGCGCCAGCGTTCACCGCCGCCTCGGCGGTCGCATAGAAGGTGAACGATGGCATCACCACCTCGTCGCCGGGCTCGACGCCGAGGGCGCGCAGGGCGATTGTCAGCGCGTCGGTGCCGTTGGCCACGCCGATGCAGAAGCGGCTGCCGAGGTAGTCGGCGAACTCGGCCTCGAAACCCGCGACCTCCGGTCCGAGGATGTAGCGCCCAGACGCCACAACCGCCGCGAGCCGCGCGCTGATGCGGTCGCTGTGGTCGCGCAGTGAGCTGGCGAAGAGTGGAACCGGCATCGGCCGCTACCCTACCCAGGCGGTCGAGCCCGAACCCAGCCGCAGGCGTCGACCGCGAAGCCCAAATGCTCCTTATTGCCTCGATCACGGACCCGATCGTCCAGCTCGCCGTCGATGTCGTGGGCGAACTCGGACTGGCCGGGATCTTCCTGCTGATGGTGCTCGAGAGCGCCTGTATCCCGGTCCCCAGCGAGGCCACGATGCTGTTTGCGGGATTCAACGTAGCGGAAGGGCACTACAGCCTTCTCGCGATCACGGCGGTCGGCTCGATCGCCAACCTGATCGGGTCATGGGCGGCCTATGCGCTCGGGTACTACGGCCGCGTCGACCTACTCGAGAAGCACGGCGCGAAGCTGCACATCTCGAAGCGCCATCTCGACTGGGCCGATCGCTGGTTCGAGCGCCACGGCGACGCCACCGTCTTCTTTGCGCGCATGCTGCCGATCATCCGGACCTTCATCTCATTGCCCGCCGGGGTTGCGCGAATGCCTTTCTGGCGCTTCAGCGCACTGACGCTCGCCGGCTGCGTGCCGTGGGTCTTCGCCCTCGGCCTGATCGGCCGGGAGGCCGGCGATCGCTGGGAGCAGTGGAAGGACTCGCTCCATTACGTCGACTACGCGGTCTTGGCGCTGATCGTCATCGGCGCGGCATACCTCTTGCTGCGGCGCCGACGTGCCGGCGTGGCCGAGGGCGGCGTGGCCGAGGGCGGAGCTACCGACGGCGGCGCTACCGACGGCGGGACAGCACACGAGAGCGCCTAGCCCGATCGCCGCCAGACGCCGCCGCGAATCCCCGAGCAGCGCGCCCACGCTCTGGCAGGCCGCCGCCCTGGGCGTCATCCAGGGGCCGGCCGAGCTGCTGCCGATATCGAGCTCGGGGCACCTCGTGCTTGTCCCTGAGCTGCTCGATTGGTCGTACGCGAAGCTCGACCCCGATCTTCGCAAGTCGTTCGAGGTCGCCCTGCACGCCGGCACGGCGACGGCGCTCGCGATCGCTCTCCGGCGCGAGGTCGTCGATGTCCTGCGGACGCTTGACCGTCGGCGCGTAGTACGTCACTCGCTGACCCTCATCCCCGTCGCGACGATGGCGCTCGTGTTCGAGCGGGCGATCGAGCAGCGGCTCGGGTCCGCCCGGCGGGTCGCGGTCGCCCAGATCCTCGGCGGCCTTGCGCTCGGCTGCGCGGACAGCCGACCTGCAGTGCGAGACGCCGATGACGCGGGGACGTTCGACTATCTCGCGATCGGTCTTGCCCAAGCGATGGCGCTCGCGCCCGGCGTCTCGCGCAACGGCGCCACCCTGACCGCTGCGCGGCTGCGGCGCTTCGCCCACCCCGCCGCGAATCGCCTCTCCCGCCACGCCGCCCTACCGGTCATTGCCGCGGCATCCGCGCTCAAGGGTTCTCGACTCGCTCGTCGTGGCCTCGCACCAGAGCTCGCCGCGACGTTCGCCGCGGGCGCAGCGGCTGCATTCTGCTCGACGCTCGCCTCGGCACAACTGGTCGCGGCCCTCGATCGGGCGCCCTCATACGTCCCGTTCGCGGCCTACCGCGTCGGACTCGGCGGTCTCGTCATCGCCGCGCGGCGGGGGCGCCCGGCCTGAGACCGCGCACCCCCCAGGGGAACCCTTCCATGCGATTGAATGGGGCGATGGGTGCGCGCGCCTACCGCCATGCAGGCGTCGACAGCGGCGGCTCCGAGCAAGCCGTCGCAGCGCTCGTCGGCGTTCTGCGTACGATCGACAGCGGCGGCGCGTCGCGGTCCGTGCTCGCTGCGGGGCACTACGCGGCCGTCATGCGCCTCGACGATCGCACCGGCCTCGCGCTCTCCACCGACGGCGTTGGCTCGAAGGTGATCGTCGCCGAGCAGCTGCGTCGCTTCGACACGGTCGGCGTCGACTGCGTCGCGATGAACGTCAACGACCTGATCTGCGTCGGCGCGGAGCCGATCGCCCTGCTCGACTACCTCGCTGTCGAGCGAGCCGACGCCGAGATGCTCCGCCAGCTTGGCGAGGGCCTCAAGCGGGGCGCTGAGGAGGCTCAGGTGGAGATCCCGGGTGGGGAGCTGGCACAGCTGCCCGAGGTGATCAGAGGGCACCCCTCGCCCTACGGTTTCGACATCGCCGCTGCCTGCTTCGGCACCGTCGCGCTCGAGGCGATCGTGACGGGCGCCCGGATCGAGCCCGGTGACGCAGTCGTCGGCCTGCCCTCGAGCGGCGTGCACTCGAACGGCCTGACGCTCGCCAGACGGGTGCTGCCCGACCTTGGCGAGCACCCGGCAGGGCTTGGCGGCCGAAGTGTCGGCGACGAGCTGCTCGAGCCGACGACGATCTACGTGCGGGCGGTGCGGGAGCTACTGGTCTCAGGGCTAGACGTCCGCGGCCTCGCCCACATCACGGGCGACGGCCTGCTGAACCTGCTCCGCCTCGAAGCGGACGTTGGCTACCGGATCGACGCGCCGCTGCCGGTCCCGGCGATCTTCGACCTGATCGCCGAGCGTGGCGAGATCCCGCAGTCCGAGCTCTTCGAGATCTTCAACATGGGCTGTGGCTTCTGTTGCGTCGTCCCCGACGCTCAGGTCGGTCCAGCAGTAGACGTGCTCGCGCAGCGCCATCCCGGCACGGCGGTGATTGGCCAGGTCACCGCCCGGGCCGGACAGATCGAGCTTCCGAGCGCCGGCCTGACCGGCCGACGCGGGCAGGGCTTCCTAGCCGACAGCTAGCCCGCGGAGAGGGCATGAACCGCGCACCGCGACGGCCGCCGATCGCTCGCCAGCTCGCGCTACGCCGGCTCCCAGAGATAGCCCGTCAGGACACGAACGGGCTTCACCTGCCACTCCCCGGCGAGTCTCCAGAGCTCGGCGGCAGCGCGTGGCGTCGGCATCGCGCAGACCGCCTCGATCTCCGCCGTCGCCATCCGGCCGAAGCGCTCGAGCGCTTCGGCCACGCTCGGTGGCGGCCGCTCTGCGTACTTAGCACCGGCGTTCTGCGCGGCCGCCAGGTAGTCGCGGTACGGCTTGAAGCCGAAGACGCCGTGACGCTCGCCGTCGTCGCCGACCATGACGATCGAGGGGAACGTGACCCGCTCGTGCCCACCGGCCGCCTTGATCTTCCCCTGCGCCCGCGCCTCCACGGGCACGTCACGGGCATCGTCGAGATCGGCCCCGAACGCCTCGACGATCGCGTGCGAGCCGA
>Ga0183260_10001153_pt1 | contig 22339 bp, 23 predicted proteins | sample AntDrymUQ4972206_2_FD_129768 | JGI IMG/M metagenome (GOLD analysis project Ga0183260, IMG submission 129768) | Polar desert sand microbial communities from Dry Valleys, Antarctica - metaG UQ497 (22.06) (version 2) (version 2) | ecosystem: Environmental > Terrestrial > Soil > Desert | place...
CGCCGACCCCCGCTCGGTCGCCCTCGGCAATGAGCCGGTGCGCATCGGCGGCGAGATCGCGGGGCGCGTCACCACGGGCGGGTACGGCTACACGATCGGCTCGTCGATCGCGTACGCCTACGTCCCGCCGGAGCACGCCGAGGCGGGCACGGCTGTCGAGATCGAGATCTTCGGCGAGTGGATCGAGGGAGAAGTCGCAACCGAGCCGCTCTTCGATCCCAAGGGCGAGCGGATCAGGGCCTGACGTATAGGGTGCGCGCGTGGCTTCCAACAACGTCCACCTGAGCGGCGACTTTGACGCCGCCCCCGATGAGGTCTTCACCTTCTTCACCGAGCGCTTCGACGAGATCTGGCCGGGGAAGATGGACCGGGTCAGCGACGGCTCCGACCCCAAGGAGCCCCTCGGCCTCGGGTTCGTGCGCATCATGCACACGCCCGCCGGCGCGCTGCGCGAGGAGATCGTCTCCCACGAGCGCCCCCGGCTGATCGAGTACAAGGTGATCAACCCCGACGCGAAGATCCACAACCACCTGGGCCGCATCGAGTTCGCCGACAACGGCAACGGCGGCACCAAGGTCGACTACACGATCGACTACGACTACCGCCCCCCGCTCCTGGGCCCGGTCAGCCGCGCGGTGATGAACGTGACCTGGGCCGCGCGCGGCAAGCGCAAGGTCGCCGCCGGCGTCGAGTAGCGCTTCGCTCTGTATGCCCTAGACCGCGCGGGGAAGCAGCCCCGCGAGTATGTGCTCGGTCCCCTCGATGTGCTCGCGCATCAGCCGGGCGCAGCCCGCCCCGTCGCCGAGGCGCATCAGCTTGACGATCTCCGCGTGCTGCTCGTTGGAGCGCGTGAGCACCTGCTCCGGGTGGGGGATCTGGGCGATCAGGTCGCTCATCTGCCCCTGCACCTCGGTCATCGCGGAGACGAGGCGCGGCGAGGCGGCCGCTTCGGCGACCCCGATGTGGAAGCGCACGTCGGCGCGCCGGTAGTCCTCGAAGTCCTCGGGCTTCGCCATCCGCTTGACGAGCTCGTCGAGCCGTGCAAGGTGCTCGCGGTCTGAGCGCTCGGCGGCGAGGGTCGCGGCGCCGGTCTCTACGGCGACCCGGAAGTCGAGGACGGCCCACGCCTCGGCGCTCAGAGGCTCGGTCGCGTCCGACGCCGCCGCCTCGGCCAGCGGGGGCTCGTCCGCCACGAAGGTCCCGCCGCTCCGGCCGCGCAGCGAGACGAGGTGGCCGCTCTGGGTCAGGGTCGTGAGGGCCTGGCGGAGGGTCGAGCGCGAGATCGCCAGCTCGTCGGCCAAGGTGCGCTCGGGTGGCAGCTTCGTCCCAGGCAGGAGCAGCCCCAACCGGATCGCCGTCCCCAGCCGCTCGACGGTCTCCTCGAAGGTCGTCGGCGGGCGTACCGGCTTGAACACGGCGTCCAGAGCCGCGCCACGCTCCATCACCCGCCGGGATCCTTGGGGTCCTGCATGATGCCGCCGCTCGGCTGCACGATCCAGAGCTTGCGGGCGTAGTCGACGACGGTCTGCTCGTCGAGGTCCGCGACGGTGGCGGCGCCGCGCTCGGCCATCAGCTTGGTCAGCTCGACCCATGCCATCGCCACGGGGCGCACCCGCATCATGGGCCCGAAGCCCATCAGGGACTTGAGCTCGGCGGCGCGGCCCTCCGCGTCCTCGGCGGTCATCTGCCCGAACGGGCGGTAGGCCTCCCCGTCATAGACCTTCGCCTCGAGCGCGCGTCTCGACTCTTCGCTCACGCCCCGATTCTCTCACCTGTCAATTCCGACCGTTTTGGTCGTGCTTGAAACAATCGGAATCGAGTAATAGGTTGCTGGGCAGTCCGGAGCACGACAAGTTTCCGGATCCGTCCGAGGGGGCGGTCGGCCGAGCAGGAGAGGTCAAAGATGTGCCTGGCGATTCCGGGCCAAGTGGTTGAAGTGACCGACGAGGCCAACCGCCTCGCCAAGGTCGATGTCGCGGGCGTCCAGCGCAACATCAACATCGGCCTCCTCGACGCCGAGGGCGAGCCCGCCGGCCCCGGCGACTGGGTGCTGATCCACGTGGGCTTCGCGCTGTCCAAGGTCGACGAGGACGAGGCCCGATCGACGCTGAAGATGCTCGAGGGCATGGGCGAGGACTACGAGCAGGAGCTGGAAGAGCTGAAGGCGAGCGTCATCGAATGACCTCGGGCGCTTCATGTGAGCACCTCGATGGGGGATGCGTCACGTGTGGCGACGAGGCCCTGCCGATGCGCGTAAAGCGCATCGACTCCGACCGCGAGCTGGCCCTCTGTGAGGGAGAGGGTGGCGACCGCATCAGCGTCGAGATTGCGCTGGTCCAGCCGGTCGCTGAGGGCGACGTGCTGCTCGTCCACGCCGGCACGGCGATCGCCCATGCCGCGGAGCCCGAGCGGGTAAGCGCATGAGCATGAAGTTCGTCGACGAGTACCGCGACGCCGAGCTCGGCCGGGCGCTGTCCGCGAAGATCCTGTCTTCGATCGTGCCCGGGCGCCATTACAAGCTGATGGAGGTGTGCGGGGGGCACACCCACTCGATCTACAAGTACGGGATCGACGACCTGCTGCCCGAGAACGTGGAGCTCGTCCACGGCCCCGGCTGCCCGGTCTGCGTGATGCCGATGGGGCGCATCGACGACGGCATCGCGATGGCCCATGAGGAGAACGTGATCTTCACCTGCTTCGGGGACATGATGCGCGTGCCCGGCTCCGAGAAGACCTTCACTGACGCCAAGGCCGAGGGCGCCGACATACGGATGGTGTACTCGCCGCTCGACGCCCTGCGGATCGCGAAGGAGAACCCCGACCGCGACGTCGTCTTCTTCGCGATCGGCTTCGAGACGACCGCCCCGTCGACCGCCCTGACTCTGAAGCGCGCCAAGGCGGAGGGCGTGCCCAACTTCTTCTGCATGTGCAACCACGTCACGATCGTGCCGCCGCTGCGGGCGCTGCTCGACTCGCCGGACCTGCGCCTCGACGGCTTCATCGGCCCCGGCCACGTCTCGACCGTCGTCGGCGCCAGGCCGTTCGAGTTCATCCCGGCGGACTACGGCAAGCCGATCGTGGTCGCGGGCTTCGAGCCGCTGGACGTGCTGCAGTCGATCGACATGATCCTCGCCCAGCTCTCCGAGGGCCGCGCGGAGGTCGAGAACCAGTACGGGCGGGTCGTCCCCTACGAGGGCAACCCCGCGGCGCTGAACGTGATGGCAGAGGTGTTCGAGCTGCGCCCGCACTTCGAGTGGCGCGGGCTCGGGTTCATCTCCCAGAGCGCACTGAAGCTGAGCGAGGCCTACGCGGATCTCGACGCCGAACGCCGCTGGGAGGTGCCGGGAGTCCGGGTCGCCGACCCCAAGGCCTGCCAGTGCGGCGAGGTGCTGAAGGGTGTGATCAAGCCCTGGGAGTGCAAGGTCTTCGGCAGCGCCTGCACGCCGGAGCACGCGATCGGGACCTGCATGGTGTCGCCGGAGGGGGCCTGTGCCGCCTATTACAACTACGGCCGCTTCGCTCGCGAGAGGGAGGTGGTCTGATGCCGGGGGATCAAGCCGTCTCCGACCGCGAGGCGAAGGTGCTGAAGATCATCGAAACGGCACGCGGCAAGCGCCCCCGGTTCAAGGGAGACCACGTGACGATGGCCCACGGGGCCGGCGGCAAGGCGACGCAGACGCTGATCGAGGGGCTGCTGCTGCCCGCGCTCGGCTCCGAGGAGGGCGCTCTGGCCGAGCTCGGCGACTCCGGCGTCGTCCGGATCGACGGCCTCGGCCTGGCGATGAGCACCGACAGCTTCGTGGTCAAGCCGCTCCGCTTCCCGGGCGGCTCGATCGGCGAGCTCGCCGTCAACGGCACCGTCAACGACCTCGCTATGGCGGGCGCGAAGCCCGCCGCCCTCAGCCTCTCGCTGATCCTCGAGGAGGGGCTGCCGGCCGACGTGCTTCGCGCGGAAGTCGAGGCGATCGCGACCGCTGCCGAGAAGGCCGAGGTCGAGGTCATCACCGGCGACACCAAGGTCGTCGAGCGCGGCGCGTGCGACGGCATGTACATCTGCACGGCCGGTGTCGGCAAGCTCGACGAACGCGCGTCGCTGGCCACCGGCTCGCTTCAGCCCGGCGACAGGATCATCGTCTCGGGCTCCCTGGGGGATCACGGCACGGCGATCATGCTGGCCCGCGGCGAGTTCGAGCTGGAGTCCTCGGTCAGCTCCGACACCCGCTCGCTCTGGCCCGCGGCGGACGCCCTGATGGGCGCGGCCGGCTCGGGACTGCGGTGCATGCGTGACGCTACCCGCGGCGGGGCGGCCTCGGCGTTGAATGAACTGGCTCGGGCTTCGAACGTGGCGATGATCGTCCGCGAGGGCGACGTGCCCGTGGCGCCGGCGGTCGGGGGAGCCGCGGAAATGCTTGGAATCGACCCGATGTACATCGCGAACGAAGGCAAGTTCGTCGCCTTCGTCGCGCCGGAGGACGCCGACACCGCGCTCGATGCGCTGCGCGCGGTCGAGGGCTGCGAGGACGCAGTCGAGATCGGCGAGGTGAAGACCGAGCCGCCGGGAATGGTCCTGGTGGAGACCGCCTTCGGCGGCAAGCGGGTTATGGACATGCTCGCGGGCGACCCGCTGCCGAGGATCTGTTAACGGAAGTTGGAGAGGAGAACCATGGCGCCAGCAACGGAGTTCGTGCCCGATCAGGCCAAGACCGAGGCCGTCGAGGCTCACGTGATCTGGATGACGACCGGTTTGAGCTGTGACGGGGACTCCGTCGCGATGACCTCCGCCGTCAACCCGAGCCTCGAGGACATCGTCACGCAGGCGATCCCCGGGATGCCGAAGGTGATCGTGCACAACCCCGTGCTCGCCTACGAGGTCGGCGAGGAGTTCATGCAGGCCTGGTACGACGCCGAGGCGGGCAAGCTCGACCCGTTCGTGCTCGTCGTCGAGGGATCGATCCCGAACGAGGAGCTGAGCGGCGAGGGCTACTGGACCGGAATGGGCAACGACCGCGAGACCGGGCAGCCGATCACGACCAATGAGTGGCTGGACCGGCTAACGCCGAAGGCCGCTGCGGTGGTCGCCGTCGGCACCTGCGCCACCTACGGCGGCATCCCGGCGATGAAGAACAACCCGACCGGCGCCATGGGCGTGGCCGACTACATCGGCTGGGACTACAAGTCAGCGGCCGGCCTGCCGGTGGTCAACATCCCGGGTTGTCCGGCGCAGCCGGACAACATGACCGAGGCTCTTCTCTACCTGGCGCTGCACCTCGCCGGCCGTGCCCCGGTGCCCGAGCTCGATGAGGCCCTGCGGCCGAAGTGGCTGTTCGGGCGGACTGTGCGCGAGGGCTGCAACCGCGCCGGCTTCGCCGAGCAGGGCGAGTTCGCGACCGAATACGGCTCGGATGACCGCTGCCTGGTGAAGCTCGGCTGCAAGGGCCCGGTGGTGAAGTGCAACGTGCCGGTCCGCGGCTGGCAGAGCGGGCTCGGCGGCTGCCCCAACGTGGGCGGCATCTGCATGGCGTGCACGATGCCGGGCTTCCCCGACAAGTACATGCCGTTCATGGACGAGGACACCTACGGGTCGCTCGCCGCGACAGCCCTGAAGTTCACCTACGGCCCGCTGGTCAGGTGGGGCCGCAAGCGAAACATGCGCAAGGACTACGACGTCGAACCCGCGTGGCGCACACCGGGGAACGAGTTGAAGACCGGCTACAAGTCGCGCTCGGCGGGCTACGCCCCGCCTGGGTCCCAGAGGTGATGGCCGACTGAGCGAGACCAGCACCACCGACCTGGAAATGTCTTAGAGAGAAAGAGGAGAGAAGAGATGGCAACGACACAAACACCCCCCGGCCAGAAGAAGGTGGCGATCAAGGAGATGTCGTGGGACCCGATCACCCGGATCGTCGGGAGCCTCGGAATCCACACGGAGATCGATTTCGAGTCCAAGAAGGTCGAGAAGGCCTGGTCGACGTCGATGGTGTTCCGCGGGTTCGACATCTTCATGAAGGGGATCGACCCGCGCGACACGCACTTCATCTCGAGCCGCATCTGCGGCATCTGCGGCGACAACCACTGCACCACCTCGTGCCTGAACCAGAACATGGCCTACGGCGTCAAGCCGCCGCCCCTGGGTGACCTCGGCTACAACCTCGCCGAGGCCGCCGACTACATGTTCGACCACGCGATCTTCAACGACTGCATGGCGAACGTGGACTTCTGCGAGCAGATGGTGAAGGAGACGAACCCGACGTTGCTGCGGACGGCGGAGTCGACCCCCGCACCGGGGTCGGACATCCACGGCTACAAGACGATCGCCGACATCATGCGCTCGCTGAACCCGTTCACGGGCGACTTCTACCTGGAGACCCTCCAGGTGGCGCGCTACACACGCGAGATGTACTGCCTGTTCGGAGGGCGCCACACTCACCCCTCGACGATCATGCCGGGCGGGGTCACGGTCGACATCACGCATCAGACGTGCACCGACTACTACGTGCGGCTGATGCGCTACATCGACTACGTGAAGCGCTCGGTGCCGATGCACGACGACCTCTACGACTTCTTCCTTCAGGAGTTGCCGGGGTACGACATGGTCGGCTATCGCGACATGGACCTCGTCTGCTGGGGCTATTTCGACGATCCCGACTACGTCGACTACGACTACAAGACGATGACCGAGTGGGGCCGGGCGCGCTACGTCACCCCGGGCGTCTCGTTCAAGGGCGAGCTGATCACGACCGACCTGGTCGAGATCAACGGGATGATGCGGATCCTCCTCGGCAGCTCGTACTTCGACGACTGGACCGACGAGGAGACGTTCGTCACCGAGGACCCGCTTGGGAACCCGATCGACAAGCGCCACCCCTGGAACAAGGTGACCCTGCCGAAGCCCCAGAAGCGCGACTGGCAGGACAAGTACAGCTGGGTGACGTCACCGCGCATGTACGACGCGCGCAACGACACCTATGTCGCCAACGACACCGGCGGCGGGCCGTTCGCCCGTCAGTGGGTGACGGCGAAGGCCGGCCTGGTCGACTTCGGCTACGTGAAGGCGACCGGTCACTCGCTGCAGATGGTGCTGCCGCGAACGGCCTCCCAGCCCGAGATGGAGCTGGAATGGAAGGTCCCGGAGAAGTCCAACGCGATCGAGCGCGATCGCGCCCGGACCTACCACCAGGCCTACTCGGCGCTGATCGGGCTGCACTGCCTGGAGCGGGCGCTGAAGGAGGTCCGCGAGGGCCGCACGAAGTCGTGGAACGACTTCAAGGTCCCGCAGGAGGCGGTCTCGGTCGGCTTCGCCGAGGCGGCCCGCGGAGTGCTCTCGCATCACATGGTGATCCAGGACGGCAAGGTGGCGAACTACCAGCCCTACCCACCGACCCCCTGGAACAGCAACCCGCGCGATACCTATGGAACTCCCGGCCCCTACGAGGACGCGGTGCAGAACACGCCGATCTTCGAGGAGAACGGCCCGGAGAACTTCAAGGGCATCGACATCATGCGGGCTGTTCGCAGCTTTGACCCGTGTCTCCCGTGCGGAGTGCACATGTACACGGGCAAGGGCCGCGTCACCAAGGTCCAGCACACGCCGACCGGCATGAGCTAGGAGCCGCTGGGTGGACGAGAGCAGCGCCGTTCAGACTCGCTCGGAGGGACCGGCCGCAGGGCCGGCGGGCCCCGGTGGGGCCTCGGACGCGCTGATGGAGTGCGTCCAGCGGCTCTCCGCGGAAGTCGACCGGATCGACGACCCGGGAGCGCAGCGGGTCGCGCAGGATCTGCTCGCAGCCGTGATGGACCTCTACGGCGAGGGGCTCGCGCGCATGCTCGCGGCGACCGAGGACGTCGGCGAGGCCGGTGAGGCGATCCGCCGGCGCATGAGCGAGGACGGCGTCGTGGCGAGCCTGATGCTGATCCACGACCTCTATCCGGTCGAGCTCGAGACCCGCGTGCTCGAAGCGCTCGAGGGGGTGCGCCCGTATATGGAGTCCCACGGGGGCAACGTGACGCTGATCGGCCTGGAGCAGGGCGTGGCCAGACTGAAGCTCGAGGGGAGCTGCGACGGCTGCCCGGCCTCGGCCTCGACCCTGGAGCTCGCGATCAAGCAAGCGCTCGACGAGGCCGCGCCGGACCTCGCCGGGCTCGAGGTCGAGGGCATCGCCGAGGGGTCGCCCGGGGGCCTCCGCGCAGAAGAGGCGGTCTCGGGCTCGCCGCTTCCCGTGATCCACGTCGGCGGCGACGGCGAGAGCAGCGGCGGCAACGGAGCCGCAGCCGACGGAGCCGCGGCGAACGGCAATGGAGCCGATCCAATGCCCCGATCGGCTCGGGGCGCTGGCTCGACCTCGCCGCGGGGCTGATGCCCGCCGAGGGCAGGGTCGCGACGACCTCGGCCGGCGACATGGGCATCCTGATCGCCAACGTCAGCGGCTCGCTGCTCGCGTTTCGCGACCGCTGCGTCTCGTGTCAGTCCGAGCTCGCCTCCGGCGAGCTCGAGGGCGGCGTGCTCGCCTGCCCGGAGTGCCGGCGCCGCTTCTACCTCCCTCGCGCGGGGCGCTCGATGGACGAGGACAAGCTTCTGCTCGAGCCCGTCCCCCTGCTCGCCCAGGACGGCTCGATCAGGATCGCCGTCTCCGGATGAGCGACGGCATGACTGGAGCGAACGGCAACGGCAACGGCTCGGCCCCGGCGCGGGCCCAGATGATCTCGGCCTTGCGGGGCCTCGCCCGCACCGAGCCGGTTCCCGCGGGCCCCACGGGTGACGTCGAGGTCTGCGAGCTCTGCGGCACCGAGCTGCCCCCGAACCACCGGCATCTGCTGCAGCTGACCGAACGCCGCATCCTCTGCTCCTGCTCGACGTGTTGGGCGCAGCGCTCGGGCGACCCGGAGCTGCGGCCGACGGGGAGCCGCATCGTCTGGCTCGAGGACTTCGAGATGCCCGAGGAGGTGTGGGCGAAGCTGCAGGTGCCGATCGGGCTCGCCTTCTTCATGCGCTCCTCGGTCGCCGAGGCCGTCGTCGCGATGTATCCGAGCCCGGCCGGCGCGACCGAGTCCGAGCTCGACCTGATCGCGTGGCAGGAGCTCGAGTCTCTGAATCCGATCCTGACCGGGGTCGAGCCCGACGCCGAGGCGCTGGTCGTCAACCGCATCAGCGACCCGCACCAGTTCGTGATCGCGCCGATCGACGAGTGCTACGGCCTGGTCGGGGCGATCAAGATGAGCTGGGAGGGCATCTCGGGAGGGCCCGCGATCGAGCGCGAGGTTCCCGCCTTCTTCGACGAGATGCGCCGCCGCGCCGAGGCGGCGCCCGCGAAGTGATGTGCCCCTCGGTTCCCTCGCTGGGGGGGCCGACCGGGCCCCGGGAGCGCCCTCCGGGCGTCGACGAGGAGCAGTCGGGCAACGGCAACGCGCTCGAGACCGCGCCTCCCCCCGGGCAGCCGTGGCTCGCCTTCGAGGTCAGCGGCGTGCGGCCGGTCGAGCACGCCGCGGCCCCGACGCTCAACTTCACGCTCGATGTCGACGATCGCTCCGGGCGCGACGTGTTCGCGGTCGCGCTCACCATGCAGATCCATCTGGAGCCGATCAAGCGCTCCTACGACGACGCGACGCGCGAGAGCCTGGTCGAGCTCTTCGGAGAGCCCGGCCGCTGGGCGACGACGGCGCGGCGCATGGTCTGGAGCACCGAGTCCGTCCTCGTGCACGCATTCAAAGGTTCGACTGCGGTCGACGTCCCGGTGCTCTGCAACTTCGACCTCGAGCTGGCGGCGACGCGGTACTTCAGCGCGCTGCCGGACGGCGAGGTCCCGCTCGTCTGGCACTTCAACGGCAGCGTCTACTACCAGGGCCCCGACGACCGGGTGCAGGTGGCTCCCATCCCATGGGACACCGTCGCCGAATACAAGATGCCGGTCGCCGCGTGGCGCGAGATGATCGAGCTCCACTACCCGCATCGCGGCTGGGTCGCGCTGCAGGCCGACACGGTCGAGCGGCTCGGGCGCCTCAAGGCCGCGCGCGGCCAGCACACGATCGAGCAGACGCTCTGCGAGCTGCTCGATGAAGCCGAGAAGACATGAGCCGCACCGGGGTCGACGAGCTCGTCAGCACCCTCCTCTTCGAGGGCTACGCCCTGTATCCCTACACGCCCGGCGCGGCCAAGAACTCGACCCCCACCCCTTTCGGGATCGTGTATCCGCCCACATACGCCGAATCCCAGCCCGCCGCGTTCTCGATGCTGCGGCTCGAGTGCGTCCTCCAGGGCGGACCCGACGCGAGGCTGACGGGCAGTGTGCGCTTTCTGCAGGCCGTCGGCGAGCGCCACATGGGCGTCGAGCGCAGGCTCGATCCCGGCACGGCCACGCTCGCGGACCTCGCGCGCCAGCCGCTCGACCTGGCGTTCAGCTTCGACGCCGAGGATGCCGGCACCGATGCGAATCCCCAGGATGAGAGTGGTGCACCGCCGCTCGTCGGGCGGGTGCGCATGCGCGCCGAACTGCTCGGGCCGGAGCTGGCGCGGGTCAAGTTCTGCGTCCACAACGACTCCGAGGTCGGCCCGACCGAGGGCCCCGAGCCCACCCGCGCCGAGGCCCTGCACCGCAGCCTTCTCTCCGTCCACCCGATGCTCGAGGTGGAGGGGGGCGCCTTCGTCTCTCCCCTGGAGCGCGAGGGCGAGGCCGGCGAGGCGACCGAGGCTTCGGAGTGCGTCAACACCTTCCCCGTGCTTGTGGGCGACGGTGAGAGCGCTGTGCTCGGCGCGACGATCATGCTTCCCGACCACCCCGAGCTCGCGCCCGAGAGCCTCGGCAACCTCTTCGACAACACCGAGATCGAGGAAGCGCTCCTACTCCACGTGAACGTGCTGACCGATGACGAGCGCAAGGAGATCGAAGGCCACCAGGACCCGGCCGTGCGCGAGATGATCGAGCGCGCCGACAAGGTCTCGAACGACGAGATGCTCGAGCTTCACGGCAGACTCACCTACAAGGAGCCCGAGGACGCCGACTCGGGCGAGCGGACGAACGGCACGCAGCTCGTGCCCCCCGCCGGGCTCGACGTCACCCCCGGCGAGCACGAGCTCGAGTTGGGTGCGAAGCGGGTGAGGCTCGGGGACAAGGTCGTGCTGCGACCCGGAACCGAGGGCGACGTCTACGACAAGATCCTGCACGGGCGCACCGCGACGATCGAGCGCATCTACCGGGGCTACGACGATCGCGTCTACCTCGGGGTCACGGTCGACGACGACCCCGGCCAGGACCTGCTGCGCGACACCGGCCGCTACCTGTTCTTCTTCGCCGACGAAGTGGAGGTCCCGGCTTGACGGGCCCCGAGGAACGCCCGGAGCGAACCGCCTCCCAGGAGCGGATCATGCTCGAGCAGGGCAGGCGGCGCGCCGAGGAGCGCGAACTCGACTCGCGCATGGACAAGCAGATCCTCGTCGCCGGGGTCGGCAATGCCTGGCTCGGTGATGACGGTTTCGGCGGCGCGGTGATCAAGGGGCTGGAGGCGCGCGACCTGCCGGCCGGGGTCAAGGTTCAGGACTTCGGCTCGGGCGGGCTGGACCTCGCCTACGAGGTGATGCGCGGCTACCACGCCCTGCTGCTGATCGACGTCTCGAAGCAGGGCGGCGAGCCCGGGACGCTCTACGTGATCGAGCCCGATCCCGACGAGATCGCGGGCGGGATCGAGGACGGCGAGGTGCTCAGCCCCCACGGCATGGACCCGGCCACCGTGCTGCGCTTCGTCAAGGCGGTGCACGGCTGGCCCGGCAAGGTCGTCGTCGTCGCCTGCGAGCCCGCCGACGTCGAGGAGATGGCGCTGAAGCTGACGCCCGAGGTCCAGGCGGTGGTCGAGAAGGCAGTCGACCTGGTGCTGGAGCAGCTCCAGCTCCTGCAGAGCGACGAGGCCTACCAGTCAGGGGGCAGCTAGTGCCCCGTCAATCGATGGCGCCCCGTTCTGGCGGCTGCAGGTCTGCGCCTGGCGGCGTCCTCAGTCGCCGAAATGGCGCTGCCATTCCGGCTCCCTGCGTCCTTGCCATGCTTGACCTTCGCTCGCCAGAAGCGGGCCGTCATCAATGGACGGGGCACTGATGCACGAGCTCTCGCTTTCCAGCGCGATCGTCGACACCGTCCTGCGTCACGCCGAAGGGCGGCGCGTCAACTCGGTCGAGATGCGGATCGGGCGCCTGCGCCAAGTGGTCCCCGACTCCCTCACCTTCTACTTCGAGATCGTCTCGCGCGACACGCTCGCCGAGGGCGCCGGGCTCCAGCTCCAGCTGGTGGATGGGCTCATGCGCTGCTCGTCGTGCGCCAACGAGTGGGACCCTGCGCCCCCCCCGGCCGAGGATGAGGAGCAGGTGATGGTGCTCCCGCAATTCCGGTGCCCGAAGTGCTCCGAGCCGGGCGCTGAGGTGCTGAGGGGCGAGGAGTTCGAGGTGGAGTCCATAATCGTTGATGACGTTCCGGCTCCAGCCGGAGCGAAGAGCTAGAAGGAGGCGGGGATGCATCGAACAAAGGTCAAGGTCGCCGAGGACGCTCTCGACGCCAACACGACGATCGCCAACGCCAACCGCGGGGACTTCGACCGCGACGGCGTCGCCGTCGTCAACCTGATGTCGGCGCCGGGCGCCGGCAAGACGAGCCTGCTGGAGGCTTCCCTTCGCGACCTCGACGGCCCCAGGGTGGGCGTGCTCGAGGGCGACGTTCAGGGCTCGATGGACGCCGACCGCCTCTCGGCCATGCACATCCCGGTGGTGCAGATCAACACCGACAACGGTTTCGGCGGCGAGTGCCACCTCGACGCCAACATGGTCCGCACGGCGCTTCCCGACATGGACCTGGGCGCGATCGACCTGCTGGTGGTCGAGAACGTCGGCAACCTCGTCTGTCCAGCCGAGTTCAAGATCGGCGAGGACGTGAAGGCCATGGTCACCTCGGTCACCGAGGGCGAGGACAAGCCGCTCAAGTACCCGCTGATGTTCCGGTCCTGCGAGCTGGTCGTGATCAACAAGATCGACCTGCTGCCACACCTCGACTTCGACCTCGACAAGTTCCTCGACAACGTCGACACGGTCAACCCGGGGGTGCGGACGATGCTCATCAGCGCCCGCACGGGCGAGGGCGTGGAGGCCTTCCGCGACTGGCTCGTCGGGGTCGGGGAACGAGCGCCGGCCCGGGCGTGAACCTCCCCGCCACGGCAGCGATGCTGGGCGGGCGGATCGAGGAGCTGCTCGCCGCGCGCGTCGATGAGGGCGAGGCCTACTTCGAGCGCGAGGCGGGCCGGCTTGCGGACCTCTGCCACCGGATGGCCGAGCGCTTCGCGCGCGGCGGGCGGCTGGTGGCGATCGGTCTCTCTCCCGCCGCGCGGACCGACGTGCGCCACGTCACCGTCGAGTTCGTGCACCCGGTGATCGTCGGCAAGCGGGCGCTGCCCGCGATCGGGCTCTCGCGCGAGGGCGGGCCGCTGGCCTCGCAGGTCGACCTCGTCGCCGAGCCCGACGACATCGCGATCGCCTTCGGGCCCGACGAGGAGGGCGGCGACGAGGTCATCGCCGGGCTCGAGGTCGCCCGGGAGCGCGGATGCCTGACCCTCGCGTTCGCTCCGGCGGGCGCGGAGTGGGAGCTGGTTCCCGATGCCGAGGACCCGTTCGTCCGGCAGGAGCTCGCCGAGACCGCCTACCACGTGCTGTGGGAGCTGGTTCACGTCTTCTTTGATCACCGCGGCCTGCTCGAGGGCCGCGAGGAGAAGGCCACCCACGACACCGGCCGCTCGAGCTTCCTCTACCCGTTCCTCTCCGAGTCGGAATCCGACCTCGCCTCGGTGACCGCAGACGTGCGCGCGTCGGCTCTTTTGAAGGCGACCGAGGTCTCGGAGCTTCGCTCCCAGACGCTGAGCGAGGGCCGCGACCAGCTGATCGCGGCGGCCGAGACGCTCCGCACCTGCTTCGAAGGAGGCGGCAAGGCCCTGGCGCTCGGCAACGGGGGCTCGGCGACCGACGCGATGGACCTGGTCGCGGACCTGCGCTACCCGCCCGCGGGTCGCGGCTGGCCGGCCAGGCGGTCGATCGACCTGACCGAGGACACGGCGATCATCACCGCCGTCGGCAACGACATCGGCATCGAGGAGATCTTCCAGCGCCAGGTGATCGCCTACGGGCGCAGGGGGGACGTCGTGGTCTCGCTCTCGACGAGCGGGAACTCGGCGAACATGATCGAGGCGCTGGCCGAGGCTCGAAGACGGGAGATGGCGACCGTCGCGTTTGTCGGGTACGACGGCGGGAAGATCGCGGCAGACGGCCTGGCCGACCACGTGATCGTGACCCGCTCCCAGAACATCCCCCGGATCCAGGAGGCCCAGGCGAGCGCCTACCACGTGCTCCGCGAGCTGATCGAGGCCCGGCCCCACCGGGGCCCCCGCCCACAGACGCGTGAACCCTAGGGGCGATTTCGCAGCGGGTTCGCCGGCCGTTCCTCGCGGTTTCGTGAGGGTCAGGGTCAGGGCCCGGGTCGAGGGAACGGTCCAGGGCGTCGGGTTCAGGCCGTTCGTGTTCCGCCTGGCCGAGGAGCTCTCGCTCGGCGGCTTCGTCCTCAACGACGAGCGCGGGGTGCTGCTCGAGGTGGAGGGGCCCGGCACCGCCGTCGAGGGATTCCTGACGCGGCTGCCCGCCGAGGCTCCCCCGCTCGCATCGATCGAGTCGGTCGTCAGCGACGCGCTCGACCCGACGGGCGAGGCTGGATTCCGGATCGTGGCCAGTGAGGAGGGCGAGACGGCCGACGCACAGGTCTCGCCCGACGCTGCCACATGCGATGACTGTCTCGCCGAGTTGTTCGACCCGGCCGATCGCCGCCACCGCTATCCGTTCGTCAACTGCACCAACTGCGGCCCGCGGTTCACGATCGTGCGCGGGGTGCCCTACGACCGGCCACTGACCACGATGGCCGGCTTCGAGATGTGCGAGCCCTGCCGCGCCGAGTACGAGGACCCCTCCGACCGCCGCTTCCATGCCCAGCCGAACGCCTGCCCCGTCTGCGGACCCAGCGCCCGGCTGACGGACCCGAAGGGCCGCGAGCTCGTGGGGCCCGGGAAGGGCGACGACGACGCCGTCGCGGCTGCCGCGCGGGAGCTGCTCGCCGGCCGGGTCGTCGCCGTCAAGGGGATCGGCGGCTACCACCTCTGCTGCCGCGCGGACGACGAGACCGCCGTATCGGCCCTTCGCTCACAAAAGCACCGCGAGGAGAAGCCGTTCGCGCTGATGGTCGCGAGCGTCGAAGCCGCCGCCCGGGAGCTCGTCGAGCTCGACCCCGCAGAGGAGGCCCTGCTGCGGGGGCGCGAGAGGCCGATCGTGGTCGCGCGCCGCCGCCCCGGGGGGCGGGAGGTCGCGCCGTCAGTGGCTCCCGGCAAGCCCGACCTCGGCGTGATGCTCCCCTACTCGCCACTGCACCATCTGCTCGCGGCCGACGCCGGCGTCCCGCTGGTGTTGACGAGCGGCAACGTCTCCGACGAGCCGATCGCCTTTCGCGACGCCGACGCGCTCGAGCGCCTGGGGCCGATCGCCGACCTCATCCTGGCGCACGACCGCCCGATCGAGACCCGGACGGACGACTCGGTCGTTCGCTCGACCGCCGCGGGGACGCTGATGCTGCGCCGCTCGCGCGGGTACGTGCCGGGCGCGCTCGGCCTGCCCAGCGTGCCCGGTGCTCCGCAGCTCCTCGCGTGCGGCGCCGAGCAGAAGAGCACGTTCTGCCTCGCCAGGGGCGGCCGGGCCTGGGTCAGCCACCACATCGGCGACCTCGAGAACTACGAGACCCTGATCTCGTTCACCGCCGGCATAGAGCACTTCCAGGGCTTGTTCGCGGTCGAGCCCGAGCTGGTCGCCCACGACATGCACCCCGATTACCTCTCGACCAAGTACGCGCTGGAGCGGGAGGGGGTCGAGCACATCGCGGTCCAGCATCATCACGCCCACCTCGCGGCCTGCCTCGCGGAGCACGGCGAGGCCGGGCCGGCGATCGGGGCGATCTACGACGGCACCGGCTACGGGCCCGACGGGACGATCTGGGGCGGCGAGTTGCTGGCCGGGGGCGCAGCCGGCTTCGAGAGGGCGGGGATGCTCTGGCCGGCTCGGCTGCCCGGGGGCGCGGCGGCGATCCGCGAGCCCTGGAGGATGGCCTGCGCCTGGCTGGCGGCCGCGAGCGGCGAGCCCGATCCGCCCCTCCCGCCGACGCTGAGCGGCGAGGTCGCCTCAGCGGGATGGGACGAAGTCTGCGAGCTGGTGAAGACGGGCGTCGCCTCGCCGCCGACGACGAGCGTCGGTCGCCTCTTCGACGCCCTGGCGGCGCTCTGCGGCCTGCGCCCGCGCGTCAGCTACGAGGGGCAGGCCGCGGTCGAGTTCGAGGCTGCTGCCGATCTCGGAGAGCGCGGGGCCTATCCGCTGCCCCTGCTCGACGCGGGGGGCAGGGGCGAGGGGGGGAGCGCCGGCGGTGAGGGCGCCCTGCTGCTCGACGTTCGCGAGATGGTCGGCGCTGTTCGTGATGACGCGGCGGCCGGGATCACACTGGGCGTGGTCTCCGCGCGCGTCCACAACGCGCTCGCCGACGCGACCGCCCGCGCCCTGGCGACCGAGGCTGAGAGCCGCGGGATCGAAGTCGTCGCGCTCGCGGGGGGCGTCTTCCAGAACCGCTTGCTGCTCGAGCGGACGCTGGACGCCCTGGCCCCGTCTGGGCTGCGGGTGCTCGTCCCGCGCGCGCTGCCGCCCAACGACGGCGCGATCTCCTACGGCCAAGCCGCGGTCGCCGCGGCGTCGGCCAGGGGAGCGGACTCCAGCCTCAGCTGAGCCCGGCGGCCTGCCCGCGCGCGACGACTGCCGTCGCCTGCCTGCGGCTCGCCTCGTCGATCATCTCGCCGTCGTGGCGCACCGCCCCGCGGCCCGCCTCCGACCCGCGCCCCAGCGCGGCGAGGACCTCACCCGCGCGATCGAACTCCTCGCGTGTCGGCGAGAAGGCCTCGTTGAGCGCTTCGACCTGGCTCGGGTGGACGGCCCAGCGGCCGTCGAAGCCGAGGGCCCGGGCCTCCCCGGTCGACCTGCTGAAGCCATCGGTGTCGTCGACCGCGAGCCACGGCCCGTCGATGGCTGCGAGTCCCGCCGCCCGCGCGTGCACCAGGACCTGCTCGCGCGCCCAGTGCCAGCGATCTCCGTCATAGGCACCGGAGCTCGGCGTCCCCAGCGAGGCGGCGAGGTCGGCGTAGCCGATGATCAGCGCTTCGAGCCTCGGCGAGGCAGCGGCGATCTCGGCCACCTTGACGAGGCCGGCCGCAGTCTCGATCAGCGCCTGCAGTCCCAGCTCGCCGGCCACCGCCGCCACCGCCTCGACGTCCGCGGCGTGCTCGACCTTGGGCACGACCAGGCTCGACAGGGCCCCGCCCGCCGCCGCCAGATCGGCCGCGTCGCGCTCCCACCACTCACCGCCGACCGGGTTGACGCGAACCGCGACGGCACGGTCGCCCCAATCCTCGCCGAGGGCGGCCACCGTGGCCGCGCGGGCCTCTTCCTTGAGCTCGGCCGGGACCGAGTCCTCGAGGTCGATCACCACCTCGTCCGCGGGAAGGGAGCGGGCCTTGGCGAGCATCTTCTCCGAGGAGGCGGGGACGGAGAGGCAGGAGCGGCGCGAGTCGGTCATCTACGCGCGAGCATAGTCACGAAATCGGGTAGCCTCTAGTGCCGATCGTCACGATCAAACAGGCGGACGTCGCCGCCCGAGGAGGAGCAGTGGAAGTAACCGAGCGGGTCGTCCGGGACGGCCCCTACTTCGAGGACCTGGAGGTCGGCGCCGTGTACGCCGGCGCTCCGGCGCTGACGCTGACGAGCGGCCACGCGGCGGTGCATCAGGCATTGACTGGCGACCGCCTGCGGATGGCACTCGACGGGAGCCTCTGCGAGGCCGTCACCGGAAGCGCCCGCCCGCTCGCCCACCCCAACCTCGTCTGCGACGTCGCCATCGGCCAGTCGACCGAGCCCAGCCAGCGGGTGCTGGGCAACCTCTTCTACCGGGGGCTCGTGCTGCTGGCTCCGGCGTTCATCGGCGACACGCTGGCGACGACCACCGAGATCGTGGCCCTGAAGCAGAACCGCCCTCGGCCGGACGGCAGCGCCACGGGCCTCGCCGTGTTCCGGATACGGACGGTGAACCAGCGCGGCGAGGCGGTGCTCGACTTCTGGCGCTGCCCGATGATCCCCCTGCGAGACCCCGACGCGGCGACCGGGCACGCCGACGGCTTCGACTCGATCCCCGACGAGCTCGACGCCGACGCGGTATCCGGTGCGGTGCCCGCGAACTGGGACCTGGCCGCCTACCGCGCAAGGGTGCCCGGCGAGCATTTCTCGGACCTGATCGCCGGAACCACCATCGAGGTCGCTGGGCGCGACACGGTCACCGCGGCGCCCGAGCTCGCGCGGCTGACCCTGAACGTTGCGGGGGCGCACACCGACGCCGGCGCGACCGCGCACGGCCGCAGGCTGGTCTACGGCGGCCACACCATCTCCGTCGCGGCTGCGCAGGCGACGCGGGCCTTGCCGAACCTGGTCACGATCCTCGCCTGGAAGCGCTGCGAGCATCTTGCGCCGGTGTTCGAAGCCGACGTGCTCCAGACCGAGCTCACGATCGAGGGCGCTCGGGAGCTCTCTGGAGAAGGAGGCCTCGCCGACCTGCGCGCCCGCGTCAGCGCTGAGCGCGAGGGCGGCGAGGTCGAGCCGGTCCTCGACTGGAGCTTCGTTGCACTGCTGGCATAGGCCGCAACCGATGAGAGGAGGTCACGAATGAACGGGATCCTTGACGGCATGCGCGTGGTGGAGGGCTCGGCGTTCGTCGCCGCGCCTCTCGGGGGGATGACGCTGGCCCAGCTCGGCGCCGACGTGATCCGCATAGACCCGATAGGCGGCGGCCTCGACCAGCACCGCTGGCCGGTCAACGAGGAGGGCCGCAGCCTCTTCTGGGCCGGGATGAACAAGGGCAAGCGCTCGATGCAGCTCGACCTGCGCGCGCCCGAGGGCAAGGAGCTCGCCGCGGAGCTGATCACCTCGCCCGGGCCCGACGCGGGCTTGTTCCTGACCAACTTTCCCGTGCGTGGATGGCTCGACTTCAGGGCCCTCACCGAGCGCCGGGCCGACCTCGTGATGGTCAGCATCACGGGCAACCACGACGGCTCCTCGGCCGTCGACTACACCGTCAACCCCGCCACCGGCTTCCCCTGGGCGACCGGCCCGCGCAACCTCTCGGTTCCCTTCAACCACCTGCTGCCGGCCTGGGACGCGATCACAGGGACCCTGGCCGCGGGCGGGATGCTTGCCGCCGAGCGCCATCGCACCCGCACCGGCGAGGGGCAGCTGGTCACCGTCGCCCTCTCTGATGTCGCCTTCGCGATGGTGGGCAACCTCGGCAAGATCGCCGAGGCCCAGGTGCTGCGGCGCGAGCGCAGCAAGGAGGGCAACTACCTCTATGGCGCGTTCGGCCGCGACTTCCTGACCAAGGAGGGCCGCCGCATCATGATCGTGGCGCTGACCGACCGCCAGTGGCAGAGCCTCGTCGACGCGACCGAGCTCGGCGAAGCCTTCGAGAAGGTCGAGCAGCTGCTCGACCTCGATCTCGACCGCGAGGGCGACCGCTTCGAGGCCCGCGAGGTGCTGGGCTCGATCCTGAAGCCTTGGACCATCGCGAGGACCATGGAGCAGATCCGGGAGGTCTTCGATGCACACGGCGTCTGCTGGGGCCCCTACCAGACGTTCATGGAGCTGGTCGACCACGACCCGCGGTGCTCGGATGAGAACCCGATCTTCGAAGAGGTCTCCCAGCCCGGGATCGGCTCCTACCTGATGGCCGGGTCGCCGCTTCAGTTCGGCGAGGTCGAGCGGGTCCCCGTGACTCGTGCGCCGGCGCTCGGCGAGCACACCGAGGAGGTGCTCGCAGATGTGCTCGGCCTGGGCGAGGCGGAGATAGGCCGGCTGCACGACGACGGTGTCGTCGCCGGGCCTGTCGCGGCGGCCGCGTGAACTCGACGATCCGCCCATATGAGCACCGCGACCTGGGCCGGGTCCTCCAACTCTGGGAGCGCTCGGGTGGGGAGCGCGGCGGTGGGGGAGGCCTGACGGTGGACGAAGCCGTCGACCTGATGAACGGGGATGGTTCGATCACGCTGGTCGCCGAGGTCGAGGGGGAGATCGTGGGCATGGCGCTCGGAAGCGCCTCGTCCGCGGTCGGGTGGGTCTACCGGCTCGCGGTGCTGCCCGACGCCGCCAACGAGGAGGCGGTCGCCGAGGAGCTGCTCGAGCAGATCGAGACCAGGCTGGCCGAGGCCGGGGTGCGCAAGCTCGCGACGGTGGTCGCCGACGGCGAGCAGACGCGCGAGCACCTCGAGCGGCGCGACTTCCGCGCCGTCCCCGACGCCGTCTACCTGGAGCGCGCCGTGTCGCCGACTGCGACCGTCCCCAGCGGCCTCGCGGAGGTCTACGGGCGCATGATCCCGCACGGGCTCTGGGACGAGATGAAGGGGTTGGACGAAGCCAAGGAGATCATCCAGCGGCGGGTCATCCTGCCGCTTGCCGAGCCCGAGCTCGCCACCCGCCACGCCGTCAGCCCGCCGAAGGCGATCGTCCTCTTCGGACCGCCGGGGACGGGCAAGACGACCTTCGCGAAGGGGATCGCCTCCCACCTCGGCTGGCCCTTCGTCGAGATCCAGCCATCGGAGCTGGCGGGCGAGGGAGCGGAGCACCAGGCGCGGCTGCTGGCCGAGAGCGTCGAGCGGGTGCTCGAGCTCGATTCGGCCGTGGTCTTCGTGGACGAGGTCGAGGACCTCGCCTCGATCCGCGACGACGAGCGGCGGGTCAGCCCCAGCGTCACCAACGAGTTCCTGAAGCAGATCCCGCGCCTGCGCGACGAGCCCGAGCACCTGCTGGTCTGCGCGACCAACTGGATCGACCGGCTCGACCACGCGTTCCTTCGCCCGGGCCGCTTCGACTACGTGCTGCCGGTCGGCCCGCCCGACGAACAGGCGAGGGCGGCGATCTGGGGGCGCTACGTCGGGGAGATCACCGACGAGGAGGTCGAGATCGCGACCCTTGTCGAGGCCAGCGTGATGTTCACGCCCGCGGACATCGAGTTCGCCGCCCACAAGGCGGCGCAACGCGCCTTCGAGCGAGAGCACTTCGAGCAGGACCGAAGCCGGGCCACCACCGAGGATTTCCTTGCCGCGATATCGCAGAGCCGCCCGAGCCTGACCGAGGAGGTGGTCGAGGCCTTCGAGGCCGACACCGAGCGCTTCTCGCGCTACTGAGGCCTAGACCGTCGGGCCGAAGGAGCGCCCCTCCCAGCCGGGCCCGACGCGCTCTCGCACCCGCCGGCGCCCGCGGCGATAGACCGTGACGGGGTGCGGCCCCATCGCCCAGGGGTGCGATCCGATCGTGCCGTAGTGCTCTCGGATCTGGGCCTTCAGCTCACCGCGATGGTTCTGGCAGGCGTAGCGGACGTGCCCATAGAGCCCTCCTCCGTGCCAGACCAGCCAGCGCTCGGGCTCGGCGTCGAGATAGGTCCCGAACAGAAGCTCCTGCAGCTGGGCCTCGAGCGAGGCGCGGGTCTCGTCGTTGGGCTCGGCGCCGCAGAACTCGCAGCGAAACAAGACCTTGACGGGCATCAGGTGAGCCCGACGTACCAGAGCCCGAACAGGACCCCGAAGACCCCGAGGGCGGGGATCAACACGGTTCTGTAGAGCGGCTCGATCACCGGGCGGGTCAGCACCCATGCGAAGGCCGTGGTGCAGGCCGCCATCGACACGATGGACATCGGCGCGAACAAGGCCAGCGCGGCCGCCGCCTCGAGCTGGGTCGGCAGCGCGGCGATCAAGAGCAGCACGACCGCGCCGGTCCCCGCGAGGCCGTGGACGACGCCGATCCCGAACGCCTGGGCGGGCGTGCGGACCGACTGGTGGCGATGGGGGTCGCCCGTCCGGAGATGGTGATGGCTGTGGTCGTGGTGGCCGTGGGCCCCGGTGCGGTAGTCCCCATGCGCCCACTTCCAGATCACCCGGGTGCCAAGGACCAGGATCACCCCCCCGACGGCCTTCTCGGCGCCTGTCTCGAGCCAGGCGGGGAGCTCGGACTTGAGGAAGATGAGCGGGAGCCCGATCGCGAGCAGCATCGTCGCGTGGCCGAGCCCCCACCAGGCGCCGAGCCGGGCGGCGTCCCGATGGTCGCTGTCCTCCGAGGCAAGCAGCGACGTGACGGCCACCAGATGGTCGGGGTCCGACGCATGGCGGAGGCCCAGCAGGAACGCGATCCCGAGGGCGACGAGCAGCGGCGCCCCCTCGA
>Ga0183260_10001154_pt1 | contig 22337 bp, 19 predicted proteins | sample AntDrymUQ4972206_2_FD_129768 | JGI IMG/M metagenome (GOLD analysis project Ga0183260, IMG submission 129768) | Polar desert sand microbial communities from Dry Valleys, Antarctica - metaG UQ497 (22.06) (version 2) (version 2) | ecosystem: Environmental > Terrestrial > Soil > Desert | place...
ATTTGGTGCCATAATCCAGTTTTCTTTTTAAAATTTTAGTAGTATCTGCTATAGATTTATGCAGTTCGGCGCTTTTTAAAAAATTGCTTAAAGCAATATTGTAATAGAACTTTTGTTGCTGATAATACAGTCCTAAATTATAATAAATGTCACTTTTGTTCTTAAGTGTATCAACACTTTCGGCAATCTGCTCGAGTTTTTTTACCGATTCATCTGCCTTTGTCTGCAATCCCATGTAATGATAAATTGAAACAAGAGCGCCAAGAGGCTTTGTACTTTTTTCTACCAGGTTTGCTTTTGATGCTTCGGTGTAGGCCTGCTCATAATTATCTTTAGCCGATTTAAAATCCTGCTTATAATAATATCCCGTTCCTATTGCCTGATGAAATGCAAATTTATACTCATGATCTTCTGCATTTGTAATTGCAAGCCCTTCAGTGCCTTCTTTTATTAATTGGTCAAAGGTTTCCGGTTTACCTGAAAATGCAGCCAGAATGTTTTCGCAGGCAGCCTTTTTTTTATCTAATAAAACGTAGTGATCTTTTGATTGTGCTGCACAAAAGAATGAAAACAGTAAGAAGGCAAAGGATATAATTGTTCTTTGCATAGATTATTTTAAATTTTCCATTGCGCTGTTTCTGTTCTGAATGTTTTGCCTATGGGCAGGCATTGTGCACCAATAAATAATTCGCCGGTTTGCATCCGTGTTATTTTATCACGTTTTACCGCATAGCTGCGATGTATCCGGCTGAAAACATTTGCTGGCAGTTGTTTTATAAAACTGCTCAGCGGCATAAGAGTCATATACTTTTTTTGTGTTGTTATTATTTTAGTATAGTCTTTCATCGCTTCAAGATAATTTATATCGTTAAGCGGAATTTGTATCTGGCTATGGCCTTCCTTTATGGTGATAGTTTCTTTTTCAATTTTAACTGTATAAGCAATGGCATTTTGTTTCATATCCCAAAAATCAAATACACGGTCCATAGCTGCTTTAAACCGCTCTGTTTTTACAGGCTTTAATAAAAAGTCGAATGCTGCCAGCTCATAGCTGTCCAGTGCAAATTCCATGTGAGATGTTACAAATATGGCTACAGGCACATCTTCTTTAACGATGCGTAATAATTCTATGCCGTTGATTCCGGGCATATCTATATCTAAAAAAACAAGGTCAGGCTTAAGGTTTTTAATGGAAAGCAATGCTTCATCAGCATTATTACAAACAGCAATATTTATTAATTGATCAAATGCTTTTGCCTTGCCCAGCAACGTAAGCTGATCTAATTTGTTGTCATCAACTATTATAAAACGCAGAGTGTTGTTCATAGCAAAGACGGTATTGATACAAATGTAATACAATGACACAATCATTGCACTGATCAAAAGAATAGCCATTGCATTTAGCAACAGCTATTAAATAATATTTTAAAAGTTTTAGAAAGGTATTTTACCGGAGATTATTTTCTTTTCTCCCTTATGAGAAATTCATCAGCAACCTCTACTCCATCAAATTCCATCATATTGAAGCAACAGGTCATTTCTCTGTTTTATGCCTGGATGATACGGATCCCAATGATTCTAAATTAAGGTAAGTTTTGTATGCTTACTTTTCCAGTGTAAGTTTTATCACCGGCTGTAAAGGTGCCGGTGAGATTTTATTGTCGTTTGATGCTAATGCGTCCTTTGCTGATGGTTCACTGTTTGCGGGCTCTGTACTATCACTACAAGCTGTCAAATGAAAAAAGAGAAGTAGTAACTAGAAATATAGCTGTGATTTTCATTTTGTATTATTTAATTTTTTAAATGTTTGTATGTAAAATCTTAGAATACGCTTTTCATTAATGAATCCATATTGACATCGCCATTTGCATCTGTTTTAATATTGGTGGGTTTGTCCTGTTTCATTTTAAAAACACCATCTGTGGTACAAATGATTATTTCAAGCTCTTAATGATTGTATACTATAATGATTGTTTCTTTTCCAACCTATCGGGAATGCGCTCAGAGTATTATCAAATATCCCTTTTAAGCCTGTTAGTTAGTCAGTTATTTTTATAAATTGGGTCACTCACTCCTGAATGATGCTAACCCATTCAATATTCCCCCATAAGAGCGAGCTATATCTGAATCTTTATCAATTCTTTTCCTTTCGGTTTACATTTAAAATACTTACTTCGCCAAGGCATGTTTACAAAAATAGACTGGTATATTTTGCGGCAGTTTTTTGTCACATTCATTTTTTGTATGTTGCTTTTCACTGTGATAGCGGTAGCTGTTGACAGCAGTGAGAAGACAGATGATTTTGTAAAATCAGGGTTGACTACCGGTCAAATCATTTCTAAGTATTATGTTGGCTTTGTGCCTTACATCTGGGGGCTTTTATATCCACTTTTTGTCTTTATTGGTTGTATTTTTTTTACCAGCCGCATGGCTGTACGCTCTGAAATTATTGCCATTCTGGCCAGCGGCACTTCTTACAATCGTTGGTTAAGAACTTATCTCATCGGGGGTTTAATATTTGCCGGCATACTGTGGGTGGCAGCACGGTATGGCATACCAAAGGCAAACGAAGTGAGGGCTAATTTTCAAACAAAATATCTTGACAATGATAGCCCTGCCAATGGAGGAGTCGGAAGTTCATCTACTCAATATAAACGAACAGATGCAAATACTTATATAGGGATCAGATATTTTGATACCGCATCTAAAATCGGGGGTGCTTTTTTTTTGAACCGCATAAAAAATGAAAAGCTGGTATATAACCTGCGTGCCGAAAGCATCCGGTGGGACACCGCAAAAAAAACCTGGAAATTATCAAATGTTATTGAGCGAAGAGTAGACAGTGCTCATGAAGTTGTTCGCCAGTTCACCGATACAATAATCCCCTTGAACCTGACCCCAAATGATCTCGTGAAAGATTATTATTTAAAAGATAAATTAAGTACACCGGATCTTGTACGCAACATTAAGCTAGAGGAATTAAGAGCTACCGAAGGATTGAATACTTTGAAAGTAGAACGATACAGGCGATCAGCCACTCCTTTTTCAGTATTGCTCCTTACCATGATAGGCGCTATAGTAGCGGGTCGGAAAACCCGTGGCGGCAGCGGGTTACACCTTGCTGTAGGCATTATCATTGCTTCTTTATTTATTGTCTTCGACCGGTTTTCAACTGTGTTTTCTACCAAAGGAAGTCTTCCCCCTGTGATCGCCGCATGGATACCTAATATTGTATTCAGTATAGTGGCTTTGGTGCTTTATAAAAAAGCGCCTAAATAAATACATATACCATTTTTGGAATGATAAGACCAGGTGGTATTGGAATTAAGTTGGCATTCAAACCAATGAATTTTTGCAGCACGGATGGCATTGTTTAACTTTATGGCTATCTAATAAACAGGCTTCATAATAAAGTATTAGCAATGGGAATAATTAAAGACCGGTTTAAAGCCAAGGCAGACGCAAGATCAAATGAGGTAAAAGAACTCCTACAAGAACATGGCAGTAAAGTCATTGGCGAAGTACAGTTATCTCAGGTATTTCAGGGCATGCGTGGCATGACAGGACTTGTTACCGAAACTTCACTGTTAGATGCACAGGAAGGCATACGCTTCAGAGGATATACCATCCCTGAACTACAACAAAAATTACCAAAAGCAGAAGGCGGTTCGGAACCTTTACCGGAAGGATTATTCTATCTGATGCTGGTTGGTGATTTGCCAACTGACGAAGATGTTGATCATTTGACAGCAGTATGGCAGCGACGCAGCCATGTACCCAATCATGTATTTGCTACTATCGAAGCGCTTCCGGTGAGTACGCATCCTATGACACAATTTGTAATAGCTGTAATGGCTTTGCAAACGGAAAGTCAGTTTGCAAAAAGGTATGCTGCCGGTATGAGTAAAAAAGAATACTGGGATGCGGTGTTTGATGATACCATGGATCTGATAGCAAGATTGCCGAGGGTAGCCGCATACATTTATCGCCGAAAATATAAAAATGGTGAGCATATTCAACCCAATGGATTGCTCGACTGGTCTGGAAATTTTGCACACATGATGGGGTATGAGGACGAAGGCTTTCGCGAATTGATGCGTTTGTACATGACTATTCATGCAGATCATGAAGGAGGGAATGTGTCTGCACATACAACCCACTTAGTTGGTTCTGCTCTTAGTGATCCATATTTGAGTTTAGCTGCAGGATTGAATGGACTTGCAGGGCCCTTACATGGACTGGCTAACCAGGAAGTAATCAAATGGATATTCGAAATGCGTGAAGAGTTGGACACAGAAGCCCCCACTAAAGAGCAAATTGTAGAATATGTACAAAAAACATTGAATGCAGGTAAAGTAGTTCCGGGTTATGGTCATGCTGTACTGCGCAAAACTGATCCAAGGTTTACTGCACAAATGGAATTTGGTAAAAAGCATATGCCGGATGATCCTCTTGTACAAACCGTTTGGAACATTTATGAATCTGTGCCTCCCATCTTGCAATCGTTGGGTAAGATAAAAAATCCATGGCCAAATGTAGATGCCCATAGTGGTGCTTTGCTTGTGCATTATGGAATGGTAGAGTATGAGTTTTATACGGTACTTTTTGGGGTCAGCCGTTCGCTGGGTGTATTAGCCAGTTTATGCTGGGACAGGGCATTTAATTTTCCTTTAGAAAGACCCAAGTCTATAACCATCGAGTTAGTGAACAAATGGCTTAAGGGTGAAGATGAAATTTGGGGTGAATAAGACTGCAGCTATAATTATGTTCGGTTGCATTTTTTAAACGCTAAAAAATAAATTTCTAACATAAATTAATTCGGCCTGACCCTTTACCGGGTTGTCACAAAGATTTCTTCATCTTAAATAAAATAAATAAAAAATCCCCTGCCAAAAGCAAGGGAATTCATTTTTACAAAAGCGGAGGTTAACTTGCTTTTGCCGTTGTCTTAGTTGTTTTTGAAGTAGTTTTTGTTTTCTTAGGTGCGGCTTTAGTACTTGTTTGTACTTTACCGCCATCCACCTTTTTACCACTTTTTACGTAAGAATCATAAGCTGCATGTTCTAATACTTCACCTGATATTTTTACAATCTTTGTTTGAGAAACGCCTGCTAATTTGATATAAATTTCTTTTGTAAAAGTATTCAATGCAGATGCGTTATAACCAACCTTGACCTTTGTGCTTTTACCTGCAGCCAGGGGTTCTTTACTCCATTCAGGCGTAGTGCATCCGCAACTTGCAGTAACGCTTTCGATGAATACAGGTGCTGAGGTCGTGTTGGTTATTTCAAAATAAGTGGTAACAGGAATATCTTTCTTGATCTTTCCAAAATCATACTTTTCATAATTTAACTTAACAAGGTCATCCACCTTCTTTTCCTGCGCATTTACAGCTACACTGAATAATACAGCAGTCATTAAAAATAATTTCTTCATAGTTATTGTGTTTGTTGTTTTAAAAATTGTATAGAAGGATTGGCAGGTGCTGCTCCTACAGGTGCTTTCCAAACAGTTCCCTTTATCTTGATTTGTTTTGAAGCATTTCCGTTGTATTGAATGGTTATTAATTTATCAAATGGACCTTCAGAAGCTGCGTTATATCCTACTTTTAACTGTGTCGTGCCACCTAGTGCAATAGGCTCTTTGCTCCATTCGGGAGTGGTGCAGCCACATGAGGTTTGCACATTATCAATTTTCATGGAAGTATTTCCCTTATTGATTACTTCAAAATAATGAAATACAGGTTTGCCTTGCGGAATCTTTCCAAAATCAAATTCCACTTCTTTCACATCTAAACTTACATCTACATGCTTCGTTGTAGTATCAGTATGGGGATGATTATGATTATCCTGGGCATGCAATGAACAAATGATTCCAAAGCTAAATGCAATAAGAAATATTCTCTTCATAAAAAAGACTTAGGGCATCAAAAATACATTAAACGTTGGTGAAATCACAGAGACAGGTACCAATTTGCCTTTTTTTAACTGTGAGCCTATTCGCCCTATTTTTGTCGCATGGAAAATGCATTTAATAGTGATGTACAAACCTTTGAGGGATTATCTTTTGACAAGTTCCGCGATGAAGTATTAGAAGATTACAGATGGGTATGCCTGAGCCGGGAAGCGAGCCTTATAGGCCGCAAAGAAGTATTGACAGGCAAGGCAAAATTTGGCATTTTTGGTGATGGCAAAGAAGTTGCGCAGGTTGCTATGGCTAAATTTTTCCAACCGGGAGATTTCAGGTCTGGCTATTACCGCGACCAGACATTTATGTTTGCAAGCAACCTCGCCACAGTAGAACAATTTTTTGCACAACTCTATGCAGATCCGGATCTTAACCGTGAGCCTTTCAGCGGTGGAAGACAGATGAATGCACATTTTGCTACGAAATGGGTAAGTGCTGAAGGAGATTGGCTTGATCTGATAAATAGAAAAAACATTTCTTCGGACATTGCGCCAACCGGTGGACAAATGACCCGGGCACTAGGTTTAGCGTTTGCATCTAAGTGCTTCAGGGAAAATGAAGAGCTGCACCAATTTGATACATTATCTGATAAAGGAAATGAAGTTTGCTTTTGTACGATAGGAGATGCCTCTACTTCTGAAGGTCATTTTTGGGAAACCATGAATGCTGCCGGTGTATTGCAAATACCCCTTGTCGTTTTTGTGTGGGACGATGGCTATGGGATTTCTGTGCCTAAAAAATATCAAACAACAAAAGGATCTATCTCTGAAGCCCTGAAAGGTTTTCAAAAAGAAGAAGGGACTAATGGATTTAATATTTATACTGTAAAAGGATGGGACTATGCAAGCTTATGCGAAACATTTGAGGAAGGGATTCGCATCGCAAGGGAAACGCAAACACCAACACTTTTTCATGTAGAAGAAATAACGCAACCTCAGGGGCACTCTACATCCGGTAGCCATGAAAGGTATAAGGATACTGAACGCCTGGAATGGGAGCGCAAGTGGGATGGCATGATAAAAATGCGGGAATGGATGCTTGTAAATGCACTTGCTAACGAAGAAGAGATCGTAACAATAGAAGCAGAAGCCAAAGAAAAAGTAAGGGAAGGAAAAACTGCTGCCTGGGAAGCCTACCTAAGTCCTTTGAAAGATCTGGTGAAAAAGGCAGTGGAACTTATCAAAGATCTGTCAGCCAAAATGAAGGAAAATAGTGGAGAATTAGAATCGCTCACTAATGAACTTTCGGTAATTCGTGAACCATTGAGACGAGACGTGGTGCGCTTTGTACACAAAGCCTTATTGATCGCTGGTACCAATGATTCAGCATTTTGGCTTAAGGACTTTTATACTGATGTACTAAAAGAAGGAGCTTCCTTGTACAACAGTTTTTTATATAATGAAGGGTCAAAGAGCGCACTAAAAATAACTGAAGTAAAACCTGAATATGGTGATGATTCACAATCTCTAAATGGGTTTGAAGTATTAAACCAATATTTTGATCAGTTGTTTGCTTCCAATCCAAAAACTATAGCATTTGGTGAAGACCTTGGTTATATAGGAGATGTAAACCAGGGATTTTCCGGACTGCAGGATAAGTATGGTGTAAACCGCATTTTCGATACGGGCATACGTGAACTCACCATTATGGGTCAGGGAATAGGTCTTGCTATGCGGGGTTTGCGACCAATTGCAGAAATACAGTACCTCGATTATTTGTTGTATGGATTACAACCGCTCAGCGATGATGTAGCTACTTTACACTATCGTACAAAAGGGCAGCAAAGCTGTCCGCTTATTGTACGCACCCGTGGACATCGCCTCGAAGGAATATGGCATAGCGGTTCTCCTATGGGTATGATGGTAAACGCACTGAGGGGCATGCATATTTGCGTGCCAAGAAATATGGTGCAGGCAGTAGGCATGTATAATACCCTTTTGCAAAGCAACGATCCCGGAGTAGTGGTTGAGTGTCTGAATGGATATCGCTTAAAAGAAAATTTGCCTTCAAATCTTTTACAATTTACAGTTCCCTTCGGCATCCCTGAAGTGATCCGCGAGGGTGCAGATGTCACAGTTGTGAGTTATGGTTCTACATTGCGCATTGCGCTCGATGCAGCCCAACAATTGGAAAAAAGTAACATTGATTGCGAAGTTGTAGATGTGCAAACTTTATTACCATTTGATATAAACCATAAAATATTGGAATCGTTGAAGAAGACCAATCGTATTGTTTTTATAGATGAAGATGTGCCGGGAGGTGCGGCAGCCTATATGTTTAATAAAGTAATGGAAGAGCAGGGTGGTTATCGTTGGTTGGATGTATCTCCACGGACTATCACAGCGAAAGCACACCGGCCTCCCTACGGAAGTGATGGTGATTATTTCAGCAAACCCAATGCAGAGGAAATTGAGAATGTGATAAGTGAGATGATGAGGGAGTAGGAGAATAAGCAATAGGAATGGGCAATATGACAATTAGTATATCAAAAGACTTTTGCTCTTGCCATGGAAATTTTGGACGAAAGTAAATCCTTTCCTAAAGAAGAGACATACTCATTAACAGACCAGGTGTGTCGTTCATCAAGAAGTGTTTGTATAAATATTGCTTAGGCATTTCGTAAGAGGCAGTATAGAGCCCATTTCCTATCAAAGGTATCTGACGCAGATTTGGAAAATTCTGAAACGCTTGTATGGTTAGAGTTTGCTTTGGCATGCAAGCATATAAATCAAGATAAATATGATATGCTTTTAAAAGAAAATGAGGAAATTGGTAAATTGTTATTCCACATGTTGAATAATCACGATAAGTATTGATTATATTTTTGATTTCCAAACTGCTTATTCCTTATTTCCAATTGAAAACAATGACACTCCCCATCTACCAGATAGACGCATTTGCAGAAGACATTTTTACCGGCAACCCTGCTGCAGTTATTCCATTAGACCATTGGATTGATGAATATCTGATGCAAAAGATTGCAATGGAAAATAATCTAAGCGAAACTGTCTTTTTTGTAAAGAATGATTCATCATTTTCTCCCGGGACAGGGGAGGAGCAGGAGGGTGCTTACCACATCAGGTGGTTTACCCCTGAATATGAAATTGATCTCTGCGGTCATGCTACGCTTGCTTCTGCTTATGTTATCAAAAATTTTATTGAACCGCATCTTCAGAACATTCATTTCACCACTGAAAAAGCAGGTCCATTGAAAGTAATTGCAAAAGATGGAATTTATACACTTGACTTTCCATCACGTATGCCTTTAGCATGCGAAGTTCCCGATGAGTTATTGAAAAGCCTCGGTTTGGACATTGCAGTTGAAATACTAAAATCCCGCGATTATTTTGTGGTTTTGCCTAATGAAGAATCAGTCAAAAATACACAGCCGGATTACAATCTGATGAGAGAGCTCAATACCATTGGTGTAATTGTTACAGCTAAGGGTCAGTCGGCAGATGTAGTCTCGCGATGTTTTTATCCCGGTGCAGGTATTCCTGAAGACCCTGTAACGGGATCTGCACATTGCAATATAGTTCCATACTGGAGTGAGAAGTTGAATAAGAAAAAACTTACCTGCTTGCAAGCATCTCCGCGTGGTGGTGTTTTGGAATGTGAATTAAAAGATAACCGCGTTTTAATGAGTGGAAAATGTGTTTTATTTTTAGAAGGCAAAATGTATGTATGAGCACTGTCTTTCTACGTGAGCATAGATTAAAACAACTGAAAGAAGATATAGCCCGTTACAGAAAACTTACACAAACACAGGGCATTTGGTTTGCTATTCGTTTTTCATGGTTTACTGCAATATCCATGTACATGATTGAATACTTTTTTGATTTACTTGTTGATGGCGTCCCACTACCCGTTTACGTTTCTAATTATAATTATGGAAGATTGTTGACAACCTGGATTATATTGTTTTTGGTTGATTATTTTTGGTTGGTAAAGGATTTTCCCAGAGGTTTGGAAAGAAGCAAAGCTGATCTAAAAAAACATTTGGATAAATATCCTGAACTAAAGAAGGAACACCCGGATCCGATTGATGGTTCTGGTTAGCATTATTCAATATTTAATCTTAATCTTTTATATGACACCTTTCGAACAAGAACTGAAGTACAGGCAATTAAAAGAAGAGATTGAATTTTACAAAAGTGAAAGGGAACAAAAGGGGTGGGGATATGCAATTCGCTTAGGTTTTATTTTTGCGATTATTTTTTTACTTTTTAATTTATTTATTAAAGTCATTCTTGGAAGTAAGAGTTTTTCTTTGTGGTTTAATGACTTTGATTGGTTGATATTAATAATGAACATTATCTTATGGACTTTTGTTAATTATTTCTGGAATGCACACAGAACATATAGAAGGTTTCAGAAAAAAAGGGACGAGTTTCAGAGATTTTTAATTCAAAATCCGCACTTAAAGAAAACGACTTCTTAATTCTGCTGTTGGCACCATACACTCCTCTTTTTTTCCAAACCATTTGTACCTGTTCCTGGCAATGAAGTTATAAACCGGGTCTCGCAGGAAAGTAGGAACCACTAAAAATGCCTGCATCATAGGCCATGGAGTATATAAATATTTGGTAACCCGTAAAGCAGCAGTAGTTTTTGTAAAAGCTTTTTTCTCCTCTATTAATACAAACGATTGTAAATCTGATGTTGATAGTTCGTATTGATTCAATAGACTTTCTCCTGCAGGCGATTGCAATGGAGCAAAACGAAATTTTTTTTCCTTATCTCTCTTAATGATAAAATTTACTGCGCTGTTGCACAAATTGCAGACTCCGTCAAAGAGGATGATTGGGCGATCAATAGATTCTAGTGAGTTCAAAATATAATTTTTTTTTGATCCTTTCAAAGGTGAGCAAGGAACTATTTTGTGACAAAGTATTGATATGAATGGATGCAAAACTATTCAGTAATTTTAAACCATGAATAGCCGCACTATTCCTGCCGAATGGCTTCCTAATTATAATTACTCCGATTATTCCAAATGGCCGGGTGATTGGGAATTGATCTATGGATTTCCTTATGCAATGAGCCCGTCACCAAAGAGGCCTCATCAGAATTTTGGAAGAAATTTTATTATTTTGATTAGTGAAGCTTTGCAAGCATTTAAAACGGAATGTGATTGTAAAGTTTATTATGAACTAGACTGGATTATTAATGACAATACTATCATTCGTCCGGATGCCATGATTGTTTGTGGAAAATTTGAAGATGATTTTTTGCGTTTTCCTCCTAATTTGATTTTAGAAATTACTTCTGAGGGTACCCTGTTAAAAGACCGTAATGTAAAATTTAAATTGTACGAATCCCACGGAGTGAAATATTATATACTGGCAGACCCCGACCGTAAAAGCATTGAATCATTTGTATTGAAAAACAATCAGTACCAGGAAATGAATGAAGATAATTTTCAACTTACCGGTATATGTACAGTCCAATTGGATTTGCAAAGACTTTGGCTTTGAAGTCCCTCATTACCTCATGCCAGATTATGAAACACTTTTTGAACGTCCTCATCCTGTTCCAGTTTATCAACTAACTTCAAGACATCCTGCGCCTGCTCTTCATCCAATGATACGGTAGTAGTGGGTATCCATTCAAATTCAGCACTGATAGGTATAATGCCTTTGTCTTCCAAAGCTTTTTGCATATTTCCAAAATCATTGAACGCACAACGTACCACCAACACATTTGCTCCGGACTCGTCTGTGCTCTCTCCCAATTCTTCCAGGCCAAAATCTATCAATTCAAATTCAAGTTCTTCAGCGTTTAAGCCTTCGGGTTTCATCTTGAATGTACCCATTTTGTTAAATTGAAAACTTACACTCCCGCTGTTGCCGAGTACACCGTCATTTTTATTAAAAATGGATTTCACATTAGCAACGGTCCGTACATGATTGTCGGTTGCTGTTTCCACCAGCACAGCCACGCCATGTGGAGCATAGCCTTCGTATAAGATCTCATCATAATTTAATAATTCTTTTCCCTGCGCTCTTTTGATTGCAGCTTCCACACGGTCCTTAGGCATGCCTACACTACGTGCATTTTGAAAACAACGGCGCAATGCCGCATTTGTGTTCGGATCGGGGCCAGCAGCTTTTACTGCAATGATAATTTCTTTACCAATTCGGGTAAAGTTTTTTGCCATTTTATCCCAGCGGGCAAACATGCTGGATTTCCTTACTTCGAAAATGCGACCCATACAAGAGTTTGTAATGTTTTCGTTAGTTGTTTCAAGCCTGGATGTTGCAACAGGCTTGGTATTTTTAGGTTTATTTTTTAGTCACCTGCAGTATTGCTAACAGCTTCAATTGCCCGTCCGTACCGGCACGGGTGGACGTCGCACCTTGTACTTTTTTACCGCTATTAAGCACGGTGCGCTATCCACTAAAAACGGGAGCAAAGGTAGGCTATAGCATTAAAAAACCGCCCTGCTAAAGAGGGCGGTTAAAAGTTTTATACCAAAACAACCAGATATTGATTGATGTTAGGATTTTCCTGATTTTATCGCTGCAAGATATCTGCTTAATTCCTGCTTCACTTTAGGAAAAAGGAAAAATAAACCAATCATATTTGGAAACACCATTCCCAGAATCATGGCATCTGAAAAACTAATAACAGCGTTCATTGTTGCTGAGGCACCAATCACTACAAAAAGCAGAAAGAGGATTTTGTAACTCAGGTCAGCCGCTTTGCTGCGTCCAAATAAAAACTTCCAGGCCTGTAGTCCGTAATACGACCACGAGATCATGGTAGAAAAAGCAAACAAAACTATAGCAACAGTGAGTACATAAGAGAAGTTAGGAATAGCTTCGTTATATGCCGCAGAGGTCAAATTAACACCGTTGAAACCAGACGGTTGAGGGCCGTATGTAAACACCCCATTCATATTATAGATCACCACAACCAAAGCGGTCATTGTACAAATAACTACTGTATCAATAAAGGGCTCAAGTAAAGAAACAATGCCCTCAGACGCAGGATATTTTGTACGCACAGCCGAGTGAGCAATCGCTGCAGAACCAGCACCGGCTTCATTCGAGAAAGCCGCTCTTCTAAACCCTTGTATCAATACACCGGCAACCCCGCCTAAACCTGCAGCAGGAGAAAATGCCTGAGTGAAAATTTCGGCAAAAGCATCATCAATCAGTCCAAAGTTCATAAAGATGATAATGAGAGAAGCAATAATGTATATGACGGCCATAAAAGGAACAATCTTCTCTGTTACTTGTGCAATTCTTTTAATGCCACCGATGATTACGATACCTGTAATAACAGCTAATACAATCCCCACAATAAAACCGGTAGAACCCCCTTGTGCACCAAACATTGACAAGATTTGCTGAGTAGCCTGGTTAGATTGAAACGCATTTCCTCCACCAAATGAACCACCAACGCAAAGAATGGCAAACATTACAGCTAAAACTTTTCCCAAACCACCCATGCCTTTTTCCGCTAACCCTCTCTTTAAATAATACATAGGGCCGCCAAAAACAGTTCCTTTATCATCAATATCTCTGTATTTAACACCAAGCGTACACTCCACAAATTTTGATGACATGCCTAATAAACCCGCCACGATCATCCAGAATGTTGCACCAGGGCCACCTACAGCAACGGCTACGGCTACACCTGCTATATTGCCCAAACCTACGGTGCCGGATACTGCTGTTGCTAAAGCCTGAAAGTGATTTACCTCCCCGTGGTGAGCTTCATTTTTCACTGTATCAGGGAGGTCACCTTTTTCTGTGGTGTTCAACGCATCTGGGTGAACATGCGGGGCATTTTTGTCAAGGTAGTCGTATTTTCCGCGTACTACTCTTATTGCAAGTCCAAACCTGCGGATGTTTATAAAACCGAAATAGAGTGTAAAGAATAGTGCTCCTGAAACTAATAAAATAACTACGAACGGCACACTTACGTTATCGCTAAAGCGTATTGGATAAAAAACTACGCTTTCAAACCACGAAGCTATGGGAGCAAACCATTCGTCAATTCGCTGATCTATTCCTTTTTCTGCAGAAGGCTCCTGAGCCAAACAAAATACGGGAGCAACAAAAGCAAGAACTAAAGCCAGGCTCTTTAATACAATCTTTCTCATACTACTATTTGATTTGGTATAATTAGCCCGAAAAATAAACAATAAATTAATAGTCTTTTCTTTTCTTTTTACACAAATGCAAAGGTGAAATTCATATAAACTTTACTGCATCGCTTTTTTTTCCGATTTTCGGCAAATCCTTTAACTAAACTTGCTATATGAAAAAGAAAGGTAGCCGGCTTACTCTTTATATTATTATCTCAATGATACTCGGTATCGCAGTTGGTTATATAATACATACCAACTCATCTCCGGAGTTTATAGCTGCATTTTCAAAAAACATAAAACTCTTAAGTAATATTTTCATTCGCCTTGTTCAAATGATTATTGCACCACTTGTATTCACAACCCTGGTGGTGGGCATTGCGAAACTCGGCAGTTTGAAAACCGTGGGACGTGTGGGGGGGAAAGCTATATTATGGTTCATTACCGCTTCACTTGTTTCCTTGCTTCTGGGCATGTTGCTGGTTAATATATTCGAGCCCGGTAAAACAATTGATCTTTCATTAAGCGATACGGCAGGGCTGAAAGACATCATGGGAAAGACAGAAGGGTTTTCCATTGAAAACTTTGTCACACACATTATTCCACGCAGCGCTATTGAAGCCATGGCAACCAACGAAATTCTTCAGATCGTTGTTTTTTCTATTTTCTTCGGTGTGGCCGCTGCTGCCATTGGCGATTATGCCAAACCTGTGATACATGCATTGGAAGTTACCTCTCATATCATTTTGAAAATGGTAAATTATGTAATGAACTTTGCACCTTTTTCTGTATCATCAGCTTCCGCTACTAAAAGACCTATCGGTTTCTTAATGAATAAACTCATGAGTTGTTGATTTTAATTATCAATTAGTAATATTATTATGAAAAAATACATATTTCTAATAAATAAGAATAAAAACTTTTATAAAGGGTAGTGAATATTTTTCTCATTGATTTTTGATAAACGATTCAGATGGCGAAAACTTATTTTTCTTTTCTTAGTTTTGAAGCCCTTACAAAAATTATATGATTAAACGAAGGAGCGGATTAATTGCTTTGATTCTTTTCACTGTAGTCGCCATTCTGCACTTGCTTCACTGGAATAATGTAATTGTATTTCCAGAAGCAATTCTTCTGGCTGTACGCTGGATATTTATTGCCAGCATTATTTTATATGCAGTGTTTAAGCGTTCGCTGACAACGTGGATATTAGTGAGTATGGTTGTTGGAGTTGAAATAGGTTTGGATTTTCCTGTATTCTCTCAAAACCTTGCAGTACTCAGTAAAATTTTCCTTCGCCTGGTTAAAACCATCATTGCACCAATATTATTTGCTACACTGGTGGTTGGTATAGCAGGGCACTCCAGCCTAAAGCAAGTGGGACGTATGGGGTGGAAATCCATTCTTTATTTTGAAGTAGTTACTACCATAGCTTTGGCTATTGGCTTGATTGCTATAAACATTTCCGGTGCTGGGAAAGGCATTGTATTACCGGCAGGTTTTGAACAGGTACTCCCCGAAACAAAACCCTCCACCTGGCAGGACACCATTCTGCATATTTTTCCTGAAAATTTTGCAAAATCTATTTACCATGGTGATGTACTTCCCATTGTAGTATTTAGCATCATCTTCGGTATTGGTCTTGCGATGATAAGAGAAGACAAGCGCAGGCCTATGTTGCAATTTACAGAAAGCCTTGCAGAGACAATGTTTAAATTCACCAACATCATAATGTATTTTGCCCCATTTGGTGTAGGTGCTGCAATTGCTGTAACAGTTGGCCATCTTGGGTTGGATATATTACTTAACCTTTTACAGTTGCTCATTACTTTATACGTAGCATTGATAGCGTTTATTCTGATTGTGCTTTTGCCTGTGGCGCTTATAATAAGAATTCCCATAAAAAAATTCATACAGGCCATTTCCGAACCAGTGTCCATTGCATTTGCTACAACTTCATCGGAATCAGCGCTGCCCAAGGCAATGGAGAATATGGAGAAGTTTGGTGTACCGCGAAAAATAGTTTCGTTTGTTTTGCCTACAGGATATACTTTTAATTTGGATGGAACAACACTATACCTTTCCCTTGCCGCAGTATTTGTTGCACAAGCTGCAGGTATTCCATTAACAATTGGCGAACAAATATTAATGGGTCTTACTTTAATGCTTACCAGTAAAGGGGTTGCCGGGGTACCGCGGGCATCCCTTGTTATTTTGTTAGGAACTGCAGCTTCTTTCAACTTACCACTTTGGCCAATTATGGCAATATTAGGAATAGACGAGTTGATGGATATGGCCCGAACCTCTGTAAATGTAATAGGCAATACATTAGCAAGTTGTGTAATAGCCAGGTGGGAAAATGATTTTGATGACGAAAAAGCATTGCGTTTTGAGGAAACAGATACATTAACAGAGCCCGATGTTGTTTTAGTAAACCAACATGGCAGAACGGGTGATGAAAATATAAGGATAGATACTGCCTGACAATAGATCCACAATAATTTTTTAGACTCAAGCAAGATGGAAATAAAGCAATCATAGATGGAAGATAAAGGAGTTATACAGCAGTTTATTGAATGGGTGATTGGGAATGGTTTGGCCACAAGCGTGGTCAGTAAGTGGGAAGGTGAACTGGAAAATGGTTAGCACATCCTCTTTTTCAACTATTAAAAAGTGTTCCGGCAAAGAATAAAATATGAATGATTTTATAGAAGTTTTGAAGCAGTTAATGGATGCCGAATACCTTGCGAAACTGGTGACGGATTATGGAGGACTTTATCTTGTCGCATTCATAATATTTGCTGAAACAGGTTTGTTTGTTGGATTTTTTCTTCCGGGTGATTCATTACTTTTTGTTACAGGTCTTATGATTGCTCAGGAAGAATTTGACAGTCCCACTTCCAACGATCCTTTCAATCTTGTTTTTTGGATTGTTCTTATTACCATTGCAGGCATCATTGGCAATTCAGTGGGTTACTGGTTTGGCAGAAAAACCGGAAAGGCAATTTTTGAGAAACGTGATACACTCCTTTTTAAACGCAAACATGTTTTGCAGGCGCGGGAATTTTATGAAAAGAGGGGTGGAGGGGCAGTGATACTTGCACGCTTTTTACCCATCATCAGAACTTTTGCTCCCATTGTAGCAGGTGTAGTGAACATGGATCGCAAAAAATTCTTTTTCTATAATGTGGTAGGGTGCATTGCCTGGGTTGTCAGTATGGTGCTTGCCGGTTATTTCCTTGGAAAAAATGAATGGGTGAAAGAAAATTTTGAAAAAATAGTAATCGGTCTGATCGTAATTACCACAGCACCTGTACTTTTCAAAATGATATTTGGTAAGAAAAAAGATCCCACAATTGAAACAGGAAAAGATGTGATAAGTGAAACTCTGGACATAGACACAAAAGCGTGATCCATGCAAAGTCTTACAAAGTCTGCCGGCCTTTTTTCTATTACCGTAATAGTGGCGGCTCTGGGTTATTTTGTTGACATCTACGACCTCCTCCTTTTTACAATCGTTCGGGAACCCAGTCTTGCAGCTATCGGGGTTGATATTGCTGACAGTAAATCTACCATAGCAGCAAGTACCAAAATCATCAACTGGCAAATGGTAGGCCTGTTGATCGGGGGTATTCTCTGGGGTATAGTGGGCGATAAAAAAGGCAGGATTAGCGTGCTGTTTGGTTCAATATTATTATACTCGGTTGCCAACTTTGTGACTGCTTATGTTACCACAGTAGATCAATATGCTTATGCCCGGTTCGTAGCTGGTATCGGACTAGCTGGAGAGTTAGGAGCAGGCATTACACTGGTGAGTGAACTGTTACCCAAAGAAAAAAGAGGTATTGGTACTTCAATGGTTGCAGGAATTGGTTTGTTTGGAGCCGTTTTCGCATATTTTACTTATAAGTTTACAGACGACTGGAGGCTTTGTTACAAGATCGGTGGTGTGCTGGGTATTGGATTATTGATCTTACGTATTTCTGTTGCAGAAAGCGGAATGTTTAAAGAGGTAAAAGAATCAGGAGTATCAAGAGGTAATTTTTTAATGTTTTTTACCAAAGGGTCCCGTTTCAAAAAATACCTGCTAGCTATATTGATTGGATTGCCTACATGGTATGTGATCGGCATTCTCGTAAACTTAAGCAACAGGTTTGCAAAAGAATTTTATGGTAATACAGTATTGGAAAGTGGTAGGGCCATTATGTATGCTTATGTTGGTATAGCCATAGGTGATATTCTAATTGGTTTCGTAAGCCAGTATTTTAAAAGCCGTAAAAAAGCACTTTACCTTTTTTATGCACTCACTATTATTTCGGGATTTTTATTTTTCAGCGCCTTTAATAGTAATGATGCACGGATGTATGTCATTTGCGCTGCACTTGGCTTCAGCACAGGCTTCTGGGCCATCTTCGTCACTATGGGTGCAGAGCAGTTTGGCACCAATTTACGGGCAACGGCTGCCACTACGATTCCCAATATGGTTCGTGGATCTTTACCCTTGATCAACCTCTTATTTATAAATGTATTTCAACGCAGCATTGGATGGAGCCTTGTGGAAAGTGCTATTGTAACAGGCATTATCGTAATGGTGATTACTTTGACGGCAGTTTATTTTACCGAAGAAACTTTTGGGAAAGATTTGAATTATGTGGAAGAGTAGGAGATGTTGGATGACAAATGTTTGATGGCGGATGTCTGTTGTCTGATGGCGGATGGTGGATGGATGACGGTTGTCGGATGTCGGTTGGTCGGTTGTTTATAAGCTTAAACTTTTTCCATGAAGAGCGAACAATTCATCCATATTTTTCAACAAAGCATTAGGGATTATCATTTAAAAGATGATGTTGATACAGCTATTAAAAATCCCTATCCGGAAGAGTCTATTGATCATTTGCTTTATTTAAAAAACTGGATAGATACGGTGCAATGGCATCTGGAAGATATCATTCGTGATCCGCAGATCAATGCAGAAGAAGCATTGAAGATTAAGCGTCGCATAGATAGTTCAAATCAACACCGCACAGATGTAGTAGAATATATTGACAGTTGGTTCTTATATAAATTTAAAGAAGTAAAAACTTCAGATATAGCAACCATCAATACGGAAAGTCCGGCATGGGCTATAGACAGGCTCTCCATTTTGGAATTGAAGATATTTCACATGCAGGTAGAAAGAGATAGACAAAATGCTACCGAACAGCATAGAATGGCATGCGATGAAAAACTGAAAATTTTACTTTTACAACGTAAAGATTTATCTGTTGCCATTGACCAATTATTACTCGATATAGCGGCGGGCAATAAATACATGAAGGTGTATAAACAGATGAAAATGTACAACGATGAAAGCCTCAACCCGGTATTGTATCAGCAGAAAAAAGATTAAAGCTTGACAAAACCACGCCACATCTTAGTGCTTCGTTTTTCTGCATTGGGCGATGTGGCAATGACAGTGCCTGTAATCAAACTTTTACTGGAACAAAATAAATTATTGCAAATCACATTTGTTTCTATCCCTTTCGTACAACCTCTTTTTGAAGGGATTGAACGCCTTCAGTTTCATGCCATAGATCTAAAAGAAAAGCACAACGGAACAAAGGGGTTATTTCGTTTATACCGCGAATTAAAAACTGCATATTCCTTTGATGCTATTGCCGATCTTCATGATGTATTGCGCACAAAAATTCTTCGCTTTTATTTTGTTCTTTCAGGTATAAAAATATCAGTAATTGATAAAGGCCGTCATGAAAAAAAGAGACTTACCCGTATTCGTGACAAAAAATTAGTTCCTCTTAAATCAACTTTTCACCGTTACGCAGATGTGTTTGAAAAATTGAATTTACCTATATCATTAAATCCTACTCCGGTTATTGCAAAGAAAAGTAGTAAAAAGCAGATCGGGATTGCACCCTTTGCCAGGCATAAGGGAAAAATGTTTCCCTTAGAAAAAATGAAAGAAGTAGTAAAACTGATAAGTGCGGAAACAAATAATACCATTTTACTTTTTGGTGCAAAAAACGAAGTACAGCTTTTGGAGCAATGGTCTGTGGAATTTGCAAATGTGCGATGTATTTCAGGTACAATGAGTTTCAGAGAAGAGCTGGAGCAAATAGAGGGACTTGATTTAATGATCAGCATGGACTCGGCCAATATGCATATTGCATCACTTTTTGGAATTCCCGTGGTGTCTGTATGGGGCGCTACGCATCCTTTTGCAGGTTTTTATGGTTGGGGTCAATCAGAAGGAAATGCTGTACAAGTTGACTTGTATTGCAGGCCTTGCTCTGTCTTTGGCAATAAGCCTTGTTACCGCGGCGATTGGGCCTGTTTGCATTCTATTGCTCCGCATACTATTTATAAAAAAGTGATGGAAGTTCTTAATCAATAGTAAGCAGATCAGAACTCAAATTCATTTACGGTTTGATGGTGAAAATTACTTTTGATGAAGTGGCTTGATTTTTAGAAATACCATGCAACAACCGGTACCCAACAGGGTAATCGAAATAATAAAATATAATGTCGGGCATGTAATTGAAAGTTCGTATGAAATATTTAAAATCCTTGAAATTAATTAGCCAATTCACTTAATTCAAGCCAGCGAAATTCTTTTGTATTTATCGCTTCATTGATTACTCCAATACGATTAGTAAGTTCAAGTACCTTCCCGTAAGGTTGATCTTCTGCGTTCAATTGTTCAAATAGAAGCTTTCTTTCTTCTTCCAGTTTTTTTACTTCCTTACCCAGCATTTCAAATTCACTTTGCTCTTTAAAAGAAAGCCTTTTTTTTGGTTTTGGTATTTCCTGAATTACTGGTTTAATCAATGGCGTTTTTACATTGGGTATTATACCCGCTTTTTGCTGCTCTCTATATTGCGAATAATTTCCCGGGAAGTCATGTATCACACCATTGCCTTCGAATACAAAAAGATGATCAACCAGGCGATCCATAAAATACCTGTCGTGACTAATAATAATGAGACAACCGGAAAACTCAAGTAAAAAATTTTCCAGCACCGAAAGTGTAGGGAGATCCAGATCATTAGTTGGCTCATCGAGAATTAAAAAGTTAGGATTGCGAAACAAAATAGATAGCAAATGCAAACGTCGTTTTTCACCACCACTCAACTTACTGATATAAGTATATTGCTGGTCTGGCGGAAATAAAAAAAGATCAAGAAATTGAGCAGCGCTAAGTGTTCCTCCATTGGCAAGCGGAAAATTTTCTGCAATGTTTTTTACAAATTCGATCACCCGCATGTCTTCTTTTACCATCAAGCCCTGCTGCGCATAATTTCCAAACACTACCGTATCACCAATATTTACTTTACCACTATCAGCTTGTTCATGACCTTGCAATACATTTACGAATGAGGATTTTCCTGCTCCGTTTTTTCCAACAATGCCTATGCGATCCCCTTTTTTGAATGTATAATCAAAACCATTTAAAATGATCTTTTCACCATATCGTTTATACACTTTTTTTAATTCTGCTATCTTACCTCCAAGCCTGCTCATTTTGGCCTGCAGCTCCATATTTTGGTCTTTGATCTGCTGTTTTGCTTTTTGCTCCACCACATAAAAAGCATCTATGCGACTTTTACTTTTTGTAGTTCTTGCCTTTGGTTGCTTTCGCATCCACTCCAACTCTTTGCGATAAAGATTGCGGGCTTTATCAATGCTGGCTGCATCACTTTCCTCTCGTTGTGCTTTTTTTTCGAGGAAATTGGCGTAGTCCCCTTTATGCACATAGAGAATACTGTTTTCTATTTCCCATACTTCTTCACATACCGAATCAAGAAAATACCGGTCGTGGGTAACCATTAGCAGGGTTGTATTTTCTTTGTTGAGATAGTGTTCGAGCCATTCCACCATTTCCACATCGAGGTGGTTGGTAGGTTCATCCATGATCAACAAAATGTGCTTATGCTCAAAGCCAATATCTATGAGCGTTCCGGCTAAAGCCACCCTTTTTCTTTGACCACCGCTTAATGTACTTACATCTTGTGTAAGATTGTGGATGTTGAGTTTACCCAGTATCTGAGCCACTTTGCTTTCAAAGTCCCAGGCATTGAGGTCATCCATTTCACTTAATGCTGATGTAAGCTTTTCTTCATTTTCAGATTCTACTGCTTCCTCATAAGTCTTTATGAGATTCATGACCGGGTGATCATGCTGAAAAATATTTTCTGATATGGATTTACCTTCAATGAGTTTGGGGTCTTGTTCAAAAAAAGCAACATCTACTTCTTTGTTGATCCAGATACTTCCG
>Ga0183260_10001155_pt1 | contig 22336 bp, 17 predicted proteins | sample AntDrymUQ4972206_2_FD_129768 | JGI IMG/M metagenome (GOLD analysis project Ga0183260, IMG submission 129768) | Polar desert sand microbial communities from Dry Valleys, Antarctica - metaG UQ497 (22.06) (version 2) (version 2) | ecosystem: Environmental > Terrestrial > Soil > Desert | place...
GCCGTGCTCACGCGGATTGACACGTCCCAGCACGACATGAATCTGGCCTGCCATGATGATCAGCCCGATGCCGGCCAGCATGCCGTGAATCACCGAGGCGGCAAAAAACCCGGTCAACTTGCCCGCCTTCAGGAACGCCAGCCCGATCTGGATGACACCGGCGACCACGCCCACGGCCAGCGCCAGCTTGTACCCCAGTATCGGGTCTCCGGCGCCCAGTTCGGTCACCGCGCCGAGCACGATCACGATCATGCCGGCCGCCGGACCGTTGATGGTGACGTAGGACCCGCTCAACAACGAAACCAGGGTGCCGGCGATGACCCCGGTGATGATGCCCGCCATCGGCGGCATCCCGGAGGCCAATGCAATGCCCAGACACAGCGGCAACGCGATCAGGAACAATACGAATCCCGACATGACGTCGGTTTTCCAGTTTTCCGCCAGGCCCGGCAGCCAGTCTTTCGGCACCTGGGAGAGAGTGGGTGCGTTACCGGGGATCTGCTCTGTGGCCATCGGGCTATCCTTTACTTAGGAGTTCTTATGGAGTCTGCACGGGCTGGGAGTGGTGACTGGGAGACGGTGTTGGGGATCACGAATATGGGTCGGCTGGCAACGTCAAAACCGGATAGACGTATCAACCTCGGTCAGGGTCTGTTCAGGCACGTTACCCCGTCGAATCTCTCCTTGCAAGACGGCTCCGATTGGACCCCCGAACACAGAGTGCGCCGGGCCGAGTGTGCCCTGTCTTGGTGGATCGGATCAACATTTGGATCGACCCGGCTTTTGTAGACACCTCGGCGCCTGAGGTTTCCCCACCTTTTACGCGCTGCACGTCATGATCTCCAGCACTTCCTCGGGCGGGGTTCGCAGTTGCATGAGCCATCGCTCGGTGGCACCGGTGACCCATTTTCGCGTCAGCGCTTCCCAGCCGAGGCGTAGCGTCGAATAAAGCTTTCGCGTTGATCGCAGCCGCGATAATGCGGCGTGGCTATCGCTATCCGCGGGGCTTCTTCGATCGGCGAGTAGTCCGGAAGGCGATTTCAGTCTCGGAGTCGCTCCGCCCGAGCAACACTTCTGCAAGCAGTCTCGCGTTGGTCCGACGCTCTTCGGCCTGGCTGGAATCGTCAGCAGCCGATAGACCTTCGGTGAAATGCTCGAATAGCTTGCGTCGAGCTCGTTCGCGATAGTCGGAACAGTGCATGGTGAAATCTGTAAGGGTTTGATCCATCTGCACCACAGGCGGCCGAATTTGGGCGGGGAGTTCCAACGCGTAGATCGGCGAGTGCTTGATGGAGACGGTGTCGACGTAACGCTGATGCTTAGATCTTCTTCGAACGCTGATTCCTCCAGCCTCTGGCAGAAGCAATGTGGCTTCTAGGCGGCGCTGCCGCAGAGCAGCGCCAAGAACATCGACCAACACGGGCTCCGACTCGTATTCCCCAGAGCAACGCTCAGTGACGTCGCAATCGCCAGGCGGTCATGCCCCCCAAGGTCAGCGCCAAGGCCAGCCATGCAACAGGGCCACCCATTGGCACAGGAGACCCCGGGGTACCGAGGCTTACCAACAGAGGCGCGGACTGTCGTAGTCTCAATAGGGGTGGCTCGATTGTCGGATGCTGATAGTGAATCTCCAGCGTGTAGACACCTGCAGGCAGAGGGGGGGCATCGAAGAACGCCGTTCGCACGGGGTCCAGACAAAATGGCGAAGAATTTTCCCTTCCCACCGTAGTCAATCGCAGGACGTTGCCCATCTGGACAAAGCGCGGCGTACTGACAGGCACGTTCTCCTGAATCGAGTCGCACGGCGTTGTTGTCACCCGAACCCGAAAGGGCTGGCCGGCGACCGGAGCCGGGAGAAAATCCACCGTCAGCGGAAAACCCTGCGCAGCGGCCATACCAACCAACATGGTGTAGAGCGCGGCACACAGGTAGAACCGGCAAAAATTTAGCTTGCTCATAGAGTTCTCACTCAAAACCGTTAGAAAACACGATCTCTGCTGGGATCGTACAGGTGATAACGGGGCCATCGCACGGATCGCCCCCCGGAACATTTGCAAGCGGATACTCCTCAGCGTCGCTTGAACCATCGCCGTCCGAGTCCTCATGATTCGGGGTTGGGTTCGTCCCGATTACATGTTCCACGGCGTCAACCAAACCGTCGTCATCTGCATCCCCGGAACTGTATGCATAACCCAGCACGACGTCGGATCCGCTCGGAAACGTCTGCGTGAACCCCGCGCTTTCAAATGAGCTGCGCTGAGGCTCCCCAAAAATCGCGCAATCGTCGTTCCCGAATGTGCACTTGCGATAGACCTTGACGGTCCCCGGCGGCATGCAATCTGGTTCCGGGGAACAGCGAGCGTACACGTATCCCTGCTTACCCTTGAAGGCATAACCCGCGTTGACGAGAGTTTGCAGATCGGCAACGTTGCTAACCAGAACGTTGTCACGATCTGTGGTCGTGCAATCAATGTTGCGAGGCACACAGCCAGCAGGGGTATAGACGCTGCGCTCAACCCAGTACAGCGGCAAGAGCGCCGGATAAGCGGGCCGCGGAGAGTTCTGTGTGGTCAGCACGTACAGCGCGGCGCGGGGCGCGTCGAGGGTGTGAATCGAATCCACCGAGAACTGCGGGAAGCCAGGAATCGAATCACCGGGAATGAACGCGGAGCCGTTGAATGCTCGGTAGAGCTGTGCCTCCTCGGTCATCATCGAAACCGCCGCCTGCGGCGATGCCGTCACCGCGTAGTCGCCGTAACCAGCGCTATAAAGCGAAAATAGAGGCGTTGCCCGATTTTTTGCCGGCCAGCCGCGCACAGTGCCGAGCATGCCGCGTATGGCTCTCGGTGCGTTCGGCAAGCCGTACCCGAAATTCGTATGGAATCCGAGACTCTGCACCGCTCGATCCGTCGTAGCTGCGAGCAGCTTCCGAATGCCAGATCCTGACGTTGGACTCGGCAAGCCCGTCGGGGCGAGCGGATTGACCGACCGCAACAAGCCGACCAGTCCAGCCACCTCTGGCGAGGACATGGATGTCCCGGTGCAGGGCCCAAAGCCGTCTGCAATTTGGTTGCCATAAAGATCGCCGCATCCGAGCGAGTTGTACGTCTCGTTCAAGTAGAGAGACGAATAGACATTCCTGGCCGGCGCGACGAGTTCCTGCAATACAGAACCTGCGCTCTAGAACTGCTTTGCGGCGAGCCGCCAGTCGATGGGATCGATGCCGCGGCCGGCAAGGTAACGGTTGGCGGCGCTGAAATGGCCGCAGCCCATGAAACCGCGATGCGCCGACAGGGGCGAGGGGTGCGGCGCGCGCAGGATGCAGTGTTTGGTGCGATCGAGCAAACGTCCCTTGGCTTGCGCGTAGGCACCCCACAGCATGAACACCAACCCGTCGCGCGACGTCGCGAGTCGCTCGATCACCGCGTCGGTGAAAAACTCCCAGCCCTTGCCCTGATGCGAGCCCGGGCGGCCCGACTCGACGGTGAGTACCGAATTGAGCAAGAGGACGCCTTGGCTCGCCCACGCCTCGAGGTTGCCGTGCGCCGGCCGCGGCACTCCGGAATCGCGCTCGAATTCCGTGAGGATGTTGACCAGCGACGGCGGCGCCGGCACTCCCATCGGTACCGAGAAACAAAGGCCATGTGCCTGGCCGGGGCCGTGATAGGGATCCTGTCCCAGGATGACCGCCTTGACCGACTCGAACGGCGTGGCGTCGAGCGCAGCGAAGATGCATTTCCCGGGAGGGTAAATCACGCGACCGCGCGCCTTCTCGGCACGCAGGAATGCGCCGAGTTCCTGCATCGTTGGATGTTCGAACACATCGCCGAGCTGGGCCAGCCAAGATGCCGAGAGCTGCACCGGCTTCACTTGGGGCCCCGGGCCTTGCCATCGGGGTTTGGCGCGATCGACACGACCCGAACGCGGGCGTCAATGCAGCTTGTGGCGGCCGCGCGCGACCCGCAACTGGAAACTCAGCTTGGTCACGAGCAGGCGTTCCTCGACCGGCTTGTGCACGAGGTCGTTGGCGCCGGCGCGCAGCAGCGCCGACTGGTTGCCGAGGTTGTCGTCGGCGGTCATCACCAGGACGGGCAGATCGCCGCGGCCATAGCCGTACTCGCCACGCAGCTTGTCCAGCAAGTCGCGACCGTTCTCGTTGTCCTTCAGATACACGTCAGTCAACACGATGTCCGCGAACTCGCGACCTTCCGCTCGCGCGGCGTCGATCGCAATCACGGCATCCTTGACGCTGGTAACGTGCTGCACGGTGAAGCCGTATTTTTCCAGCATGCGGCGCGTCGCCATGGCGACCACCTTGCTGTCCTCGACATAGAGCACTTTGCCTTCGGCGCTATCGACCGGCGCCACGTAGCCGGAGATGAACTCCGCCAGTGCGCGGAAGCCGAGACCCTTGTCGAAATAATCCGTGACATCGTCGCTCATGCCCGCGGATTCGAGGCGCTCCTGCACGTTGCCGGAGATCACGACGATCGGGATGTAGGCCTGCGGCGAGTTCTCGCGTACGTGCTTGGCGAACGCGATGCCGTCCATGTCGGGCAGGTCGAGCGCGGTCGTGATGAGGTCGACGATGCCCTCCTCGAGCGCGCGCGCCGCGCAGGCACCTGTGTCGCAGGACATCACGACGGCGCGCGGCATTTGCTGGCGCAGCACATGTTCGATCATCATCCGCGTGACCTTCGAGCCATCGACCACGAGCACGCGTGGCGCGTCGGATGCGATGTGGCGGGTGATCTGGTCGTCCATCCGTGCCTCGCGCAGAACGTATCGATTCGACAGTCGAACAAAGCGAGCGCTGCCACTGCTTCACCGTTGCGCGGAGCGTGGCGCCGCCGCTGGATCCGTTACCGGGGCCGACCGCGTGCGAGCCAGCTCCCACAGGCGGCCCAAGCGCCAAGCCAGCCTAACATGGCGCCGCCGGCCAGCGTCGCCGCCGCCAGCGGCAACGAGACCCCCCGCAACGAGAAGTCTTCTGCGTAATTCGCCACCAGCGCGTCCGCGGGCTCGCGCACCAGCATCACGATCGAGAACGCCGCAACCAGCGCGACGAGACCGGCGGCCAATCCGTACCAGAAACCTGCGTAAAGGAAAGGCCGACGCACGAAACGGTCTGTGCCGCCGAGCAACTGCACGACTGCGATCTCGCTCGCGCGCGCGGCGACGTCGAGGCGAATGGTGTTGCCGACAACCAGCAGCGCCGCAAGCGCGAACAACACTCCCGCGAGCAGGGCGAGTCGCCGTGCCAGCGCCAGGACGCGATCCAGGCGGTCGCGCCACGCGAGGTCGTACTGGACGAACTCGACGCGCGGGCTCGCGTCGAGCTGTTGAGCAAGCGCGCGCATACCTGCGGCATCCAGGTCGGCACGCGGCGTCACGAGCATTACGTGGGGAAGGGGATTGTCGTCGAGCAGTGTTGCCGCGCCCCCGAAACCCTCGAGCCCGCGAAGCTCGTCGAGCGCGTCCGCGGGCGTGCGTACGCGTACATCCTGTACACCGGCTTTCGCCAGCGCTTCATCGCGGGCGCGCTTCACCTGAGCGTCGGCCATGCGCGGCATCAGGAACACCGACATCTCGCGCGCGTCGCGCAGCCCGCTGCCGAAGCCCTCGAGATTGCGCAGCAATACCTGCAACAACAGCGGCAGCAACAACGCGAGGCCCATCACCGCGACGGTCAGCAGCGTCGCGCGACGACGGCGCCACAGATAACCAAGGCTCGAGAACATCCCGTACAGATGTTGCTCACGCCAGGCCGTGAAGGAGAAGCCGCGAGTGAAGCGCGCCGCGCCGGCAACGCGGGGCGGCGGCGCTTTGTGCCTTGGCGCTGGCTCGTTCGGCGCCGGCTTCACTGCGGGCGTTCCGGACGATAGTCGTCGATCAGCGCACCGTGATCGAGTACGAGCACGCGGCGCCGCATGCGCTGGATGAGATGCAGGTCGTGGCTCGCGATGAGGATCGTGGTTCCCGTCTGCGACAGCGCGCCGAACAGATTGAAGATCTCGACGGAGAGTTGCGGATCGAGATTGCCCGTCGGCTCGTCGGCGAGAATCAACGCGGGCTTAGCCACGATGGCGCGCGCGATGCCGACCCGCTGCTGCTCGCCCCCGGACAGCGCCAGTGGCTGCGATCGAGCGCGGTCGAGAAGGCCGACCCGATCGAGCGCAGCGCGAACACGACCCTCGATTTCCGCGCGTCGCGTGCCTGCGATCACCAAAGGCAATGCGACGTTGTCGAACACGGTGCGATCGAGCAGCAGGCGATGGTCCTGGAATACCAGGCCGAGTCGCCGCCGTACCGCGGGCACGCCCCGCCAGCGCACCTTCTCGAGGTGGGTGCCGTCGAGTGTGATGGTGCCGCGCGTGGCGCGTTCCTCGAGCGCGATCAGGCGCAGCAAGGTGCTCTTGCCGGCGCCGGAGTGGCCGGTGACAAACAGCATCTCGCCCGCGTCGATCGCGAACGTCACGTCGCGCAGCGCGGGCCTCGCCCCGCCGCCGTGATCCTTCGTCACCCGCTCGAACCGGATCACGGTGATTCACTCGCTACCAGCGCGTGACTAGCCCCTCTCCCTCCGGGAGAGGGGTTGGGGAGAGGGTACGAATTTGCCAAGCGCTTCATGCCTGGACAGGCCGCCCAAGGCGCTGGTGGCCGATGCGCCGAACAATCACGCGATCAAGGAATTGAGCTGGAAGATCGGCAGCAGTATCGCGAGCACGATCAGCAGCACCATGACGCCGACGCCGAGAATGATCGCGGGGCCGAGCACCGCGCTCAAGGTCGACAACATGCCTTCGACTTCGCGCGTCTGCGCGCGCGCCGCCTGCTCCAGCATCTCGTCGAGTTTGCCGGTGCGCTCGCCGCTGGCGATGAGGCGCACCGTGACCGGTGGAAACTGGCCGCTGTCGGCCAGTGCGCGTGCAAATCCGCCGCCCTCACGCACACGCGCGGCGGCCTGGCGCAGCGCGGCCTGCATGGGCAGGTTGCGCACCGTCGGCGTCGCCAGTCGCAATGCATCGAGCACCGGCACACCGCTCGCGGTCAGCATCGCCAGCGTGCGCGTCATGCGCGCGGTATCCGCGCCGCGCAGCAACTTCCCCACCAGCGGCAGCTTGAGGCGCCACGCGTGCCAGCGTGCGCGCGTCTCGGGATTGCGCAGCGTCCAGCGAATTGCGAACACCGCGGTGATCAGCACCAGCGCCAACAACCAGCCCCAATCGAGAATCAACGCCGACGTCCCGATCAAGATGCGCGTCAGCAAGGGTAGCTCCTGCTGCATGTTCTCGAAGACACCTACGACTTTGGGCACCACCCAAGTCAGCAGGCCGGTCACGATGAGCAGCGACACGATGGTCAGCAACACGGGATAGGCGAGCGCCGCCCACACCTGGCGCGACAAGGCTTCGCGGCTCTCGGCGTGGTCCGCGAGCTTCTCGAGCACGCTGTCGAGATGCCCGGATTGTTCGCCCGCCGCGACCGACGCGCGGAACATTTCCGGAAAGCTGTCGGGGAATTCACCGAGCGCCGCCGCCAGGGTGCGGCCTTCCAGAACGCGGGCGCGAACGCTCGCGACGATGGCTCGCACGCGAGGTTCGTCGTTCTGTTCGGCCAGTGCGGACAGCGCCTCGTCGATGGGCAGCCCCGCGCCGATCAACGTCGCCAGCTGCCGCGCGAGTGTCGCGAGCTGCGCCGGGGACAAGCCCCGATGCCAGGAAAAAGATCCGCGCGCGCTCGCCTCGGACACCGCGGCGACATCGAGCGGCGCGAGGCCACGTTCGCGCAGCAGCGCACGCGCGGCGCGCGGGGTGTCGGCTTCGAGCACGCCGCGCTGGGTGGCGCCGTCGCGGTCGAGCGCTTCGAAGGAAAATGCAGGCATGGCGCAAAGCTTAGCGGCGTCGTTGTCCAGATGTCGGCAGAAGGGCCGGAAACGGCAGGCGCTGCCACGCCCTGGTGGCGGAGTTGCTGCGGTGTTGCAGCTATTCCTCGCGCGTGACGCGCAGCACTTCCTCGACGCTGGTGGTGCCGTCGACGCAGCGCAGCCAGCCGTCGCTGGCGAGCGACGGCGCGTGCGGACGCACCTGCGCTTCGAGCGCCGCTTCGCTGGCGCCCGCGTGGATCAACGCTCGCACTGGCTCGTCGATCGCCACCAGTTCGTAGATGCCGGTGCGCCCGCGATAACCGGCGTTCTTGCCGACGAGGTCGAGGCGCGGTCGATACAGCGTGACTTGCTCGCGTGGGTCCCGACCGAATGCCGCAAGCTCCGTCGGCGTTGCCGGGTAGGCCTCGCGCGTAGCGGGATCGAGCACGCGCACGAGACGCTGCGACAACACGCCGATCAACGACGACGCGAGCAGGAACGGTTCGACGCCCATGTCGCGCAGGCGCGTCATCGCGCCGATCGCCGAGTTGGTATGCAGGGTCGACATGACCAGATGCCCGGTGAGCGAGGCCTGCACCGCGATCTGCGCGGTCTCCAGGTCGCGGATCTCGCCGACCATCACCACGTCCGGATCCTGGCGCAGGATCGCGCGCAGGCCGCGCGCGAAGGTCATGTCGACGCGCGTGTTGACCTGCGTCTGGCCAACGCCGTCGAGGTGATACTCGATCGGATCCTCGACCGTGAGGATATTGCGGGTCGCGTCGTTCAAGCGCGCGAGCGCGGCGTAGAGCGTCGTGGTCTTGCCCGAACCGGTGGGGCCGGTGACGAGGATGATGCCGTGCGGTCGAAGGATGAGCTCATCGAGACGCGCGTGCATCGGCGCGCCCATGCCGAGCTTCTCGAGATCGAGCCGGCCCGCCTGCTTGTCGAGCAGGCGCAGCACCACGCGCTCGCCGTGGCCGGCGGGAATCGTCGACACGCGCACGTCGACCGGGCGCCCCGCGATGCGCAGGCCGATGCGTCCATCCTGCGGCAGGCGTTTCTCGGCAATGTCGAGCTTGGCCATCACCTTGATGCGCGACACCACCGGCGCCGCGATCGAGCGCGGTGGCGCCAGCACCTCGCGCAACACGCCGTCGATGCGGAAACGCACGACGAGGCGGTTCTCGTACGGTTCGATATGGATGTCGGAAGCGTTTTCCTTGACGGCTTCGGTGAGCAGCGCATTGATCAGGCGGATGACCAGCGCGTCGTCGTCGGACTCCATGAGGTCCTGCGGCTCAGGCAGCTCGTCCGCGAGGGCGCGCAGGTCGATGCCCGAATCGATGCTGTCGGCGAGGTCGCGCGCGTCGGTGCCGCCCTGCTCGTAGAGATCGCGCAGCAAGCGCTCGTAGGTCACCGCATCGAAGCGTTCGATGACCGGCGACACGCCGAGATAACGCTGCAGTTCCGCGTAGGTAGCGAGCGTCGCGTGCGGTGCCAGCGCCACGATTGGAATGCCCTCACGCCAATCGATGACGGTGCCGCCCTGGCGCTTGGCGAACGCGAACGACGGACGCGCGGGTCGCGTGCCGACATGCGTCGGCTCGGTGCTCATTGCCGCGGCGCGACCGGAGGTACCGATTGGGGCAAGCGGCCACGCGCCACGCGCGTGCCATCTGCTGCGGGTTCGATCGCCGCGTCTTCCAGCAGGCGGTCGGGATTCGCGGGCAACCGCGGCTGCGAGAGCGGCGGCAGAATCGGATTCTCGCGCCCGTCGCGCCCGTCGGCCTCGCGCCGCTTGAGCTGCTCGGTACGGATGTAGTTGTACTTGTCGCTCGACACGGCCTGTTCGAGGTACGCGTCGCGCAGGATCGTGGGCTTCAAAAACACCATGAGGTTGCGGCGCAGGCGCGTCGAGTTGCGATAGCGAAACAGATTGCCGAGCACGGGGATGTCGCCGAGCGCCGGCACCTTGCTCACGCTGTTGCGCACCTCATCGGAAATGAGTCCGCCGAGCACCAGCATCACGCCGTCCGGCACCAGCACCGAAGTGCTGATCTGGCGGTTGTTGGTGACGAGATCCACCGCGCCGGCCGGCGAGGGCGCGAGCGAAGAGACTTCCTGCACGAGGTCGAGGCGCACGCTGTCGCCTTCGTTGATGTGCGGCGTGACCTTGAGCTTGAGGCCCACGTCCTCGCGCTCGATGGTCTGGAAGGGATTGGTCGGTTGACCCGCGCCGCCCCCCGTGGAGGTATTGGTGAAACTACCGGTCAGGAACGGCACCTTCTGTCCGACCTTGATCTCGGCCTCGTGGTGGTCGAGCGTCACGATGTTCGGCGTCGACAGGATGTTGCTGCGACCGTCGCTCGCGATCGCGGAGACGAGGGCACCGATGTTGAGGATCGGCGTGTTGCTGCCGGGCAGGGTAATGGTGCCGCGCACATAACCGATGTTGAGACCCGAACCCAGCGTACGCGGGTCGATCGAGGCGCCCACGATGCTGCCGAAACCGCCGGCGCGCGGAAAGTTGGTGCCGCCGATGATGCCCGAGCCCAGCGTCCCATCGGCGCGCTGGTTGATGTCGGTCGCCTGCCACTGCACGCCGAAGTCGCGCGTGCGATCGTCGGTCAGTTCCGCGATCACGCCCTCGATCAGCACCTGTGCGCGCCGCACGTCGAGTTGCCGGATCACCGCGACCAGTGCGCGATACACCGCGGGATCCGCAGTGATGACGAGCGCATTGGTTTCGTCGTGCGCCTGCACGGTGGCCTTGCGTACCTGCTCCTTGGCGGTGGAATCGCCCGCCAGCGTCGCCGCGGTGGCTTCGAGGATCGGCACCAGGTCCTTCGCGGTGGCGTTGCGCAGGTACACGACCTGCGTGCTCTCGCCGGATTCGAGCGGGGTGTCGAGGTGACTCACCAGCGCGCGCGTGCGCAGGCGCGCCGCGCGATCACCCGATACCAGCAATGAATTGGTGCGCGTGTCGGCGAGCACCTTGGCCGAAGTCGGTCCGACGCCCAGCGCGCTGGCCTTGCCTTCGTCGAGCAGCGCGATAGTGCGCGCGAGCTCCGATGCGTTGGCGTGGTTGAGCGCGATCACTTCGACCGAGGCGTCAGACGCCTGGTCGATACGTCGCACGATGCTCTCGATGCGCGCGAGGTTGCCGGCGCGATCGGTGATGAGCAGCGAGTTGCTGCCCTGGTGCACGCTGACCTGTCCGCTCTGCGGGACGAGCTGGGTCAGGATTGGCACCAGTTCCTGCGCGGAGACGTACTTGAGGGGAATGAGTTTGGTGATGAGCGTGTCGGGTCCGTTGACGACGGGCGATGCGCTGCCGTCCTGCTTGGCGAGTGCTTCGGGCACGACCTTGATCATGTTGCCCGCGGCAACGGTCGCGAACCCATGCACGCGCAACACCGATTCGAACACCTGATAGATCTCGTCCGGATCCATCGGCCGCGCCGAGATCACGTTGACCCTGCCCTCGACGCGCGGATCGACGATGAACGCGCGACCGGTGATGTCCGAGACCGCCGCGATGAACTCACGGATGTCGGCGTCCTTGAAGTTGAGCGTCTGGCCGGTGCCGATCGGCGCGGCGACGGTCGCGGGCGCTGGCACCTGGGCCTGCATCGCGGCGCCCATCTGGGCAGGCAGTTGCGCGGGCACCGTCGCTGCGGTCGGCACGAAGACGGGCAGCGCCGGCTCGGGTGCCTGGGCAAGTACCAGTACCGGCCAGGCCACTGCCAGGGCGCCGAGTGCGCCGAACCACCGCCTCAAGAATTTGGTCACGATCAGGAAACCCCGAAGCTGGATGCGATTGGCCGTCACCCTAGACCGCCGAGATTACCGCACGTTCACACATCGAACCCCTCTCCCATCGGGAGAGGGGTAGGGGTGAGGGGCCGAAGATGCCATGGCGCAACCGGTTTCGTCGGGGCTGGCTCGGCCCCTCATCGCAATCATCGCGACCTCACCCCGGAAGGGAGAAGAAAGCAAAAGGGAAAAGCTCTAGCGCAGCACCACCGACAAGGTCTGTTGCTGGCCGCCGCGCTTGACGGTGATGTTGGCGTTCTGCGCGGTGCCGAGCGCCTGCATGACTTCGATACCGCGCAGCGGGTTGTCCAGCGCGACGCCGTTGACGGAGGTCACTTCGTCGCCGGGTTGAAGCCCCAGTTTCGCCAACAGTGCCGCGTTGCTGCTGACAACGCGCACGCCGGTCTGCTTGCCGCCTGCGACGACAGGTTCGAGTCGCACGTCGCGCATCAATGTGTCGGGATTGATGCCCAGACCTGTTGCGGCCGAGCCGAATGTTCCTGCGGGGATGGGCGCCATCACTGGGCCCGAAACACTGCCCGCGCCCGCGAGAAGGTCGCCCGATGTCGCACGCGCGGAATTCGCAGTGGGCAAGTTTGGCAATGCGGAGGGCGATACACCGCGCGCCGCGGCCGGCGGAGTTGCGCTGGTGGCGGCACCGTAACGCGGCATGCGCAGGATTTCGAGGGTGCCGCCGTTCGAAATCGACACGCGATCGGCATAGACACCGGCCAGTTCGAGGTTGCCGGGGAGTTTCGCGCCAACCGCGTAGTGCCCTTCCTTCTGGTCGGGCCCCGCGATGATCGCGTGGCCCGCACGTGGGTCACTCGACGCGAAGACGCCGCGCAGCACCAGTTGCGAGGAGGACTCGGGTGCATTCGCCACGAGCGCGCGCGCATCGAAGAGCGGGGCCGAGGTACCGAACATGTGCGCACGGGAAAGGCGGTTGGTGGGCGCCGCCACGACCGCTTGTTGCGTGGCCGTCGACACGATCGGCTCGTCGTTGTCGCTCCAGCGCAGCACCAGCCACAGCCACTGCACCAGGAGATACAGGCACGCGGCAGCGGCGATCGCGATGACGCCGATCGCCAGCGGACGCGCGCGCGCATCGTGCAACAGCCAGTCGCGAGGATCGAGGTTCATGCGGGCAGAATGTCGGGGTTCACCGCGCAAGCCTATCGTAGGTCAGGTCGGCTACGCCGACCTGACGCTCCAATCGCGATTGCGTCGTTCCGGCGAACGACTGTCAGGTCGCTGTCGCGACCTGACCTACGCAAGGTGTGGGGAGTCTACGGCTTCTTGCCGAGCCCGAGGCCACGCGCGAGCAGCCCGAGGCCGCGCTTGAGCGTGCCGATGATGCCCGGCGCGGCCTTTTCCGACGAACGCGTGGGCTTGGCGCGTGGCGTGGCAGAGCGCGCCGAGGACGCAGCGTTGCCGCCGCGTCCGCCATTGCTCGTGCGCGAGCCAGCTTGCGTGCGGTCCGGACTTGCCGAACGCGCGCCGCCCTGCGTGCGGGTGTCGGATGCGGCAGAACGCGAACGAGTCGCGGAAGCGCTTTTTGCCGGCGTCGTGCCCGCGGCATCGGGTCCGCGATTGCGTCCGCGTCCGCCGCGACGACTGCGCTTGCGTACGCCCTCGACAGCGCCCGGCGTCGACGCCCCATGCGAAACCGGGATCGCTGAAACGATCGCGGGGCCGGAATCGGCAGCCGACGTCGACGCGGCGGACGATGCCGCGCGACGAGGCGCATGCGTGCGCTCGCCACCACCGGCATCGCTGCGCGCAGGACCGCGCGCCGAAGCACTGCTCGATCCACCAGCGCCGCGCGAACGCGGCGCCGGACCGGAACTCGAACCGGTGCGCGAACGCGAAGCACCCGTCGCGCCGCGTCCGGCCTGCTTCTCGCGGATATGCCGCGGCAGCACGTCATCCGGATCGTCCGATGCCGACATCTTTTCCGACGAGTCGAGCGGCGTGCGCTCGACGTGCACGAGCATCGACGGATCGACCGTGCCGACCGGAATCTTCTGTCCGACAAACTCCTCGATGGCCGGCAGAGAGAACGCGTAGCGCTCGCAGGCGAAACTGATCGCGTCGCCCTCGGCGCCTAGGCGCGCGGTGCGGCCGATGCGATGCACGTAGTCTTCCGCGTCCTGCGGCAGGTCGAAGTTGAAGACGTGCGACACGGAATCGATGTGCAGGCCGCGCGCGGCGACGTCGGTCGCGACCAGCACTTGCACCTCGCCCTTCTGAAACTTGGCTAGCAGACGCTCGCGCTTCTTCTGCGGCACGTCGCCCGACAGCAGCGCCACGCGGAAATGCTTGCGTTCGAGCGCGTTGGCGATCTTCTCCGCCCAGATCTTGGTGTTGACGAACACCATGGTGCGGGCGACGTCCATGTGGTTGAGCAGGCCGATCAAGAGCGCGATCTTCTCGTCGTTGGCCGGGAAGTACACGATCTGGCGCACGCGGTCGGCCGTGACGAACTCGGTCTCGACCGTGATTTTCTCGGGCTCGTTCATGTGCTCGTACGCAAGCTCGAGCACGCGATGCGAGAGCGTCGCCGAAAACAGCAGCGTCTGGCGCTCGGTGCGGATCGGCATGCGCCGCAGGAGAAACCGGATGTCCTTGATGAAGCCGAGGTCGAACATGCGGTCGGCTTCGTCAAGCACGCACACCTCGCAGGCATGCAGCGACACGACCTTGTGCTGCTTGACGTAGTCGATCAGCCGGCCCGGCGTCGCGATGATCACGTCCACACCCTGCTGCAACAGCTCGCGCTGCTTCTCGTAATCGACGCCGCCGTACACCAGCGCGAACCGGATGCCGGTGCTGGCGCCGAACTTCAAGGCGTCCTTGTGGATCTGGATCGCGAGCTCGCGCGTCGGCGCGAGGATCAGCGCGCGCGGATCTTCGGGCTTGCGCTCAGCCAGCGCCGGCTGCGTCAGCAGCCGGTTCATCAGCGCGACCAGGAACGCGAGCGTCTTGCCCGTGCCGGTCTGTGCCTGGCCGGCGACGTCGCGCCCCGCCAGGGCCAGGGGAAGCGTCAGCTCCTGGATCGGAGTGGCGAACTCGAAACCTGCCTCGGCGAGGCCGGTCGCGAGCAGCGGATGCAGGTCGAGGGTGTCGAACCGGAGTTCGGTGAGGGGTTTGGATTCGGTAGGGTTTACGGGAATGGCGGCGAGAGTCATGCGGGTCCGGATTTTGTGCGAGCCGGTCCTGCGCGAATGCAGACAGGACGGGCTCAGGGTGAACGCGCGTCAACGCGCGGCTTGAATCGGCTCGGGGGGGTCACCACAATCGAGGGATCGCCCAGACTTCACGCTGAATCTGCGGACGACGTTCGCGAACAGGCGCGCTGGCCCGGAGCCAAGGTGTGCGATTGTAGCGCAGCCGCCCACCCCCACCCCAGGAGTTCCCCATGAGCGACCTTATCTGCCACGTCGGCGACAACGATTTCGATGCGCAGGTGCTCAATTCGGTCGAACCGGTGCTGGTGGATTTCTGGGCGGAGTGGTGCGGCCCCTGCAAGATGATCGCGCCGATGCTGGACGAAGTCGCCGCGACCTACGCGGGCCGGCTCAAGGTCGCCAAGGTCAACATCGACCAGCATCAGAAAACGCCGCGCAACTACAACGTGCGCGGCATCCCGACGCTCATGATCTTCAAGAACGGCAAGGTCGAGGCCACCCAGATCGGCGCCATGAACCGCACGCAGCTCACGCAGCTCATCGACCGCACCATCTGATTTCCTCAAGAAAAGCAGAAAAGGGGACGGAGGGAATTAAGGGCCCTTAATTCCCTCCGTCCCCTTTTCGGTGTAAGGTTGATTTGTCCCCCGGAGCGCACGGAGCCTGTGCGCCCGCTCGCGGACCTCACGAACCAGACCCCCCGATTCCCATGCGCTAACTGCGCGAGGCATACGTGCTCGAAAACCCCGATCCGTCCGGTAACGATTCCGGCGATGCTCCGAACCCGCGGCGCGCCCGCGGCGACAATTCCAATTCGCAGTCCGACGACAACGGCTCCGCGCCCGTCGGGCAATCTTCCGATGACGGCGGTGACAACGCCGACGGCGACGCCGGCGGCGAAGGCCGCGGCCGGCGCGACCGGCGCAGTCGCTTCCGCGATCGCAAACGCGGTGGCGGCGGCGGTGGCGGCGGGCCCAACGCCGAACGCGTCGAGCGCCCCGAGCGCGGCAACCGCGCCGAGCCAGACTTCGACGATCCGGATGCGCCCCGCATCGATACGCGGCGCGAGCTTCCCCCGCTTCCGCCCAATGCCCCGACCTCGCTGACCGCGCTCAAGCGCATGAGCGCGACACAGCTCGTCGCGCTGGCCGACGAGATCGGCATGGGCGAAGTAGTCGCGCGCGCCCGCAAGCAGGACGTCATCTTCAACCTGCTCAAGGTGCTCTGCCGCACGCAGGAAGGCATCGACGGCGAAGGCGTACTCGAGATCCTGCAGGACGGCTTCGGCTTCCTGCGCGCGGCCGAGGAGTCCTACCTCGCCGGCCCGGACGATATCTACGTGTCGCCCTCGCAGATCCGCCGCTTCAACCTGCGCACCGGCGATTACATCACCGGCAAGATCCGCCAGCCCAAGGATGGCGAGCGCTACTTCGCGCTGCTCAAGGTCGACGCCATCAACGGCGAGCCGCCGGAAGCGTCCAAGAACAAGGTGCTGTTCGAAAACCTCACGGCGTTGTTCCCGCGCGAGGTGTTCCACCTCGAGCGCGGCAACGGCTCGAGCGAGGACATCACCGGGCGCATCCTCGATCTCATCTCGCCGATCGGCAAGGGCCAGCGCGGCCTCATCGTGTCGCCGCCGAAAGCCGGCAAGACCATGATGCTGCAGAACATCGCGCAGGCGATCATGCACAACCATCCGGATGCGCACCTGATCATCCTGCTGATCGACGAGCGTCCGGAAGAAGTGACCGAGATGCAGCGCAGCGTGCGCGGCGAAGTCATTTCCTCGACCTTCGACGAACCCGCGGTGCGCCACGTGCAGGTCGCCGAGATGGTGATCGAGCGCGCCAAGCGCCTGGTCGAACACAAGCGCGACGTCATCATCCTGCTCGACTCAATCACGCGCCTCGCGCGTGCCTACAACACCGTGGTGCCGTCGTCCGGCAAGGTGTTGACCGGCGGCGTCGACGCCAACGCATTGCAGCGGCCGAAGCGTTTCTTCGGCGCTGCGCGCAAGGCCGAGGAAGGCGGTTCGCTGACCATCATCGCCACCGCGCTGGTCGAGACCGGCTCGAAGATGGACGAGGTGATCTACGAGGAGTTCAAGGGCACCGGCAACATGGAAGTGCACATGGATCGGCGCATCGCCGAGAAGCGCGTATATCCCGCGATCAACATCAATCGCTCCGGCACGCGGCGCGAGGAGCTGCTGATCGACGCCGAGCGCCTGCAGCGCATCTGGATCCTCCGCAAGCTGCTGCATCCGATGGATGAACTGTCCGCGATGGAATTCATGCTGGACAAGATGAAGACCACCAAGTCCAACGACGAGTTCTTCTCCGCGATGAAGCGCTGACCTTTCGCCGCGGCATTCTGTAGGAGCGGCGCAAGCCGCGATGCTGCTTGCTTCGTTGCGGCTCGTGTTCGCGGCTTGCGCCGCTCCTACAGAATCCAGTCCCGCAGGGACTGCGCCGCGCGGTGCGTTGACCTACGATGCACGCCTCAGGCAGCAGGGGTGGGGGATGGACTTCGAACCGAGCGGGCGCGCGCGCGAGTATCTCGATCGAGTTACCGCATTTATAGATCGCGAGGTGCTGCCGATCGAGCAAGCCGTGCTCGCCGAATACGCAGCGCTCGACCACCACGACTGGAAGCGCTGGCACGAGAGCGCGCACATCGCGCGCCTGCGTGACGCCGCGAAGTCCCGGGGTCTCTGGAACCTGTTCCTGCCCGATGCCGAACACGGCGCGGGATTCACCACGCTCGATTACGCGCCGCTCGCTGAAGCGATGGGCCGCGTGCCATTCGCGGCGGAACTCTTCAACTGCAACGCGCCCGACACCGGCAACATGGAGGTGTTGCATCACTTCGGCTCGCCGGAGCAGAAGGCGCGATGGCTGGCGCCGCTGCTCGACGCCTCGATCCGCTCCTCGTTCTGCATGACCGAGCCGGGCGTCGCTTCGAGCGACGCCACCAACATCGAAGCCGACATCGCATTCGAGGGCGACGACGTCGTCGTCAACGGCCGCAAGTGGTGGATCAAATCGGCCATCCGCGTTGCGCGGTGACCTTGTTCCTGGGTCGATCCGACGCCGGCGCCGAGCGGCACAGGCAACACTCCCTGGTGCTGATCCCCATGGACACGCCGGGCGTGCGCATCGAGCGGATGCTCTCCGTGTTCGGCGATGTCGATGCACCGTACGGCCACGGCGAGGTCGTGTTCGACAACGTGCGCGTGCCGGCGTCCAACGTGGTCCTCGGGCGTGGCCGCGGCTTCGAGATCGCGCAAGGACGCCTCGGACCCGGTCGCATCCACCACTGCATGCGCTGCGTCGGTGCGGCCGAACGCGCGCTGGATCTCATGCTCGAGCGCGGACTGGCGCGTACTGCATTCGGCAAACCCTTGCTCGACCTCGGCGGCAACCGCGAACGCATCGCCGACCTGCGCGTGGCAATCGACCAGGCGCGCCTGCTCACCTTGCACGCGGCGTGGCAGATCGACCGTGTGGGCGCGCGGGGCGCGCAGCGCGCCATCGCCGCGATCAAGCTCGTGGCGCCGAGCGTGCTGCAGCAAGTGGTCGACGAGGCCATCCAGCTGTTCGGTGCGGCCGGACTTTCGCACGACCTGCCGCTCGCGGCCTTTGCCGCGCAGGCACGTGCCTTGCGCATCGCCGACGGGCCGGACGCCGTGCATCGAAAAACCCTCGCCAAACTCGAAATCGCCGAACACCAGGCGCGCGCGGCGCGACGCACTTCGCCATGACCGCGAACTCGACCGAACTGGCCCCTGACGAGCCGCAGGCACTGCGCAGATCTCGTTCGCGCAAAGCTTCGCCCCGTTCGTGGTGAGCCTGTCGAACCATGAACGGGCTCGCGGAGCATCGACTCGCGCCCCAAACGAAAGCGCGGCGCGCGCGGGCGAAGCGCTCGATACCGCCGCAGTCGACACCTGGCTAAAACCACGGTTGCCGCAACTCGAAGGCGAACCCGAGGTCACGCAGTATTCCGGCGGCGCATCCAACTGGACTTACCGCCTGCGCTACGCGAACGACGATGTCGTATTGCGTCGCGCACCGGCCGGCACAAAGGCTGCCGGCGCGCACGACATGGCGCGCGAGTTCCGCTTCCAGCAGGCGCTCAAGCCGCTGTTCGACCGCGTGCCGCATATGCTTGCGCTCTGCGAAGACGCGGACGTGATCGGCGGTCCCTTCTATGTGATGCAGCGGCTCGAAGGAATCATTCCGCGCAAGGAACTGCCGCGCGACGTGGTACTCGATCGCACGGCGACGCGCCGGCTTTGCACGAACGCGCTCGACGCGCTGGTCGCGCTGCATGCGGTCGATGCGAGCACGCCCGCGCTCGCCGCGTTCGGCAAGGGCGCGGGCTACGCGAAGCGGCAGATCGACGGCTGGACCGAGCGCTACCGCCGCGCGCGTACCTGGAACGTGCCCCGCTTCACCGAGGTGATGCGCTGGCTCGCTGCGCAGGTGCCGACGGACAGCGCGACCTGCGTCATCCACAACGACTACCGTTTCGACAACCTGGTGCTCGACCGTACCGACCCGAGTCGTATCGTTGGTGTCCTCGACTGGGAGATGGCGACGCTCGGCGACCCGCTGATGGATCTCGGCAATTCGCTTGCCTATTGGGTCGAAGCGGACGACGGCCGGTTCATCCGCGCTATGCGCCGCCAACCGACGCACCTGCCCGGCATGCTGACGCGCCGCGAAGTGATCGAGTACTACGAATGGGCGAGCGGCCACCGCAGCTCGCACTGGGCGTTCTACGAGGTGTACGGTCTGTTCCGCCTGGCGCCATCGTGCAGCAGATCTACTACCGTTATCACCATCGACAGACGCGCAACCCCGCGTTCCGCAACTTCTGGCTGATGGTGCATTACCTCCAGCGTCGTTGTCTCACACGCATCCGGGCCGGCTGATGGCGCACCGTGGTCACTGCGTGCGACTTAAAGCCCCTCTCCCCTCGGGAGAGGGGTTGGGGAGAGGGTTCGATTCTCGCCGCGGTGTGTGCCTTGGTTGGTCCAGGAATGCAGCGCAATTCTCTACACCCTACGGACGGCGGGGCTGATGGCATCGCTTTGGCTCGTGCGGCACGCGCAGGCGTCGATCGACGCGGACGACTACGACTGTCTGTCCGAACACGGACGCGAGCAGGCGCGACTGCTCGGCATCAACATGCGCGCCCGCGAGTTCACGCCCGCGCTTGCCTGCTCGGGAACGCTCAACCGGCAACGCGACACGCTGTCGCTGGCGCTGCGCGAACTGGACAGGCCGCCCGCGCCGATCGTCGATCCGGACTGGGACGAGATCGATGCGGTGGCGCTGATGCGCGCGCACGCGCCGAGCACGAGACCATCGCCGCCTTACGGCGAGCCCTGGCGGCCGAGACATCGCCCGAGCGCGCCTTCCTGCGCATGCTGTCGCAGGCGCTGGCGCGCTGGCAGGGCGGTGACTTCGAGCACGAGTATCACGAGACCTGGCCGGCATTCCGGGCGCGCGTCGCGAGGGCGCTCGCCGCCAAGGTCGCACGCATGCAGGCGACCGGCGGCGACGCGCTGGTGCTCACTTCCGGGGCCGTCATCGCGACGGCCTGCGCCATCACGATGGACTTGCCCGACGCGGGGGTGTTCCCGCTCACGCTCGGCCTCGCCAATGTCGGCGTCACGCGCCTCGCCGTCGACGGCGATGCGCCGCGCGTGGTCACGCTCAATGATTTCGGCTGGCTCGAGGCGCAGGACCCGGCTGCCGTAACGTATCGCTAGAGCGCGTACCCGCCGGCGCTACTCCTGAAAAATCGCATGGTCGGTGCGATGCAACACTGAGAAAAACGCGGGGCAAGCACGACGTTTGCTTTTGCGAGTCGCGAGCGACCCCTATTGCGGGGTGGTCAACAGGGAGAACGGGCTGTTGGTTCGCGCGAACGTGCCGCCAACGGCGTTTTGCGGTGTCGCGGAGTAGGTGACGCGGTTGTTCGCGCTCGACGACTCGCTCGGTTGTGTAAACGTGAAGGTGGCCGAGCCCGCCGGTTGATCGACGAACGGCACGGTCGGGCACGTGCGGCAGTAACCGCGGCGGTGGATCACCGGGATCGACGCGCCGTTGACGAAAGCGCCGGACTGCGCGTACGCAAAGCTGCTGTTTCCGGCGGCGTCGTAATAGAAAAGGATCGCGGCCAGGCCGCTCTGGTTGTTGATCCGGAAGTTGAGGATCGACCATCCCCAGCCATTGTCGGCCTCACCCCCGAACCAGAGACCACTGAAGTCCGGCGTCGCGCGTGCGCCAGCCGGCACGATGGGCTCCATGCACCAGCGGATGTTCTGGTCGGCGCCCAGTGAGAACGTCATGACCGCGACCGCATTCGAGGCGACGCGACCGTCGTTGCACGGCGCGCGGGTTGCAGGTGAATTGAAGTCCATCGACACGGTGCCCGAAAGCGCAGGCACCTGCTGTTGCGGAGGCGAATTGCCCGGCACGTAGCGATAGCGGAACAACGATTTGCCGTTGGCGTCGAGGGTCGGCGCGAATACACCGTTCACCACGTTGCCGACTGCCTGGTAGAACTCCGGCTCGCCGTCGGCACCGTAGGTGTAGAGGGTCATGGCATAAAGCGAATCGCGTACGCGCACGAACTCGATGCCGTGGCCGTTGCGACGGATGTCGTAGAGGATGTTGGACGCCGGGAGCGATGGAGCGATCGGCGCGGCGGGCAACGGCGTGACCCACGCGCCGCGCGAGCGGGTGAAGACGGCGAGGGTGGTGAAGCCACGGTCTATGGCCATGTCCCACACCATCGCGTGCGGCAGACCTTCGTGGCGGAACCACTGCGGCGGCACCGCATCGATGTTGTTGGTGTAGTAGAGGCCCCAGTCGGTGCCGGCGAACACCTGCGAACGATTGAGCGGATTGGCGACGATGCTGTTGGCGGGAATGTTCGGCAGGTTGCCGGTCTTGTCGCTCCACACGAAGGACGCGCAATTGCCGGTGCAGGCGACCTGGAAAACATGACCCGGCTGTGCGGGCGTGTTCTGGTTGAAGCCGCCCACCGCGGCGTAGCCGATGCGCGGATCGATGGGATCGGTAGCCACGTCCATGATCGGGCGATTGGGCAACACCGCATTGCTGCCGGTGACGTTGACCCACGTCGCGGTGTTCGCGATGCCAGTGCCGAGACCAAAACCGTACCAGACGTTGCCGTCGTTGGTGCCGGCGATGGCGACGCGTGGGTCGGTCACCGAATGCGCGAGCTGGTTAATGAAGGATCGAGCACCGAGCGTGCCCTTGGTGATGTCCGGACTGTTGACGTACCAGGAACTCGCCGGCACCGCGCCGAGGATGGTTTCCCAAACTCGATACGTCCCGGCAATCATTCGCGTGCATCCCGCCGCTGCTGTGCATCCGCTATTGGGCACGTCGAGAATGCCGTAGCGGTAGATCTCGAA
>Ga0183260_10001157_pt1 | contig 22319 bp, 19 predicted proteins | sample AntDrymUQ4972206_2_FD_129768 | JGI IMG/M metagenome (GOLD analysis project Ga0183260, IMG submission 129768) | Polar desert sand microbial communities from Dry Valleys, Antarctica - metaG UQ497 (22.06) (version 2) (version 2) | ecosystem: Environmental > Terrestrial > Soil > Desert | place...
CTCGCCGAGGAGGTCTCGGGGCCAGTCGTCATCAAGTCCCAGGTCCTCACCGGCGGGCGGATGAAGGCGGGCGGCGTCGCCTTTGCCGAGAACCCCGACGAGGCCGCCGAGCACGCCGAGCGGATCCTCGACCTGACCATCAACGATCACGAGCCCCGCGGGGTGCTCGTCGACGAGCGGGTGGAGGTCGAGCAGGAGTACTACGCGGGCGTCGTGTGGGACGGGATTCGCAAGCAGCCGGTGATGCTCTTCTCCGATATGGGGGGCATCGACATCGAGGAGATCGCCGAGACCCATCCCGACCACCTCGGCCGCGGCCACTTCTCCAACCTCCTCCCGCTCTCAGACTTCCAGGCCAAGCAGGTCATCGCCTCGGCCGGCGTCACCGGCAAGCAGCTGACAAAGGCGATTCCCATCCTCACCCGCCTGGCCGAGCTCTTCGTCGAGAACGACATGACCCTCGCCGAGATCAACCCGCTGGCACAGCTCGACGACGGCTCGTTCATGGCCGTCGACGCCCACATGGAGATGGAGAACGAGGCGCGCCCGCGCCAGAAGGAGCTGCTCGAGGAGCTCGGCGTGGGCGAGGACGAGACCCGCCAGGCCCGCGAGCCGACCGAGTTCGAGCTCGCCGGCGAGGCCGTCGACGCCTCCTCGCAACGTGGAGTGGCCGGCAACGTGACCGAGTTCGACGGCGACCTCGGGCTGATCATCGGCGCCGGCGGCGGGTCGCTCACGCTCTTCGACGCGGTGCGCAAGTACGGCGGCAAGCCGGCAAACTACTGCGAGATCGGCGGCAACCCCTCGGTGAAGAAGGCGTGCGGGCTGGCCAAGCTGGTGCTCACCAAGCCCGGCGTGGAGAAGATCGCCGTGATGATGTCCATCGTCTCCAACACGCGGGTCGACATCGTCGCCCGCGGGGTCATCAAGGCGTGCGTCGAGCTCGACTTCGAGCCGGCCGAGAAGATCGTGATGTTCCGCATCCCCGGCGCCTGGGAGGAGGAGGGCTTCAAGATCCTCGAGCGCTACGGGATCGAGTACGCCGACCGCTCCGTCTCCATGCACGAGGCCGCGGAGCGGGCGGTCGAGAAGGCGGCCGAGGCGAGCGAGACATGAGCATCCTCATCGACGCGGACACGACGTTCATCGTCCAGGGCATCACCGGACGCGAGGCGGTCAGCTTGACCAAGGAGTGCCTCGAGTACGGAGCCGGCGCCAAGGTCGTGGGCGGGGTCACCCCGGGCCGCAAGGGCCGCCAGGTGCACGGCGTGCCGGTGTTCGACACCGTCGCCCAGGCGGTCGAGAACCACGGCGGCCCGATCTACGGCTCGGTCGTCACCGTCCCCCCCGCCTTCACCAAGGACGCCGTCTTCGAGGCGATCGAGAACGGCGTGGAGCTCGTCGTGATCGTGACCGAGCGCATCCCGCGCCGCGACGCCGCCGAGATGGTCGAGCTCGCCACCCTGCGCGGCGCGCGGCTCATCGGACCCAACTGCCTGGGGATCATCGTCCCCGACGTCATCAAGATGGGCGGGATCGGCGGCCCGGCCAAGGATTCGGCGAAGGCCTACACCGCGGGGCCGGTCGGCGTGCTCTCGCGCTCGGGCGGGATGACCACCGAGATGTCCTCCACCCTCACCGCCGCGGGCCTGGGCCAGTCGACGGCGATCTCCATCGGCGGCGACGCGATCATCGGCTCGACCTACGCCGAGCTGATGCCACTCTTCGAAGCCGACAAGCAGACCGAGGCGATCGTCATCTACACCGAGCCCGGTGGGAGGATGGAGGCCCAGCTCGGCGAGTGGGTCGCAGAGAACGACTCGCGCCTCCCCATCGTCGCCTTCATGGCCGGCCGCTTCATGGACGAGATGCCCGGCATGAGCTTCGGCCACGCCGGCACGATCGTCGAGGGCAAGGAGGACACCGCGAGCGAGAAGATCGACCGGCTCGCCGAAGCCGGGATCGTCGTCGCCGAGGAGATCTCCGAGATCCCCGACCTCGTGCGCGAGAAGATGGGAGCGTCGGCGTGAGAGAGGACGCGCTGTTCATCGGGATCGAGGTCGACGACGAGGTCGCCCGCGACCCCGAGATCGCCGCCCGGCTCGTCGATGTCTGCCCCGTCGACATCTTCGCTCAAGCCCAGGACGGCACGCTGGAGCTCGTCGAGGGAAACGTCGACGAGTGCGTCCTGTGCGAGCTGTGCCTCGACGAGGCGCCCGACGGAACCGTGAAGGTCCTCAAGCTCTACGAGGACGGCGCGGCGCTCGTAAAGGCCTGAGGGCGCGCAACCGCGCCGCGCGCGGCTGGGCACGCGCTTGCGCGATGGGCGTCCGTGGGGGGCGTCCTCTACCCTGCTTCGGTCGATGGTCGCGCTCCTGCTCGCCGTCCTCGCCTCCGTGCCCGCGGCCGCAGCAGCGCCCGAGCCGAGGCCGAGCCCCCTTCCGCGGTGGGGTCTGCGCTCCCCGTTCCCAACCGCCCGGACGGCCACCATCCAGCGCAGGCGCTGGGTGAGCGGCTTCGAGATCACCGAGTACTGGCCCGTGCCCGAGGAGTGGTTCGTAGGCAGGCGGCTGCGGGCGCCCGGGGTGCGCCGGCCGGCTCGCGTGGACTGGCTCTACTCGGCACGGGGAGTGTCGATGGAGGGCGACGGGATCGGCCTCGACGGCAAGCGCTACCACATCGACGGCCTTGGCCGTGCGGGCTGGATCAACCCGCGCGGCCGGCGCACCGCGCCGCGCGGCGGCGGCTGGACCGGCGGAGCGCCCTGGTGGCGCAACGCCCGGATCTGGTTCAACCGCGCGGGCCGGCCTACCTACCCGCTTCCCGGCGGCAGGTGGTATCGCGGAGCGGGCAGGCGCTATGTCCCCAACAAGGGCATCACCTTCAAGCCCGGCCCCTCGAGCGACCTGACCTACTACGAGAGCGTGGCCGTCGACCCCTCCCTCATCCCCCTCGGCAGCCGGATCTACATCCCCGGCTACAAGACGGTTAACGGCGGGTGGTTTCGCGCCGCCGACGTGGGCGGGGCGATCATCGGCAGGCACATCGACGTCTACCGCCCGCCGCCGCCTGAGCGGTTTGGCAATGGGCTCTACCTCAAGGGCCAGCGCGTGCTCGTCGACCCGCCAGGGCCGAGATGAGCACCGCCGGGTTGAGGAGGCCGTGGGCGGCCCGCGGAGCTGCCCTGGGCCGGGGCGGTCGCGGTGGCGGCAAGGGAGGCAGTCGGGCACTGCCCCTCGGCGCCGGCGGCCTGAGCGCGCAGCGCCGGCGCGGCCTGCTGCGGCTCGGCGGGCTCGTCGCGGCGCTCGGGCTACTCGTCCTGTTCACCGTGGTGCTGCTGGGCGGCGGCGATCCCGAGAACCCCAGCGCGATCGTCTACCGCGACGCCGCCGACACCAAGGGCCCGCTCGACATCCTCTCGGCCCAGATGGACCAGGCGGGACTTCAGCTCGTGCTGAGCATGCGCACGGCCGGGATCTGGACACCGGGCCAGCTCGCTGAGCAGCCCGGCCGCTCCGTGTGCACGACGCTGTTCGCGAAGGACGAGAAGGACCCGAGCTCCAGGGTCTGCGTCTCCAGCCGGGAGGGCACGCCATCGCTCGAGCTCACCCGCTACCGCGACGGTCGCGCCGAGTCGCCGCGACCGATGGCCGGGGAGATCCGCCGGCGCAACCTCCGCCTGCTCGAGGCGCGCTTCTCGCTGCGCGACGCCAAGCTCCCGCTCGGCAAGTTCCGCTGGCAGGTGGCCACCCTGTGGGCGGGTGAGCCCGGTGGCTGCCCACCGGCTTCGCTTCCCTTGGCGCAGTGCGCCGACCGCCTGCCCGACAGCGGCACCTCGCCGGGAACGGTGACCGAGCCGTTGCTGCTCGGCTGCACTTGGTCCGACCCGTCCTACGTCCTCAACGGGCCACGAGGCAAGCGCGTCGTCGCCCTGACCTTCGACGACGGGCCGAGCCCGTACACCGGCCAGGTCCTCGACATCCTCAAGCGCTTCAAGGCGCACGCGACGTTCTTCGTCGTCGGCGAGAACGTCGTCGAGCGCCCGGGCGACCTCCAGCGCGTGCTGAAGGAGGGCAACTCACTGGCCAACCACACGTTCACCCACGTCAGCATCGCCGAGGCGGACCCCCCGGCGGCACGCCAGCTCGACCGCACGACGGCTGCGATCCGCGCGGCGACGAGCTTCACCCCGTGCCTTTTCCGCCCGCCCTACGGGTCCACGAGCGCGAAGAGCGTTGCCCTGACGAGGCGCAAGGGGATGAAGACGATCGCCTGGGACGTCGACACGTCGGACTTCAAGCGACCCGGGGCACAGTCCATCACCCGCACCGTGCTCTCTCAGACGAAGCCGGGCTCGATCGTGCTCATGCACGACGGCGGCGGGCCACGCGATCAGACCGTGCAGGCCCTTCCCGCAATCCTGCGCGGTCTGCGAGCCAAGGGCTATCGCTTCGTCACCGTCGACCAGCTCGTCGGCGTGAAGGGCCGCTACGCCTGAGCTCCCCGAAGTCGAGCACGCGCGGCTGGCCATCGAGAGCGGCGCGCTGGGGCGGCGGATCGAGCGGGTCGACGACCGCGACGCCTACGTCTGCCGCCCCCACCCGCCCGGCGAGATCGCGGGGGCGCTGACCGGCCTGACGCTCGTCTCGGCCCACCGGCGCGGCAAGACGATGTGGGTCCAGACCGACGGCGGGCCCGTCCTTGGCCTGCATCTGGGGATGGCAGGGCGGATCGCCGTCGACGAGCCGCCGGTCGAGCGTCCGTGGGACCGCTTCGTGCTCGACTTCGAGGACGGCGGGCGCCTCGCGCTGCGCGACAGGCGCCGCCTCGGCCGCGCGGTTCTCGACCCCGACGTCTCGAGGCTGGGCCCCGACGCCGCCGAGGTCGGCCGGGCGGCGTTCCGCGAGCGCGTCGGCCGTGGCGCGGCGCCGCTCAAGGCTCGGATCATGGACCAGGAGGTCGTCGCCGGCGTTGGCAACCTGCTCGCCGACGAGGCGCTGTGGCGCGCCAGGGTAAGCCCCCGCCGCCCGGCGGGAGAGCTCTCCGAGGAAGAGCTCGACCGCCTCCGTCGCGAGCTGCGCTCAGCGATCCGCGCGGCGATCCGCAAGGGCGGCGTCCACACCGGCGACTTCGTCTCAGACCGCACCCGCGACGGCCGCTGCCCGCGGTGCGGCGCACCGTTGCACCGCGCCGTCGTCGGCGGGCGGACGACCTACTGGTGTCCGGAGGAGCAGCGATGAAGCGTCAGCCAGCTCGACCCGCTCACGGGCGCGCGAGAATCCGTAGGCCCGGCTGACGAAGGAGCGGAGGACGTCGAGCGCCCGCGAGGGTCCTCAGCGCGCCTTGCGGGTCCTTGAGCGCTCCTCCTGGCGCTCGACGACGCGCGCGATGAGCTGGAGGATCTCGGCGGGCCCGCTGGCCTTCGCGTACCCGAGCTCGAAGGCCTCGCGCCAGTGGCGCACGCCGCCGTCCTTGGCCAGCTCGTTGAAGTGCGAGCGCGGCAGCGAGAGGCGCACCTTCTCGTTCCCCGTGAGCTGCTTGTTGACCTTCGGACCCGGGACCTCGACGTGGTAGAGCTGCACGTCACGACGGCCGCGCAGCTCGAGCTCGACGGTGAGCTTGAGGTTCACCAGCGCCGGAACGTCCTCCTGGAAGCGCGTGACGGTGGTCTCGATCAGGGTCTTGGTGTCGGCCGAGGACATCTTGCGAGCATAGTGGCTGACGGTGGCGCGCCCCGCGCGGCCGCGCGACCGCCGAGCGCTCCTCAGGTGATTCGACCTTTGCTAAAGGAGGGAGGCACGAGCAAGGAATTGCCCCCTACGCCGTCACGTCAAATTCTGGGGAACAGCGGCTCCCATTTGAAGCTACCCGAGCTGGTTCCCCAGATCGCTGCGAGCGTGTTGTTCGGCACGCTGGTCTCGAACACCAGAAGCGCCTGCAGATCGCCGTACCCTAGTGGTTGGTTCTTGTCGATGTGCGTTCCGACCCGGTAGAACAGATCGCGTGTTGTCGCCTTCTCGGCCTCGCTTTCGAAATACCGGCTGGTCGGACTGAATGCCCGATGGCTGTCGTTGAACATTTCGTGGCACGCGACGCGGATCGGCAGACGGTGCTCGGCGACCCACTCTTCGATCCGTGTCAGCGCGTCCTGGAATCCGGCGACCACGACGAGCACGCGTCGACACCGGTAGAACGGAGAGCATCCCGGGTGTTGGCATCGAACGCCTCGAACCGAGACAGGACATGACTACCGGCCAACGAAATCGTCGACGAACGCGACGGTCTGGATGTGGCGCGATGTCGATGTCAGTCGCTGACCGAGCCGCGAAGCATCGACGACGTTGGATTTGTGGATGCGGTTCTGGACGGCGTACATGCTGCCGTACTGCCATCCGCTCTTGCCGGGCTCGTCGAGTGGGACGACAAACACGTCTGTGTACGTCTGCTGACCACGCTCGAGCTGACGCTCGCGATCCCTCATCACGATCGATCTGTGTGTCGTTGCCAGCGCCTGACGAATCTCGAGATTGTTGACAAACCGAATCTGACGCACGAGGTCAAACGCCCGGCGTTGGTCGAGGTCCCCCCCGAACTGCCCGAGCCAAGTCCGCAACTGGTCTGTCGTCATCTGACGGCCGCGGTACAGAGCCCACGTCTTCACTGCGTTCGTCACTTCTTCAGGCGTGATCGCTACCGTCCGGCAGAGCATCTTCGTGAAATACGGATGCCCGGCGCACAACTCGTACAGTGCAGCCACTGCGTCGTCGTGCACGTCGAGGTAGTGCGCGGCCGGACGGCGAATCAGGTCGCTGTAATCCGCCATCTGGTCGGCGCGGCGGAAATAGTCGACTCGATGTTGCGCAAGCAGGTTAAGAGCCGACCCGTGAATGCTCAGGACGAACGGCAGACGCTCCCCGCCGACGAGCAGCAGCGAGAACCGCTCGTCTGCCACCAATTCGCGCAGCGTGTTGAAGAACGCCCGTGCCGTGTCGGTTGCTTCATAGAGGGCTGACGGAATCTCATCGAACTCGTCGAGCACCATCGCGAGCCGGATGTCCGGTGCGCTTGACTGGAGTGCTCGGATCAACGCGAGTATTTCGACGAAACCCTCTTCGAATGACGGGAGCAGCCGCTCTGCAAAGCTCGTGTCGATGCCGGCCAGGCGAACCGCAGCGATCAACTCCGTCGCGATTGCTTTGTAAAGCATCGTCGGGGAGGCTCGGTACGGGCTCACCTGGAGATACCCGACGGCGACCATGGCCGCCTGCTCAGACGCGGCGGTTTGCAGGCTCCGCGCGATCGATGTCTTACCGACTCGTTTTTGGCCTGTAATCATCGCGCTCGCCATATCGTTTGACTGCAGACCCGCGAGAAGCGTAGAAAGCAGTTGCTCGCGCCCGATGAGATCCTCTGGCCGTTTGATGGCCTTGAGGCTGTACGGGTCTGCGCCAACCGCGTCCCAGTCGATGTCACGTCGCTGCGCGGCGAGCGCGATCTCGAACTCTGCGGCTCCATCAGTCCCATCTGAGTTGCGCCACGACAGACTGCCGAGCAGCTCGGCTGACCCAGCCGATGCGTAATCGTCCGCGTCGATTAGACCGCTCAACTCGACAACCATGGGACCGGGCGACACGGTCCCCACATAGAGCGTGCTCTGATCGGGCGCGAAGCCGCTGATGGCGTCAACCGACACCGTGACGTCAAGGGCCACACCCTCGCCGGTGTTGCGCACAGCGAGCGCGAGTCGAGCCGCGCGGCCATCGTCGTGGAACGGATAGCGCTTGCTGGTGGCCGAGAGCTGGAGCTCCGCGTGCGCCAGGTTCCTCCCTCCGCGCGCCCGATCGGTGGCACTACGCAGCCCGCTCACGAGATCGGCCAGAACGGCGGTGGCGAAGAGACCACCGTGCGATCTCGCGACGGCGGCGGCAGCAGCGAGTTGTTCGGTGACGGCGTTACAGCGCGCGACGAAGTCCACGTCTGGCGCCTCGAACACAGATCGCACGGACGCGAAGAGATCATTCGGAAGCGACGCCAGGAGCTCGCGCGGCACGAACGGCGCGAGGATCTGCCGGTGCCGCTTGAGCGCCGACGAGTACTCACGTTGAGCTGTGGTCAGGCCGTCCAGCGTGGTCGCGGTCTGAACGGCAACGACGGCGTCCTGGACCTCGCGTAGCGCCTTAGGCATCACGTCTGCGAGCGCTTGGCGCTTCTCGAAGCTTTGATGCTTCGAAGATAGGTTGAGCGCTTTGTAGATGTCGGGCAAAGCGTCTTCGAACAGGCGATCCGCCTTGCCGGCAAAGCGGTGATCGTCGAACAGGGCGGGGCAGCACGCCAGCATGCGTAGGAGTGCCAAGGCTACCGTTCGTCGCTGGTACTTGCTCAGGCGCGTGTCGAACAGCCCGTCAACAGCATCGCCATCGGCTTTGTAGTGTCGCGCCGTGGCGAGCTCGAGGGTGAGCGCGCAGAAGTTCCACACCTTGTCACGCCCAGGGACCGCTGCGCCCGTGCAGGTTTCCACGGCTGCATCCAGCCGCTCAGCGATGATCGCGGCGGCTGCGCCTGTGCCTGTCTGGGTCGGCTCGGAGGCGGCGGCATACTCGGTAACTCGGACCCGGTGCCCGCGACGCGACTGCGACTCACGCGATGTCTCGACTCCCTCGTCGCGGACGACATGGACGCCGACCGCTCGCGGCCCGCGATCCCCCTCCTATGTCCGGCTCGTCCGGCCGGATGAAGCCAAATCCCCTCCCTGCGTAGTGCTTCTCGACCGTGCCTCGGCGCATCCGGTGACCCGACGATAGACGACCGCCAACGCTCGTCGTGGCACCGGCCCCGCCAAGGCTCGCTTCCCACGCCGGCGGCAGGCCGCTTGTCAACCGCCTCCTCCCGGTTGTGAGCGGACGGCAGCCGGAAGAGGGGCCGCAACCCGAGGGTGTGAGAGCCCTCAGTCCGCGTTCGCGGGGTGGAGCATCGTTGCGGTGATGGCCAGGCCGGGCCCCATCCACCGCGATCCTGGTTCGCGGGATAATCGTGGTGCTCTGGCGGGCAGGTTTCGGATCGGAGAGCCGCTTGACCCGAACGAGGTCGATCTCGAGCCCGGCCGCCGGACTCCTCCTGGTCGACGGATGCAGGTACGGCTGCCTGGACGTTCGAACAGGACACCGAGCGTGAGGCCAATGTCGTCCGTCGCCGCCGCGAGCGCGTCGAGCAGCTGCTGTCCTTCGCGGTGATACGCCATGACCCAATGCAGGGCGCAGGGCGCCGGCTCGGCCCCCTGGGAACGCTCAGACCGAAGTGCCGCTGAGGTTGCGCGCCAGTTGTCAGCGAGCGCCCAGGTCAGCTCGGGCGGAGATCAGGCAATTGGACGTGACTCGGCCCGATCCGGCCCGCGTAACGCGCGCGGACTTGTCGTAGTTCGCAACGAGTTTGATGAAAGTGATAATGTCGCATCTTACGCAAACTGCGCGCAAACCCCACCGTCTTTGGACCCTTCTCTGATCCCCATACTCGACGCGGTTGCCCGAGGTGTCGCCGCTCGCACTTTGGAATCCGAGACGCTGGACTTCAAGGAGCCATCGCGTGACGGCGACAAAGCGACCTCGAAGCTCGTGGCCGACGCCGCCATGTGCCTGGCGAATGCGCGGGGCGGCAACGTCGTGGTCGGCATCCGGGACGACGCTGGAGGAGCCGATGCGTTCAGCGGCACAAAGATCGACGCCGACTACCTGAAGCAGCGCATCTGGGCGCTCAGCAATCCTTCGCTGAGCGTCGACGTAGAACCGGTCGACGTTGCGGGAGCGCGGCTTGTCGTCGTCCGTGTTCCCGAGAGCGCGGATATTCACGCCGATCCGCAGGGGCGTGCCCCGCGCCGCGTAGGAGCCGAGTGCCACGGCATGACACCAATGGAGCAGCAACGCCACCGAGAGGATCGGCGAGGCGTCGACTGGTCGGCCCGGCCGAGCGATCGCGCACTCGACGACGTCATCGGCGACGCATTGACGGCCGCGCGCGAGCTGATGCGCAACCAACCGGACATTGAGCGGCAGCGGCTCGCGAGGCTGGAGAACCGTGATCTGCTGCGCGCTCTAGGCGCGCTGCGCGACGACGATCGCCTGACTCGCGCCGGCGAGATCCTGTTCTGCGCATCCGACGATGACCAGATCGTCTATCTCCACAGGCCGACGCCTGCGGGAGAGCCCGACGACATCCGCCGTCTGAAGGGCCCGCTGGTCATCGCGTTCCGATCCGCCATGGAGCTCGTTACGGCCCGCCGGCGCCTGACTGCGGTGACCTTCGCGAGCGGCCAGCAGGTTCATCTCGAGGACTTCCCGACGATCGCCGTGCGCGAGGCGCTGAGCAATGCGGTCGCGCACCGCGACTACCACCCGCAGGGTCCGGTCACGATCGCCCACGCCCCCCAGGTGCTCGAGGTCTCCTCGCCCGGCTCGCTCGTCGCCGGCGTAACGCCCGAGAACATCCTCACCCACGAGCCCAAGCCGCGCAACGCGGCGCTGGCGCAGGCGATTCGCATGCTCGGACTCGCAGAGCAGCTCGGCGCCGGCATCGACAGGATGTTTCGCGAGATGCTAGCCGCCGGAAAGGATGCGCCGGCGATCGAGTCGCTTCCCGACCAGGTCCGGGTCTCGTTCGTCGGTGGGGCCCCGAACACCAGGATCCCCGCTTACCTGAATGGGCTGCCGGTGGAGGAGCGCGAGGACGTCGATGCGCTCATCGCCCTCAGCACCCTCTGCCACCGCAAGACCGTCGACGCCCCAGCGCTAGCGCCGCTGGTTCAGAAGCCCGAGGCTTCAGCTCAGGCCGCATTGGAGCGACTCGCCCAAGACAGCGTCGGGATGCTCGAGCCCACCCGCGGCACGATCCGCAGCCGTCACCCCCGTTACAGGCTGCGCGAGGATGCGCTGCGTGCACTCGGAACGGCAGTCCGCTACAACCGCCGCAGTCCGGATGAGGTCGATCGCAAGGTTGTGGCCCACATCGCCGAGTACGGCCGCATCACGAACCGCACCGTGCGCAATCTCTTCGACGCCGACGTGAACCGCGCGCGCGACATCCTGCGCGACCTGGTGGCGCGGGACGTCCTGGTCAAGACCTCGAAGGCGAGCCGCGGCCCGACCGTGGAGTACGGGCCAGGGCCGTCGTTCCCTTCTCGCCGGCGGCGACGAGAGGGGGGCGACGCATGATCACGCCGGGGAGGTCAAACGAGCTCCCGCGCTCGCTGAACACGTTCGGTCGCCGAGGCGACGAGGGGATCGCGTTCTCTAGATCTTGTGGCGCTGGAGGAGCTTCTTGCCGATGACCATCCGCTGGATCTCCGACGTGCCCTCCCCGATGAGCAGCAGTGGCGCGTCGCGGTAGAGGCGCTCGACCTCGTACTCCTTGGAGTAGCCGTAGCCGCCGTGGATGCGAAAGGCGTCCTCGACGCACTCCTTGCCGGCCTCCGAGGCAAAGAGCTTGGCCATGCCCGCCTCGAGGTCTGAGCGCTCGCCCGCGTCCTTCAGGCGAGCGGCCTTGAGCGTGAGCAGACGCGCCGCCTCGACCTTGGTCGCCATATCGGCGAGCTTGAACTGGATCGCCTGGTGCTCGGCGATCGCCTTGCCGAAGGCCTTGCGCTCCTGGGAGTACTTGAGCGCGAGCTCGAGCGCGCGCTGCGCGATCCCCACGCCGCGCGCGGCCACGTTGACGCGGCCGACCTCCAGCGCGTCCATCATCTGCACAAATCCCTGACCGAGGCCCGCCTCCTCGCCGCCGAGCACGTTCTCGGCCGGGCAGCGGTAGCCGTCGAAGACCAACTCGGTGGACTCGACGCCCTTGTAGCCCATCTTCTTGATCTTCGGGGGCACGCTGAAGCCGGCGTAGGGGCCGGTGTTCTCGCTGACCCCCGGCTCCTTCTCGGCGACGAAGCAGGTCATCCCCTTGTAGGGCGGATCGGTCTTCTCGGTCTTGACCAAGACGAAGCACAGCCCCGACATCAGGCCGTTGGTGACCCACATCTTCTGGCCGTTGATCTCGTAGGTCCCGTCATCCCGTCTGACGGCGGTGGACTTGATGGCCTGGACGTCCGAGCCGCACTCGGGCTCCGAGAGCGAGAAGGAGGCGCGCAGATCGCCCGTGGCCATTACGGGGAGGTAGCGCTCCTTCTGCGCCTCGGTCCCAAACTTCATGAGCAGGTAGGAGCCGATGAAGTGGGTGTTGACGATGCCCGAGATCGAAATCCAGCCTCGTGAGAGCTCTTCGACGATCATCGAGTAGGTCGTGAGGCTCTCCCCAAGGCCCCCGTAGTCCTCCGGGATCGTCACCCCGAAGAGGCCGAGCTCCTTCATCTGCTCCACGATGGGGGCCGGGTAGGCGTCCTCGTGGTCGTAGTGCTCGGCGTTCGGGAGAATCTGCTCGTCGACGAACTGGCGGACCATGTCGGTCATCGCCTTCTGGTCGTCGGTCTTCTCCATGTACGGCGTGGTGAGTATCGCCATCGGCGTGGTTCTCGCTCCAGTCGCAGACCGGGATATGGAGGATACCGGCGCCCGGCGCGCCAACCGGACCCTCGAGACCTGGCGAGCGGTCGTTCCTAGGACTAGGATCACGCGCCGTGAGGATCTGCGAGCGCTGCGGCACGCCCAACGACGACAGCGCGCGGTTCTGTGACACCGGCGGCACGATCCTCCCGGACCCGGACCCGGACGCGGCTCCACCGCCCGCCGGCTACGGCGCCCCGCCACCGCTCGCCTACGGTCCGCCGGCTGCGCCGCCGCCCGCGCCTCCCGGTCAGCCGCCGGGCGGCTGGCAGGGCCCGCCGGCCATGCGCCCGCCGTCTCCCCCGTCTCCCAAGGGCCGCCGCACGATGCTCGCCCTCGTCGCCGGCCTGGTCGCTTTCCTGGTCGTCGGCGCGGCCAGGGCGGGCGCCTACTTCGCGTTGGTCAAGGACAACGACGGACCGGGCAAGACGACGAGCACGGAAGCCGGCGCCACGCCGACTTCGGGCACCGAGGACGTGCCCACCGACACTACGACGGACGGGACCACCGACACGTCCTCGTCCAAGCCCGACAAGCCGGCGACCTTCCGGGTCAACATCTGCGGTCGGCTGAGCCCCGCACGGCGCTGCGGCGCGCCGGGCTTCAACCGCTCGGGCAACGTCAAGCGCTTCTACATCTGGCTCGCGGTGCTCAATGCCCCTAAGGGCAAGGCGGTGCGCATCCTGCTGACCAACGCCGGCACGGGCAAGAACCTCCTCAGTCCCACGCGCTACGTGACGACCGGCGCGAAGAAGAACATCTTCACCCTGCGCGTGGGCGGCGGCCCCTTCGGGAGTCTGCGCGCGGCTATCGCCATCAAGTACAAGCGCGACATCATCAAGTTCAAGCCGCCCCTGAGGCTCAACCTGCGCTAGGCGCAGTCCCCACCAACGCACCGACGAGGAGAAGCCATGATCCTGCGCGTAGACCGGCTCCAGATCGAGCTGCCGATGCCCACCGATCCCGATCCCGCCGCGGCCGCATGCGTGCAGGAGCTGCTCGGCGGCCGCTTCGGGGAGATGTCCACCCTGATGAACTACACCTTCCAGTCGTTCAACATGCGCGGGCGCACGAAGATCAAGCCTTACTACGACCTCGTCGCCAACATCGCCACCGAGGAGTACGGGCACATCGAGGTCGTGTCCGCCGTCATCAACGGGCTGCTCAGCGGAGCCCCGGACGGCGACGAGCCCCACGACACCCCGCTCAAGGGCCTCAAGGACGGCGCCGGGCTTCGCCACCACTGGATCAACAGCGGCCTGGGCGCCCTCCCGGTCAACTCGCTCGGTCAGGGCTGGAACGGCGAGTACGTCTTCAACTCCGGTGACCTCGTGCTCGACCTGCTCCACAACTTCTTCCTCGAGAACGGCGCGCGCATGGCCAAGATCCGCGTCTACGAGACGACGGACCATCCGATCGCGCGCCAGATGCTGGGCTACCTGTTCGTGCGCGGCGGCGTCCACGCCCTCGCCTACGCCAAGGCGCTCGAGGAGCTGACCGGCGTCGACGTCAAGAAGATGCTGCCGATCCCCAACCTGCCCGACGCCGACTTCAAGGAGGCAAGGCCCTACGTCGACCGGGGCCTTCACGCCAGGCTCTACCGCTTCAGCCCGGACGACTTCAAGGACATCTCCGCCCTGTGGACCGGCGAGCACCCCGCCGACGGCACCCCCCTCGAGGTGCGCGACGGCCTGCCCGAGGAGGACGGCGGCGCGGCGGATCCGCCTGAGGAGCGGGCGGTGTTCTCGCCGGGCTATCACCCCGAGGAGCTCAAGGAGATCGCCGACCGGTTGCTCGGGCATTCCTAAGCCCGGCCGGTCGGGCCTCTGATGGCGGCGGAGCGCCTGACCGCGGAGCTGTGGTCGGGGATTGCGGGCACCTACCGGGCGATCCTCGACCATCCGTTCGTCGCCGGGCTGACCGACGGCTCGCTCGATCGAGCCTCGTTCGGGTTCTACATAGTCCAGGACGCGCATTACCTGCGCGAGTACGCCCGGGCGCTGAGCGTCGCGGCCGCCCGGGCGCCAGGCGAAGTGGAGATCGCCATGTTCGCCGAGCACGCCGCCGGTGCGATCGCCGTCGAGCGCTCGCTTCACGAGGGCTTCTTCGCCGAGCTGGGGCTGAGCGAGGAGGACGTCGCCCGCACCCCGATGGCCCCGACCAACCTGGCCTACACCAGCTACCTCCTCGCCACCGCCTACACGGGCTCCTTCGCCGAGCTGCTGGGGGCGGTGCTCCCCTGCTACTGGATCTACTGGGAGGTCGGCAAGCACCTGCTCGAGAGCGGATCGCCCGACCCCCTGTATGCCCGCTGGATCGAGACCTACGGCGGCGATGAGTTCGCTGAGGTCGTCCGGGCGGTGCTCGGTCTCACCGATCGCCTCGGACCAGAGCTCAGCGCAGCCGAGCGCGGCCGAGTCGCCCGCCACTTCGCGATGACGAGCCGCTACGAGTGGATGTTCTGGGACATGGCCTTCCGGCGCGAGCGCTGGCCCATCGGCCTCGCTATTTCCTGACCACGCGCGTCCCGGCGGCGATGTCGTGCATCGCACGGCGCTCGCCGTTCCACAGCGGCCACAGGAGGTCGAGCACCGCACCGAGCCACAACGTGATCGACCACAGCACGAGCCATTTCATGACGACCTCGCGCAGCACGATCCGCGCCGACGCGGGCGTCCCGTCGGGCCCGACGACGCGGATCCCGGTCGCCGCCTTGCCCAGGCTCTGCCCCGCACCCTGCCCGCGGCGCCGCATGAACGGCACCACCGCGATCAACGCCCCGAGCGGCCAGCCCAAGACGAAGAGCATGAGCCCCGCGACCGCGTCGCTGACCGCCGAGCCCGCCATCATCAGCGCGATGACGACGACCGCGATGATCAGTCCGTCGATGAGGTAGGCGCCGATGCGCTGACCGTAGCTCGCGAGGTCGGCGGCCGAGGCATCTGGGGCTGGAGCGCCGAAGCCGGGTTGCGCCGTCGGCGGCGGGCCCCACGGCCGGCCCTGCGGCGGCGCCGGGGCGGCGCTCCACCCGGGCGGCGCCGGGGGGCGCAATGCGGCGGCGGGCGCCGGCGGTCCTGAGACGGTAGCTGAGGAGGACGGGGGCGTGGGGGCGCAGCGGCACGGTCCGGGCCAGCGGCGGCGCTCGGAGGCGCAGCGGCACGGTCTGGGCCAGCGGCGGCGCTCGGCGGCGACTGCGCCGCCCCCGCCCTCGCTCCCGTGACCGCAGCGCGGGTTGCCCCGGCGAGCTCGCCGGCGGAGACGAAGCGGTGCTCGGGATCCTTGGCCATCGCTCGCGCGACCACGGGGTCGAGCGCCGGCGGGACTCCCGGGCGGCGCTGGGAGGGCGCCGGCGGCGGCTCGGAGACATGGGCCCACATCTTCGAGACCTCGCTGTCGCGCTCGAAGGGCACGGCGCCTGTCAGCGTCTGGAAGAGGACGCAGCCGAGCGCGTAGATGTCCGTCCGTGGGTCGACCTGCCTTCCCTCGATCTGCTCGGGAGAGACATAGTCGAGCGTTCCCACCCACTGTCCCGTCTTTGTGAGCCCGCTCTGGGATGAGCTCTGCTTGGAGAGTCCGAAGTCGGTCAGGTAGACGTGCTCGACGCCGCCGCGCGAGGCGATCAGCACGTTGGCGGGCTTGATGTCGCGGTGCACGAGTCCGCGGGCGTGGGCCGCGTCGAGCGCGTTGGCGACCTGGGTGATGATCCCCGCGGCGCGGATGGGGTCGAGGGGACCACCGCGGGCCAGCAGCTCGCGCAGGTCGGTTCCGTCGACGTAGCGCATGGAGATGAACAGCAGCCCGTCTGCCTCCCCCGCCTCGTGGACCGGGATGACGTTGGGATGCTCGATCGAGGCGGCGATCCGCGACTCGCGCTGGAAGCGCTCCCGGAAGCCGGAGTCCTCGGCCACATCGGGCGCGATGAGCTTGAGCGCGACGGTCCGGTCGAGCGCGAGCTGGGTCGCGCGATAGACGACGCCCATTCCGCCGCGACCGGCGACGGCGTCGATGCGATAGCCGGCGAGCTGCTGGCCGGGCGTGAGGGAGATTGCGGAGCTCATGCGGGCGGCCGAGAGGCGCGAGGCGCCGGTTCCTAGGGAGCGTCGAGGTCGATGGCCGGCGGCGCCTGGCGGCTGACCTCTGCGGCGGATGCCCGCGCGGTCACCGGGCCGCTGGACCGAGCGCTGGGCTGCCCCGTGCCGCGGCAGATGTCGATCGTCGCCGTGCCGGAGCGCCTCGCGGTCAGCTTCGCACGGGCCCGGATCAGGCTCACGTCGCTGCCCGAGGCGTAGGCGCCCTGGAACTTGACGCTGGCGATGCGCAGCCCGCCGCCCAGCGTGTAGCGCAGCGTGTCGTTGAAGATCTCGGTGTCAGTGCTCTCGGGAAGCGCCCGGGTCCTGCGGAACATAGCCGAGTACTCGAAGCGGTCGCCGGTGCGCACCGGGAGGCTGGTCCGCACGCCGCAGTCAAGCGGCGTGTAAACGAAGCGCGTCCCCCGGCGCAGGTAGCCGGTCTCGCGCCTGCGCGGGCGCCCGACCAGGGTACGGAAGTCCATCCGGTTGCTCACGACCCCGTTGCCCTCCAGCAGCAGCCGGGCACCCGTGGGCAGGCCGCGCCGGCCGCCCTTCTCGAGGATCGGCCCCAGCGACTGCACGAGCGTCCCAGTGGTGCGCGGGCGGATCGGCATCAGGTCGCGCCACTTGCCGTCGACGAGCTCCTTGAGGGCGACGACGCCGGTGTCGGAGCGCAGGTCCTCGGGCTTGTGGCGGAAGGCTGGAGAGGTGGTCTGCTTGATCGCCCACCACAGCGAGCCCCGGCGCACGACGGCGTAGCGCCCCTCGCCGTAGGAGACCAGGTGCTCGCCGTCGCCGTCGGCCAGCAGCGCGCTCGGCGCGCGCTCGCGATCGCCCATCAGCTCCGCGCCCCAGTCCAGCGAGAGAAGGGTCAGGCCGTTGAAGCTCGTGGCGCCGACGTAGCCGTCGCGGCCACGGAAGGACCCGCCCCGGTAGTCGCGCAGGGAGGGCAGGACGTAGAGCCCGTTGGGGCCGACCCCGTAGGCGTCGCGCAGTCGCCGGACCATGCTGTCGGAGAGCGCCTGATAGCGCCCGTCGCGCTCGCCGCCGGAGCCCGGGAGGGCGACGGCCTCCTCGGCCGCGTAGGCGGCGTAGGAAAGCGACCAGGAGAGCTCCTGGGAGCGCCCGAAGAACGCGAGGTCGCCGTCGGGCCCGGTCATGCCCCACGTTGCTTGCACGATGCGCTGCAGCGCGTCGCGCGCCCCTCCGGGGGGCGTGCCGGGCAGCAGCGCGAGCGCGCGGGCGTAGAGCCCTGCCGACAGGCCCTGGTAGGCGGGGGGGCGGCTGGGCGGGTCGGAGAGCACGAAGGCGCGCGACCCGACCAGGTTCCAGTCCTCGCGCCGCGCCATCCCGGGGATGCGGCGGACGAGCAGGTCGATGGCCGCCCTGCGAGCCGCCGAGCGGCCGCCGCCCACGATCGCGCGCGTGTCGGACGAGCGCAGCCCGCTGCGCATGAGCTCGAGCACGGCGATCGCCTCGGGGAGGTAGTGGTTGCCGTAGCGATCGCGCTTGATGACCTTGGTGGCCCGCGCCTTGCGCAGGTAACGCGCCCAGGCGCCGTTGACGCGGGCGAAGACCGGGTCGCCCGCGAGGTTGGTGCGGGCCAGGTTGTAGGCCCCGGCCACCGCCATGTTCTCGAACACGCTCTCTATGGAGACCGCGGAGCCGCGCCGCCTGACCGCGTAGGTGATCGCCTTGAGGCCCGAGGTGATCAGGCGGCGGTCCTTGACGCGGATACCGTGCTGGAGCAGGGCATAGCCGAGCGTCGCGGCGCCGTAGCGGGTGTCCTCCTTGAGGTACTCCCGGTAGGAGCCGTTGGCGCGCTGCAGATCGGGCCAGGGCTTGGCCATGTCGGTGGCCAGCGAGGTCCAGTCCGCAGCGGTCAGTGCCGGCTCGGTGGCGTCGTCGGCCGCCGCCGCGTGGGGCAGGGCCAGGAGCACGAGGGCCAGGGCCGCCGCGAGCGCCACAAGGACGATCCGGGCCCGCGAGGGGGTGCTGAACGGGCCGGACAAGGCATCACAGCATAGCCGGGGGCTCGGGCGCAACTGCGCAGTCAGGCGGGGCATCGCCAGCTCAACCCGGGCGAGCCGGCAGGGTTGCGCTGCTCGATGGAGCGCCGCGCCAGGCGGCGGCGAGCGTCGTGTGCGAGCGGGTGGTCGACGTCGGGCTCGTCGAGCACGGCCACAACGATCCGCCGGCCGTCGCCCTGGCAGACTGGAGCGCTCGTGTCGGCCACGAACCCACGAATCACCCCGCGCGTTGCGCAGGCGAGGGGCCGGGCCTCGTGAACTTCGCTCGCGACGTCGTCGACGCCGCGCCCCCCGGTGACGAGGCGCTGGTGGCCGTCGCTCGCGACGGCTCGCGATCGAGCGTCGCCTTCGGCGAGGTCGCCGACCGCAGCGCCCGATTCGCCGGCACGCTCGCCGCGCAGGGGGTGCGACGCGGCGACGTGGTCCTTACGCTGGTCGGCAATCGCCCGGAGTGGGTCTACGCGATGGTCGCCTGCTTTCGCCTCGGCGCCGTCGCCTTTCCCTGCAACGAACAGCTCCGCGCCAAGGACCTGGCGCTGCGAATGGAGCTCTCGCATCCCCTGGCGGTCGTGGTCGACGAGCGCGACACCGCCGAGCTCGAAGCCGCCGGTACGCAGTGCCCGGTGCTCACGGTGCCCGACGAGGCGCTCTACAGCGCGCAGCCGGCGCCTGCGGTCGAGCTCGCCGACGACGATCCGTGCCTGATCACCTTCACGAGCGGCACGGCCGGGGAGCCCAAGGGAGTCCTTCACGGCCAGCGCTACCTCCTCGGCCAGCGGCTGCAGGCCCGGCACTGGCTCGCCGCCCGGCCAGGGGAGCTGGTGTGGTGCACGGCCGCCAGCGGCTGGTCGAAGTCCGCGCGAAATGCGTTCGTCGCGCCGTGGCTCCAGGGCGCGCGAGCGCTCCTGCACGACGCGCGCTTCGACCCCGAAGAGCGCCTCGACCTGCTCGAGCGCGAGGCGGTCGCCGTGCTCTGCATGGCCCCCACCGAGTACCGCGTGATCGCCAACCGCTCGCAACTTCGGGCGCTGCCGGCGCTCCGGGCGCTCGTCGCGGCCGGCGAGGCGCTCAACCCCGAGGTCCTGCGCGAGTGGGAGGAGGCGACCGGCGTGCAGATCCGCGACGGCTACGGGCAGACCGAGACCGGGCAGCTCACCGCTATGCCGCCGGACCTCCCGGCGCGCCCCGGCTCGATGGGCCTGGCGCTCCCCGGTGTGGGCCTCGACGTGCGCGACGGCGAGCTCGTCGCCGACCCGGCGACGGTCCCGACCTTCTTCCTGGGCTACCTCGGGGAGGACCCGGCTTCGGCCGGGGAGCCCTGGCACACCGGCGATCGCGTCCGCCGCGACGATGAGGGCTACCTGTACTTCGAGGGGCGGGGCGACGACGTGATCATCTCGGCGGGCTACCGAATCGGGCCCTTCGAGGTGGAGTCCGCGCTCGTGAGCCACCCGGCGGTGGCCGAGGCGGCCGCGGTGGCCGCCCCCGACGAGGAGCGCGGGTCCGTGGTCCGGGCGGTCGTAGTGCTGCGCGAGGGCCGGGAGGCCGGAGACGAGCTCGCCCGCGAGCTCCAAGACCACGTCCGCCACGAGACGGCGCCCTACAAGTACCCGCGCATCGTCGAGTTCGCCGACGAGCTGCCCAAGACCCCGAGCGGAAAGGTGCGACGGGCGCTCCTGCGGGAGCGGGGCGTGGAGGGAGCGGCGCCGTGAGCGGCGTAACCCCTCCGGCCGCGACGCCGCCGTCGAAAGGCGCGCCTCCGCCAGGCGCGGCTCCCCCACCCCCCGCGCTCTTCGTTTCCGCGCTGGGCCACCGCCGACGAGGTGCTCGTTCTCCACCAGCGCCTGGCCGGCTCGGGCGGCGGCGAGGGCGAGCGCGCCGAGCTGCTCGAGCTCGTCGACCTCGCGCGGGCGCGCGACGTGCGCGTCGAGCACATGTCGAAGGGGATGCAGCAGAGGCTCGGGATAGCGCAGGCGCTGGTGGGCGATCCGCGACTGCTCCTCCTCGACGAGCCGACGAGCGCACTGGACCCGGTCGGGCGCCGGACTGTCCGCGAGCTGCTCGAGGAGCTTCGCCGCCGCGACGTCGCCGTCCTGCTCAACTCCCACCTCCTCTCGGAGGTCGAGCTGGTGTGCGACCGGGTGGCGATCCTCGACGCCGGCCGCGTAGTCGCCGCCGGCGCACGGAGGAGCTCGCCCGGCCGCGCGGCGTCGAGGTCGAGACCCAGGCCGGCGTGCGCCACTTCGGCGGAGGGCGCGAGGAGGTGCCCAAGATCGTCTCCTCGCTGGTCGCTGCCGGCGACCAGGTCTACGGCGTGTGCGTGCTGCGCTCCACGCTCGAGGACGTCTACCTCGAGGCGGTAGGCGGAAGCACGGGATGACCGCGGTCGGAATCATCATCGGCTACGCCATGCGCGAGAGCCTGCGACGGCGGGTCTTCGCCGTCGTCCTCCTGCTCACGGTCCTCTCGGGCGGGCTCTACGCGCTCGGCGCCCACTTCGCCTTCCGCGACTCTCAGGGCTTCGCCGGCGCAGGAATCATCGACGCCAAGGCGTTCACCGGCTCGACGATCCTCGGCCTCGCGATGTTCGGAACGCTCTTCCTAGGCGCGGTGCTGGCCGTGTTCCTCACCCTGGGAATCGTGCGCGGCGACGCCGAGCGCGGGCTCCTCCAGCCACTGGTCGTCCGACCTCTCGGCCGAGGGACGCTCCTGCTCGCGCGCTTCGCCGGCGCCGCAGCGGTGTCCGCCGCCTACGCGATGGCAGTCTTCGCGGGTGCGGTGGTAGTCACCGGGCTGCTGGGCGACTGGTGGCCAGACCGGCTGGTCGGGCCCACGCTCGGCCTCGGAGGGGCGGTGATCGCCGCCCTCTCGGTGCTTGGCTCCGTGTTTCTCTCGGGAACGGCCAACGGAATCGCCGCCTTCATGGTCTTCGGCGCGGGTCTGGTGGCTGGCCTTCTGGGCCAGATCGGGGAGGCGCTGCACTCGCAGACACTCGAGAACGTCGCCAAGGTCGCCGCGTGGGGCATCCCCTTCGAGGCCCTCTACCAGTCCGGTCTCGACGGGCTGACCGCCGACCCCCGCGGCTTCACCCGCGTGGCGGTGAACCTCGGCCCCTTCGGCGGCGCCCAGGAGGCCGGTCCGCTCCTCGGCCCGTGGGCCGCCGTCTACGTCGGCCTCCTGCTGGGGCTGGCGATGTACGCCTTCCATCGCCGCGACCTCTAGCGGCCGCTTGCGTGCTCCTCGAACGGCTGGCCGCCGGGATCGATTGCAGCGGTGCCCATCGCGGCTTGCATCGGTGAGGTCGCTATCAGCGTCGGGCGCTTGCCAGCCCCCGTCCGGCGCATCTGGCCGATGACCGCATGGCGTGACACCCCGACCGTCAGCAGTCGCGCGACGCGCCCCTCAGCCCTCCGGTTCGGTTCGGCGGCTAGAGACGTCTCGACCCGCCAACCGTCCTAGCGGTGACCGTGAGGCAAGCCTACGCAACGCCGGGCGGTGGTTCCTTCCTGCCTCCCCGGACTGTCAGTTCAGTCGGGATCGATCGGGCCCGTCGCTTCCTCTGGCGTAGGCGTTCACGTGGTGTCGCCGTGTTGAGCCAGATTCCTTCCCGGCTCCCCGGCTCCCGGCTCAAGGAGGAAGCAGAGAAGGAGCGGGCAGCCGGCCGTGAGCGGCGACCGCGGCCTCGA
>Ga0183260_10001158_pt1 | contig 22311 bp, 24 predicted proteins | sample AntDrymUQ4972206_2_FD_129768 | JGI IMG/M metagenome (GOLD analysis project Ga0183260, IMG submission 129768) | Polar desert sand microbial communities from Dry Valleys, Antarctica - metaG UQ497 (22.06) (version 2) (version 2) | ecosystem: Environmental > Terrestrial > Soil > Desert | place...
GACGGCCCGCTGTCAACACCGCCTTGGCTGCTGCCTCATCACCCACCCCACGCTCGGCAGACAGCAACGTGTCGACCAATCCGTGGATACGGGGGCGATCCATCCCGTCAGCATAGCGAACGTGTGTTCGACTTGTCAACACATCTCGTCAGAATCCTGGCGCAGCCGGCGCCCGGCCAGGTTAGAAGCCGTAGCGGGACTTCTCCTTCGCGTCGGCGGGGTCGATCGTGCGCTCGCCGTTGGCGGCAAGCCGGACGTTGACGGCTTCCAGGTTGCTGCGCACGTACGCGGCCTCGGACTCGGTGACGCGGCCGCGGTGCAAGCTGCCGGCGTGGTCCCCCGACGAATAGTCGACTTTGGCGCGGCGGCCGCCGCCGCGCCCGCCGCGTCGCGCCGCTGGCGGTGACGAGCCGGCGACGGGGCGGGCCCGGTCGATCAGCGCGCCGAGATCGGCGTCGGGAAACAGCGAGTGCAGCGCCGACGCCTCCAGGGCGACGTGACGTCGGGACTGGCCCGGCGCATGGATCTCCATCGTGACCAGGTCGATCTTGCTGGTCTGGAAGCGCTCGGCCTCCTCGGCGGTGACGTCCAGCTCGACCGGCGACCCGCGCAGGGCCGGGTGATCGGTGATGACGATGCGGGCGTGCGCGTCGTCGGGAATATCGGTCCCGGAAATGTCGCTCACAATGACCTGACGGACGGCCATGAATGTTCTCCTTCGGCGTCAAATGACGCGACCACTCATGCCGCGACAATGACAGGGACATTATCAACGGGTGCTGGATCGGCGATGGGCCGTTAGACACGAGGGCATGAGTGCTGACCCCGAAGCCCCACTGGCCCCGTTGCCCGGCGGCCCCTATGACGTCGAGTTCTTCTTCGACCCCGGCTGCCCGTTCGCCTGGCAGACCTCGCGCTGGATCCGCCGGGTTGCCGAGCTGCGCTCCATCGCGGTCGGCTGGCGGTTCATCTCGCTCGCCTACATCAACGAAGGCAAGGAGCCCAGCGACGAGACGCGCGCCGCCCACGAGCGCACCCGCGGCTACCACCGCATCTGCGCGGCGGCGCGTGAGCGCCTCGGCAACGACGCCGTCGGCGCCCTGTACGAGGCCTACGGCGACCGCTTCTGGGCGACGACGGCCGACGGTGAGTTCGGAGACAAGATGGCGGCGGCCGCCGCCAACGTCGACCCGGCCAAGATTCTCGCCGATCTCGGTCTGCCGGCCGACCTCATCGAGGCCGCCGACGACGAGGCGTGGGACGACGTGCTGCGGGCCGAGAGCGACGAGGCGTTCAGGCGCACCGGACCGGACGTCGGTACGCCGATCCTCACGTACGACCCGCCGATGGGCAACTCGCTGTTCGGCCCGGTCATCTCCACCCTCCCCGACGACGAGGACGCGGTCCGCTTCTACGACGCCTTGCGCGTGTTCGTCGACTTCCCGGCTTTCTCCGAACTGAAGCGGTCCTCCCGCCAACCCCTGGACCTCCCTCTCCTCCAGTCCTGATGTGAGCGAGTCGGCGGCGCCGCATCGCCGCATCCCGATGACGGGGCGCGACCCCGGCGAGCGCCATCGTGGCGCCAGCCCGCTGGAACTGCTCTTCGATCTCACGTTCGTCGTCGCCTTCAGTGCGGCCGCATCCGAGTTCGCCCACCTGCTGGCCGACGACCACATCGGCGCTGCGCTGATCGGGTTCACCATCGCCATGTTCGCCGTGTGCTGGGCCTGGATCAACTTCGCTTGGTTCGCGTCCGCGTTCGACACCGACGACTGGATGTACCGCACGCTGACGATGGTCCAGATGGTCGGCGTGTTGATCCTCGCCATCGGCTTGGCCCCGATGTTCGCCTCGATCGACGCCGGCGCGGCGATCGACAACCGGGTGATGGTGTTCGGTTACGTGGTGATGCGGGTGGCGCTGGTAGCGCAGTGGCTGCGCGCCGCCGTCCAGGATCCCGACGCCGGAGCACCGCGCTCACCTACGCGGTGGTCATCGTGGTCGCCCAGCTCGGTTGGGTCGGTCTGGCACTGGCCGCGACTTCCGTACGCCGCTTCATCGGGCTGGCCGCCGGCCTCGCGCTCGCCGAACTGCTCGGCCCGGTCCTGGCCGAGCGGAAGGCGGCGACACCGTGGCACCCGCACCACATCGCCGAGCGCTACGGACTGCTCGTCATCGTCGCCCTCGGCGAAGGCGTGCTCGGCACGGTCGCCGCCTTGAGCGCCGTCATCGCCGACCAGGGGTGGACCCTCGAGACGGCGACCACCGGGCTGGCCGGTGTCGGGCTGACATGGGGTGTGTGGTGGGCCTACTTCATCCTCCCCAGTGGGGACGCGCTGGCGCGGCGGCGCGACCGGGCGTGGGGATGGGGGTACGGACACATCGCCCTGTTCGCCGCCGTCACCGCCATCGGAGCCGGGATGGACGTCGCCGCCACATCGATCGCCGGGGAGTCGCACCTCACCCCGACGGCGACGGTCGTCGCCGTGGCCGTTCCTGTGGGCGCCTCCCTGCTCCTCGTATACGTCCTCTACTCGTACCTCGTGTCCGCCGTCGATCGGTTCCACGGCGCGCTGCTGGCGAGCACGGCCGCCGTCATCGGTGTCGCCGTCGGCTTGGCCGCCGCCGACGTCGCCGTCGCATGGTGCCTGCTCGTGCTGGCGGCGGCGCCGGTGGTGTCGATCGTCGGGTACGAGTGTCGCGGCCACCGTCACCTCGCGGCCAGCCTCCAGCGCACTCCCTGATCGCCCACTACCGTGCGCCCGTCGACCCCGATCGAGGAGCAGTGATGTCCGACGTTCCGTCTGGCCCCCCGTCCGATGCCTGGGGCACCCCGAGTGCGCCGCCGCCACCCCCGCCCCTGGCCGGCGGCGGGTTCCAGCCGCCGCCGCCCCATCCGTACGGCCAGCCGCCGAGCTACAGCCCCGCGCCCGGCTATCAGGACCCCGGCTACGGCCAGCCGCCAGCTGGCTACCAGGGCTATCAGCCGGCGGCCGGCACGTACGCCTCGTGGGGATTGCGCGTCGGGGCGACGCTGCTCGACGGCGTATTCCAGTTCGTGGCGTTCCTGCCGGCGATCATCCTGCTCGCGGCCGACGTGGCGGCCCTCGGGGTCATCCTCTACGTGGCGGCCGCCTTCATCGGCTTCTACTTCGCGTACCTGACGGGGGCGACGGGCCAGAGCCCGGCCAAGCGCCTGATGGGGATCAAGGTCGTGAACGAGACGACGGGCCATCCGATCGGCGGCGGCATGGGCATCGCCCGTTCGTTCATCCACATCATCGACGCGCTGCCCCTCTATCTCGGCTTCCTGTGGCCGCTGTGGGACCCCAAGCGCCAGACGTTCACCGACAAGGTGCTCGGCACCGTCGTGTACGAGGGCGTCCCCAAGCAGAGCTTTGGGGTCGACCTGTTCAAGAAGTGATGCCGTCCACGGCCGATCGACGATGACCGAGCGCAAGCCCACAGGCGTCTCCTGGGAGGCGTGGACCGACCGGTTGATCCGGGAGGGCATCGAGCGGGGCGAGTTCGACGACCTGCCCGGGCGGGGCCGCCCGCTGCCCGGCCTCGACGACGCGCACGACGAGATGTGGTGGATACGCGAGAAGCTGCGGCGCGAGCAGCTCGACACCGTGCCACCCAGCCTGGCGTTGCGGCTCGCCCGCCAGCAGCTGCTGGCCGGCCTGGCCGAGATGGAGCGGGAGGACGACGTCCGGGCGGCCGCCAGCGAGCTCAACGAGCGGATCCGGAGGCTCAACCGCTACGGCGCGCCCGGCCCACCGTCGACGGTGATGGTCCTCGACATCGACGAGGTCGTCGAGCGCTGGCGCGCGGCGCGGCGCGACTGATCTCGCGGGCTCTGCCGACCGATGCTTCTATGGATGTCAAGCAGGGTTTTTTGATTGTTCGAGGGGCGGTGTGGCGTGCGGGTCGGGGTGTACGAGGTCGGTGGTGATGGCGCGTTGGACGTGTCGTGCGATGTACCACTTGAGGCAGCGGATGACTTCTTTGCGGGTGTGTCCGAGGGCGAGTCGGCTGGACATGTAGTCCTGGGTCGGCCGGTCCCAGCGGAGCCGGGAGATGGCGATGGTGTAGAGCGCAGCGTTGGCTTGGCGGTCGCCGCCGCGGTTGAGGCGGTGGCGTTGCTGGCGGCCGGAGGAGGCGTTGCGAACGAGGCTGGGGTGCGGAGCCGGTCGGGGTTGTCGCCGGCGGCGGTGAGCAGGGCGGCGGCGGTCTGGGTTCCGACACCGTTGATCGCCCGCAGTGTGGGGGCGACGGGGATGGTCAGTTCGTCGAGTTCGGCGTCGAGGTGGGTGATCTCGTTGTCGAGTTGCTGCCAGCGCCGGGCGAGGCTGCCCAGGGTGAGCTTGGCGGCCTCGACGGGTGTGGCCGGTCGGCGACGCTGGAAGCGGACGGCGGTGGCCACGAGGTGGGCGACGTCGAGCCCGGTGAGGCGGTGACGCAGCTCGGCGGGGGCGGTGGCGGTGACGGCGTGTAGTTGGTTGGCGGGCCTGGGTGCGGGCCTTGATCGCGCTGCGGCGAGCGACGCGCAGCATCCGGATCGCTTCCACCGTGTCGTTGGCTGATTTCGGGGTGCCTGTCGCCTCGCCGGCTTGCACGACGCGAGCTGCGCCGATCGCGTCGGCCGGGTCGGACTTGCCGTGACGGCGGCGATGCTGACGATTCGCACGATCCACTTCGAGCACCGTGGCCCCCTCGGCAGTGAGGTATCGGGCCAGGCCCGCCCCCCACGACCCGGTGCCTTCGACACCGACCGCTACGACCACGCCGTGGCGTTGCAGCCACCGCCACAGCTGGCGATACCCCGTCGGCGTCGTCGGGAACGGTTCGGTGCCCAACACCCGGCCGACCTCGTCGAGGGCGGCCGCGACGTGGGTGTCTTTGTGGGTGTCGACACCGCCGGTCACCTGGGCAGCTTCCATCGTGGTCATCGCCATCCCTTTCGTTGTTGATGGATGGCACGCACAGCCGGCCACGGACAGGCCAGTGACGGGGCTCGTAGCGCGAGCTTCTATCAGGTCGCGTTCGACCAACTGGTTGTGCCGGTGGCGTCCCGCCCGCCAGGCCGACGGATCGGTCGGAAGACATCACAAGAGTCAGGCGAAGCCAGGGTCAGACCCGACGAGCGGAACGCCACCACCCATTCTCACTGGCCAAGCCGGATCGGCTGCGCCTGCCGAGCTCGCCTTTGCTCCGGATCGGCGCTCGCCCAACCTCCCGTCGACGTCGACATGAGGCTCACAGGCTGAGGCTCACGCCTTCGGCGAACGTGCCGTTACGCGCTCGCTTCGGCAGCGCCACGCGGTAGTCGTCGCCGGCGCCGTCGATGAGGTCGCTGACGCGATCGGTGACGTAATTCAGGTGGAACGTCGGGCGGCGCTGGGTGACGACGACCCGGGCCAGGCACTCGGAGTCGGGATGACCGAACTGGGCGCCGTTGGTCGACACGATCCACCTCTTGCTGCGGATCCGCGAGAGTAGGTCGAGGCTGGTGTTGCCCCGCGACCCGTGGTGCGACAGCTTCACGGCGGCGAACGTGTGCGGTCCCGGTCCGAGCCGGTCGAGGCCGGCGGCGGTCGTCTTGGCGTGGGCGTCGCCGAGCAGCAACACCCGCTGGCCGCCGTGTTCGGCGATCAGCGAGATGCTCGACCCATTCGGCGCGCCCCGGTCGGGGCGGAACGGCGCTTCGGCCAGCAGCTCGGGTTCGAACGTGCCCAGCAGCTCGTCGCGCTGCCATGACTTCTTGGCGATGGCCGCGCCTTCGCCGGGCACGATCCCGGCTTTGCGGCACGCCTTCTCCCACTCAGGGGCCAGCTTCGCCAGCGCCTCGTGGGTCGGTCCGAGCACGGTGATCTTCATGCCGCCGCGCAGGGTCACGACCGGCAGCGACCCTTCGTCGGGCACGGCCACGGCGTCGCCGTCAAAGGCGTGGTTCCAGCGGTCCGCGTGGGCGGCCAGGGCCGCCGTCAGCCGCTCACCGTCGGGCCCGCCGAGCAGACCGAGGTGGCGGAACCCGTTGAACCACACGTCGCGGAACAGCTCGACGCGGCGGTGGTCGGAGAGCAGCGACACCGCTCCCTGGATGTGATCGGCATCGATGTGGGTGATCACGAACAGCTCGACGCGACTGCGGCGGCCGGGAAGCGCCTTGATCCGCTCTTCCAGCTCGGGCACCAGCGTGGGAATCGTCTCCTGGGGACCGGCGTCGACGAGCACGTGGTGGCGTTCGTCGCCCTCGCCGTAGGTAAGCCACAACGAGTCGCCTCGCTGGGCCGGGAGCACGTCGAGACGGAACATCGGTCACACCTTCCAATCGGAGTCGCCGTAGGCGGTGATGGCGAGGGCGGCCAGCAGGCCGTCGCGTACGGCGGCGACCCGGAAGGCCTGGACGACCTCGCCGACGGGGCGGGCCGATCGGCCGTCCTCGAGGAGCAGCGCGGCGAGGCGCTGGGTGAGCGCAGCGGCGTGCTGGTTGAGGAGCATCGTCAGCGACGCGAACACGACACCGGCCTGGGCCTGCATGAACAGGGTGGCGTAGCCGGCCGGGTTCTCCTCGGACCCTGATGTGTCGCAGCCGAACAGCAGCACGACGGGATGCGTGTCGCGTCCGCCCGTGACGTACCGCGCCGCTTCGACCCGCCCGCCGCGGAGCGTCGTGCCCGACACCTCCAGCGTGTCGTTGGCGGCATCGGTGTGGGGCATCATCACCAGCAGGTCGGCCGGCGTCGCCGGGTCGGCCAGCGCCGCCGACCAGGCGTCCCAGCTCGTCGCCAGCACCACCCCGGCGCCGAGGCACTCCTTGGTCACCTTCACGTCGGCCTTGGTCACCTTCTTGCTGGCCGCCAGCACGGCCCCGGCCACCGACAGCGTGCGCCGGCGGCGCTGCGGGCTGGCGCTGACGAGGAACGTGGTGGCCGTCGGGTCGGCAGCGTCGACCCAGTGCCGCTCGATCACGCGGCTCATTCCCCAGAACGCCGACGGGCACACGACCCGGTGCTCGTCGCCGCCGGGGAAGCAGGCGTCGCCGCACTCGTCTCCCGCCTGCCAACGCTGACACAGCTCGGCGTCGTCGTCGGGGGCGGCGCGCTCGTAGATCAACTCGAGAGGCAGGAACCAGCTGGGGCGGGCGGTGACGATCTGGATCCGCCGCAACGTCCCCAAGCGGTCCAGCGAGCCGCGCAGCTCGCCGTGCAGCCGCCGCCCCTCGACGGCGACGTCGACGAGGATGCGCCGGGCTGCTTCGTCGCGCTTGGCGCCGGTCCCTTTGAGGAAGGCGGCGGCGACGAGGAAGCTGCGGATGCGCCCGGTGATGTGCTCGAGCTCGGGGCGGGCGGCAATCTGCTCGGTCTGGCCGTCGGCGTGGGCGACGAGCCGGGCCTTGCCCGTGTCGTCGTGGTTGAGGACGACAGCCAGGTCGAACGGGCGCCGGTCGTCGAGGTGACCGAACTCGTCCCACAGCACGACGCGCTCGGTCAGCGTGGGCGGGGCACCGCCGATGCGACCACCGAGCAATCCCGTCTGGAGGACGCGGTTGCGATGGAGCAGCATGATGCGAGCCTGGGCTCGCCTGGCCTCCCGCGGGATCGTCCACGCCAGCGTCGCCGTCGTCGAACGACCGGTCCGCGGCACGTCGAGCTCGGCCCGCTGAATCGGCCCGGGCGGATCGAGCGGGACGAGCACGGCCGTCAGCCGCACCGTCACTGACGACTCGGTGAAGCCCAGCTGGGTGTTCGTCATGGCCAGGCCCTGGATGGCGCCGGCCTCCTCCGGGCCGACGAACACGTCGACTTCGTTGGCGCCGACGCGCAGCACGTGGTCTGCGGCCGGTGGCGCCAGCCCGGGAATCGCTGACGCCCCCCGCACCAGCAGCTGCAGCACACGCGGCGGGGCGGCGTCGTCGATGGCGGCGTCCACGTCGGCCTCCAGCGGCGGCGCCGCCGAGGCCGTGTGCCGCTCCTGGTCGAACGAGCCGTCGGCGAGGATGCCGAGGTCGGAGAGCGAGGGGCCGGCGCGATCGCGCACCACGACGTCGTCGAGCGCCGACACGTCGGCCTCGAGTTGGCGCGCTCGCTGGCGGATCTGTTCGGGCAGCGCCGCCGCCTGGAGCGCATCGAGCTCGCCGGCGATGAGGACACCGCGTTCGAAGGCGGCGGTGACGGCGACGTCGAGGAGGTGGCCGTGAGAGGCGAAGCGGACGGTGCGCAGGACGCGGTCGGCGAGCTCGCCGAGATCCGGCGATGCGGGTGCCAGCACGACGGCGACGGCCCCGGTGAGCGCCCGCAGCATGGCCAGTTGGGCGTCGACGACCGGCCACGAACCAGGCGCGTCGCCGGCGACGACGACGATGTTGGCGACCGGCCGCACGGCGTCGACCTGGTCGACGGCCGTCGCCAGCGGCCCGCGGACGACGAGGAGATCGACGGGACCCGGGTCCTCCTCGATGTCGGTGACGTCGACGAGGTTGGGCGGGACAGGGCGGTGCTGATCGTCGCTCTCGAGGGCGGCGACGAGATCGTCGTCGATGGCCCCGAGACGCAACGGCCAGCGCCACTCGCGGCGGCGCAGCGCGCCGGCGGACCGCGCCACCGGCAGGACCACCGACCCCACGCCGCTGCAGGCGAGCAGGCGGGGCACGATGTCCGCTGGGACGATGTCGCCGGCGACGGCGAGTCGCAGCGGCGGGGGTTGTATCGCGAACGACCGCTCGGGATCGGGGCCGGCGTCGAGCTCGGCGGCACCGGCCAGGTCGGCCAACGATCGGGCCGTGGCCACGAAGCGATGGACGTCGGGTCGCCACTCGACGAACGGCGCTGCCGTCGAGCTGCCCGTCGGGACGAAGGCGCGCGAGAGCGCGCCGGCGGCCTGACGGCGCCCGAGCGTGGCGACGTCGATGCCGACGACAACGGCCGCCCGGGCCGCATCCGTGGGTGTCAGGCCGGCCGCCCATCGGTCGAGGTCGCCCCCGGTGAGCGGCCGATCACCGTCCATGACGGCGCCCCTCGTCGCTGGAGTGGCCCGGGGCCGGCACGCCGGCGGGCCGCTCGCTGCCCTCGATCATCTCGCCTCCCTCGCTCGGTCACCCTAGATCGCCCGCTCGCCACGACGATCCGATTTGGGCGCCTCCAAACCGCTCGGCCGTCCGTGCCGAATGCGAGGGTGTGAGCATGTTCACGGCATCGACCGAGACCGCCCGACCGGTCGGCACGGTCGCCCGCCTCGGCGCAGCGGCGGCTGTGCTGGTCAGCGGCCTCGTCCACCTCCAGCTCTACTTCGACGGCTATCGCGACTTCCCCAACGAGAACCTCGGCCGCTCCTTCCTCTTCCATTCCATCGTGGCCGTTGTGCTGGCGGCGCTGCTGGTCCTGCGCCGTGGCATCGTCGTGCGGGCCGCCGCCGCCCTGCTGATGGTCGGCGCCCTGGCCGCCTTCGCCAAGAGCCGCACCGGGAGCGGCATCTTCGACTTCGTCGAGAAGGGCTTCTCACCAGCGCCCCAAGCGGCGCTCGCCGTGATCGCGGAGGTCGTCGCCGTGGTTCTCCTGGCCGCCACGTTCCTGGCCGCCGTCGGGCCCGGTGAGCGCCTTGATCGGCGGCTCGCGGCCGGTGCGGCCGGCGCCGCCCTCGTGCTCGCCGTGATCGGCGCCGTGGCCTGGGCCCAGAGCGACACCCCCGCTCAGGAGGCCGGCCCGGCGTCGAGCGCACCAGCCACGACGGCCGCGACGACGACCACCCCACCGACCACGGCGCCACCGACCACCGTCCCGGCGACCACGGAGATGGCGATGCCAGGGACGGACCCGGCTCCGACCTCGACGTCGGCCGCGGCGACGACGACCGTCGCCCCGACGACCACGGCGCCGACCACCACCACCACTGCGCCGGCGGCAGCACCCGCCGCCGACGGGGTCGTCGTCGTGTCGATCGTCGACTTTGCCTTCGAGGAGGCCGCGTTGTCGGTGCCGGTCGGCACGACCGTGCGCTGGGTCAACGACGACGCCTTCGACCACACCGTCGTCGCCGCCGACGACTCGTTCGAGAGCGAGACGATGGACAGCGGCGACACGTTCGAGTTCACGTTCACGACCGCCGGCGAGTTTCCCTACGTCTGCGGCATCCATCCCTCGATGCTCGCCACGGTCACCGTCACCGCCTGACGAGCAAAAAAAAGTTGTTGCCGCGTGCATCCGCGGCGCCTTCTGTGCCGAACGACACAGCGAAAGGAGATCACATGACCATCAACGACAAAGCCATGCGTGGGCTCGTCGAGGAGTCTCAGGACCTGCAGAGCGAGGCAATGCGCGCCGCTCGGCAGAGCCACGACGAGCTCCGCGACATCGCCGGCTCCCGGCGGGGTCAGCGACCTGACCCCGAGCGACTCCGCGAGTACGAGCTCGGGCGCCGCAAGATCCTCAAGGCCGGTGGCTTCGGCCTCGGCGTGCTCGCCTCCAGCGGGCTGATGTCGACGGCGTGGGGCCAGCGGGCCGCCGCCATCGTCAAGGCGCCGATGCAGGCCGACACCGACGTCGACATCCAGATCTTCCAGACGGCCTCGTCGTTGGAGATCCTGGCCATCGCCACGTACGAAGCGGCGCTGGGACTGCCGTTCATCGCCGACAACGCCACCGTCAGGACGTTCGCCGAGACGACGATGATGCAGCACGCCGAGCATAACGCCGCCTTCCAGGCGCAGACCGAGACACTGGGGGGAACCCGCCAGGAGATGCCGAACCCGAAGTACGCCCCGATCGTCGAGGAAGCCAAGCCCACGCTGACCGACGCCATGGCGGTCGTGCAGCTGGCGGCGACGCTCGAAGAGGTCGCCGCCGACACGTACCTGGCCAACCTGACCCTGCTCAGCGATGGCAACATGCGCGTTCTGATGGCAAGTGTGATGGGCGTCGAGACCCAGCACCTCGCCACCCTGCGAGCCGTCGGAGCCCTGCTCGAAGCCGGCCTGCCCGAGCTGGTGGCCATCCCGACCGACCTCGCCGCCCTGCCGGCAGCGGCCGGGAGCGTCGCCTTCCCGGCGCCGTTCGAGGAGCCCAACCTGGCGAGCCCGCCCGAAGAAGGAGCCGTAGCGTGACCACCGAATCGATTCAGCCCATTGAGGCCGAGACGGAGCCCAGCTCCGCCATGGCTCGGCGAGGCATCCTCGCCGCCGCCGCCGGCGCCAGTGCGGCCGCCGTGCTGGCGCTGAAGGGCGGCGTGGCCAGCGCCTCGTCCCGCCCCAGCCCGAGCCAGGAGGCGCCGTCCGAGTCCGACCTGGCCACGGCCGGCGTTGCCGCGGGGTTGGAGGTGCTTGCCGTCAACACGTACGGCGCTGCCCTCGACGCCGCCACATCCGGCGCCCTCGGCGCCGTGCCACCAGCGGTCGCCGAGTATGTGACGACGGCCCAGGCCCACCACCAGGCCGCGCTCGACGCGTGGAACGGTGTGCTCACGGCGAACGGACGGCCGGCCGTGACCGAGCCGCCGGCCGATCTGGCGACGACGGTCAACGACCAGTTCGCCATGGTCACCGACATCGCCGGGGCGGCTCAGCTCGCTCTCGGCCTGGAGCAGATCGCCGCCGCGACATACCTCGCGGTGCTCGGCACGCTCCAGGCGCCGGCGGCCATCGAGCTGGCCGGCTCGATCCAGCCGATCGACCGTCAGCACATCTCGGTGTTGCTCTTCGCCCTCGGGATGTACCCGGTGCCGGAGACCTTCGCCCCGACGGACATCGCCTACAGCGGCAGTGGGGCCCCCGCCCCCGGAGCGATGCCCGGGGCGATGCCCGAAACCAGCTGACGTCCGCTCCGCGGACCTCTGGCTGTTACGACCCATGAGCGTCCGCCCGCGCACCACCCGGCGAGCCATCGGGCTTGTCGCGCTCTCGTTGTCCGCCGTCGGCGCCTTCGGCGCCTGCGGCGGCGACGAGACTCAGGCCGGCGCCGGGGCCACCGCTCCGCCGACGGTCACCGAGCCGACGCCGGTCACCACCTCACCCCCCGCCGCCGCGTCGGCGCCCACCACCGCCCCTGACGGAGCAACGACGCTCCCCGCGGCGCCGGGCGCAGGGGCGGCGGTGGCCGTTCCCTCGGCCCGTTCGGCGCCGACAACGACGGCGGTCGCGAGGTCCGTGGCTACGACGGCGGTCGCGACGACGTTCCCCATCCCGACCACGGTGCCGCTGCCGGTGCCGATCGATCCGCCCGCCGACGACGAGGCGCCTGAACCGGTCGTGCCGCTCGGCCGCTTGGCGCTCCCGGCGATCGGGATCGACCGACCGCTCTACGAGGGCATCCGCTTGACCACGTTCGACCTCGGCCCCGGGCACTGGCCGGGGTCGGCCGCGCCCGGCCAGCGCGGCAACATGGTCATCGGCGGCCACCGCACGTCGGGTGCCGCCGACTTCCACGATCTCCATCTGCTCGAGCCGGGCGACGAGATGATCGTCACCACCAACGACGGCACCACCCACACCTACCTCGTCGACTCCACGCAGGTGACCACCCCGTTCACGACTCAGCTCGTGTACCAGTCGCCGGCCACGACGGCAACGCTGTTCGCCTGCCACCCGATCGGTTCGACCCGCGAGCGCATCGTCGTCCGACTGACACTCGCCGCCTGAGTTTCGCGCTCGCAACCGAAGGTTGCTCGGCGAGTTGACGGAGCCGGCCTTCGGCCTCTGCCCCCGCACCCCCGCCACCCACAGCATCCGTCGCGGTGCGCGTCAAGCCACGCCGCCGGGGTAGGGGAACCGGGTCGGCTCAGGTAGGTCGGCGTCGACGAACGAGCGCAGACCGGCGTCGGCGGCGGCGTAGCCCCAGTTGGCGACGCGGTGACGGGTGGCGCGGTTCATCTTGGCCAGCCGGGTGCCGACGGCGGCGAGCTCCGCCGTCTGCTCCATCGTCACGGGAAGCGTGGACGCCGGCCGGGCGAACTTGCGGGGATCGGTGTTGATCGCCCAGAAGGCGCCGTCGCGGCGGCCCGCCTCGAGCGCGCCGACGACCTGGCGCCGGCGCAGGCGGCGCACCTGGACGTCGATCGTGTTGAGCACGCGGACCGTGCCGAACAGCCAGTCGTTGCGCGGACGCGCCGACTCCTTGTACGTGCCGCCGCCGTCGCTCACGAAGATCGTGCGGCAGCGCTTGACGACCGGTTCGAGGCCGAGATTGTCGTAGACACCACCGTCGGTGAGCGTGAGCTGGCGACCGTCCGGCAAGTCGAGCATCGACGGCGAGAGCACCGGCGGGAACGCCGAGCTGGCCGCCACGGCGTGGGCCAACGGCAGCGTCGGATGTTCGATCGGATCGGTCCGCCAGTCGCGCATGTAGGGCCGCGAGAAGCGCCACAACGTGCCGTTGGTGAGGTTGGTGGCGAGGATGACGAAGCGCGGGCCGGCGTCGTCGGCCGGCAGGTCTTGCAACGTGGCCCCGTCGAACAGCCGCTTGTCGTAGGCCCGCTGCACCTTGGTGGCGATGCGCCCGGGGCGCAGGCCGGTGAGCACGGCCCGCACGTCGATGGTCCGCCCGGCGAGGTCGAAGATCGGCTTCTCGACGAGCCGCTCGAAGCGGTCGCTGACGAAGCCAGGGCCGGCGCTGGGGCCGAACCCGAGGTCGGACCAGGCCCGGCCGAGCACACCGGCGATGATCGAGCCGCCCGACACGGACGCCACGCGCGTCAAGGTTGGCAGCCGGCCGGCCTCGTTGAGCCGACGCAATGCGCCGAGATGAAACAGCATCGCCCGGTAGCCGCCGCCCGACAGGCACAACCCGACCCCGGAGGTCGGCCCACGGCCACCGCCCTCGGCCAGCGCTTCGAAGGCGTCTGTGCTCTCGTCTTCTCCCGACGGCGCCAGCTCGGTCGTTGCCGCTCGCTCCCTGTCGTCCATGCCGACCTCCCTCGGCCGGCACGCTAGATCGTGACGCGGCCGCGGACGGCCGAGTTGGCCTACTGGAGGTAGTTCTCCACCGTCTCGGCACTGCGCACGGTGGCCTCGTCGGGATCGCGGCCGGCCTCCCGCCGGGCCATGCGCTGGCGCAGCAGGTCCCAGCACTGGTCGAGGCCGACCTCTATCTGGTCGAGCCGCGCTCGCTCCTCGTCGCTCGTCGGGCCGTCGGTGGCCCGGTCGTGGATCGACTGCTCCTCGGCGATGAGAGCGTCGATGCGGTGGTGAATGTCGACGTCGTCCATGGCCCCCCGGTTTACCCCATCCCCGGCGGATCCACGGCCGCCAGGGATCCGATTGGCCCGCGGCGACGAACTCCTCGATGCCGGTCCTCCCGCCGGCTTCACGAAAGGTTGGTCACCATGCCCGGTGGACCCGAACTGCTCATCGTCCTGGCCGTCGTGCTCGTCATCTTCGGCGGCTCGCAGCTCCCCAAACTGGCCCGCAACCTCGGCTCGGCTCAGCGTGAGCTGAAAGAAGGGATGGCCGGCGCTGACCTCCGCGAGGAGTCGGCCGCCACGCCGACCGCCGATCGCATCTAACTTCGCGAGCATCGCGGCGTCGAGCCCGCGATGACCGACGAATAGGGAGGAGCGAGCGATGCGCGTCGTGGTGAACCAGTTCATGAGCCTGGACGGCGTGGTCCAGGCGCCTGGCGGTGCGGAGGAGGACACCGACGACGGCTTCGCCCACGGCGGCTGGTCGATGCCGTACTTCGACCCGGTGGCGATGGGCGGGAGGATCGACGAGGCCCTGCGCCCCGTCGAGGCCCTCCTGTTCGGCCGGCGCACGTGGCGGGTGATGGCCGACGCCTGGCCCGGGCGGGCCGGGGACGACTTCGCCGAACGGATGAACGCGCTGCCCAAGTACGTGGCGTCGCGCACGCTGACCGCGGACGAGATGGGCTGGAACTCGTCGCTGCTGCCGGCCGACGACGCGCTCGGTGAGATCGCCCGCCTGCGCGATCAGGAGGGCGGCGACCTGTCGGTGATGGGCAGCGCCACCCTGGCCCGCAGCCTGTTGGAGGAGGGCCTCGTCGACGAGCTCAACCTGATGATCGAGCCGATCCTGCTCGGCGGGGGCAAGCGCATCTTTCCCGAGGACGGCACGGCGCGACCGATGCAGCTGACGAAGTCCGTCACCGCCGCCACCGGCGTCCAGGTCTGCACCTACCACCCGGCGAGGTAGACGATGGACGTGATCGAGTGGCTGCTGGCTGGCGATCCCGCCATCCGTTGGCAGGTGATGCGCGATCTCACGGACGCCTCGCCCGAGGACGTCGCCGCCGAGCGAGCCCGCGTCGAGCACGAGGGCTGGGGCGCCCGCCTCCTCGCCGTCGAGGACGCCGATGGGCTGTGGGACGGTGGTGCCTGCTTCCCGGCTGACTTCAGGGGCGGCGAGCAGGGTCAACCGTGGACGGCGACGATGCACACGCTGCAGACGCTGCTGCTGCTCGGGCTCGACCCGGCGTCGGCGGCGGCCCGCCGTGCCATTCCGCTCGTCGCCGAGCACGGACGCTGGGAGCACGCCGGCCAGCCGTTCTTCGACGGCGAGGTCGAGCCGTGCATCAACGGCCGGACGATCGAAACCGGTGCTCACTTCGGCGTCGACGTCGCCCCCATCGTCGAGCGGATCCTCGGCGAGCGACTCGGCGACGGCGGCTGGAACTGCGAGGCGGAGAACGGCTCAGTGCGCACCTCCTTCGATACGACGATCAACGTGCTCGACGGGCTGCTCGAGTTCGAGCGCACGAACGCCTCTGCGGCGGTAGCGGAGGCTCGGCACACTGGCGAGGAGTACCTCCTGGATCGCAGTCTGTTCCGTCGCCAGAGCACGGGCGAGGTCGTCGATCCGGCCTACCTCGAGTTCGCCTTCCCGTACTACTGGCACTACGACGTGCTGCGCGCGCTCGACTACTTCCGCGCCGCCGGCGCTGAGCCGGATCCCCGTATGGCGGAGGCGATCGAGGTCGTGCGGTCCAAGCGCCAGCCCGACGGTCGCTGGCTCCTCGATGGCATCCACCCGGGACGCGTCCACTTCGACGTCGAGGACGTCGGCGAGCCCAGCCGGTGGAACACCCTGCGGGCGCTCCGGGTGCTCGACTGGTGGCCGTCCCACTGAGCCGCCCGCCGGCGCTCAACCCGTGCGCAGGGGCGGGAAGCGAGACGAGAGACCCGTGGCGCCGATCTGGAACAGCGTCACCGGAGCGGGCACGCCGCGCAGGTGATGGGACCCGAGGGCGACGAACCGCACCCCCTCCGGATCGGTCGCCTTGACCGCTTCGCGCGTGTTGGATGAGACGACGATCTGCCCGCCGTGCCCGACGGAGCAGATGCGCGCCGTCGTGTTGACGTCGAGACCGACATAGTTCTGCGCCGTGGACGTCGGGTAGCCGCTGTGGATGCCGATGCGCACGCGCACGTCAACGTCCCCGTACCAGCGGTGGTCGGCGACGCCCCGTTGCATCGCGATCGCCGCAGCGACCGCCCGCCGCGGCGCCTCGAAGGCGGCGAAGAACTCGTCAGCACGGGCCTCCACCTCGTGACCGCCGGCGGCGGCGACACACGAGCGCAGCAGTGTCCACAGCCCGTCGATCAACTCGGGGAAGTGGGTGCCGACGTGGTCCACGATCGTCGTCGAGCCCTCTACGTCGGTCATCACCATCGTCACGAAACCCGCCGGCAACGCCGCCGCCTCGGTGCCGAGCGGAGCGAGCGCCCGTTCGGCCTGCAACTGGCCGGCGATGAAGCCGACGGGCACGATCCGGAAGCGCTTGGCCGCGTTGAGCAGGCGACGGCGGGCGCGCTCGCGGGCGGCATCGTCTTCGAACGTCAGCCGGCCGAAGCGGGCGAGCGCATTGCGGACGTGGGCGGCATCGTGGACCGGCAGCCGTCGCCGGCCGCGCGAGTCGACGTCGGCAAACGATCGGTCGGGCAGGCGCGACCGCTCCGTTTGACCGAGGCGGGCCATCGCGCGAACGGTAGCAACGGGATGTCACATCGCCCCGGGGCCCCCGGTCACCGGCCCGGGCCGCTCGGGGATGCCACCGGCGCCCTGCCGACCAGGCGCGCTCCCCCGTCGGCGTCCTGTTCGCTGGACTTGATCCAACCCATCATCAGGGCCACGCCAGCGGCGAGGTAGACGGCTCCGGCCGGGACCCACATGATCGCCCCGGCGAGCTGCTGGTCGGCCAGCGGCTCCAGGTTCCACGGCCGGGTCGTCTCGGCGTACCCCGAGTACCAGGGTGTCGGCGCGAAGACCAGCAGCACGGACAGGAACGTGCTTTGCATCCCCATGGCGAACACGAGTAGGACACCCAGCCCGTTCCAGACCCGACCGGCGGCTCGGCTCCCGATGACCACGCCCCAGAACAGCACGCCGGTGACGAGGAAGCTCGTGTGCTCGACGATGTGCAGGGGCTCGTTGCGCAGCGCGGCGTCGTAGGGGCCGGCGGCGTGCCAGAACCACAGCACGACGACGTGGAGCAACCACGCGGCGGCCGGCGACCGCACGAAGCCGAGCGTGCGTCGGGTCACCCGCAGGCGTCGGCGCCAACCGGCGACGGAGCTGCGTAGGGCGGGTGGACCGGCGCGCAGAAGCACCGGCGCCGGCGCGCTCAGCGCCAGCAGCGGCGCGGCGACGAGCACGAGCAGGACGTGCTGGACCATGTGGGCCGAGGCCAGTGCGCTGGACAGGGCGTCGAGCGGCGAGACCAGCGCCACACCGAGGACGGTGATGGCCCCGAAGTAGCACGCCGCCCGCCACCCGTCGCCGACGCGTGGGCGGTGGTTGCGCCGGCCGCGCTGGTAGGCCCAGACGGCGAGCACCAGGCCGACGAGCAACAACGGGTCGAGGTTCCAGGCGCTCCACAGATCGTGGGGTTCGGGCGGTTGCCCATCGTGCGCCGGCGACATCAGCACGACGGCAGGAACGGGGCAGCGATACCGACCGCGATCACGGCGAGGCAACAGAACGCGGCGAGCAGGGCGCCGGCGAACGCCACCGACCCGCCCCCGTCGCTGTCATCGACGTCGCCGAACGGCCAACCGGCCGCCGCCGTGTCGGTCGACTCGATGCTCGTTCGCCACCGGCGGTGGTTCCACCACGTGACGACCAGGCAGGCGATGGCCGCCGCCACCGTTGCGGTCACGGTGACCACCTCGACCACCGGCGAGTCGAAGGCGTCGAGCCCGCGGCCCTCGCCGGAGCAGGCGGCCTCGGCGACGAGGTAGACGACCATGAAGTGGGTCATCAGAATCACCGGGCCGCCCAGGAACGCCACCCAGATCAGGCGGGCCGGGCGATCGGCGCTGATGTCGACGGCCAGCGCCGTCCCCCCTGGCGCCGTCATCGCGCCCTGGTCGCCGGGGCGAGCGTCCCGTTCCTCGCCGGCACTCATGTCAGGTACGGGGCCAGATAGAGGGTGGCAAAGCCGACGATCCACACCACGGCGGCCGCGGTCCAGAACGTGACGACGTTGGCGACGTAGGCGTAGCGGCGGGACGTGTAGAACCGGCGGATCGCCCAGAACATCGCCATCGCCGCCATGATCATCGAGGCCGCGGCGACCAGCATCACGACGCCGGCCAGCGTGTAGAAGATCGAGCCGTAGGCGTCGCTGCCCCAGGCGAAGTCGAAGCCGACGAGGTCGGCGTACTGCACCACGAACCCGCCCCCGAGCAGCACGAGGGCGGCACCGAACAGCGCGATGAAGGCGCCTTGATGGTCATCGCGCAGGCGTCCCAGCGCCAGGCGGCCGACGGCAGCGCTGGCGACGACGAGGGCGCCGGCCACCCCGACCCAGCCCAGCGCCGGCTCGGCGATCCCCGGCAGGGGCCACTGCGGGTTCTGCAGCCGAAGGTAGAAGTAGCTGAGCATCAGGCTGCCGAAGGCGATGGCGACGACGAGGATGACCAGGCTCATCGCCCAGCGGGCGACGATCACGCTGCCGCCGGCGTTGACCGGCACCCCGTGCTCGCGTTCGAACGCCGCCTCCTCGTCGATGGTCATGTCGGGTGGGCGGGGCCAGTTCCAGCCGATCACTCCAATCACCATGATCAGCGCGGCGATCGGGAAGACCCAGCGCAGCTTCGTCAGCTCGCCGACGAACAGAACGACCAGGCCGATCGCCGCGATCAGCGGCCAGAAAGACGGGCCGGCGACGCGGAACACCTCCTGGGGCCGGGCGGTGGCAGTGCCGACCACGACGGCTGCCCGCCAGCGCAGCGGCCACCCGCCGAGCGCCCGCACGAACCGCTCGGTTTGGGGGTCACCGGTGTGCAGGTCGTCCTGGTCCCAGAGCGGGTGGCGACTGTGCACGATGGGCAGCACCGTCCACCCGTGCTCACGCGGCGGTGACGTCACCGACCACTCGAGCGTGTCGGCGTCCCACGGGTTGGCCCCGGCCGGCTCACCGCGACGGAAGCTGCGGATCACGTTCCACACGAAGATGGCGATGCCGGGGACGATGAGGAACACCACGCCGATCGTGGAGATCATGTTGTAGAGGCCCCAGCCGAGGCCGTCGTCGTAGGTGTAGGCGCGCCGCGGCATGCCCAGCAGCCCGACGACGTGCATCGGGAAGAACGTGACGTTGACCCCGATGAACAGCAGCCAGAAGTTCCACTTGCCGAGACGGTCGCTGAGCATCTTGCCGGTGAACTTGGGGAACCAGTAGTAGACGCCAGCGAAGATCGGGAAGGCGACACCGCCGATGAGCACGTAGTGGAGATGGCCGACAACGAAATGCGAGTCGTGGGCCTGCATGTCGAACGGCGGGGCGGCGACCATCACCCCCGTGATGCCGCCGATGACGAAGATGACCATGAAGCCGACGGCGAACAGGAACGGCGTCTTCCACACCGGTCGCCCGGCCCAGATGGTGGCCAGCCACGAGAACATCTGGACGCCGGCGGGGATGGCGATGGCCATGCTGGCGGCGGCGAAGAAGCTGAGGATGATCGCCGCCAGCCCGGTCGTGAACATGTGGTGGGCCCACAGGGCGAAGGACATGAACCCGATGCCGACGAGGGCGGCGACCATCCAGTTGTATCCGACGATCCGGTGGCGCACGAACACCGGCAGGATCATCGAGACGATCCCGGTCGCCGGGATGAACTGGATGTACACCTCGGGGTGACCGAAGATCCAGAAGAGGTGCTGCCACAGCAGTGAGCTGCCGCCCACGAGCGGGTTGAAGAACTCGGTGCCGAAGCCCCGGTCGAGCTCGAGCAGCAGGCTGCCGATGATCAGCGGCGTGAAGGCGAAGATGATCATGAACGAGAACACCAGGATCGCCCAGGCGAAGATCGGCAGCCGGCTGAGCGTCATGGGATGGCCGCCACCTCGGCCACGCCGAGGCCGAGCACCCAGAAGTCGAGTGCCAGGTCGGGCGAGAAGTTCGGGCCGCTCAGCGGGGTGTAGGCGAACCAGCCGGCGTCGGGGACCAACGAGAACAGGGTGCTGCTGTAGTACAGCAGCCCGCCGAACAGGAACGCCCAGAACGAGAAGGCGCCCAGCCGAGGGAACGGCAGCTCGCGGGTGCCGAGCAGCAGCGGCAGCAGCAGCATCGCGAAGCCTTCGAAGATCGGCAGGATGACCAGGAACATCGTCACCGTGCCGTGGTTCGTGAACAGCTCGTTGTAGACCTCGGGACCGAGAAAGTCGTTGTTCGGGACGGCCAGCTGGAGGCGCATCAAGACGGAGTCGAAGCTGCCACCGAGGAGCAGGAAGATGAATCCCGTCAGCATCAGCCGTGTGCCGAGCTTGTCGTTCTGCACGCCGGTCAGCTGGCCCCACAAGCCCTTCGGGTCGGCGAACAGGCGGTCGAGCTCCTTGGTGGTCAGCGGTTCAGCCGCCCGCGGCGCCTCGACCCCGGTCATCCGTCGCCTCCCGCGGCCTCCGACTGGGGCTGGTCGGCCACCCAGGCGGCGAACTCGTCAGCGGGTTCGGCGACCACGATCAGCTTCATTTGAGCGTGGTCCAAGCCACAGAACTCGGCGCACACGGAGTTGTGGACGCCCGGCTCGTCGGCCTCGAGGATGAGCGTGTTGACACCGTCCGGCAGCAGGTCCATCTTGCCGCCGAGCGCTGGCACCCAGAAGCTGTGGATCACGTCGGCCGAGGTCAGCCGGAAGGCGACCGGGCGACCCACCGGGATGTGCAGCTCGTCGACCAGGGTGATGCCCTCGGCCGGATAGCGCACCTCCCACCACCACTGGTGGCCGACGATCTCGATCTCCAGCGCATCGGCGGGCGCGGTTCGGGCCACGTCGCGCATCGCCACCACCGTGGCCACGAAGACAGCGCCTACGACGACCACCGGCAGCAGCACCCCGCCCCCGACGATCATCCAGCCGAAGCGCTCCCGCGTCGGCCCGTCCGTTCGCGGCTCGGCGGGGCGGCGTCGGCGGAACAGCCCCACCAGGAGCAGCCCGGTGAAGATCGCGAAGACGGCGACGCCGAGGGCGAGCATGAACCACCACAGGTTGGCCATCGACTCGGCGACCGGACCCTCGGGATCGAGGCTCCCGATCACCGGCGACTCGTGCCGATCGAGACCACCGCGGCCACGACGTCGTTCCTACCACAAGGCGTCAGCCACGGCCGGCTCAGAGGTCACTGGCTGGTCGGAACCGCCTTCGTCATCACCGTGTTCTTTTGACCCTTCGACCGCTCGTAGCTGAAGCCGGCCTGTTCGACAGGCTGCGCGTGCCGTTGTAGAGGAACGACGCGGACGTCTTCTCGCCCTGCGTCCATGCGGGTAGGCCTCCACGACCCCGCCGCCGGCCTTCGCGATGAGCTGTCGATCTCGAAAACGTGGATCGCGTCGTGTCCGGCATCACTCAGCGCCTCCGCAACCCGTGGTGACAAGTTGGCGTCCACGAGCAGTCTCACGCGGATGTCGGCAACTCGCGCTCGGACGCACGGTGATCCGGTCGAATGCCAAGAGGACATCGTAGGTTCGCCGATGCGGCCCGCGGCCCAACGGGCGCTCGGCTACGTCCCGCAGCGCGGCCTCTCCGCGAGCACGTCCTCCGGTGGACTGCCACCACGCGCCGGCCGCACCCTCCACTCGGTCGCGGTGCTGACCATGAGCGACGTACTCGCGGACCGCCCGCCGAGCGGCACCCTGCATGGAGATGCCCTCGCTCTTGAGGCGGCCGAGGTCGTCGCGGGGCCGAGTCTGCAATCGTGATGTCATGACATCGCGACAGACCACCGTTCGCCTGCCGGAAGACGTGGCCGCGGAGGCGGAAGCGGTCGCCCGGGTGAAGGGCACCAGCGTGAATGCGCTCATCGTCGAGTCCCTCACGGCGGAGATCGAACGGGTCCGTGCCGAGGACGACTTCACGACTCGA
>Ga0183260_10001159_pt1 | contig 22310 bp, 18 predicted proteins | sample AntDrymUQ4972206_2_FD_129768 | JGI IMG/M metagenome (GOLD analysis project Ga0183260, IMG submission 129768) | Polar desert sand microbial communities from Dry Valleys, Antarctica - metaG UQ497 (22.06) (version 2) (version 2) | ecosystem: Environmental > Terrestrial > Soil > Desert | place...
CCTCGCTGGTCAACAGCACCTTCGACACCTCGGGGCAGGCCGCGAATGGCGACGCGTCCGCACCGATCACCATCGTCGAGATCTCCGACTACCACTGCCCCTTCTGCCGCCGGCACGTTCAGCAGACCCAGCCCCAGCTCTACGCCGACTACGTGAAGACCGGGAAAGCCCGCCATGTGTTCGTGCACTACCCGATCGCGCAGCTGCATCCCGAGGCGCACAAGTCGCACGAGGCCGCAAGCTGCGCCGGGGATCAGGGGAAGTTCTGGGAGATGCACCTCAAGCTGTTCGAGGCGCCGGCGAAAGGGACGGATCAGCTGGGCACGCTGGCCCAGAGTATCGGCCTCGATGCGAAGGCCTTCCGCACGTGCCTCGAAAGCGGGAAGTACACGGAGGCCGTCAAGGAAAGCGTCGCGCGGGTGCAGGCTTTGAAGATCACCGGCACACCGATGTTCCTGATCGGCCGGACGGCGCCCGGCGGCGCCAGTGTGACCGTAGAAAAAGTCATCGAGGGGGCTCAACCCTACCCGGTCTTCAAGGCGGCACTCGACGAGATCGCGTCCGCGAAGTAGCACGAGCCTGCCGCAGGGCCCCCGAGGCTCAGAGCGTGCGCAGACGGCGTGTACCAGGCAGGAACGGCGTCGCGGTGATCTGCCCTTCGAACGAAGCGCCCCAGCGTCCGGGTATCGAGGTTCCGCAATCGGGACACTGGCCTTCCGCGGTGATCCTGTAGCTCCTGATCAGGTAGCCATAGCGCTCGACGAGCACGGCCCTGCAGTGATGGCAGTGCGTGTGCTCCAGATCCCCGACCCGCCCGGGCAGGTTCCCCGCGTACACATAGTGCAGCCCGTTTCGTTTCCCGATCTCCGCCGCCGCCATCAGCATCTCGGGAGTGGTGTTCTCCGGATCGTTCATCCGGTAGTCCTTGTGGAAGGCAGTGACGTGCCAGGGGATATCCGGCGACACGCCGGCGAGGAAGGCGGTCAGCCGCTCGATCTCGTCGGGGGAATCGTTGAAACCCGGGATGAGCAGCGTCACGATCTCCAGCCAGATCCCCATCTCGTGAAGGCTGCGGATCGTCCGCAGGATAGGCTCGAGGCGGCCGCCGAGCTCACGGTAGTGGCGATCATCGAAACTCTTCAGGTCGACTTTGTACAAGTCAATCCAGGGCCGGAGGTACTCGAGCACCCGCGGCGTTGCGTTCCCGTTCGAGACGAAGGCTGTCATCAGCCTGGCGGCGCGGGCCTCCCTGAACACGGCGACTGCCCACTCGCTCGTGATCAGCGGTTCGTTGTACGTCGAGACGACGACGCGCCCGTCGAGGCGAAGCGCTTCGCGGACGAGGTCCGCCGGACCGGCATCGAGGGGCGGTGCGACCGCATGTGGATCGCGCAGGGCCTGCGACGTGACCCAGTTCTGGCAGTACGAGCAATGGAGATCGCACCCCAGCATCCCGAAGCTGAACGCCAGCGAGCCGGGCCTGGCGTGGAAGAATGGCTTCTTCTCGATGGGGTCGCACTGCACGCCACCTACGTACCCCCATGGCACGTGCAGGGTGCCACCCCTGTTGAACCGCACGCGACAGACCCCGTAGGCCCCTTCCGGGATGGGGCACTCGTGTCCGCAGGCATGGCAGCGGAGCCGGTTTCTCGAGATCGGCTCCACGAGCTCAGGTGCCGCCGCGGCAGTCCGGACCTCGAGAACTTCTGCGAGCGTCGCCATCGATTGATTGTACCAAGCGGGTGAAGGGCCTGCCCGGGGGTTTAGAATCGAACCATGTCCAGAACCGTGGCGGTCATCGGCGCCTCCAGCGACAGGTACAAGTTCGGCAACAAGGCGCTGCGTGCCTTTGCCAATCAGGGGTACACGGTGATTGCCATCAATCCCGGCGAATCGCAGATCGAGAGCTTTCCGACCTACCCGTCGGTGCTGGACGTCCCGGGTACGATCGACATGGCCACGGTATATGTGCGGCCGGAGGTCGGGGCAAGGATCATGGAGGAGCTCGCGGAGAAAGGCGTCGGGGAGGTGTGGCTGAACCCCGGTGCCGACGGGCACGAGGTCGTCAGCCGGGCTCGCAGCCTGGGGCTCAACATTATTCAGGCCTGCAGCATCCTTGCGATAGGGGAGAGCCCGGGACGCTACTGACGGCAGTCGTCACAGCTCGGCGATTGACACCTCCCGCACTGCTGCCTATACTGCCTCTGCTCACGTCTGCACAGCGAGTCCTCCTGCTCCCGCTCCTTCGCAGACGCGGACACCGGTACCCCCCGAGCAACAGGCTTCGGCCATCACCATCACAACCCGAGCGAGCAGTTCACCCCGTCCCGAGCATATGAGCAGTCCCATGCCGCCACGAACCAAGCGCCCGTCAGCGCCCCCGCCACCCGATGAAGCAACAGCGCCGGTCAATGTCTCCGCAGAGGCCGTCGAGGAGGCGCCCGCTCCAGCGCGCGCCGAGCGGGATGCCCGCCCGCAGCGGCAGCACGAGGAACAGCGCGGCGCAGGCCTGAACATCACGGACCTGAAAGACAAGAGCATCCAGCAGCTCACGCAGATAGGGAAGGACCTGAATGTCGGTGGCGCCACCGGCATGCGCAAGCAGGAACTGATTTTTCAGATCCTCAAGGCGCAGACCGAACAGAGCGGGTTCATCTTCTCTGAAGGAGTGCTCGAAGTTCTGCCGGACGGCTTCGGATTCCTGCGGGCTCCCGACTACAACTATCTGCCCGGCCCGGACGACATCTACGTCTCCCCCTCGCAGATCCGCAAGTTCGATCTCCAGACCGGCGACACGGTGTCAGGCCAGATCCGCGCGCCGAAAGAAGGGGAGCGATATTTCGCCCTGATCAAGGTCGAGGCGGTGAACTTCGAGTCCCCCGAGCAGGCGCGCGAGAAGCTGTTCTTCGAGAACCTCACGCCACTCTATCCGCAGGACCGGTTCACACTCGAAACCGCCCCTGACAACCTCTCGGGCCGGGTCCTGGATCTCATGGCGCCCATCGGCAAGGGGCAGCGCGGCCTGATCGTGGCGCCCCCCCGCACCGGCAAGACGATGCTGCTCCAGAGCATTGCGCAATCGGTGGCGCGGAACCATCCCGAGATGTTCCTCATCGTGCTGCTCATCGACGAGCGGCCGGAGGAAGTCACCGACATGCAGCGCTCCGTGCAGGGGGAGGTCATCTCGTCGACATTCGACGAGCCCGCCCAGCGGCACGTGCAGGTTGCCGAGATGGTCATCGAGAAGGCCAAGCGGCTCGTCGAGCACAAGAAAGACGTCCTGATCCTCCTGGACTCGATCACGCGGCTCGCACGGGCCTACAACTCCGTGATCCCTCCTTCGGGGAAGGTGCTCTCTGGCGGGCTCGATTCCAACGCGCTTCAGAAGCCGAAGCGGTTCTTCGGTGCCGCCCGGAACATCGAGGAGGGGGGGTCGCTCACCATCATCGCGACAGCCCTCGTCGACACCGGCTCCCGGATGGACGACATCATCTTCGAGGAGTTCAAGGGCACCGGGAACATGGAGATTCACCTCGATCGGAAGCTGACCGACAAGCGTGTGTTCCCGTCAATCGACATGCAGAAGAGCGGCACACGCAAGGAAGAACTGCTGCTCGCCCGCGAAGACCTGAACCGCGTGTGGGTTCTCCGGAAGGTCTTGAACCCGCTCTCCGCCGTCGAGGCCATGGAGCTGCTCCTCGACAAGATGGGGAAGACGAAGTCCAACGCCGACTTCCTGTCGGCGCTGCAGAAAATGAGCTAAGCCGGAGCTTCCTCCCCTTCGGCCGGGCGCAGGAACCAGCACCACCGCGATTCGCTCTCCAGCACGCGCCCCGTCAGGCGCACCAGCCTCGGACGGCGCTCCCGGGGGCGTACTGTGATGTCGGTCTCGACCGCCCCTCCGCCCGGAGCGCTCAGCGCGGCAAGCGCATCGAAGAAGCGCGGGCGGTCCGAGAGAAAGAGCATCAGCGGCTTCCCGGCCAGCCGGGGCCTCGCCACGTTGAGGAGCGCCGCGGACATGTCGTTCGCCTCCAGGATCACGCCCTGCGGATCGGACCAGATGCACGCGATTGGCACGACCTTGAGGAACTCCTCGAACCGCCTCGACACGTCGTCTGCGCGCACGCGCGAGGCCGCGAGCTCTTCGATTTGTGCCTGGAGGTGCTCGTTGGCGACCTGCAGCTCCTCCAGGGCACTGGCGAGCTCCTTCAGCGCCGGCTTGATGACCGGTGTCGCGGAGGTGACGTGTTCGGCCCGCCGCTGGAGATCCGCCAGCCGGCCGAGCGCCGCCGTGGTGCGAACTGTCAGCGTATGAAGCTGGGTCATGGCTGCTGTGCTCCTACTTGTTCTTCCACCAGCAGAATGACGCCGGCGATTTCGTTGCCCGGGTGGCGTAGCGGCGTCATCCTCAGGCGGCAATCGACCGCCGTTCCGCGACGGCTCGTGGCCGAGACCATCAGGTCGCCGGCTTCACGCGTGCCATCGAGCAGCTCGCGGAGGTGTTCTCGCACTTGGGGCAGCGGCAGGCCGGCGTCGAGGTCCAGCAGATTTCTCCCCTCGGCCTCTTGGGATTGCACACCCCAGAGGTCCGCCGCACGGTCGTTCCACACCAGCACGCGGCTGTCGCGATTCACGATGACGACCGCGGAGCGTACGCTGGCGAACACCGATTCCAGGAAGGTGTTCGCCTGGTTCAGATCGATGCTCCGGGCGCGGAGCTCCTCGTTCGTGGACTGCAGCTCCTGGTTTGCGGACTGCAGCTCCTCGTTCATTGTTTCCAGCTCTTCGTTCGTGGACTGCAACTCTTCGTTCGTCGCTTCGAGCTCCTCGACCGTGGACTGCAGCTCCTCGTTTGTCGTCTCGAGCTCCTCGTACGCGGTCTCGAGCTCGTGCTTCAGCTGCAACAGCTCTCCCTGGAGGGCCCGCTGCTCCGTGATCTCGTTGAAGGTCACTCGCCCCGTCTGCGCCAGCAGGACCAGCCTGTCCCGGTTATCCGGTTTCGCGACCGGGCGGAAGAGCCGACGTTTCAGATCCACCGGCGTGAACATCGCCCCGTGACTGAAGAGCATTTCGGCGCGCCCGAGAAGCAGGTATCCGCCCGGCTTGAGCGACAAATAGAAGCGGGCGAGTGTCCGGCCCTGGGTGTCTGCGTTGAAGTACATCAGGGTGTTGCGGCAGACGAGCAGGTCCACACGTGAGATGGGTGCATCCTGCAGGAGGTCGTGGCGCCCGAAAACGACCGTGCGGCGCAGGTCGCGCTGCAGAACGTAGTCCCCACCTGCTGGCTCGAAGTATTTCCTGAGCAGCGCGTCAGGTATGTCGCTCACCTGGCGCGACGAGTAGGTAGCCAGCCGGGCCACGGTCAGCGCGTGATCGTCCGCATCGGTCGCGTAGATCTTCACGCGCTCTCGCAGCCGGGCCGCCCCAATGGCTTCTGCCAGGAGTATCGCCAGCGTGAATGGCTCCTGACCGGAGGCGCACCCGGCGCTCCAGATGCGGATCTCCCCGTCATCGGCAGCCTGAACCAACTCAGGGATGACCACAGCCGCCATGTGGTCCCACACCTCGGGGTCGCGGAAGAACGATGTGACATTAATGAGGATGCTGTTGAAGAGCTCCGCGAACTCTTCCTGCCGGACCTGGAGGAGGTCCAGGTAGCCCTCGAAGGTGGAAACCCCGACGACCTGCATTCTCTTGAGCAGGCGGCGCTTGAGGCTGGCAGGCTTGTACGCGGCGAACTCGAAGCCGCGGGTCTGCTGCAGGTGGAGCAGGATCTCCTCGAAAAATCTCTCGTCCGGCACGGGAGCCATGGCGGGATCCGACTCTACCACACCGACTTCCAGGACTTTGTCCACCCGGAAGAGGGTGCAAGAAGGGTGACGGCTCAGGCTGACGCAGGCGCGGGCGGCGGAACCTCGACGGGAATGGCGTCAGGATCAGGGGCCGCCATGTCGGCCTCCATGATTGCCGCGAGCTCATCAGCCTCTATCACTTCCTTCACGAGCAGCCGCTCCGACAGGGTATCCAGCACGTCGCGGCGCTCGCGCAGGATTCGACGGGCCTTGTCGTGCGCCTCCGCGATGATCCGCTTGACCTCGGAATCTATCTTCTGCGCGGTTTCCTCCGCATAGGCGCCCCTCTCCTGCACGAACGGACTGTCCAGGAAAGCGGCGCGCTTCTGCCCGTTGTAGTTCACCGCCCCGAGCACCTCGCTCATCCCGAACTCGGTCACCATCGCACGGGCGATGTCCGTCGCACGCTGCAGGTCGTTCTGCGCACCGGTCGAGATCTCGCCGAACGCAATCTCCTCGGCACTCCGGCCGCCAAGCAGAACCGACAGCTGGCTGTGCAGATCCTGCCGGGTCATCAGGTACCGGTCCTCCAGCGGAAGCTGCAGCGTGTACCCCAGGGCGCCGAACCCGCGGGCGACAATCGAAATCTTGTGCACGGGATCCAGCCCCGGCAGGACCGTCGCCACAATGGCGTGGCCGGCTTCGTGGAAGGCGACGATGCGGCGTTCCTTGTCGCTCATGACGCGCTTCTTCTCGAGACCCGCGATCACACGGTCGATCGCCTCGTTGAAGTCCTTCATCTCGACAGCTTTCTTGTCGCGGCGTGCGGCAAGCAGCGCCGCCTCGTTCACGAGGTTCGCCAGGTCGGCGCCGGCAAAGCCCGCGGTCCGCGCGGCGAGGACCTTCAAATCCACCGAGTCATCGACCGTCACGTTTCTGACGTGAATCCGCAGGATGTCCTCCCGCCCGCGGATGTCCGGCTTGTCCACCAGCACCTGGCGGTCGAACCGCCCGGGACGGAGCAGTGCGGGGTCCAGCACCTCCGGACGGTTGGTGGCCCCCATGATGATGATGCCCTTGCGGCCGTCGAAGCCGTCCATCTCGGCCAGCAGCTGGTTCAGCGTCTGTTCGCGTTCCTCATGGCTGCCCATGGGCGTCTGGATACGGACCTTGCCGAGCGCGTCGAGCTCGTCGATGAAGATGATGCAGGGCGCCCTGCCCTCGGCCTGCGCGAAGAGATCCCGCACGCGGGCCGCACCGACGCCGACGAACATCTCGACGAACTCGGATCCGCTCAAGCTGAAGAACGGCACCTTGGCCTCACCAGCCACCGCTCGCGCCAGGAGCGTCTTGCCCGTGCCGGGCGGGCCGACCAGCAGCACCCCTTTGGGAATGCGCCCCCCGATGCTCGTGTACTTCTTCGGAGTCTTCAGGAACTCGACGATCTCGCGCAGTTCCTCCGCGGCCTCATCAACGCCCGCCACGTCGCTGAACCGTACCTTCACGTCGTCGTCGGCAAAGACCTTGGCCTTGCTCCGCGCGAAGGACATGACCCCTCCTTCCGCACCGCTCATCCGGCGGAAGAAGAACGTCCAGAGCGCGACGAGGAAGAGCAGGGGAATCACCCACCCGAGGGCATCCCCAAGCCAGCGGCTGCTGACCTCGCCCGTGTACTTCACGCCATGCCGCTCGAGCTCCTCGAGGAGCGTCGGGTCCTCGACGCGAACGGCCGAGAAGGCCCGCTGACGGCCGTCGGGGGCGTCCGTGCCCGTCCAGCGGACCTGTTCCTCCGCGACGGTGACCTCCTGCACGCGCCCCTCGCGGACCATTCTCTTGAAATCGCTGTAGGAGAGCGCCTGCCCGGCCGGATCCGCGAAGAAGAACGCCTGCCCGAGGGCCAGCAGCAGCAGAAACGCCAGGACGTACCACATGGCGGAGGCGGGACCGGGCCGCCCCGCAAGGCGTCCCCCCGGTTTCTTGCCCCGCGGGTTCGGAATCTGGTTCGGATCTGCCATTCAGCCTTCAACCCTCACGTCGTTCCCCATTGTACGCGCCCCTCCTCACGCGGTGACCGGCTGGCCCGCTCTGGTGAACTGCAGTTCGCCGCGCGGGGCGTCCACGTGCACGACATCTCCCTCCCGGAACTCTCCCTGCAGCACGCGAATCGCAAGCGGATCGAGCAGCTGCCGCTGGATCGTCCGCTTCAGCGGACGGGCTCCGTAGGTCGGGTCGTACCCTTCGGCAATCAGCAGATCCTTCGCGCGATCGCCGACCTCCACCCGGATCTTGCGATCCTCCAGCCGCTTCGTCAGGCCGCGCAGCTGGATGTCGATGATCGTCCGCATCTGCTCGCGGCTCAGCCCGTGGAAGACGATGATCTCGTCGACGCGGTTGAGGAACTCGGGCCTGAACTGCGACCGGAGCACGTCGAGGACCTGACGCCGCGTTTCATCGCCGAGCGTCGTCTCGCCGGCCACGACCCCCTCCGCGATGAGGTGGCTCCCGACGTTGGAGGTCATGATCACCACCGTGTTCTTGAAGTCGACGGTGCGTCCCTTCCCATCTGTCAGCCGGCCGTCGTCGAGCAGCTGCAGCAGCGCGTTGAGCACGTCGGGATGGGCTTTCTCGACTTCGTCGAACAGCACGACGGCGTAGGGCCGGCGGCGGACCGCCTCCGTGAGCTGCCCGGCCTCCTCGTAGCCGACGTAGCCTGGAGGCGCACCAATCAGCCGCGACACCGTGTGCTTTTCCTGATACTCCGACATGTCGACGCGGATCATCGCCGTCTCGTCGTCGAACAGGAACTCGGCCAGCGCGCGGGCAAGCTCGGTCTTGCCGACCCCGGTGGGACCGAGGAAGATGAAGCTCCCCAGCGGCCGGTTCGGATCCTGCAGGCCGGCGCGGGCGCGACGAATGGCGTTGGCCACCGCCGCAATCGCCTCCTCCTGACCGACGACACGCTGGTGGAGGCGTTCCTCCATCCGCAGCAGCTTCTGGATTTCCCCTTCCATGAGGCGGCTCACCGGCACGTGCGTCCAGCGGCTGACGACTTCCGCGATGTCCTCCTCGTCCACTTCCTCCTTCAGCATCCGCTGCACGCTCTGCAGCTCCGCCAGGCGGCCTTCTTCCTCCTTGATGCGGCGCTCGAGGTCGGGCATCCGGCCGTACTGGAGCTCCGACGCCTTGGCGTAGTCGCCTGCGCGCTGCACGCGTTCGATCTCCCCGCGGAGCGCCTCGAGCTCTTCCTTCAGTTTGCGCGCCGCCTGAATGGCCTCCTTTTCCTGCTCCCAGTGCATGGAGAGGCGCCCCTTCTCCTCTTTGAGATCCGCGAGCTCCTTCTCGAGCTTCTGGAGCCGATCCTGAGACGCCGTGTCCGTTTCCTTACGGAGCGCTTCGCGCTCGATTTCGAGCTGCATGATGCGGCGCCGCACTTCATCGAGCTCCGCCGGCATCGAATCGATCTCCGTGCGCAGCCGCGCGGCGGCTTCGTCGATGAGGTCGATGGCCTTGTCGGGCAGGAACCGGTCGGTGATGTAGCGGTTCGAGAGGATGGCCGCTGCCACCAGGGCAGCATCCTTGAACGTCACCCCGTGGTGAATCTCGTACCGCTCCCGCAGGCCCCGAAGGATGCTGATCGTGTCCTCGACGGTGGGCTGATCGACCTGCACCGGCTGGAAGCGCCGCTCCAGGGCGGCGTCCTTCTCGATGTGCTTCCGGTACTCGTCGAGCGTGGTTGCGCCAACGGTGTGCAGCTCGCCACGGGCCAGCATGGGCTTCAGCATGTTGGAGGCGTCCATCGCACCTTCAGCAGCTCCGGTCCCTACGACCGTGTGGAGCTCGTCGATGAAGAGGATCACCTGACCGGCGGAATCCGCGACCTCCTTGAGAACGGCCTTCAGCCGCTCCTCGAACTCTCCCCGGTACTTGGCGCCGGCCACCAGCGCGCCCATGTCGAGCGCCACAATCTTCTTGTTCTTCAGCCCTTCAGGCACGTCCTGCCGCACGATGCGCTGGGCGAGCCCCTCGACAACGGCAGTCTTGCCGACGCCCGGCTCTCCGATGAGCACCGGGTTGTTCTTCGTGCGTCGCGAGAGCACCTGAATCACGCGCCTGATTTCGTCGTCGCGGCCGATGACCGGATCGAGCTTGCCTTTCCGGGCCAGCTCCGTCAGGTCACGCCCGTACCGCTCGAGCGCCTGGTAGGTGGCCTCGGGGTTCTGGCTTGTCACGCGCTGGGACCCCCGGACCGAAGTCATCGCCTGGAGAATCGCATCCCGCGTGACGCCGTTCGCCTCGAGCACCCGTGCGGCGGTGGACCGGCGCCCTTCCGCTGCAATCGCCACGAAAAGGTGCTCCGTGCTGACGTACTCGTCCTTCAGGCGTTCCGCTTCCTGCTCCGCAGCATCGGTGACCTGCCGGAGTCGCGCGGAAAGCGCCACCTGCGAGCCGCCGTGCGCACGCGGCAGCCGCCCGAGCTCACCGCGGACGGCGGCGATCACGGCCGCTCCGTCAGCGCCCACCTTCTGGACAATCGCCGGCACGATCCCCTCGCGCTGCTCCAGCATCGTGAGCAGAAGGTGCTCCGGCAGGATCTCCGGGTGTCCTTCGCGGTCGGCAAGCTGCTGCGCGGCGAGAATGGCTTCCTGTGCTTTCTCGGTGTACTTGTTGATGTTCATAATCTTTCACCGTCCGAGCGACGCGTCATCCTGGCGCTCAACCAAAGGCGAGGTCAGGTTCCAACTCCCAACTCCCAATTCCCAACGCCCAAGGCGTCAGCTCTTCTCCAGCCCCTGCAAGGCCTCGTAGTGCTGCCGCTGTTCGCGCGTGAGCGCCCGCGGGAGCTGCACGTCGATGCTGGCGTACAGGTCTCCGCGGCCCTCAGGTTTGCCGACTTGCGACATCCCGTGGCCCTTGAGCCTGAACACCTGGCCGTTCTGCGTCCCCTCGGGAATCTTCAAACGGACGCTGCCCGCTACCGTCGGCACCTGCGCTTCACCACCGAGCACCGCCGTCGTGACGGGAACGGCCACCCGGGTATGGAGGTCGTCCCCCTTCCGCTCGAAGACCGGATGCGGCTTCACCTGCACTCGCAGATACAGATCGCCTGCGACACCGCCGTTCGCGCCCGAGCTCCCTTCCCCCGCCGCGCGAACCCGTGAGCCGTCTTTGACGCCCGCCGGGATCCGGACGTCCACGCTGCGCGTGTGGCCTGCTTCCTTGATCGAGATACGCCGGGTCGCCCCGTGATACGCCTCTTCCAGCGTCAACTCGACGGCATGTTCGATGTCGCGGCCCTTCTGACTCCGCGGCGCGCGGGCACCGCGTGCGCGGCCGGCCTCACGTGCGCCGCCTGCGTCTCCCCCGAAGAAGGTGCGGAAAAAGTCCGAGAAGGGGTCCTCGTTGCCGAAGAGATCCTGCATCTCTTCCTGGCTCATGGTGCGATAGCCCCCCGGCCCGCCCATGTTGATCGTCCAGGCCCCCTGCTGCGGGCCATCACCAAACGGGCTGCCGCCGGGGAAGCCCTGACCATGCGCCTGCGCCTGCTCGTACATCCGCCAGTTGGCGCCAAGCTCGTCGTACTTGCGGCGCTTCTCGGGATCCGCGAGCACCTCGTGGGCCTCGTTGATCTCCTTGAACTTCGACTCCGCTGACTTGTCGCCCGGGTTGACGTCGGGGTGGAGCTTGCGGGCGAGCCTGCGGAACGCCGCCTTGATCTCCTTCTCAGTCGCTGTCTTGGCGACCCCGAGCGTCTGGTAATAGTCCTTGAATTCCATCTACAGGCCACAACGGAGCAGACCTGCCAGCTTCGAATGCTTACAGGTAACCCTCGCAATCCTTCCCACTCTTGGCACTCCTGCCATTCTTGGCATTCTTGGCAATCCTGGCACTCTTGGCACTTTTGGCAATTCTTTAGAGTCCGACCATTTCGCCGATGCGCTCGATCTCCTGCGCCATGCGGCGCCGTGCGTCGGGCCGGGACGCATCGCCGCGGACGAGCGGTCGAAGCCGCTGCACGGCCTCGGCGATCGACAGAAGCCGCTGCACGCCTGCCAGGTTGATGCCTGCCTCGTCCACCAGGTGCTTGATCAGCCGGAGCCGCTCGAGCTCATCGCTCGTGTAGACGCGCATGCTCCCTACAGTCCGCGTGGGGCTCACGAGCCCCAGGCGCTCGTACTTGCGCAGGGTCTGCGGATGCATGTCGAGCAGCCGCGCGGCCATGCTGATGAAATAGAGATCCGTCGGCATCCCCATTGTTTTTCTCGCGCGCTCCCTCTCGCACGGACGCCCCCGGAAGCCGAACCGGGGCTCAACCTGCGTCGATCCAAATATAGGGATTGATACGGCGTGTGTCAACTAGGCGGCGGCCCCGGCTGCACCCGCGACGACCGGCAGCGGACGCCCCCGCTCGTAGCGCTGGACCGTGCGCCAGACGACCTCTGCCATCGTCTCCAGGAAGGCCGGATGGTCGTTCACGCTGGCCGCACGTACCATCGTCATTCCGAGTTCCCGGCAGACGGAGGCAGCCTCCGTGTCGAGGTCGTACAGCACCTCGATGTGGTCGCAGACGAAGCCGGCGGGGCAGAGCACCACGGTATCCGTCCCCCGCGCGTGCTCCTCGCGAAGGTAGTCGCAGATGTCCGGGCCGAGCCATGGATCTTCCGGACGTCCGCTCCGGCTCTGATATACGGTCGCCGACGGCAGGGATAGCCCGGTGGCCTCCCGGGCAGCCGCTGCGATGGCATCCGCCGTGGCGTGGTACTGCCTCTCGTAGGGGTACCGTGCCGCCATCGTGGCGGGAATGCTGTGGGCCGTGAATATCAGCTTCGCACGCACTCGCTGCGCCGGGGGCAGCGCGTCAATCGCGGTTTGCACGTGATCGACCGAGGCCCTGATGAACCCGTCGTGGAGGTACCAGTCCTCACCGTAGATCACGTCGAGGTGGGGAAGTCCCGCCTGCCGGAGAGCAGACTGCGCGTCCCTGACGTTCTCGCGATACTGCGTGCAGCTCGAGTAGCTGCGGTGTGCCGCCATGATCAGCCCGGCCGCGCTGCGCACGCCTGCGCGGGACATCTCGGCGAGCGTCTCGGAAAGGAACGGATGCCAGTTCCGCATGCCCACGTACACCGGCAGGCTGCACCCCCGCGCCTTCAGCCGGTCCCCAATCCCGGCGGCCTGCGCCCGTGTGAGCGCCGTGAGGGGAGAGACTCCGCCGAAGAGCTCGTAATGATGCGCTACTTCCTCGACACGCTCCGCGGCGACGCGACGCCCGCGCAGCACGTTCCCCAGGAACGGCCGCACATCGTCCGGGCCGAGCGGGCCGCCGAAGGCAATCACCAGAACAGCATCGAAAGGAGGCATGGCGTTCGCGCGATTATACCGGCTGCCCCGGCCCGGCCAGCCTGACCCGGGCTGCTATACTCGCAGGGTTTTGTTCAGCAACCCGGCGAGTACAGGATGAAGCGGATTCTCGTCACGAATGACGATGGGGTGCGCTCGAAGGGCATTCACGTGCTCGCGCAGGCCGTCGCGCGGCTCGGGGACGTCACAATCGTGGCCCCCCACATCGAAGCCAGCGCCATCGGCCACGCGCTGACGCTGCGGCGCCCGCTCCGGGTGGATCGGATCGAGGAGCAGGTGTTCGAGGTGGACGGCACGCCGACCGATTGCGTGAACGTGGCCGTCACCAGGATCCTCTCCGCGCCGCCGGACCTCATCCTCTCCGGCATCAACAAGGGCTACAACCTGGGAGACGATGTGACGTATTCCGGGACGGTGGCCGGGGCGCTCGAGGGGGCGCTGCTTGGAATCCCGAGCATTGCCGTCTCGCTCGAGCGGACGTCGGGTGTGTACGACTTCGGGCCGGCGGCGCTCGGCGCCGCGCAGGTGGCCGAGCGTGTGCTGGCCGGGAGCAGCCTGCCGCAGCGGACGTTCCTGAATCTCAACGTGCCTACCGGCAGGCCGCGCGGATTCCGCGTCACCGTGCAGGCGCGCCGGAACCATGTGACGGTGGTGAACGAGCGTGTGGACCCGCGGGGTCAGGCGTACTACTGGATTGAGGAAGGGCAGAACGACTGGGAGCCGCACGACCGTTCGGATTACCAGGCGGTGCGGGACGGGTTCATCTCTCTGACGCCGCTGCAGCCGGACCTGACGGACTACAACGCGCTGGCCCTGCTCGATGAGTTGTCGATCTGGCGGGAAGTTGAGGTAGAATAGGCTTTCGCCTGTCGGGGCGTGGCTCAGCCTGGTAGAGCACTCGGTTCGGGACCGAGGGGTCGAAGGTTCAAATCCTTTCGCCCCGACCAATTTTTTCCCGAAAACATTGGCGATTCGGGTTCGGATGGCCGTTCAAGCCGGGCCATGAATCGCCATAATCGTGCGGAAAAAGGCATGCTGAAGGCATGCTGATTGAATCTGCTGAGTTCGGAATCGAGCCCGGCGCGTAGTCGGGAATCTGGACTGGCCGGTCACCTTGACCGGCTATTTTTTTGCTCGTTGGTTGGCTTGGTGATAGCCCGTCGGAAGTTGTCAGAGATACGGGCACCCGCGTTCTCGACCGACTCGTTCCATGCCTCGGCCAAGCCGCGCACAGCGTCGAGCGGCACCGCCCCCGGCTGCCGATCTTTACGAAGGGCCCGTCAGTTTCGGTTAGCAACCTGGCTTTCGGAAGGACGCGGAGCGCCTATCACCGTCCGTGAACGCGTGGGACTCTCGAGAGCCTCATGCCGACAGCCGCTTGCGTGAGCGGCCGCCCTTGGCGCCGTTGGCCTTTGCGGCTACGGCCTTTGCCTTTGACCGCCGGCGCCCCCCACGACGGCCAGTTGCTGCCGCGAAGAGGCGAGTGCCGAATGCGCGTTCGACCAATCCGGGAACGTGGACATCCACATCGAGCGAGGGCCACGACAGCGCATCCCCGGATGGGGAGACAATGATCGATTCCATCTGCGACGCCGTCGCTCGCTCCAGTCCGGGAATAATCTTGCGTGGGATTGCCATCGACCCGCCTCCACCAAACTTCAGCTCGATGAGATCTCCCTTCAGATCGTAGCGCGCGTGCACAACAGCGGAGGGATCCTGCGCGCGCTCCTGTCCGAGTGCACGGGCCCGCGCGTACCGTTCCCGATCCTTCGCGGTGACGTCAGTCGTTGCCATGAATCTTCGTCCACTCTTTCTGCAGCTGTTTTGCATGCCGCACGACGAGTCGCTCAGCTCGCTTCACGTCTCTGTCGGAGATTGCGCCGGTGATCCCCTCTCCGCGGGATCAGCCAGAGTGCCCGCAGGCGCTCATCCCGCCGGGCGGAGTTCACGAATTTACGAATCGGCCCCTGCCGTGATCTGCTTATCCGTGGAACGGCGTCCCGTTCAATGTGGAGGGTGAAACAGGCGTCTTCAAAACTGAACCGGCAGCACGTTGAGGCACTCGTCGTGAGACATCAGTAGCCTTTTGTCGCGATCCAGAAGCTCTCCTCCCAGGAACCCTCCGCCGGAATGCTCTGGAGCTCTTTGTAGACGCCCCGCTGCGCGAGGTTCAACGCGTTGGTGATCGCGACCATCGGCTCGAAGGCGATGAAGCCTTTGCCCGTCGGCGCGGCCGCGCCCTCGACAGGGGGAGCCGCGGGAGGCGCAACCTTCACGCCCTGCGCCGGATCGACGGGAAAGGGACCGGAAGGGGCTGGTGGGGGCGGCGCCGGTGTGGCCGGGCCCCCAGCGCGCCCGGCACCACCGCGCCCACCGCCTCCCGGACCCCGTGGCGGCGACCATGCCAGCAGAGTCTTGTACTTCGGCCCGAGGCTGACATGGATTTCCTTACCGCTGTACATCAGCTTCATTGTTGCGCGGCCGTTCGCGTCCCGCACCAGGTCCGTGAACACGTCATCGATCAGCCCGTATTTCTTGAGCTCGATCGCGGTCCGGTCGGATCCGAAGAAATTCTCGATCGGTTGGGTTTCCCGGGTCGGCAGCCGCTGCGGGATCTCGATCCAGTGCGTTCTCGCGTCGAGCGAGACCGTCCAGTCATCCCGGTTGCCCTCGGGCAACTCGAAGATGGGGTGAAAACCAACGGCTACGGGCATCGGCTCGATGCTCAGGTTATCGAGCCGGGTATGCACTTCGAGTGCGCCTTCCGCGACGCGATATGTCATGGTGACCCTGTGCGCAAACGGGAACTGCGCCATGTAGAGCGGGTCCGAATCTTAAACCACAGCTGATCAGACGCTGTCGCCAAGCGGGGCACACGGGCGTTCATCACGCGGCCGGAACGCGGCAACTCAGGCCGTTCTCACCCCAGCTCGCCGCAGCCCACAGAGTGCCATTCGGGGGAACGACGCGGCCTCTGGCCGCGGGTCAAGGTGAGCGGAGCTCGATACGGCCAACAGACGGAGAGCGGCACACCGGCGCATTCTTGAAACAGCCAGATTCCAGAGACCGTATAGCAGGAGGCTCTTCACCCTCTGTGGAGAGCACCAGGCCGGAGCAACAGGGTAGAGTGGCCAGGAACCAAGTCCGGCCGTACTCGGTGAGATCATGTCGAAGCAGAAGAACGCTGGAGCCGTGCGACAGGAAGAGGTCCTCGGCGGGTTGACCGGGGCACAGGGTCCCGTGGCCGTGCCCCGTCGCTGGCTCGTGCTGGTGACAGCGCTGGTCACGGTGCCCTGGCTCATTGCCGGGGCCATCTACGTCTCGGCCCGGGTCGATCCGGACGCACACGAGGCACCTATCTCGGCCCGGGCCGGCAACGTGAGCATCGGCGCGGCAGGGCCGTGGGGGCGGCTGGCGGCCACGCCCATCGTCATCTCCCCGCCGCTTGAATACGTCCCACGCAACTGGGGTCCCGTCGAGCCAACGCTGTGGCATGTGCCAGCCGATTCCCCTGAGTCCCTGACGTCCTTTCTTACGGATATGGGGCTCGCTGCCGATCAGATTGCCGCCCTGCAGGCCACAGCACGGCCGCACTCCACGATGGGAGGAGCCGTCGTACGCCCGTCGCCGGCCCTGGTGCGCGGACTGCCCTCGCCTGTTCGGGCGCGGCTGTACAACGAACTGGCAAAGAGCCCCCTCAATGTCGACCAGCAGACGTCGTACAGGTTCTTCGGGACGTCGACCGACGCCTGGCTTGGTCCCCCCATCAGCCAGCGGACCCGGGAACTCGTCGAGCCGCTGATCTACAGGCAGGGAGACTTCATGTATTTCGCGGACATCGAGCTGGTCCGCGCGGGTATCGAGGACCCCGCCGAGCTGCAGCTCCTCGCCAAGCGGCTGTTCCGGCAGTCAACTCTTCTCGTCAGCCTCTCCGTCGAGGACCTCGAAAGCATCCCGGCCATTGCGGAGTACTGGGGGCGGGGGGGACGGCGCGTTGACGTCAAGCCCATCCTGGAATCGGTCGCCGGCGCCGGCGCGGCGCGGTCGATCGACATCAGCCACCTGCTCCCCGCGCTCGCGCGCGAGCACCTGTACCGGTATCCCAAGGTCACCGTCGCCGACCACGAGGAGCCGCTGCTTGCGAACTGCCTCTGGACCGCCCTCAACTTCTTCGCAGCAGATCCCGACGACCGGCTGCTCGACGTCGAGGTCGCCCTCGAGCGCCTGAAGAAGGACTACTACCTGGTGCAGGACAACTTCGAACTTGGCGACATCGTGGCGTTCTCGGATCGTCAGGGGAACATCTTCCACGCAGGCGTGTACCTGGCAGACGGGTTGATCTTCGGCAAGAACGGCAACTCACCGCTCGCCCCCTGGAGCATCCTGCCACTCGAGCGGCTCAAAGGGCACTACATCGAGCACAGCGACGGCTGGCAGGTCACCTACCACCGCAACAAGGCGCTGTAGCGGGCGGCTCCCCTCGGAACGTTCTCCCGCGCCTTGAAAAAACAATCTACTCCGCAACGGCGTCATGGGACGCCCAGATGGTCCGTGATCTGCTGGTGACCGCAGGGATCGAGGCGTTCGTCGATCCCCCCGCAGACGAGTTCAAGACCCCATACTCACTCCTCGGCCACCGCGCTGATAGGAGACTTCCGCGCTGATCTCAGGGAACCCCGAAGCCCCTGGCTTTGTGTGGACGTGGCGGTGCGGGCGCTGCGGAGAGGACGTCGAGCCCCAGTTCGGCGTCTGCTGGAATTGCGGGGCGGAACAGCCCCAGCGTCAGCCCTAGGGGACCGCAGGGCGCTGCTGAAATCCAAAGACGAGCGCCACGGCCCCGCGCGTGTCGGTTCGCCCGCCAGAATCTCAGTCGCGCATAAAATGCAGGGCAGAGTCGAGCCGAGGCTTTTCTTCGTGACTTCGAGGAGCACGCGCGCATGATTGCTTTCCGCCGGGTTCTCTGCCCTGTCGATACGTCCGAGTTCTCGACGCGTGCGCTCGAACATGCCGTGGCGCTCGGCCGCTGGTACGGCGCGGAGGTGACCGTTCTCTTCGTCCGTCCGCTGGGGCTGCCGCCGGCGCTCTGGTTCGGCGCCCCGACGGCGCTGCCGCTGGCGGAGCCGCACGAGCGCGAAATGACCGCGGGGGCGATCCGCGACTACGTCCGTGATGCCACCGGCGCGGAGCCGGCGGTGCTCGTGTCAGAAGGCCCTGTCGTCACAGAAATCCTGCGGGTTGCGGGGGAACTTCCCGCGGATCTGATCGTCATGGGCACGCACGGCGCCAGCGGGTTCGAACGGCTGCTGCTCGGGTCCGTCACGGAGAAGACGCTGAGGAAGGCGACCTGTCCCGTGCTGACCGTGCCGCGGCCTGTCGAGGGGAAAGAGCCCCCGCACGTGACGTTCGGCACGATCGTCTGCGGCGTGGACCGCTCCGCCGTTTCCCGCCGCGCGCTGGCCTACGCGCTCTCGCTCGCGCAGGAGGCGGGCGGGCGCCTCGTGCTGGTGCACGCCGTCGAGGATCTCTCGGAGGAGGACGCACGGTTCGCCGGGCACTTCAACACACCGGAGTGCCTTCGTGAGATCGCGCCCGCAATCCGCACCGACTATGAGGCGCTCGTGCCGGAGGAGGCCCGTGACTGGTGCAGGCTCGAGGTGCGGGTCCCGCAGGGGAAACCCTACCGGGAGTTGCTCGAGGTCAGCCGCGACACCTCTGCGGACCTGATCGTGGTGGGCACGTCCGGCGCCAGCATGCCGTTCGGCACGACCACCCAGCACGTGCTTCGCGAATCTCGATGCCCGGTGCTTGCCGTCCCGGCTGGCCCGGCGGAGGGGAATTCCACGGCTGGCCCTGGTGCTGACCGGTACGCAATCGGGTCAGGACCGCCTATCATTTCGCAGAACATGTGATCACTCCGTCCGATCAGGACAGTCGCGAGAGGAGAAATGTATGGACCGGGATTGCGAGCGCCCTTCACCCCGCTGGAGGGGCTGGCTCACTCTGGCCTGCGCAGTACTGCTGCTGCAGTCACCTATGGACGCCTCGGAGACCGGCGCATCTTCACCGCAGGAAGGGCGCGGGAGCCGGCAGGGACGGCCGGCAGAGCCGGAAGGCCCGCGCGTCAAAGCGCTCGTGGTGAGCGGCGGCTGCTGCCACGATTATCCAGGGCAGGCGCGCATGATCATGGATGCCGTGTCGAAGACCCTGCCGGTGGACTGGATGGTTGCAATCCAGGGAGGACGTGGCACCAAGGGAGAATTGCCGGTCTACGACAATCCGGACTGGGCGAAAGGCTACGACATCGTGGTCCACAACGAGTGCTTCGCGGACATGACCGATGAAGCGTTCATCCGGCGGATCACGTCGGCGCACAGGAATGGCGGCCCTCCGGCTGTCGTGATCCACTGCGCAATGCACACCTTCCGGGCGGCCGCCGCCGATGACTGGCGGGAGTTCCTCGGCGTCACGAGCCGCCGCCACACCAAGCAGTTCGCCATCCCGGTGAAAGTGGCGGCGAAGAACCACAGCATCATGAAGGGCTTCAAGGAAGACTGGGTCACCCCGTTCGACGAACTCTATGTAGTGGACAAGTTCTGGCCGAACGCAACGGCGCTGGCCACCGCGGTGAGCCCCGAGGATCAGCGGGAGTATCCGCTGGTCTGGGTGAACGACTACGGGGGCACGCGCGTCTTCGGGACGACGCTGGGGCATGGCAACGCCACGTTCGAGGACCCGGTGTTTCAGGACCTGCTGGCGCGCGGATTCAGGTGGGCAGTGAACCGGGAGTGAACGTCAGGCGGGGGGAAAGTGGTCGGCGGCCCCGGGGGAGCCGCCGACCGGAACCATCATCCGATCGTGAACGGTGCCGATGCGCTGGTGGTGCCCCACTCGACGCGAAGGGTGCCGCCGGACGAAGTGTCATCCACTGAAATCGTCAACTGTTCCACCGGAGCCTTGGTCTTCGTCACCTGCATCGGCGTACGGCCGATTTCAAGCGCCGGGTTGTAGGGGACTCCCCACTGCCCGGGTTTCCCGACCTTCCCGATGATCATCTCCCATTCCTTCTCACCCGGCTGGGTGTTGATCGTGTAGCTGCCCGGCTGCAGGCTGAGCGAGCCGAACTTCAGCGGCCTGTCGGTCGTCAGCACCGTGGCTTCGTCCGCACCGGTCCGCCACGGCTTGCCCAACGGCATCAGCTGCGCCTCGGGGCGTCCCTTCAACGACGGCCGTCCGTATTCGATGGAGATCTGCGCGCCGTCGATCTTCCATTCCGATTTCACGTGAGGGCTTCCGGCCTTTCCAGGGTGAACGTCAGTGGTCTTCTGTGCCGCCAGCGTGGTCACCGCCATCGCCGCCACGAGCACGCCCACCATTCCATAAGCAATCCGGCGCATATTGTCTCCTCGCAAAGGGGGGAACGACAGCCCGCGGCAGCCGCACCCATCGTGTAGGGGTTGAGCTTACATCAGCCCGCCGGCGGCCGTCTCCGGGGAAACGTCGACCACCTTTCCGGGATTCATACGGTTGTCGGGATCGAGGGCCCGCTTGATCGCGCCCATGACGGCAAGGCCCTCGCCGTGCTCGGCCGCGAGGAACTTCATCTTGCCGTAGCCCACACCGTGTTCCCCCGTGCAGGTGCCCCCCAGCGCCAGGGCGCGCGTGACGAGCCGTTCGTTGAGGCGGCGGGCCTCGGCGAGCTCCGCCGCGCTTGCCGGATCGAGCAGATACATGAGATGGAAGTTGCCGTCCCCGGCATGCCCGACCAGGCACACAGGAAAGGGCGCGTCCGCGTGCTCCGCCTTGGTCTCCCGCACGCACTCGGCGAGCCGGGAAATCGGGACGCACACATCGGTGGCCCAGGATCGACAGCCCGGCCGCAGGGCGAGTCCGGCATAGTGAGCGTTGTGGCGCGCCTGCCAGAGGCGCTCGCGATCTTCGAGCCGGGTAGCCCATTCGAAGGCGCGGCCGCCGCGCTCGACTGCCAGCCCCTGCACGGCCTCCGCCTGCCCGGCAACGTGCGCCTCGGTTTCGCCGTGGAACTCGAACAACAGCGTGGGGGCGACGGGGTAGGCGGCGTTCGCGTACCGGTTGATCGCGTCCATCTGCACCTCGTCCAGCAGCTCGATCCGGGCGACGGGCACACCCAGCTGAATCGTCGCAATCACCGTCTCGACAGCGCCGTCGATCGTGTCGAAAGCACAGATGGCGGCTGCCACCGCTTCGGGAACGGGATGCAGCCGGAGCGTGACCTCAGTGATGACGCCAAGAGTCCCCTCCGATCCAACGAAGAGCCGCGTCAGATCGTATCCCGCCGCCGACTTCCGTGCCCGCGTACCGGTCCGGATCACCCGGCCATCGGCCACGACCACCGTCAGCGCCATCACGTTCTCCCGCATCGTCCCGTATCGCACAGCCGTGGTACCGGAGGCCCGTGTGGCCGCCATGCCCCCGATCGTGGCATCCGCCCCCGGGTCGATCGGGAACATCAGCCCTGTGCTTCGAAGGCTCCGCGCAAGCTGAAGGCGGGTGACGCCAGCCTCGACGGTGGTATCCAGATCCTCGGCGCTCACCCGCAGGACCTTGTTCATCTCACGCATGTCGATTGAGATCCCGCCGTGCAGCGCGTGCACGTGCCCTTCGAGCGAGGTGCCCGCGCCGAACGGGATGACCGGGATGCCATACCGGCTGCTGATCGTCACGATGGCGACGACCTCGTCGGTCGTCAGCGGGTAGCACACGACGTCTGGGGCCGCGGCCGTGTGATACGACTCGCCGTGGCTGTGATGATCGCGAACGGCAGCGGCGTCGGAGGCGCGCGCCCCAAGCACCTGCTTCAGTTCCGCGATGGCCGGCTCGATGGCGCGGTGAGTGGGGGAGGGCATGGGAGGGGAACCTTGAAAAGGGAAAAGGGAAAAGGGAAAAGGGAGAAGGGAGTCAGCGATAGGTGGTGTCCGGCATCCGGAGCGTTGGCAGGGCGGCTTCGATGCGCGGCCTGTGCGGTTCGAGCCACGGGGGCAGCACGAGCGACTCACCGAGGTGGGACGGGTCTTCGTCAACGGCAAACCCGGGACCGTCCGTCGCCAGCTCGAACAGCACGCCGCCGGGCTCCGTGAAGTAGACCGACTTGAACCAGAAGCGGTCTATCACCGGCGTGGGCCG
>Ga0183260_10001160_pt1 | contig 22308 bp, 21 predicted proteins | sample AntDrymUQ4972206_2_FD_129768 | JGI IMG/M metagenome (GOLD analysis project Ga0183260, IMG submission 129768) | Polar desert sand microbial communities from Dry Valleys, Antarctica - metaG UQ497 (22.06) (version 2) (version 2) | ecosystem: Environmental > Terrestrial > Soil > Desert | place...
GCGATCATCTCGATGCCTTGCGCTTTGAGAGTCTCATCAAGTGGGTCGGAATCGCAAGCCTTGTCTCCAACCAGCCGCTCGGGCTCCTCTTTCAGAAAGCCACTTGCCAGAGTCGCCTCAACACCTGCGCACAAAGAGTGCTTCACCACACGAGGTCACCCTGCGAGAGGAATAGAAGAGCCGTCTGAAAACGCCATGATCTTCGTAGCCTTGCCCCGCTTGGTCTTTCCAACACGCCCCCCTTTTTGGCCGCCACGAACGTGCCGTCTATGTAGCACTCCGAGAGGTCTATCTCCCCACGCTCTTCGAGGTCTTCGAGGTCTTCGGCTAGAGCTTTGAGTACAGTGCCCAGAACTCCTTCCTCGATCCACTTCTGAAAGCGGCGATGGCAGCTCTGGTAAGGAGGGTAGCGTTCGGGGAGGTCCTTCCAGGGTGCTCCGGTACGCAGTATCCAGAGAATGCCGTTTAGGACGTCGCGTGGGTCTCGCCAGGGCCTGCCCCGGCCGTCTTCTTCTCTTGAAGGTGGCGTAGGGATCAGTGGCTCCAGTATCTCCCATTGCTCTTCGGTGAGGTCCATGCTCTTTCCACTCCTGCCAAAAGGATGTGCGACAGAGCCACTATAGCCTCGCTTCCGCATTTATGAGATAGCTTCTCGTAAGCCTCTTCGCGCTGGCGCATAGCTTGATCGACGAGCACGCAGGGATACTTCTCGGCGATGTCTTGCGAGAGGTTGTGGAAGGTCGAGAGGGTCGGAACCAGGAACTGGCCGTTCGATGCTATACGGTCGAGCAACTCCGGCTCGCGGTGGAGGGAGAGTCCGTGTTCGATCGTGTCCACCCCCCTCTTCGACGGTGATGCGCCCGCCCTCCAGACCCTCGACGTGGGCCGCGACGCGCGAGCCCATCCGGTGCGCCTCCTCTACGATGGTGCGTACCTCCTTGCGGGCGAGCTGAGCCGGTTCAGGGTCTTCGAGCACAACGCTGCGCGCCCCCGTGGTCATGACCTTTACGAAGTCGGCGCCCATCATCAGTTGCTCCCGCACGGCTTTTCTCGCCTCGTCGCAACCGTCGGCGGGACGGTACATGGTCGTGAAGATGCGGCATCCGAGGCTGGTCGCCGAGACGATCCGGCCGCAGGCGAGCACCCGCGGTCCTTGACACAGACCGAGTTGTATCGCCTGCCGTAGATGGAGCGCATGGTCGTCGCCGCTGCCAACGTCCCGCACGGTCAGCACGCCCATCTCGACGAGGGCGCGGGCGTGGTTCGCAAGCTCGAAGTAGCGTAGCGCGGGCGCGCGGGGTTCCTCGCCGCGCAGAGGCTCGGGAAGGGTCGGGTACGAAGAGAAGTGGATGTGCGCGTCTATAAGCGCGGGCATCAGCATTCGGCCAGACAGGTCGATCACCTCTCCTCCCGGCTTCGGCTCGACATCAGCACCAGCCTCGACTTCGGCTATCCGGTTCTCGGCCACGCGCACCGTCGCGCGCTCCATTACGCCGCCCAGCCCGTCGATAACCCTCGCGTTCGCCAGAATCAAGTCATCCATCGCATCTCTCCCATCTCTTTTATGAATGAACTTGTAACCGCCGTGCGTAACGTACTTTTCACAGCAATTTGCCGGACTTCACGCGCGCTGCGAACCGATCTCCCCCGAGATGGTACGCCAGATACCGCCAGTCCGGCGCGTCCAAAACGAGAATGTCGGCCCGGTAGCCGGGCGCTAGTCGCCCAGCCTCGCCGCTCTTGCCGAGTACGTGGGCTGCGTTGGCGGTGCAGGCGGAGAGCGCTTCGGCGGGAGAGAGCTTCAGCCGGGTGCAGGCGAGGCTCATCATGAGCGGCAGCGACTCGCAGAACGAGCTGCCTGGGTTGAAGTCCGTAGCCAGCGCGATAATTCCCCCCTGTTCCACTAGTTTCCGGGCCGGAGGCAGCGGAAGATCCAGGAAGAGCGCGCATCCCGGCAAAAGCACCGCCGTGACATCGCTTCCGGCGAGCAGCTTCGCGCCTTCCGCTCCGGTTGCCTCCAGGTGGTCCACGCTGCGGGCGCCGAGTTCGATGGCGAGTGGGATCGCGCCCCGCTCGGTGAACTGGTCGCCGTGCATCCTGAGCGCGAGGCCGTATTCCTTGCAAGCCTCCAGATACCGCCGCGATTCCGGAACCTCGAAGGAACCGCGCTCCAGAAAGATGTCCGCTGCGCTTGCGTATCGGGCGGCTTCGGGGAGAACCTCCCAGATCACGTACTCCACATACTCCCCCGCGTCTTCGAACTCGGGCGAAGGCGTGTGGGCGAGGAAGGTCGGCGACACGTCCACCGGACTGTTCTTCGCGGCCCGCCCGATGGACCTCAGCATCTTCAGCTCTGATTCGCGGTCGAGGCCGTAGCCGGACTTCACCTCGGCTGTAGTGGTTCCGTGCTCCAGCATCCAGCCCAGGTGGCGCTCGACGGCGGCGGTGAGTTCCTCCTCGCTCCCGACGCGAGTTGCATTCACGGTCGAGAGGATGCCTCCTCCTGCTGCGTGCAGCTCCTCGTAGCTCGCGCCGGCGGATCTCAGCTCGAACTCCCGCGCCCTGTCGCCCAGGAAGGCAGCGTGGGCGTGGCAGTCCACAAGCCCCGGCAGGGCTACGTTCCCGCTTCCGTCGATCTCCACGCACTCCGCGCTGGGTGGATGCTCGCGCAACACGTCCTCGGGGTTTCCAATCGCCACAATGCGGTCCCCGGAGACCGCCACCGAGGCCGGCGAATGCACATCCAATTCTCCCAGCTTTCGGCCTCTTAGCGGACCGTTTCCCGCCGGGGAGACGGCTGCTTCCAGGTCGTGGATCAGCAAATTCGTCTCACTCATAATCCCCCCCCGTGAACTCGCTCTCCATCGACCCACGAAGCCGCGATGACTTCCCGCCCAGCTCCGAAAACCAACGCCGAAGAGAGATGCTCCGGCTCGATGTCCGCTATCTCGAGGTGATCGAGGTCTATCTCCACGAGATCCGCCGGATCTCCGGGCTTCAATACGTCCCGCTGCCAGCCAGTCTGCAATAGATACGGAGCCGGAGAGTTCTCCCCGGACGCGACGAGTATGTTCCTCTGCCGCGCGAGACGGCGGGCGTTAGTCTCCAGTTCTCGCAGTTCCTCGAAGGGATCCAGGCGGACGTGCTGGTCGGAGCCTATGGAGAGTGAAATACCCCTGTCCAGAATCCCCTCAGCGGGCAGGAAACCATCGCCCAAATTCCCCTCTGTCGTGGGACAGGCGCAAACCGACGAGTTGCTTTCCGCGAGGAGATCCAGTTCATCGGCGTCGGCGTGGGTGGCATGGATGACGGTAGTGTTGGAACCCAGGAAACCGGTCTCTTTCAGAAGTTTGATCGGGCGCACGCCATATTCTCGTTGGCACTCCTCGATCTCCTGAAGCTGCTCGTCGGCGTGTATGTGGAGCGGTAGTTGGTTGGAGTGAGCGTAACGCCCGATCTCCTCCAGCCATTCCCTCGGCACGGCCCGGACGCTGTGCGCCGCGACCCCGACCTCCATAAGCGGATGTTCTTTGGCCCACTCCCTGAGCGCGTCCACTCGCTCGATGAAGCCTTCCACCGAAGAATCCCGAAAGCGCGGGATGCCGCCCCGCGCATAGGCGGTCGGGAGCAGCAGAAGCCGTATCCCCGCGCTCTCCGCGGCTTCGGCGACGGCTTTCGCAAGCGAGTTCGGGTCTTCGTGAGGCGAGCCGTCGGGACGGTGGTGAACGTAGTGGAACTCGGTGACGCTCGTGTATCCGGAGGCGAGCATTTCCCGGTAGCAACGCCGGGAGATACTGTAGATGGAATCGGCATCCAGGCTCTCGGCGAGCGCGTACATCCGCTCGCGCCACGTCCAGAAATCGTCGTGGGACCGGGACGGGTCTTTGTACTCGACTCGACCACGAAGCGCCCGCTGGAAGGCGTGGCTGTGGTCGTTAGCGAAGCCCGGCGCGAGCGCGCGTCCTGGCAGGCGTTCGCGCTCCGCCGCCGGTTCGACCTCAACTATGGTCCCATCCTCGAACGTGACACTCAGGCCGTCGTGGGCACCCTGAGCATCGAGGAGGAGGTCAGGGATTAGGGTTTTACGCACGGTCGAGCATCGGCGTCTGGATGCCAAGCCGCCGGGCCGCTTCCTTGGCGGACTCATAACCCGCGTCGGCGTGGCGCACGACGCCTATGCCGGGGTCGTTGGTGAGTACCCGCTCCGCGCGAATTGCTCCCTCTTCGGTGCCGTCCACGACGACCTGCGCTCCGGCATGGATGGACTTGCCGATGCCCACCCCGCCGCCGTGGTGAACAGCGACCCAGCTCGCCCCGCTCGCGGTGTTCAAGAGGGCGTTGAGGATCGGCCAGTCGGCGATGGCGTCGCTGCCGTCCTTCATCGCCTCGGTCTCCCGGTAGGGCGAGGCGACGCTCCCGGTGTCGAGGTGGTCGCGCCCGATCACGATTGGGGCGGAGATGGTCCCGTCGGCGACGAGCTCGTTGAAGCGAAGCCCGGCCCTGTGCCTCTCTCCCGCCCCGAGCCAGCAGATGCGGGAGGGAAGTCCCTGGAAGTGGACCTTCTCGCGAGCTTGTCCGATCCATCGCACGAGCCGCTCGTTCTTAGGGAAGAGCTCCAGAATCGCCTCGTCGGTGGCGGCGATGTCCGCCGGGTCTCCCGAGAGCGCCGCCCACCGGAACGGCCCCTTGCCCTCGCAGAATAGCGGGCGAACATACGCCGGGACGAACCCAGGATAGGCGAAGGCGTCAGCGAATCCGCCCAGCTTCGCCTCGCCGCGCAAGTTGTTGCCGTAGTCGAAGGTCTCCGAACCGCGCTCTTGAAAGCTGACCATCGCCCTGCAATGACGGGCCATTGAGTCCCGCGCCTCGGAGACGTACCGCTCGGGATCGCTCTCACGCAGCTCCGCCGCCTCCTCCAGCGAGTATCCGGTCGGCACGTACCCGCCGAGCGGGTCGTGGGCCGAGGTCTGATCGGTGACGGCGTCAGGGGCGAAGCCGCGCTCCAGCAACGCAGGGAACACGTCGGCGGCGTTGCCGGGCACGCCGATGGAGACAGCCTCGCCGTTTCGCTTCGCCTCTTCGACCCGCCTTATGGCATCATCGAGGTCGTCTATGCGTTCGTCGAGGTAGCGATGCTCTATGCGGCGGTCAATGCGGATGGAGTCCACTTCGATGCAGAGGGCGACGCCTTCGTTCATCGTGATCGCGAGCGGTTGCGCCCCGCCCATCCCGCCTAGCCCGGCGGTCAGGGAGACTGTGCCTTCGAGCGACCCTCCGAACTTCTGCTCGCCTATGGCGGCGAAAGTTTCGTAGGTGCCTTGCAGAATGCCCTGGGTGCCGATGTAGATCCAGGACCCAGCGGTCATCTGCCCGTACATCGTCAACCCGGCCTTTTCGAGCTCCCGAAACGTGTCCCAGTCGGCCCAATCAGGGACGAGGAGCGAGTTGGCGATGAGGACTCGCGGAGCCCACGGGTTGGTGCGGAACACCGCCACGGGCTTGCCGGACTGAACGAGCATCGTCTCGTCGTCGCCCAGGGATTGCAGCGTGGAGACCATCGCCCAGAAGCTCTCCCAGTTGCGGGCTGCCTTTCCGGTTCCTCCGTAGACTACGAGGTCTTCGGGTCGTTCGGCGTTCTCCGGGTCGAGGTTGTTCATGAGCATCCGCATGGCGGCCTCCTGGGGCCAGCTCTTGCATGATATTTCGGTTCCGCGCGGGGCGCGGATGGTGGTCTTGTCAGTCATGCTTCTCCTCTTCTGTATGCGAGCTCGGGCATCAGCGCCACGAGCAACTTTAGGGACTTCTCTATGTCTCTGCGTTCCACATCCTCCTCCGGCGCGTGGCTCACGCCGTTGGCTGAGGCTGCGAACATCAGGATGGCGGGTACGCGTGAGGCGAGGTGCTGGGCGTCGTGGCCAGCGTAGCTCACGCACCGGGTGATCGGCACATGTTCCCTTAGGGCGACCCTCTCCGAGAACTCGACCAGCCCCCCGTCCATCAGCGTCGGCTGGGAAACTGAGAGTTTCCGAGAACGGAACTCCACTCCGCGCTCGTGCGCCTTTTTTCCTCCGCTGCGCGCGATGTCGGTCATCAGAGCGTCGCGCTCCTCTAGATCGGTGCTGCGCACATCCAGTCCCAACTCGACTCGACCGGGGATGGCGGTGAGCGAGTTCGGTTCCACATTGACTGTCCCGACGGTTGCTACGGTGGAGGCTGCGTCTCGCGCTAATCGCTCGACCAGCAAGATCGCCTCCGCGCCGGCGCACAACGCATCCCGGCGTTCCTGCATCCGGGTCTCGCCGGAGTGGCCGGTCGCGCCAGAAAAACTCAACCGGTAGCGGGCGGGGCCCGCGACCGCCGTTGCGATGCCCACGGACGCGCCTCGATCCTTCAGTTCCCGGCGCTGCTCTATGTGGATCTCGACGTGCGCCGCCACGCGCAATATCGGGTCGTGGTCTTCGAGCTGCGGTACGTCCCGGAGAGACTCCAGAAACTCCGCGCGGACATCCAGCGCGGAGACACCCCCCGCATCCCGCATTTTCGCCAGATCTTCGTCTGTGAGCTTGCCAACGAGTTGCCGGGAGCCCAGGGTCCCGGCCCCAAACCGTGGAGCTTCCTCGCCCGCGCAGACCAGTACCCCGAACGGGCCATCCAAAGCCTCCACTGCCTCTAGCGCCAGCACCGTTCCAAGTGCCCCATCGTGACGCCCACCGTTCGGGACGGTGTCCACGTGGGAGCCACTGGTTACGAACGGCCCTTCACCGAGTGGCAGGCCCCACAGGTTTCCGAAGCCGTCGAGGCGCGCGGAAAGTCCGGCTTCCTCGATCCATCCGGCGACGAGGCGCATTGCCTGTGCTTCGTCCGGGGAGTAGGCGAGCCGCTTCGCGCCGCCGGGATCTGGAGTCAGGTCGAAAAGCTCCTCTATGCGGCTCTCCACACGCTGAATGTCCACGTCAGCTAGTCTCCATGTTCCGGTAGGGCATAAAGTCTTCGGTGTATTTTCTCAAGCCAGTTCCTCCTGCAGCACCAGTTCGGTGGCTTTATCCAGGTCTTCGGTCAGGTAGCGATCTGCGGTCTCGGATGAAAGAAAGCGGGCGGCGGTCTCGAATGCTTCCCTCGCTCCGCGACCTGCGGGAGGCTCTCCGCGCATGTGGACGGCCCGTACGGCGGTCACGAGTTCGGTTCCCGCCACGACGGAGAGGAGATGGACGGCTCGCGTGGTCTGCCGGGCTGAGAGGGTAGCCAGGCTGGCATGGTTCTCTATCCCCTGGGAGACGAACGCGGCGCTGTGGGCGGCGGCGGGAGCGGTGAGCAGACGGAGTTCCCCGACTGCCGAATTCGTGGTGTATTCGAGAGCCATGACTCCCGAATCGGGGCCGGGATCCTCGGCCAGGAAAGGCGTGAGGCCGGTGTTCTCCGGCGACATCAGGGCCGAGACGCGAGCGGCGGAGAGCGAAGCCACCTGAGAGACGGTGTTTCGGACGTGATCCAGCACGGCGGAGAGCTGGACGGCGTGGAAGTTACCCGTGGTCAGCGCCACGTCATCGACGAGCAAAGCGTTCTCCGAGGCGGCATTGAGTTCTACCCCTAAAACGTCCTCCAGGTAGGAAAGCGCGCCCCGAAGTACACCCTGGACCTGGGGTAGACAGCGGAATGCGTAGGAATCTTGGATGCGGAAACTGTCTGGAGCGTATCCGTCAAGGAGGTCTCGAAGATGAGCGGCGGCGGCGACCTGTCCGGGATGGGGGCGGACGGCGTGGACGCGCTCGTCGAGCGCCTTCGAGTTCGCCCGCGCCGCCTCGAAGGAGATGGCGGCGCACACTTCCAGGGAGTTCGTAAGGCGCCTCAGGTCCACCGCGCACAACGCGGCCTCGCCGATGGCGTGTGCGTTGCTGCTCATGAGCATGATCCCATCGCGAGGCCCGAGCGAAACGGAGGAACGCCTGCGGTGTCCGTCCCTGAACGGACGCTCTCCGAGTAGCGTGAGCCCGACCTCCGCGAGGGAAGTGAGGTCTCCCGTGCCGAGCGAACCGAGTTCTCGGACTTCGGGTACCGACCCCTCGTTCAGGATGTCCACAAGGGCGTGGATTACATCGGCATGCACACCCGCGCCTCCGGCGACGAGTTGGTTTGTCCGCACCGTGAGCATTGCGCGCACGATCTCATCCGGCACAGACTCCCCGGCCCCGAGGGCGTGGCTCCGCAGAAGCCTGCGCTGGTAGTCGTCCCGAAGCTCCGACGGTATCTCCACAGACCGCAACGACCCCACACCGGTGTTCATGCCGTAGACTGGGGCACCGCTCTCGAGCAGCTTCAGGTTGAGTTCGTAGGCTTCCTCATTTCGCCTTTTGGCCTCCGAAGAGAGAGCCACCCGGCGACCGTCGCGGACTATCCCGGCCACGTCCTCCGGGGTGAGGGAATCCCCGGCGAGGGTCACAGCGGAGCGTGTGCGGGCGGTGTCGGTCATCGCTCCAAATCCGCTACTTCTTCGGCAGCCTCGACCAATGCCCCGAAGCTCACAAGCTCCTCCGCGCTTTTCAGATGCGGAGCGAGGAACTGATCTTCCTCTATAAATGGGATCTCCCGACGAACCCGGCGGTGTGTGGCCCCGGTCGCCGGAGCGGGCCTCAGCGGCGTTCGCAGGTCGAGGGCCTGTGCGGCGCACAGTGCCTCGACAGCCAGGATGCGGCTCAGGTTCTCAAGGACTTTGCGGAGCTTCATCCCGGCGCTCCAGCCCATCGAGACGTGGTCCTCCTGCATGGCGGAGGTTGGGAGGGAACCGGTGCTGGCCGGGTTGGCGAGGCGGCGGTTCTCTTCGGCGAGGGAGGCTGAAGTGTACTGGGCGACCATGAACCCGGAGTTGGTTCCGGTGCGTGGGATCAGGAACGGAGGGAGACCTTCCGAGCGGGCTTCGTCGAGCATGCGATCCGTCCGACGCTCGGCGATGGCCCCAACCTCGGAAGCCGCTATGGCGAGGAAGTCGAGCGCGAACGCCAGCGGCTCCCCGTGGAAATGCCCGCAGCTCTGCACCGAGCCGTCTTCCAACACCAGCGGGTTGTCCGTAGTCGAATCCAGTTCCCGGCGTGCGGTCTGAGCGGCGAACTCCAGCGTGTCCCTCGCGGCACCGTAGACCTGCGGGGTGCAGCGCAGCGAATATGCGTCCTGCACGAGATGCGGCGAGGTCCGATGCGAAGCCATGACCTTGCTGCTCTCCAGCAACTGGAAGATGTTTCGCGCGCTGGCGCGCTGGCCGGGATGCAGTCTGAGCCGGTGAAGCTCTTCCCGGTATACTTGATCCATGCCGAAGAGGGCTTCGATGGACATAGCCACCGTCACGTCCGCCGTCGCGAGCAGTAGCCGGAGGTCTTCGAGGGCGAGGATGAGCGTCCCGAGCATGCCGTCGGTGCCGTTGACGAGCGCGAGTCCCTCCTTGACTTCGAGCTTTATCGGTTCGAGGCTCGCTTCTCTGAGAGCCTCCGCGGCCGGGACCGCTCTGCCGTCCTGTAAAACCCATCTCTCACCGGTGAGGCAGAGACCGATGTGTGCGAGGGGCGCGAGATCGCCGCTCGCGCCGAGGGAACCGTACTTGGGGACGGCAGGGGTTATCCCCGCGTTCAGTAGGTTCACGAGCGCGTCCACCAGTTCGGGGCGGGTGCCGGAGTGCCCCATCGCGAGGGTCTTCGCCCGGATAGCCATCATCGCGCGCACGACCTCCAGTTCGATGGAAGACCCCATCCCAGCGGCGTGGCTGCGCAGGATGGCGTGCTGAAGCTCACGGCGCTCACCTGGCGGAATACGGGTCGTCGCAAGCGCCCCGAAGCCGGTCGTGACGCCGTAGATCGAACGCTCGCCTTCGTTTATGCGCTCGATGTGCTCGCGGAAAGTTCGGACGCGGTTGCGGGCCTCATCGCTCACCGTGACTTTGGCCCCGCCGCGAGAGATCGCCGTTACGCTGTCGAGGGTCAAGGCGTCTATGTTCACCCTCGGCTCCATCAGAAGATCCCGTGGGTTATGAGGGCGATTACAGGGATGGCAATGATGGTCCTGAGCAGGAAGAGCGGGATTATGTCCCTTACGAGGCGCACCGGGATGTCGAGTTCCAGCAGCAGCGGGATGGTCGCGGAGAAAAAGAGGATCTGGCTGAGGGAAAGCACAGCGATGAAGAACTTGCTGGCGACGGCCGCTTCGGTCACAAGCAGCGCGGGCAGGAACATCTCGGTGATCCCGATTAGGGTCGCGGGCGCGACCATCTCCGCATCCGGAATGCCCAGCAGTTCCAGGAGTGGCACCATCGGCTGCCCGAGCCAATCGAAGATGGGCGTGTTCTCCGCGAGCAGAATCGCCAGAAGGCCGACCGCCAGGATGGTCGGGATGATGACGAGGGTGAGCTTCACGCCGTCGAGGAAGCCTTCCTTGATCTCGGTGAAGACCCCGCGCGACTGCGAGGAACGCTCGGTCGCCTCCTCGACCGCGTGCCGGAACAGGTTCCCGCGGTGCGCCTTCTCCAGAATCGGCTCTCCGAGGTAATCGTCGGCGTTGAGCGAGAGCGGCGGTATGCGGCAGAGGATGATCGCCAGTATCACCGTCACGAGGCTGGTGGAGAGGAAGATCAGGGTGAAATACGGCAGCAGGTCCAGCGTGGACGCCCCCACGGCGAAGAACCCCATGCTCACGGTCGAGAAACAGGTAGCGATGACCGCCGCCTCCCGCAAAGAATACCGGCTCTCGTTGTACATCTTGTTCGTGACGTAGAGTCCGATGGAATAGCTCCCGACATAGGAAGCAATCGCGTCGAGAGCCGCCCGGCCCGGCACCCTGAAGAGTGGGCGCATGATCGGACGCGCCAGCGTGCCTACGAACTCCAGCCCCCCAAAAGCCGTGAATAGCGTGATAAAGACGGCCCCGATCGGCACGATCACGGCTACCGAGGCAACGAGGGTGCCGAACATCAGGCCGCCGGTGCCGTCGTCCAGAATAGCCTCCGGGCCGACGCCGAAGAAGATCATGATCGCGAAGACCCGCCCAGAATCCTGAACCCGAGGAACGCCGGGCCTGTCCTGAAGTATCTGGCGTCGAAACTCTCGACCCCGATCTTTCCCCGCACCTGAAGCTCGGCGACGGTGCTCAACGCCGCGGACGCCAGGATCGCGACCAGGCAGTAGATCGCCACGGTTCCAGGGAACCCCTCCGTGATGAAGGAGACGGCCACGTCGAATGGTATCGTCCAGGTTCCGCCCACGTACACTGGGACGAGAAAGAAGAACGCCCCGATGAGGGTCGTCAGGACGAACTTCGTCATCGCCCCGGAGCGATTCGCGGTAGCGGTGTTCTCCGTCATGAGTCCTCCTTGCGTCTCATTCGGTGACAAACCATTTTAGTTCCGCCGCGCGTTGCTCGAAGTCCTCCAGGCGGGTTTGGGTCCTTGCGGAAGATGCATCGGACATCGCTTCGAGGAGGACACCGGCGAGGACCATCGCCGCGGCTTGCGAGTCGAACACGAGGTGGGTGCCGACGTCTGCCGTAAGAACGATGTCGCTTAGTTCGGCGACCGGCTCGGGCGCGTGGTCCGTCACAGTCGCTATGCGGAGGCCGAGGGATTTTGCGTAAGACATGGCCTCCAGTGTCTCCCGAGGGTGGCGCGGCAACAGGAAGCACAGGCCCCACTCGCCTCCGGCCTGGCGAGCGTGCGCCAACGTATCGGCAACCGTCGTGCCGCCTTTTGTTATGAGCCGGACATCAGGGTGGATCTTCTTCGCGAAGTATCCGAAATAGCCGGCCAGCGGGGCAGATACGCGCAGTCCCATCACGCACAGCGGGGCCGAAGATGCGAGTTGTCGACCGAGGTTCGACACGTAACTTGAGTCGGTGAGGCTTTCTTCCAGTGCCTTGAGGTTTCCGATCTCAGCGGCCACCGCGCTCTGGAACTTGTTGCCCCCGTCACGCTCGCCAGACTCCGCGCCGCTCAAGACGAGCTTGCGCAGGTCTTCTTGCAGATCTCCATACCTCTTGTAACCCAGGACGGAACACAGACGTATGACCGAAGGCTGGCTCACCCCGACGCGCCCGGCAAGCTCGACGCTGGACAGGAACGGAGCCTCATGCGGATTATCTATGATGTAGCGGGCGAGACGTCGCTGCGTGGGCGACAGCCTGTGCTGGTTGAAGAGAACAGAAAGCTTCTCCTGCATGGGTCTGTTGCCGCCGTGTCTTGTGGACTCTTCCTCCATTCGCCTCCCGGTTTCCGCTCGTGTTGACAAACTTTCTAACGGCCCACCAATACTTCCTTCGCGCCTGCTATTCGATCAGGCCATTTTCCTGGAGATACTCGCGCGCCACGTCCTCCGGGTCCTCGCGGTCCACTTCGACGCGTTCATTTAGCGAGATGAGGTTCTCCGTCGTCAGGCCTGCAGAAAGCTCGTTCAACGCGCTCTGGATCTCGTCGGTGAGTGCCGGTTCGCTAATTACAGGGACGATGTTCTGAGCCAACTCCATGTTCTTGTCGTCTTCGAGCACCACCCAGCCCTGGTCCTTGATCACGCCCTGCGTAGTGAACACCCGCGCAACGTCGATCTGCCCCGATGACAGCGCCTCCGCAGTCAGCGGCCCACCCGCGTCGAGCGCCCTGAATTCACCAAACTCCTCGATGCCATAGACTTCCTGTAGTCCCACCAGACCGCTGTAGCGCGTCGGGAACTCCGGGGGACCGCCGACGGCGAGTTCGTCGGCGACCTCGGCGAGATCCGAATAGGTTTCGAGCTCGTATTCCTCGGCTGTCTCCGGCAGCACCGCGAGGCTCCCCCTGTTCTGCGCCTCAGCGGGATCCAGCGCAACGAGGCCATCGGGCAGCTCCTCGCGCAACCGGTCCGTTACCTGGGACGGCTCGCTACCCTTAAGTTCTTCCTCCTCACCTTCGGCCCGGAAGACCAGTAGCGCGCCGGTGTACTCCGGGACGAGTGTGATCTCACCGCTCTCCAAAGCTGGGAAGAGCGTGTCGCGGGAGCCAATATTAAGCCGCCGCTCGACCGAGACACCCCGATCTTCGAGCAGTTCAGCGTACATGTTCCCCAGGATGAGTTGCTCGGAGAAGTTCGCCGACCCAACGACGACCGCGTCACCTCCAGCACCACCCCCTTCGCCGCCGCCTTCGAGCGCGCCCTCTCCGGCGCAGCCGCTCGCTATTATTGCAAGCGACAAGGCCACCATTACTATCAGCGCCAGCTTCTTCATCCTTGATCCCATCTCCCGTTCTCCTCCTTTTCGCTCTGTTCTCCGGTCAGACATACAACGCCTCAAGCTTTCGTCTCGCTGGCCGCCTCCGTGCTTTGCGCCTGCAACCCGTCGGACACCACGGCGCTTTGCAATAGGGAGAGCGCGAACTCCGTCAAGAGGGACAGGGCGGCGACGAGGATCGCACCGGCTAGAACCTGCGTGAGGTCTTGCTGGGCGAGTCCGTCAATGATGTAGCGTCCGAGGCCGCCGAGGCCGACTATCGCGGCGAAGGTCGCGGTAGCCACGATCTGCACGGCGGAGGTTCGGATGCCCGCCATGATTATCGGCAGCGCGACAGGGATCTCCACGCGCCGAATCACCTGCCATCCGACCATCCCCATGCCCTCAGCAGCCTCGCGTATCTTCGGATCCACGGATCTAATGCCAGCGTACGTGTTCGTAACTATGGGCGGCGAAGCCAGCGCGACGAGTGCCACGACCACGGGCAATAACCCGATACCGGCGACGAGGACCGTGAGGAGGATTATCCCGAAGGTCGGTACCGCCCGCGCGGAGTTCAGCACGTTTATGACCACTGCCCCCCCACGCCCCGTGTGGCCTATGAAAATACCGATCGGGAGCGCGACCGCTATGGACACGATAATGGCGATCACCGAGTACAACACATGCTCGGCGACACGCGCGGGAACCCCGGTGGAACCCTGCCAGTTGGCAGGGTCGAGGAACCAGGCGACTAACTCGGTCAGGATACTCATGCCGTCAGCTCCTCGCTCTCTTCCACGGGGTGAGGGCGCGTTCGATGCTCAAAAGGCCAAGATCGGCAGCGACTGCGAATGCGACGGCCAGGGTCAGGCCCACGATGAGCGGGGTGGGAAACTGGCGTTGGAAGCCGTCCAGCATCAGTTGGCCCAGGCCGCCCTGGCCGATCAGGGAGGTGATCGCGACGTAGGCGATCGTGTTGACCGTCGCAATGCGCAGCCCCGCCACGATAACGGGCATCGCCAGAGGCAACTCGATCTTGAACAGTCGGCGCGTGCGTCTGTAGCCCATCGCCTCGGCCGATTCGCTCACGTCGCGGGGTACGCTGGCGAGTCCTTCGACAGTGTTCCGGATCAGGATGAGAAGCGTGTACAGCGTCAGCGGGATGATGGCCGTGGCGCGGGAGAGGCCGGTGAACGGGATCATCACCACGAACAGGGCGAGGGTCGGGATCGAGAATAGCACGCCCGTCATCCCGAGCAGCGGCGAATATAGCCTGGGCCAGCGAACGGCCACCAATGCCAGCGGGAACGCGATGAGAAAACCGAAGGTCACAGGAAGGATGGTCAGGATGACATGCTCCTGAAATTGCTCCCAGATTGTATCCAGGTTGCTAGACATCCAGGACCAATCCAGTACCTGGGCCAGCGAGAGCCGAGTCATTGTCTACTCCAGCCCCTGAGGGAAAGTTTCTCGGGTGATAGTCCCTTCGTAGCGGCCCTCTTCGTCCACCCTGACCACTGCGCCGTTGGGCGATTCGACCATGGCGTCAAGCGCCACCCGCAACGAATCACTCGACGCGACGAACTCGCGGAACGGACGCGATGGGACGTCGCTTACCTTCTGATGGCCCTCGATCTCTTCGGTGGGGAGCCACCCTTTTACCCGGCGCTCGTCATCAAGGACAAAGACCCAGTTCGTTCCTGACTTGCGGGCCTCCTCCGATGCATGAGCTGGCGTGTCGTTCGCCGACACGCAAGGGCCGGGTTGCGCTTCGACTTGCGAGGTTGGGATCAGGGCGAGACGCTTGAGGTTGCGCTCGGGGCCGAGGAAGTCCACGACGAAGTCGTTCGCCGGTGATGCCAGGAGTTGCGTCGGCGTGGCGTACTGTTCCAGAACGCCGCCCTCGCTGAAGATCGCGATGCGATCCCCCATCTTTATGGCCTCGTCTATGTCGTGGGTGACGAAGAGGATGGTCTTGTGGAGTTCCCGCTGTAGCCGCAGGAACTCATCCTGCAAGAGAGACCGCACTATCGGGTCAACGGCCCCGAACGGTTCGTCCATGAGCATCACGGAAGGGTCAGCAGCGAGGGCGCGGGCGACTCCGACCCGCTGTTGCTGGCCGCCGGAGAGCTGTCCCGGATACCGGTCGGCGACGTTTTGCGAGAGGCCGACCGTCTCAATAAGCTCCTCCACCCGGTCGCGGGTTCGCTGCTTGTCCCAACCGATGAGGCTCGGGACCGTCGCGATGTTGTCGGCGATTGTGAGGTGGGGAAAGAGTCCGACCTGCTGGATGACGTAGCCTATGTCGAGGCGCAGCTCGGGCGCGGGGACGCTCTTTATGTCGCGGTCGTTTACGCTGATTTGCCCGCTGGTAGGTTCGATCATCCGGTTGGTCATCCGCAGGGTCGTGGACTTGCCGCAGCCGGAAGGTCCGACGAAGACGGTCATCTCCCCGCTCGGAACCTCGAAGGTAAGGTCGTTCGCCGCAATGGTCCCGTCGGGAAACTGCTTCGTGACGGAGTCGAAGGTGATCACGTGATTTCCTCACTTTTTGCATGGTAACTGCCCGAGTCCGATGGGTACGCGTAACCTCGATCGACTTCTTGTTTGCGTTCATCAGCCACAATCATCTGCCTCCGACCTTGATCTTATTTGCGAACTCCCCGCGCTCGAGCATCTTGATGAGCCTTGTTAGATCTGGGCCAAGCGGCCTATCTTCGTTTACCGGATCCACGGCATCAACGATCGGCTGTGCGACCTCTCGCAAACCCTCGGGCATCTGCTCGTCGCGTAGCGCCCACGCCTGACGCGCCACGAGAAGCTCGCAGGCGGTAACGTCCCGAACCAGACCCTCCACCCGCCGCAGTTTCTCCGCCGCCTCGAAGGCGAAGGTCATGGCGTCTTCCTGGCCCAGAGAGGTATCCGCGAGACCTAACGAGGCAGGTAAGCTGAGCCGCCGCAGTTCATTGACTACCCCGACGACACGCTTGTGAACGAGGATGAGACCGGCCTGGGGGCCGGGGGCTGATGTCAGTTGATCGGGCAAGCCACTGAAGCGGCTGTCGAGTAGGCGGTGGATCCTCTGCGCCGAGAGTTCCGCGGCGCGGATCAAGGCTGAACCGCACGTATCCATCCCGGCAGCAAGCTCCACCTCGTGGAAGCCTCCAGTGGACACGAACCTGCCGTTCACGAATGCCGGGGAGTCGCTCACCGCGCCGAGGGCGCGTTCTATATCGTTGGTGAAGCGTGAAACCGTCCGCTCCACATGCGTAAGCACCTGCGGAGTGACCCGGAAAGACACGGGTGCCTGCAAGACCGGTCGGCCAGGTTCGGAGCCGCCCGAGAGGCTGCGGAGCCTCCATAGGACGCCGCTTAGAACTTCATCGTTGGCGAGCCTGCCGACATGCTCGCCATAGACTGTCAGCGGCGCGCGGGCCGCATGGATGGCGCACGCCGCGCTGAACAAGACTTGTCGAGAGAGGGTGACCGCAGCGCGTCGCCGGGCGGTGGAGATCGCGACAGCCCCCGGCGCTCCGGCCAGCAGTGAGATCCCCTCTTTGGGCGCGGGTTTGTAGGGCGCGACGCCACGCTTCGCCAGCGCGGACGCGGCATCTTGAACCCTCCCATCGGCGTCTACCACGGAACCGATGCCGAAGAACGTCTGGAACGCATGGGACAGCGGGATCACCTCCCCCGAAGAGCCGATGCCGGTGCGCGGGATGGCTGGAGTGAACCCGTCGTTCAGGCGATCCACCACGAATTGGCAGAGTTCCGGGGTGACGCCAGCGTAGCCACTGAGGAAGTTCACCAGACGCGCGACAAGCACGGCCCGAGCCTCCTCGGGTGGCAGAAACGGCGGAGATCCAACGGCGCGTCCGACAAGCAGGTTTCGCTGGTGACGCATCTGTTCCGACTCGCTGAGATCTTTTGTCACCAGAAAACCGACACCGGTGTTTATGCTGTAAACACGCTCGCCGTTCGCAAGCGCGGATCTCATAGCTTCATGCGTCCGGCGAACCGTCTCCAGAAGCGTGGGGTGGATCGTCAACGACTCGCCTCTATACGCAACGGCCTCGACAGTATCCAGGGTGATATCGTTGGGATGGCGGAGAGTGATCATGGCCCGGGGTTATCCTCTGAAAGCACCGCAGGAGGCGGCAACTCGTTCGTAATCGGAGCAGTCCAACATCCCCGGATCAAATTGCCGCGGGCGGCTAGCCGCGAGAGTTCGCCGGTAGTCACGACCATATCCGGCGGCCTCAGCCATTTGCACCGCTCCCGTAATCGTTGGGAAGAATAGTGCCAAGTCCAGCGTCTTCGGCTCGTTGGAGGATCAGGTACGCGAGCGCGACATCGGTGGTTGCCAACCCCCGGTGCCAGAAAAGAATTCGCTCATCCGCCTGCTCGCGGCCGGATGCGTTACCGGCGACGATGTCGCCCAGCTCGGCGTGGAGCGTATCCTTCGTGAGCAGCCCCTCGTCAACGTGCCGGCGCAGCGCCCCGAACTGTCCAGCGCGCGCCTGTCCCCAGTCATCCACGACGACCTTGTCCATCACCTCGGTGAGCGAGAGTTCCACCGCGCTCACGGTTCCATACGGAACAACGAACGTACCCGGCGTCACCCATTCGGTCCTCACCAGCGGCGTCGGTTCCGTGAGGCGCGAAGCCTCCACCATGATGTCGGCTCCGACGATTGCCTCTTCCGCCGTCGTGACAGCCTTCACGGACTTGCCGAGATGCTCCGACAGGTTCTCCGCGAACGCGTCTCGCGATTCCGGGCGTTTGCTGGTTACTCTTATTTCATCGAAGTCGAACAGGTCATCTAGCATTGTCACGTTCCACCAGGCCGTTCCTCGCGAGCCGATATGGCCCAGGATCTTGCTGTCAGGGCGGGCCAGGTGCTTCGCGCCCAGGGCGGTGAGCGCGCCGGTGCGGGCGCTGGTGATCATGGTCGCATCCACTATCCCAAGCGGAATGCCAGTCTCGGGGTCGAATAGGTTGACGAGAGCAAGCTCGCTCGGTAGCCCCAGCCGGTAGTTGTCCACGAAGTCGCCCACGATCTTCACCCCGCAGACGTTTTCGGTGCCTACGTACCCGCGAAGGACGTTGAAATGGCCCTTCCCGCCGTTGGGCGGCATCAAGTGCATCCTGGGTTCAAGGACCACGTCTCCCTCACCCTGCGCGCGAACCGCACCCTCCACGGACTGGAGAATCTCCTGGCGCGTTAGCCGAAGTCCAGCGACATCCGCCGCCGAAACGAACCGAAGCTGCGAACCCTTCATCCGATACCTCTCATACGCCGCGCCAACTCTCGGGAGGAGAACAAAGACCGGTCTCGTCGACATGCAACAGAGGTCTGATCCAACAACAGCGTAACCTATGAGGCGTTGTGAATAAAGTTATACATAACTTCCTTTCCATGCTGTGCCAGCCTCCCCAGATATGAGCTATCCTGCTGTTCCTGAATAATTTTATACAGCTTCTAAGCTGCGGAGTCAAATTAACTCTTGCGCGAATTGGTACCGTTTGAGGTGGTCCACAGTGAGCCATCCTCGGCCTTCCGAGCGACCACGGACTCTAACCTACTGCGTGGGGGATCGACATTCTCATCCCATCTGTTGGGAGCGTTTGGGAGACGTATTCGAACGAGCGAGTGAATGCAGTTTTGCCGCTGGTCGCTTCGCCATTTCCAGGTTCTGAGGCTGGTGGGCGGCGCGGGCGGTTCCTCATAACGAGTAGGTGGATTGACCGGCCAGGCGCCTGCAATCCTGGGCGCATGGCGAAACAGGCACAGGGCGTGGTTGCCTTCCGGGTGCGCCGCTCGGCTCGCCGACGGGTAGAGGAGGCCCGGCCAGCCGTCTTGCGACAAGGCTTCTCCGACTGCCTGGAAGCGCGGCCACTGGCTCCGGGTGGGTACGGGTGATGGTAGCCCTACCGCCGCCAACCTGTTGGCGTTCGAGAGATCGGCGACCTCCTCGATGTGGACGGCGAAGCGCCACAGATCTCTGGGCATCTGCCTCATCGGAGGCACCGCCAGCTTGGCGAGAGCCCTGTACCATTCACCCCAGGCCGTCTGTTCACTACCGGCCAGGTAGAAGCCTTCGACTATCTCGCCGCGCTGCCAGCGCCCGTCGGCAGGATGTTCCGGCTGAAATAGAGGATCGCCTCCTGCTGGAACGTGACGGAAAAACAAGCCGCGCGCGCTCGTTGGCTGGACATCCCGGGGATCCAACGAGAAGCTGCTCAGGAGATCAAGAGAATACTGGTGATTCGAGCTCGGAGATCAGGCGTGCCAGCCGCCGGTACTCTCCTCGAGCGAGTACGTCGAGTGGCTTCTCGTCGTCAAGGGCGGCAACGGGCTTGTGTAGCCAGACCGGAATGTAATCCGGCTCTATCACTCGCGCCAGACGCTCGACTATCGCCGACCGTGCTCACCCCAGTGCCCGTGGCGCGAGCTATATCCCGGTCACTCAAGTGACCGATCTCGCAAAGGTACGAAGCTTCTCGCGCAAATGCTGTATCCACATCAGTAGCGCAGCATAAAAGGAGCGGCAAAGTAGCAGCGAGGTAACAGTAAATCGATGACGCAGACATCAGGCTCTTGGAGAGGCTTCAGTTCGGCCCAGTCAAGCCATGATGGGACCAGATTGAAACTCGCTAAAAGTATCCAACGCTCTGCCGACGACCAATGGGCGGTGCTCAGCCCAGAGCAGAGCCTTCCGGCTTGCGCGACCGGGCCACGGCCTTTAGATTAGGCGGGTGGTGACAGAGACTGATCTGGAGCTGGGCGACGGTCGCACGCTGCATGTGTACGACACGGGCGCGGATGACGCGGACGGCCGGCTCGCCGTTTTCTGGCACCATGGCACGCCGAACATCGGCGCGCCTCCCGAGCCCCTTTTCGCCACGGCAGCCCGGCTCGGCATCCGCTGGGTCTCGTACGACCGGCCCGGATACGGTGGATCCACCCCCTACCAGGGCCGGGACGTGGCATCGGCGGCCGCTTACGTCTCCAGCATCGCAGATGTGCTGGGCATCGATCAGTTCGCGGTCACGGGCCATTCCGGTGGTGGTCCGCACGCCCTGGCATGCGGCGCGCTGCTGCCAGATCGCGTTCTGGGCGTGGTCAGCGTGGCCGGGCTGGCCCCGTTCGGTGCCGAGGGGCTCGACTGGTTCGCGGGCATGGCGGCCTCCGGCGTGGCGTCACTGCGCGCCGCCGCTGAGGGACGCGCGGCAAAGGAGAGGTACGAGGCTTCGGACGCCGAGTACGACCCGGAATTCACCCCGGCGGATCTTGCCGCGCTCTCTGGCGCATGGTCCTGGCTAGGCACCGTCGTCGGTCCGGCCATGGAGGCTGGACCGGGCGGGCTGATAGATGACGACCTCGCCTACGTCGCCCCTTGGGGGGTCGACCCCGCGCAGGTAATCGCGCCGGTCCTCTTGCTGCACGGTGACCGGGATCGGGTCGTGCCCAGCTCGCACGGCGAGTGGCTCGCGCGCCGCTGCCCATCGGCGGAACTGCGGCCGTGCCCGGGTGACGGACACATCTCGGTTTTGGGTTCCAGCGCGTCGGCCATGGACTGGCTCCGGGAGCACGCCGAAGGAGGCTGAGTCCCGCGTGGCCACGCTACTAGGCCCGACCAGAGGCAGCCATCCTCAAGGAGGCCGCCCGCGGAAACGCCAGCGGCCACGCCAGTGTCCATGACCAGGACCTGCGGGCCTTCGCTGGCGCCAGGTCCGCACCTTCTCGCCATGTCTTCGCGTCTCAAGTGCTCTCCTCTATCAGCACCTCCCCGCCTGGCACGGCGTCCACGGTGAGGCGACTGCCCGCAGCAGGGCCATGCCGACCAATGGCTGCCCTTCGGCGGCTATCACGGCCACGGGGCGCTCATGACCGTGCCATGGGACTTGTCCTTCGTGGTAGTCGAACTGGACCTCTGTGCCGTCGGCCAGTGTCCCTCCAGCGCTGCCCGCGTAAGGGTAGACCATCCGCCGGATCGTTCCCTTCGGCAGCGTGAACTCGCCGTCAAAGCCGGTGTCGATCACGGCTTCGACCTCCTCGCCGCCGCCATCGTCGCTAGCGGCGGCGCCGTTTTCCACGTTGGCGAGCACACTGAGCGGCAGCAGGGGTTCGCTCCCGTCTTCGGAGACGGAGCCAGACATCGGCACGGGCCTTATGCCCGGGTCGGCTTCGCCGGGAAGCGACCGCCGAGCCGGAACGCGACTGGCCGACCGACGCGCATCAGGTAGATCTCGGCGTCGGGTCTCCTCCGGCGCAATCCCGCGCCGGCCCCGAGGGCGTCGTCCGCGACCTCGTAGTCGGCGCTCTCGACATCCACGGCAACGAAACGCCCTTCGTTCGCGTCCCCTGCTTCGACCTCTTCCCGGATGACCTTCTCGTAGATCTCCTTGCCCCGCCGGGCGATCTCGTCTCTGTCATGCGACCGTCCGCTCATGCCCTGCATTCTACGCTACCAAAGCGCCTGCGGTAAGCTGCGAAGCTCACGGGCAGGCGGGCCCACGAAGACGACGTGCTGATCCAGATGGTCTAGAGTTCCCTGCCCTCATCCGGCCGCCTGAGGATGAGCGCTCGCGCTCGCTCGAAGGGTCCGGGCTCTCGTCACTCGTCGAGCGGTTGTCCAGCTCGGCCTCCAGCGGCCATCCACGATGCGAATGTCCTGCATCGGCAAGGCACTCCGCTGCTAACGCCGTGCATCGAGCGTCATCTATACGCACACCTTGTCATTGTTGGCGATCGGTCGCGCCGGGTCGCATGAGAAGGGGGTTGCGGACCACCGGGTAGGAGAGTAGCTTGTTGCCCTGGAGCGCAGATATGCTGGCGGGAGAACTAGGAGAACAGGGTGTCCGAAACCACGCTTCTCAAGGGCGCATTCCTCATAGATTGCACCGGTGGCGAGCCCGTCGAGGAAGCCTCGGTTGCTATCGAAGGCGGCCGCATCCGGCGGGTATATCGTGGAGACTCCCGGCCCTCGGGACAGTGGGATAGCGTCATTGACTGCTCCGGCATGACTGTGATGCCTGGCCTCACCGACGCCCACGTTCACATCGGGGCCGTGGACGTCAACATCCTCGACC
>Ga0183260_10001161_pt1 | contig 22306 bp, 18 predicted proteins | sample AntDrymUQ4972206_2_FD_129768 | JGI IMG/M metagenome (GOLD analysis project Ga0183260, IMG submission 129768) | Polar desert sand microbial communities from Dry Valleys, Antarctica - metaG UQ497 (22.06) (version 2) (version 2) | ecosystem: Environmental > Terrestrial > Soil > Desert | place...
CCAGCGGCCCGGTCGTCCAACCCCACTAGCTCCATTCCTCCTGCCGATTCGTCCGACTCACCGCTCCTGTTCCCAGCGCCACCAGACCGGACGAACCCATGCAGCCCGATTCGTCTGAGTCACGGCTCCTGTTCCCAGCGCCACCGGACGGACGAATTCAGGGAGGGGCAGGTGGGCGGAGAAGTCAGTTGCCGGGCTGATCGGCGGCAACGGCAGCCACGGCCTGCAGCGCCAAACGGTAGGAATTCAGTCCGAACCCGGCGATGGTTCCGGTCGCTACGCTCGAGATCACGCTGGTGTGGCGAAACACCTCTCGCGCTGACGGGTTGGTGATGTGCACTTCTACAAGAACGGCTCGCAGCTGTGCACATGCATCGCGAAGCGCGTACGAGTAGTGGGTGAATGCTGCCGGGTTGAGCACAACTGGGGTGGCGGAGTCCGCCGCCTCGTGAATCCAGCGAACAAGCTCCGCTTCGTCGTCGGTCTGCCGCACCTCGACGTCGAGACCCAGGTCGCGAGCCCACTGCTGACAGCGGGTGACCAGGTCGCCGTACGACGACGATCCGTACACCTCGGGCTCGCGCGAACCGAGTCGACCGAGGTTGGGTCCGTTCAGGACGAGCACGCGCACGGCGCCGAGCCTAACGGGCGATCTCGGCGAAGGCGGCCGTGAGCAGCGCCGGATCCGGCGCCTCGAGGATCGCCGGCCGACCCACCTGCTCGAGAATGACGAACCGCAGCCGATCCGCCCGGGTCTTTTTGTCGACCTTCATCGCCTCATAGAGCGGCGGCCAGCCAGCCCCGCCGTAGCTCGTCGGCAATCCCACAGAGGTCAAGACCGAGCGGTGCCGGTCAGCAGTTACTTCGTCGAGACGCCCTGCCAGTCGGGCCAGCTCCGCGACGTACACCATCCCGATCGCGACAGCGGCCCCATGACGAAAGCGGTAACGCTCGGCCCGCTCGATCGCGTGACCCATCGTGTGACCGTAGTTGAGTGCCTCGCGGCCAACGGAGGCACCACTGGATGTGGCCTCCCTGAAGTCACGGTTCACGTAGGCCGCCTTGACCGCGATAGCCCGTTCGATCAGCTTCCGATTCACCGCCGTGCCCGGCTCGATTGCCGCATCCGGAGCGGATTCGACCAGGCGGAGAATCTCAGCGTCACTGATGAAGCCGCACTTGATCACTTCGGCCAGTCCGCTGACGACCTCATGGCGGTCCAAGGTCTCGAGGCTGTCTAGGTCACACAGCACCCCGGCAGGCTCGTAGAAGGCGCCCACCAGGTTCTTCCCCTCAGCGGTGTTGATACCGGTCTTGCCTCCGACCGCCGCGTCCACCATGCCCAACAAAGTGGTCGGGACATGGACGACGGCAAGGCCGCGGAGGAACGTGGCGGCGACGAAGCCGGCCAGATCAGTCGTTGCCCCGCCCCCCACGCCAATAACGGCGTCCGATCGGGTGAACCCGACCTGGCCCAGAGCCTTCCAGCAGAACGCGGCGACCTCCGAGGTCTTGGACTCCTCGCCGTTCGGGACCTCGATCGCGTGCACATCGAACCCCTCGGCGGCGAGGTCGGCACGGATGGCGAGCCCGCTTGCCGACAAGGCTTGGGGGTGGATCACGGCGATCCGACGTACCCCGGGCGGCAGCAATGCGGGAAGCTCGCCCAGCAGTCGATGGCCCACGACGACGTCGTACGGCGCCACCGCCTCGACCCGGATGCGCGTCACGTCGCTTTGCTGCGCCTGGCCTGCGAGGTCGTCCTCAGCCATGCAGACTTCTCTCCACCTCGTCGGCCACTGCCTGCGCCGACAGGCCATCGGTGTCCACCGTGACCGTGGCAACCTCTCGGTACAACGGGCGACGTGCGTCGAGCAGCGCCTTGAGCTGCCTCCGCACGTTGCCCAGCAACAGGGGCCGAGTGGCTCCGAGCCCGACTCGAGACGCCGCCTCAGCCAGACCGACGTCCAAGAACACCACTCGATGGGCCACCAGCAGGGCGCGTGTCGACTCTGACATGACCGCTCCCCCGCCCAGCGCGAGGACCCCATCGCAGGAGGCAAGCGCCTCCGCGACCACAACGGCCTCGAGGGCGCGAAAGGCCGGCTCACCGGCGTCGATGAAGATCTCGGAGATCGGCTGGCCGGCCCGTTTCTCGATGATCGTGTCGGTGTCGTGGAACTGTGTCGACCAGCGCTGCGCCAGGTGTTCGCCCACCGTCGACTTGCCCGCCCCGGGCGCGCCCACGAGCACTACCTTCGGTCTCATCGCGGTTTCATGGCGGCCAGGTAACTGTCGTGGTTGCGTCGCGTCTCCTCGGCTGAGTCGCCGCCGAACTTCTCCAGGGCCGCATCAGCGAGCACCAACGCGACCATGGCCTCCGCAACGACGGCCGCTGCGGGAACGGCACAGACGTCGGAACGCTGGTGGTGCGCCACGGCAGCTTCGCCGGTGGCCACGTCAACCGTGCCCAGAGCGCGCGGAAGGGTGGCGATAGGCTTCATGGCGGCTCGCGCCCGCAACAACGCGCCAGTCGACATACCCCCCTCTGTTCCCCCGGACCGCCCGGACGTACGACGCAGCCCTTTCGGCCCGACCTCGATCTCGTCGTGCGCGGCTGAGCCGGGGCCGCGGGCGACGTCGAACCCGTCACCGATCTCCACTCCCTTGATTGCCTGAATTCCCATCAAGGCTGCGGCCAACCTGGAGTCCAGTCGTCGATCCCAGTGCACGTGCGACCCCAGACCGGGGGGCAGACCGTAGCCAAGCACCTCGACGACTCCGCCGAGCGTGTCACCGAGCTTGTGGGCCCGGTCGATCTCGGCCACCATCGCCGCACTGGCGTCGGGGTCCAGACACCGAACCGGGTCTGCGTCCAGTAGCACGATCTGGTCGAGCCGTGGAAACAGTCCAACCGGGGCGGAAGCACTGCCGATCGACACGACATGAGAGACCAGCTCGACACCCGTAGCTTGCCGCAGGAAGGCCGCTGCAACCGCCCCGAGCGCCACCCGGGCCGCAGTCTCGCGGGCGCTCGCGCGTTCGAGAACAGGTCTTGCCTCGTCGAACCCGTACTTCTGCATTCCCGCCAGGTCAGCATGTCCAGGCCGTGGCCTGGTGAGGGGTGCATTGCGCGCCAGCCCAGCCAGTACCTGCGGGTCGACCGGGTCCGGAGACATCACCTGCTGCCACTTGGGCCACTCGGTGTTCGCGATCGACACCGTGACGGGTCCTCCAAGAGTCAGCCCGTGACGAACACCACCGAGGATTGAAACCTCGTCCTGCTCGAACTTCATCCGTGCACCGCGTCCGTAGCCGAGCCGTCGCCGAGCGAGCGCTGAGGCGATGTCGGGCGTGCTGATGGCGACGCCCGCCGGCAGACCCTCCAGGATGGCGGTCAGGGCAGGGCCGTGCGATTCCCCCGCAGTGAGCCAGCGCAGCATGGGCGAAGTCTGTCACGCTGCCGGCCGACGAACGTCACGCTCCCGGGTCAACGCGAGATATACCAGGAAGCCAGCCGAGCACCCCACACGACGCCGACCAGGGCTCCGGCCAGCATGGCGGGCCCGAACGGGAACGACCGTTGCCCTGTTCGACGCAGCGCAATCAGGACCAGGCCACCAACACCTCCGAGCAAGAAGCCCGCATACAGACCCACTGCCAGGGCACCCCACCCGGCTCCAGCCAGCCCGATGCCGAGAAGTCCCGACAGGCGCACATCGCCGTAGCCCAGGCCGCGTGGGTGCACGAGCCACAGGAGTAGGTAGACCCCGCCCATGACGGCCCATCCGAACGCGGCTCGTACCAGCAACGACGCGTCCCTTTCGACCGCTGCCGACACCAGTATCAAGAAGATGACGATCCCGTATGACGGCGCAATGATCCGGGTAGGCAGCAGACGCGTCCGTGCATCGACATAGGCCAAAATGACCCCGACAGCACCCAGGTAGACCCAGACGGCGGCCAGCAGATCGCCTCCTAGCCGCCAACCAACTGCTGCACCGGTCAGCGCGCCCGCCGTGGCGAGCTCCAACCGCAGGCTCTGCCTCGTCGCGAGATCGCGGTAGAGGGCTTTGTCTCCGGCGTCGTCGTCGAGCACCGGTTCGGGCAGGCGCGCAATCACCGAGGGACCGCATGCCGCAAGCATCGCCGTCAAGGCAGCGCACGCTGCGATCCAAGCCACATCAGCAGTCAACGATGTTCCCGGTCTGATCGACGTCGGAGAGCGTTGCGGAGGTGGCGGCGGGAGGTTGTGCCAGAGCCTGCAGCCCGGCCTCGCGCATTGCCTCGAGCGGTGCGCTGGACACCCCGACCATGAGCTCGACCTGTCGGGCAGCCTGGTGGAGGAGGAGGTCAAAGCCCCCGATGGCCTGGGTACCTGCGTCGCGCGCCGCCAGCAACATCGGCGTCAGCGGGGGGTCGTAGACGACGTCGAACACGCAAGCGCCGAGAGTGACCAGGAGGCCGGCCATGGAGCACTGGGCCGCCGCCGGGATCGTGGACACGACGAGGTCCGCCGGCGGCAGGGCGCCGAGCGCATCAAAACCGACTAGCTGCACGGTGAGATGCAGTGGTTCGGCGAGAGCCAGCAAGCTGGCGGCGCGTTCGACCGAGCGAGCCGACACGGTCACACGATGCGCACCTACCTCTGCGGCGGCGGCCATCGCCGATGCCGCAGTAGCGCCAGCCCCGACGATGACCGCCGAGTCGAGCTCGCGGATCCCGTTGGCCGCGAGCGCGCGCACGAGTCCAGGCACGTCGGTGTTGTGCCCAGATCTTCGGCCCTCGTCGAAGATGACCGTGTTGATTGACCCCAGCAACCGGCCCCTGCTCTCGACCCGGTCGCACAGGTCGATGACGGCCCGCTTGAGCGGCCGAGTCAGCGACAGTCCTCGCCATTGCGCCGACAAGCCGGCGACGAACTCGGGCAGCGCTTCTGCTGACATCTCAACAGCCGTGTACTCCCAGTCGAGCCCGAGCTGGCGATACGCGGCCCTGTGCAGGAGAGGCGAAAGTGAGTGGGCAATGGGGCTGCCGAGCACCGCACACCTGCGGCGATCACCTGAATCGATGCGCTGTCCTTGCGTCATGCGCGGACAGCGACAACGTCAGCAGCCAGCGCCGGGTCAGCAGGCATCAGAGGTGGTGCAGTAGTCCTTGTACTCCGCGACGTTGCCCAAGTGCTCGTCGTAGTCCTCCGCGAACTTGGTCTCCCCGGTTTTGAGGTTGACGGTCACAAAGTAGCGGTAGTCAGTGTCCGTAGGTTTCAGTGCAGCCTCCAGGGCGGCCGCGCCCGGAGAGTCGATGGGTGTGGGTGGCAGTCCGGTGTACTTGTACGTGTTGTACGGCGACTCGATCCTCTGCAGATCCTCCGGTGCGGTGATCTGCCCTCGGCTGTTCTCGGCGTAGTGCAGCGTCGAGTCGAGCTGCAACGCCATGCCGTCGTCCAGCCTGTTGTAGATCACGCTCGCCACACCGGCCATGTCCTCGGTGCGGGACGCCTCAGCCTGCACCAGGCTGGCGATGATCACAAGATCGCTCGGACTCACTCCGCGCTCACGTGCCGAACTCTCCAGGCCAAGCGTCTTTGCCTGGTCCTTGAACTGGTCCACCATCGATTTCAGCAGGTCGGCGGCATTCATGTCCGGAGTGACGTCGTATGTCGAGGGGAAGAGATAGCCCTCTACCCCACCCTCGGCATAGCTCGGCAACCCCAGGGACGCCTCGTCGGAGGAGGCGGCCTGTACCTCTTGGCGGCTGAAGTCCGTCTTTTCGACGATCAGCGCCAAGATCTCGTTAACCCGTAGGCCCTCAGGAACAGTGACGACTATCGACTGCCTGGACTTCGGGTCCAGGATCAACTTGAGGGCTGCTGACGCCGACATCTGCTTGCGAAGCTCGTACCAGCCGACCTGGATCGAGCGCGACTGCTGGTTCTCGCTGGCCGCCTCGGTGAATGCCTCGACACTCTTGACCACGTCGGCTTTGACCAGCGTGCCAGCGATGTCCGTCGCGGTCTGGCCCTCCTTGACCTCGATCACCACTGCGCCTTTGCCGGTCCCCGCATAGTCGTCGGGGCTCGAGCTCGGCAGTGCGTCCTTGATGAACTCCGAACTCTTGGCGTAGGCGAAGATGCCAGCTGCAACCAGTAACCCCAGGGCCACCAGTGCCGGCAGACAGCCGAGGCCATGCTTCTTCGAGGACACAGAAGTGGATCCCAAGTCGTCGATGCCAGAGTCGCTCATGTCGACCGCCCTACTTCCTGGCCCGGTGGTCGCCCCGTCAACCGTTCCGCGTCGATGGCGTGCTGCAAGATCACCACAGCCGCCGCCTGGTCGATGACAGCGCGGCGAGCTGCTCCCTTCTTGCCCCGTTCACGCAAGGTGCGCTCGGCACTGACGGTAGTCAGTCGTTCGTCCACCAGCCGCACCGACACTCCCACTTCTCGTCGCTTAGCCGCTGTCGACAATGCCTGCGCGAACTCGCCCGCCTTGGTGGCTGCGGCTCCTTCGCGACCTGACAGCGAACGCGGCCAGCCGACGACGATCTCGATCGCCGCGCGGCTCACGGCCAGATCGAGGATGTGCTCGACGTCGCCGCCACCGCGCGCAACGGTCTCGACGGGGGTGGCCAACAAACCGCTCGGGTCACACTGCGCCACTCCGATGCGCACCTCGCCGAGGTCGATGCCGAGACGCACCCCTGGCCGCAGCCACAACGCGGCCTGACCCGCGGGGCCGGGCGTCTCGGCGGTGGAGCCGCTCCCGGAGACGGACTCGGTGTCGGCTGGCCCGCCCCTGCCGCGCGAGTCGGCCGACTGACGGCTCACCTGCATCTGGCTGGTTTCGCCTGCGCGGGCGGCACCTTCATCGACTGGCTCGACTGGCCAGTGCGGCGCCGATGGCACGTTCGACCTTCGCCAGAGCCGCAGGCGCCTGGTCACTGCGGGTCCCTCCTCCTTGGGCGACGTCGTCCTTGCCACCCCCGCTCCCACCTAGCGCAGTGGCAGCAACCTTGACGAGCGATCCGGCGCTCAGGCCTGCTTGCCGGGCCGCGTCGTTGACTGCCATCACCACGCTCGGTTTGCCATCGGTTGCGCCGATGACCGACACGACCGCGGGTATGTCGCTCGGCATCCGACTGCGTACGTCGAGAGCCAGCTTGCGCACGTCGGCGCCGCTGGCCCCATCTGCGAAGTGGCCGACGTACTGGACGCCGTACACCTCGCGGGCGGTCGTGGCAAGCTCACCCGCCCGGGACAGCAGCGACAGCATCCTGACCCGGTCGATCTCCTTCTCGGCAGCCCGCAGTCGTTTCACTAGGTCGTTGACCCGCTCTGGCAACTCCTCGGGCCGCACTTTCAACACCTCGGTGAGCTGAGCGACGAGCACGTGCTCGCGGGCGAGGAACTGGTAGGCGTCCGCACCGACAAGAGCTTCCACCCGGCGTATTCCGGACCCGATGGATGACTCACCCAGCAGTTTGATCACTCCGAGCTGGCCGGAGCGCCCCGCGTGGGTGCCGCCGCACAGCTCGCGGGCCCAGTCGCCGACCGAGATGACGCGCACCCGGTCGCCGTACTTCTCTCCGAAGAGCGCCATGGCACCCGCATCTCTTGCCTCCTCCTGGGTCATGAGCTCGGCCTGGACGCCGAGGTCCGCCAGCACGAGGTCGTTGACCCGGGCCTCGACGTCGGCCAGCATGGAGCCCGGCACAGCGCCGGTGGCGGAGAAGTCGAAGCGGAACCGCCCGGGTGCGTTCTCCGACCCTGCTTGCGTGGCGGTGTCGCCCAGGGCCTCACGAAACGCCTTGTGGACCATGTGCGTTGCGGTGTGAGCCCGGCTGATGGACTTGCGGCGCTCGACGTCGACACGCGCCTGGGCCTGGAGCCCGACGGTGACCTCACCGGAAAGCAACCGGGCGTGGTGCGCGATGAGACCTGTCGTGGGTGACTGGACGTCGAGCACCTCGACGCGGGCTCCGTTGTCGAGCTCGATGACGCCTTGGTCAGCGAGCTGGCCACCTCCTTCTGCGTAGAACGGGGTCCGGTCCAGCACCAGCTCGAACGTGGAGCCCTCGATGACCTGGCGCACGGCGCCGGTGGCGGTGATCAGCCCCACCACTGCACCGTCAGATTCCACCTCGTCATAGCCGGTGAACTCGACCGGCTTGCCCAACGAGTCAGCCACCTCGCGATAGGCACGAGCGTCGAGATGCTGGCCCTTCTTCGCCAAGGCGTCGGCCTTTGCGCGCGTCCGTTGCTCGGTCATCAGCCGGCGAAAGCCGACCTCGTCAACCACGAGTCCCTGCTCGGCGGCCATCTCGAGGGTGAGGTCGATCGGGAAGCCGTAGGTGTCGTGCAGCGCGAACGCGCGTTCGCCGCTCACGGTGTCGCCCCCCAATCGCTTCACCTCGTCAGTGGCGAGGTCGAAGATCTGGGTGCCCGCCCGCAACGTCTGCCGGAACGCGTCCTCCTCGGCGTAGGCCACCTGCGAGATCCGCGCCCAGTCGCGGCGCAGGTCGGCGTACGTCTCGCCCATCTTGTCGCGGCTCACCGGCAGCAACTCCGGCAGCGCGCGGTCCTCGTAGCCGAGCAGACGCATCGAGCGCACCGCCCGCCGCAGCAGCCGTCGGAGCACGTAGCCGCGGCCCTCGTTGCCCGGTGTCACACCGTCGCCGATCAGCATCATCGAGCTGCGGATGTGATCGGCGACGATCCGGAACCGCACGTCGTCGTCGTGGTTCACCCCGTACGGGCGGGCCGTGAGATCTTCGGCCTTCTCGATCACGGGGAACATCACGTCGATCTCGTACATGTTGTCGACGCCCTGCAGCACGTAGGCCACGCGCTCGAGACCCATGCCGGTGTCGATGTTCTTGCGTGGGAGCGAGCCGGCGATGTCGAAGTCCTCCTTGGACCGCACAGCGCTCAGCTCGTCCTGCATGAAGACGAGGTTCCAGATCTCGAGATAGCGGTCCTCGAGCTTCGCCGGCATCGCGACCCGCGTCGTCGTCTCGAACTCGCCGTCGGGGCCGTGTTCTGGCCCTCGGTCGTACAGGATCTCCGAACATGGGCCGCCCGGACCGGGCATGCCCATCGTCCAGTAGTTATCCTTCGGTCCGAGCTTCACGATCCGCTCGGTGGGCAGGCCGGTGACCTTCATCCACAGCGACAGCGCCTCGTCGTCGCCCTGCAACACCGACGGCCACAGGCGGCTCTCTTCAAGGCCGCAGCCGCCGTCCGACTGCGGCTTGGTGACGAGGTCCCACGCGAACTCGATCGCGCGTTCCTTGAAGTAGTCGCCGAAGGAGAAGTTGCCGCACATCTCGAAGAATGTGCCGTGCCGGGTGGTCTTGCCGACGTCCTCGATGTCGGGGGTCCGGACGCACTTCTGCACGCTCACGGCCCGGTTGTACGGCGGCTTTTCCTGTCCGAGGAAGTACGGCTTGAACGGGACCATCCCTGCATTGACGAACAGCAGGTTCGGATCGTCGAGCAACAGCGAAGCGCTCGGGACGACGGTATGGTCGCGCGCGGCGAAGTGAGCCAGAAACCTGCGCCTGATCTCAGCGGTGTCCATCTTCGCTGCCTTCTGGTGAGGGGAGGGCGGTGCCGCTCGCGGCGGGATGTGCGCTCTCATGCTGTCGTGGCGGCGATGGCAACAGCCGCCGTGGGGTGGAGCCTTCCACACTGCGAAGTTGCCTCCGCTGAGCGGGTAGCTCGGCTCGCAACTCAGCCTCCCGCTCTCGCATTCCGGCGCTGACCTCGTCAGCAAAGACCCGGGCGCCGGCAGCCAGTGCCGCAGCCCTAGCGGCGATGCCGTCAGGGGTGAACTGTTGAGCTGCACGTTTGGCCTTGACCAGCGTGTAGACCCCTGATGCAGCGCCTCCCACGAACCACAGTGCCCTGCTCATGGGAGAGGCCCGCTATCTCGAAGGCGGCTCGCGCGTTGTCGGCGCCGCAGCTTGCGTTGGCGCCGAAGCTCCCGGCGGAACGCCGCTGAGACGCGCATCCGATGCTCTTCATCGAGAGCACGCCTCAGCCCAGAGGTGAAGGCCGCCGCCTTGATCAAGGGCTCGGCCAGAGTGACCGAAGCCACCCGAGCGGTCGTCACATCCCCGTCGCTGGGTTCGGTGATGACCGGCAGGGCTGACACTGGCTGAACGCGCGATCGAACGTCACGCCTCACCTGTGCGGGCGCAAACGGGTCACTCGGGCGTCCTTCGCGCGTCGACGAACGAGAACCGTCTCGCTGCAAAATTGGAAATGGCTCCGCTGAGGGTCCAGCGGGAGATGGCTTGGATGACGACACCGCGACCTGCCTGGACAAGACCTTGAGTCTGCGCCAGAGCACGAGAACAGCGAGAGCCAGAACGACTAAGGCGATGCCGAGCAGCCAGAACAGTGCCGTGTAGTTGCTCATCACTGCACGCCTTCCTCGCGGCCCGGACCAGCCGCCACCTTACAGTGAGGTGGCGGCTCGCAGCCCGCTCGCGCCGACCTAGTCGCCGGACAGGATGGCCCTGATGCGCTGCAGCCTTTGGGCATAGTCAGCCTCGGCGCCGCGGGTGGTGGGGCGGTAGTAGGAACGATCGAGGAGCACCTCAGGAGCGTGGCGCTGCGGCGCGATCCCTCTTGGGTCGTCGTGGGCATGCGAGTAGGCGCTGCCGTGACCGAGGCTCTTGGCTCCTCCGTAGTGTGAGTCGCGCAGGTGAGGTGGCACCGCGCCGATGTGCCCGGATCTGACGTCGGCCAGGGCGGCATCGACCGCCTGGTACACCGCATCGGACTTGGGCGCCAGCGACAGTGCGATGACGGCCTGCGCGAGGCTGAGGCGTGCTTCCGGCATGCCGACGAGCTGCACCGCTTGGGCGGCGGCGACAGCAGTGTGCAGCGCTGTCGGGTCGGCGAGCCCGACGTCCTCGCTGGCCAAGATGACGAGCCGCCGGGCAATGAAACGCGGATCCTCTCCGGCGGCGACCATCCGGGCCAGATAGTGCAGCGCCGCGTCGACGTCGCTGCCCCGAACGGACTTGATGAAGGCGCTGATCACGTCGTAGTGCTGGTCGCCTTGCCGGTCGTAGCGCACGGCGGCCCGGTCGGCCACCTTCTCGAGCAGGTCGAGCGTCACCGTGGTCTCGTCCTGAGCCGTGGTCGCGCCCGCGGCCGCCTCGAGATAGGTGAGGGCTCGTCGGGCGTCGCCTCCTGCCAGCCGTACGAGCTGGTCGAGGGCTGAGTCGTCGATAGCGAGTGCACCGCCGAGCCCTCGATCGGAAGTCAGCGCACGCAGGACGACTGTGCGGATCGCGTCGTCGTCGAGTGGCTCGAGGGTCAAGAGCATGGACCTCGACAGCAGCGGCGATATCACCGAGAAGAAAGGGTTCTCGGTAGTGGCCGCGATCAGGGTGACCCAGCGGTTCTCGACCCCGGGCAGCAGCACATCTTGCTGTGCCTTGCTGAAACGGTGAACCTCGTCGATAAAGAGAACGGTTTCAGCGCCCGACCGGGCGAGCAGGCTCCTTGCTTCGTCGATGACCTCCCGTACCTCTTTCACGCCGGCCGAGACCGCCGACACCTCGACGAAGCGCCGGTTCGAGCGCTCGGACACGATCTTGGCGATGCTGGTCTTACCCGTCCCGGGCGGTCCCCACAGCACAACAGCCATCGGCGAGTCCGCCTCGACCAGCTGGCGCAGAGGTGAGCCGTCGCCGAGCAGATGCGGCTGCCCGACTAGCTCATCGAGAACACGGGGCCGCATCCGCACGGCCAGCGGCGCCGTGGAGTGCTGCGGACCGGAAAGGCTCCCTACCCGCGGCGACGCAGGTGCGCCGACCTCGAACAAGGCGCCCTCAGCGGCCGCATCCGCATCCACGCGGCAACCTTAGTTGCTCGCTGCCTACGCTGACTCCAGCTCAATTCTTGCTTGGGCCGTTATGTCGTCACAACGCCGTAGAGCCGCGCCTACTCGCCGCTTCGGCGGCCGCGCCGTTGCCCGCCACATCGCCAGGCCCACCATCGCCCGGCAGACCGTTACCGGACACGACGTCGGCCATCGACCCAGGCACGATCACTTGCAGCGGCTCGGCGAAGTGACACGCCACCTGGCGTCCCCCCACCTCGAGCAACGGTGGCTCCTCGGCGGCACAGATGTCCTGGGCCTTCCAGCACCGGGTCCGGAAGCGACATCCCGACGGTGGGTTGATGGGGCTGGGCACATCGCCTTCGAGCCGAATTCGCTCACGCCGCCCGCCGATCGCGGCCTGCTTGACGTCGGGCGCCGCGGAGAGCAACGCCTGCGTGTAGGGGTGGTGCGGAGTCAGATAGATCTGGTCGCGGTCGCCGATCTCCACGATCTTGCCGAGGTACATGACGGCGATCTCAGGGCAGAAGTGGCGCACGATCGCAAGGTCATGAGCGATGAACAAGAACGCGATATTGAACTCTTTTTGCAGGTCCTGCAACAGGTTGACCACCTGCGCCTGGATCGACACGTCGAGCGCCGAGACCGGCTCGTCGGCGACGATGAGCTTGGGGTTGAGAGCCAGCGAGCGGGCGATACCGATCCGCTGGCGTTGCCCCCCCGAGAACTCGCTGGGGTAGCGGTTGTAGTGCTCGGGGTTCAGCCCGACCACCTCCAGCAGCTCCTGGACGCGCGCCACCATCTTGTCCCGAGGCACTGTCTTGTGGACCTGCATGGGCGTGCTGATGATCGACCCGACCGTGTGGCGCGGGTTGAGCGACGAGTAGGGGTCCTGGAAGATCAGCTGGATCTCGCGGCGGTAGGGCAGCATTTCCTTGGAGCTGAGAGTGGCCAGCTCGTTGCCCTCGAACTTCATCGATCCCGAGGTGGGGTCGTACAGCCGGGTGATGACCCGACCCACCTAGGTCTTGCCGCACCCCGACTCGCCTACGAGACCCAATGAGCGGCCCTGGTAGATGTTGAACGAGACGCCGTCGACGGCTTGCACCTGGCCGATCGTGCGCCGGATGACACCAGACGACTTCACCGGGAAGTGCTTGACGAGATCATTGACCTCGAGCAAAGGAGTCTGTCCGCTCTCACCGATGGGCGTGGAGGTCTGCGCGCTCACATGATCTCCTCTTTGACTTCGGTCTCCCAGATCAGGTCAGGATCCTTGATGTGACAGCGGGTCGGATGAGTCTGGCGTGGGAACTGAACGAGTTCGGGGAGCTCGGTGAAGCAGCGGCGCCCCTCGACCTTGTCGGTGTGCGGACAGCGGGGATTGAACGGGCACCCGTCGGGCGGGTTCAGCAGGCTGGGCGGTGTGCCAGGGATGGGAATAAGCGGCTTGCTGACATCACTGGCTACGTCAGCGATGCTACCGAGCAGCCCCCAGGTGTAGGGCATCTCCGGCCAAGTGAGAATCTGCTTGGTGGTGCCCTTTTCTACGCACCTGCCGGCATACATGACGAGCACCTCGTCGGAGATCTCGGCGATGACTCCGAGGTCGTGCGTGATCATGATGACGGCGGACCCAAACTCTCTCTGCAAGTCTTGGATCAGGTCGAGGATCTGGGCCTGCACGGTCACGTCGAGCGCCGTGGTCGGCTCGTCCGCGATGAGCAGCTTCGGGTCGTTGACCAGCGACATCGCGATCATGGCCCGCTGTCGCATACCACCGGAGAACTGGTGGGGGTACTCGTTGACCCGGCGGTCGGGTTGCGGGATTCCGACGCGCTCCAGCATCTCGACAGCACGCCGCTTGGCGATCGACTTGGAGACGTTGTTGTGCAGACGATAGGCCTCGATAATTTGTGCACCCACCGTGTAGAACGGGTGCAGGGCAGTGAGCGGGTCCTGGAAGATCATCGCGACGTCGTTGCCGCGCACCCGCTTCATCGTGGAGTTCGATGCGCCGATGATCTCCTTGCCGCCCACGCGGATCGAGCCGGTCAGGCGGCTGCGCTTGACGTCGTGGAGACCCAGCACCGCCATCGACGAAACGCTCTTGCCCGAGCCGGACTCTCCCACGATCCCGAGCGTCTCACCGAGCTTCACGGTGTAGGACAGATCGCTGACGGCCTGCACCAGCCCGTCGTACGTCGGAAACTGGACAGTGAGGTTCTCGACGACCAGAAAGGGCTCGCTCGAGTCGGCAGGCAGCGGGACGCGCTCCGGTCGGGTGTCCGACAAAGTCTCGGTCACGCCAACCTCACTCGAGGATCCAGAAAGCTGTACACGATGTCGACGATCAGGTTAGCGAGCACCACCAGGACTGCGCTGACGAGGACGGTCGCGGAGATGACCGGGAAGTCGACCGGTATTGCTTCCAGACCCCAACGGCCGATGCCGTCGATGCCGAAGATAGCTTCGGTGAAGATGGTGCCGGACAACAGCACCGCGAAGTCCAGGCCAAAGATGGTCACGATCGGGACGATAGCGGCCCGAAGACCGTGCTTGAAGACGACCTTGTTCTCCGGCAGGCCCTTAGCTGCAGCAGTGCGGACATAGTCCTCACCCAACGTCTCGACCATGGTGCCCCGGCTGAACCGTGCGTACACGGTCGAGTTCGTGATGCCGATGACGAGCCACGGAAGCAACAGGGCCAGGAACCATTTGCCGGGGTTTTCGGTGAGAGGCACATACTTCGACTCAGGAAAGATCTTCCACTGGTTGATCAGATAGAGCCAGGCAAGCAGCGCGACGATGTAGTAGGGAATCGAGCTGAGCAGCAGACTGCCGCTCACCAGGGCACGGTCGGCGAAGCTGCCTCTGCGCCGCGCCGCCAGGACACCTAAAACGGTGCCGAGCACGAGATAGATGGATGCCCCCCCGATGGCGATGGAGAAGGTCGCCGGGTACTTGTCGATCAGCTCTGTGGTCACCTCTGTCTTGGTTCGAAATGAGATGCCGAGACAAGGCGCACTGCACTCGTACTCGGCCCCGAGCGAGACCGTACGATCGACGACCAGGCCCTTGACGAACTCGCCGTACTGCGTCACCACGCTGTCGTTGAGTCCCAGGGCGGTCTCGAGGCGCTCGCGCCGATCGTCGGTGCACCGACCGCCCTCGTTGCAGAGCAGTTCGGCCACATTCGTAGGGCCGAGGAAGAAGAGCGCGAAGACAATCATGGACGTCAGCGTGATGACGAGGAAAGCCGCCACCAACCGACGAATGATGTAACCCAGCATGCTTTCTCCTTAGCAGGGCCCGTGGGTGTGGGGTGGGCCCGATCGGGCCCACCCCACAGGGTTCAGCGGATTGCCAACTTCTCGGTGCTTACTTGCTGATCCACATGTCCTTCCAGGTCGGCATGCCGGTGGTGTTGTCGACCTCCATGCCGTTGACCCCGGAGCCGTTCGCTATCGCCACACCGCCGTAGCCGGTGACGAACACGGGGAAGTACTTCTCCATGATCATCTGGTCCAGCGCGTTCCATGCTTCTGGCTGGTCCTCGATGGGCAGACCCAGAATGCGCTTGATCTCCTTGTCGACCTCAGGCTCGGAGAACGCGGCGTAGTTGGAACCGAGGCCCTCCTCGTCGAGGTTGGTGCTTTGGAACACTGGCGGGAACCAGGACCCACCCGACGGCCAGTCAGAGCACCAGCCACCAGAGCGCACGTTGATGTCCGCGTCAGGGTCGGCGCGCACCGTGGACGCCTCGGCAATGGTGGAGGCCACTGGCTTGGGCGTGAACCCAGCGTTGGTCAGACCGCGCACGATTGCGTCCTTGACGTCGACGGAGATCGGGTCGTCTTGGGCATAGAGGAACGTGATCTCATAGCCCTCCTCACCGGCCTCTTTCAGCAACGCCTTTGCAGCCTCTGGGTCAGTCTCGCCCAGATCATGCTCGGGAAGCGGGTTGTATTCCTCACGTCCGGGGATTCCCTCCGGCATGATGTTCGTGCCGTACGACCGGGTAATACCCTCGATCAGGCCAGCCGCTGCGTAGGCATCGCCATAGGGGTAGGCGAACGCCAACGCCTGGCGCACCTTCATGTCGGTGATCTTGCGGTAGTCGGGGTACCACATGAACGTGCAGGGGTCGGTCCCGATCACCAGCCGGTCCTTGGCGTCGCGTTGGAAGTCCGGGAACACGGTCGCCGAGATGTTGTCGTAGGTGATCGTGTTCGGGTCGTCCTTCAGCATGATCTGGTCGATCTTTGCCGTCGGGACGTTGAACTCCATGTCGAAACCGTCGACGAGCTGGCGGCGGCCGGGGTCGGTCGCCGGGTCCCAGTTCGGGTTCTTGACCAAAGTCAGAGCCTTCTCGGGGGTGTACTCGTCGAACATGTACGGCCCCGTCGCCCACGGGTGCTGTGCGTACTTGGCCGGGTCGTTGATCTTTTCGTCGGTCGGGATCGGCCCCATCGCCGGGAACGCACCCCAGAAGGCGAAGTCCGGGAAGGGTGTGGCCATCTTGAACGTCATGGTGTTGCCGTCGATCTCGATGCCCTTGTAGTCCTCACCACTCTTGTAAGGACCCTTGTACTTGTCACCGTCGACGAAGTAGTCGTTGCTGTAGGCGGCACCCTCGGGGAAGCTCGCCCGGTCGAACGACCGTTTGATCCCGTAGGCAACCTCCTCAGGGGTTACCGGGTCACCGTTCTCCCACTTGACGTCGTCTCGCAACTCCACCGTCCACTCGGTGTAGTCCTCGTTCGGCGTCGGCAGCTTGGTGGCCAGGTCAGGAATCAAGACCATGTCACCGTCCTTGTAGACGTACTGCGTCAGTGAACGCGTCACCAGCCCTGCCAGGATCGAGTACGTGTTGGTGTAGTAAGCCTCCGACGGATCCATCGTGTTCAGACCATTGGCTGAGATGACCTTCATGGTTCCGCCGGCTTCAGCGCCCTCAATCTCAGGAGCCGCACCTTCGCGCTCCTCTGAGCCGCCGCCAGCCGCGCCGCCCTTGCCGCTGCCGGAGCCTTCGGTGACTTCTTCGCTGCTCTCGCCGCCAGCACTGGGGTCTGGATCCTCCCCGGAACCACCGCACGCGGCGAGGCTCAGGAGGGCGGCGGTCGAGACAGCGATAACGGGATTTCTTAATCGCATGACCTGGTTACCTTTCGTTGAGTGTTGCTGTTGTTTGTCGACGACGAAATCATCGTCGAGTCTTGGGGTCGAACGCGTCTCGGACCGAGTCGCCGAGCAGGTTGAGCGACACCACGAGCACCATGACGGCTACCACCGGTGCCCACAGGTACAGCGCGTACTCCTCGTAGTAGGTCTGTGCGCGCACGATCGTCTGACCGAGCGACGGGGTACCGGTGAGACCGATGCCGAGATAGGACAGGCCGGCTTCGGCAGCCACATAGCCAGGCAGGCTCAAGCTGACGGAGACCACGATCGGTGCTATCAGGTTGGGAAGTAGCTCCTTGAAGAGGATGCGGCTGGTGGGCACGCCGATCACCTGGGCGGACTGGACGAATTCGCGCTCTCTCAAGGACAGCACCTGCCCACGGATGAGCCGTGCCAAGCCCATCCAGCCGAAGATCACCAGAACGGCGATGAGCGCCAGCAGAGAGGCGCGGGCAAGTTGCTCGGGTTCGGTGGCGAAGCGAGATGTGATGATCGGGGACAGCGCCAATGCGCCCAGGATGAAGGGGAAGGCCAGAAACGTGTCGATGACGAAGGAGATGCCGCGGTCCAGCGCGCCGCGAGAGAAACCGGCGATCAGGCCGATCGAGACGCCGATGATCGTCGAGAGCGTGGTTGCCATCAGGGCAACGAAGAACGAGGTCCGAATCCCGTACAAGAGGTGAGCCAGGTTGTCCTCCGCCGTGCCCGGTGAGAGGCCGAGCGGATGCTCCCAGGTGTAGGCATAGTACGGCGGCCCAATGCTCGGCATACCGAACGCGTTCAGATAGTCGGTGGCCGAGCCTGTCGGCCCCTCAGGTGGCTGGTTGTAGTAGATGCCCATGGCGCTCGTGATCAGCGGTGCAAACAGTCCCAGCAGAACCAAGATGGCGACGGTGATCGAACAGACCACGGCGACCTTGTCGTCCCGCAACCGCTCGAAGGCGATCCGCCCTGGAGACTTGCCGACGATCTTCTTGTTGGGCCCCCCGCCGACGTCCGATGCGCTCGAGCCACCCGCGCTCAGCGTCTCGAGATCCGTTGCGGTCGTCATCCGTACCCTTCTGGTCTCGCAGAGCTGGTCGCAGTTTCGGACTCTATGCCACCTACGGTCGCAGGTCGGCGCCCAACCGGTAACGATCTGGGAACACTGGTTTTCGGCGAAGCCTCAGTCCCGGTGAGGGTCACAGGTGTCAGTCGAACGGCCGGACCGGCTCGGTAATGGCGTCGACGCCGGCCTCTGCTCGCTGGGCCGGGGTGATAGGACCAAGTACCTTATTGCGAGGCTGCCGCTGCCTGTTGGCGCTGGCGCGGTACCAATATCGGCACCGCGCCAGCAATGCGATTTGCAAACATCCGCCGCTATGGGGTCGGGTCGGCGTACGTCCCGCCGAAGATGTCGGTGTTTCCGAACGCCTCCTGGCTACCCTGCGGGCACTCTTGGTTCGGACCCGGCCTCAGTTCGGTCGAGTGTGTGTTGGGTACCTCAGCGGCACCCATGCGGTCCCGCGGCCTGTCAGCAACGATGGGCTCGGTGGCGCCGCTGAGCACATCCGCCACGAATGCGGCCCGGTAACGGTTGATGGCACCGCACACCGCAGCGTTTCGGACGTCGTTCCAAACAGCCGACCCGGCGTCGCGACTCGCGACGGCGTAGTTGTAGTCGCCCAGGAACTCCGCTGTGAGACCGTTGGCGCTCGAGCCACGAGCGTCGCCGACCTCACCACGGTGCAGCGACATCCAGCTCCCGTTCGGCCGGACGTAGTTGACGACTCCCAGCATGCGACGCGCAGAGGTGGTGTTGCCGCGCCACGGGTCGAGGAAGGCGTTGTAGACGACATACACGTCGCCGCCATCGGGAGCGATCGCGACCGCCGGCTGGTTGGCCCGGTCACCGGGTGCTGACACCACAGACGGCGCGGTGTAGCTCCTGCCTGTATTCATCGACCGGATCAGATATGCCTTCTCCTGATTCGTGCCGGCGCGGTCGTCGGACCAGGTGAGAACGATCTCGTCGGTGGCGTCGGCGCCACTCGGAGCACCATTGGCGATGTCCACGCTGGGGAACGTGTTGGTGCGTGCTCCCGCAATGCCGTCGATGGTGAAGCGGCCCTGCGCCGGGTCGAGCTGGCCAATGCCCGTGTGTGTCTGAATGATACGTGGGCGCTCGAACCTGCGACCGCCGTCGAACGAGCGCGTCTGATAGAAGACCTCGGTGCCGAGGCGCTTGCTGTAACCGTCGAAGACGACGTAGACAACTCCATTGGAATCGGTGCGGATCGTGCAGCCCTGGCGCCCGCCCGTCTGGTTGTTGTTGGTGGCTGCGGTGAGCTGGCGGGTGCTCCATGTGTCGCCCCCGTCGGTGGAACGAGCCAAGAGCACAGGCTCGGAGCCAGCTGCGCCGCGGAAGCCAACGTTGCAGACGTAGGCGTTGCCGAAGTGAGGACTTGATGCGGCATTGTCAGCCCAGATCTGCTCCTTGTCGCTGAACAACGCGGCGTTCTGCCTGGTCACGATCACCGGCGGCTTCCACGCGTTGTCTGCCCCAGCTGCGGCGGCCTGCACGTTGTCGGTACGAGACACCGCGATGGCACCGAACCCCTTGAAACCTTGTCTGCCGGGGAAGTTCGTAGCGATGTTGGCGTAGTAGAGCCGCTGGCCATTGGCCCAGGAGAAGTTGCCTCTGGCGTCAGGAACCGGCCCGAACGCGAGCTCCGGGTCGCCGTTGGAGACGAGATCGTTCTCGTAGTAATGCGGCAGCGTTCCGATCGGTCCCAACGTCGGCTCGCAGACCGCGCTGTCGGGAGTGTCAGTGCGGCAGCTGGCATTCCGGGCCGTGTATCCGGTGTATGTCGGCTGGATCCAGGTCGATCCGCCGTCAAGAGAGAACTGCACGCCGGAAAGGCCTACGCCGGGAGTGAACGGGCAGTCGATGTCAGGACCGGCGTAGCACCGCTCCAGGTCGATGTTGTCGTTCGCGCCCGCAGCGAGCACCTGCGGGTTGACAGGGTTGACTGCGAGTCCAGGCTCATTTTGCTTGTTGTGCGAGAAGTAGCGGTCATCGCTGCCGACCGTAACCTCCGATTCACCGGTCGGTACGGCCGCCGCAACGGCTTGGGTGCCGAAACACACCACCGTCACCGCAACCAGCGAGACGGTCTTTTGTCGAAGCTGCATTTTCGGACTCCTTTGGCCGCCGAACGGACTCTCCGCTCGGCCGATGAGAGTCATCTGACTTCAATAAAGCCCCAAGCGCAAGACATACCGGAATGTATGACCTTGCGTATCTGTGGGGTGGCGCAACGTGTCGCCCCTGGATCGTCTGACAGACTCCTCTTGCAGGTTGGACCCCAAACCGACGTTCGCTTGGCCGGCAGTTCCAAAGAGCGGCGGGACCCACGCGGCGCCGGAAGGCCAGTCGGAACATCCCCTCGCCGAACGAACGTTGATCGGGGCGTTCACATCGCGGAGAAGTCCTAACCTTCGACGTACTGATGTCGACCTAGGCCGGTGTTCGGGTCATCTCACGTTGAGCGTCATCGGGTCCAAGCGCTTTTCGGAGGTACAGTGAGCGTCCTCACCCCGTCGGGTGCACGACGTCGCGTTGCTCAGCAAAGTGACAGGCCGACGGCTGCGGAGACCCGGGTCGAGGCTTGAGGGCAGGCTCCTCGGCCGCGCAGATTTCCTGCGCCTTCCAGCAGCGCGTGCGGAACCGACAACCCGAAGGCGGATCGACCGGACTCGGCACATCGCCCTCCAACACGATCTCCTCCCGGCGTCCGCGCAGCGAGGGATCTGGCACCGGAACCGCCGACAGCAGGGCCTGGGTGTATGGGTGGGTCGGGTGGTCGTAGATCTGTATCTCGTCACCAATCTCAACGATCTTGCCGAGATACATCACTGCAATGCGGTCCGAGATGTGCCGAACGACCGAGAGGTCGTGAGCCACGAAGATGTAGGAAAGATCGAACTCGTCCTGCAGCCTCTCAAGCAGATTGATCACCTGAGCCTGCACGGAGACGTCAAGGGCCGAGACCGGCTCGTCGCACACGATGATCTGCGGTCGCAGCGCCAAAGCCCTTGCAATGCCGATGCGCTGTCGTTGACCGCCGGAGAACTGGTGCGGGTATCGGTTGATGTGCTCGGGGTTCAAACCGACGACCTCGAGCAATCCTTGGACACGGCGAAGGCGATCCCCGCGTGGAGCGACATCCGAGTGGATGCGGAATGGTTCACCGACGATGCCGCCGACCGTCATCCTGGGATCCAGTGAGGCGTAGGGGTCCTGGAAGATGATCTGGACGTTTCGGCGAACTTTGCGCAGCTGGCGTTCACTCATGCCCACCAACTCTTCACCTAGCAAGTCGATCGAGCCGGCTGTGGCGTGTTCGAGACCCATGATGGTCCGGCTCAGGGTCGACTTTCCGCATCCAGACTCGCCGACCAAGCCGAGCGTCTCCCCTCGACGGAGGTCGAAACTCACGCCGTCGACGGCACGAACGTGACCGATCGTCCTCTTGAACACGATTCCTTGAGTCACCGGGAAGTGCTTGACGACGTCGCGGACGGACAAGACCGTCTCAGCCCGGCGCTCCCGCTCGGCGGAAGGAGACGAGGTTGCCGTCACCGCTCCAGCACCTCCTCGTAGTAGTGACAGGCACTCTGGCGCCCACCACCTACCTCGTACAGCGGTGGCACGTCGTGGCGACAGCGGTCCCGAGCCATGAAGCAACGCGGATGGAACGAGCAACCCGTGGGCAGATTTGTCAAAGTTGGCGGCAACCCCTCGATCGAGGCCAGCTCTTGGCCTTTCTGGTCGACCCGGGGGATGGACTCGAGCAGCGACTTGGTGTAGGGGTGTGCCGGATTGCCGTAGATGCTGTGCACGTCGGCGCGCTCGACGATCTTCCCGGCGTACATCACGCAGATCTTGTCGGCGACATCGGCCACGACCCCCATGTCGTGCGTGATGAGAATCAGTCCCATGTTGCGTTCGGCCTGCAGGTCCGACAACAGCTTCATGATCTGCGCCTGCACCGTCACGTCGAGCGCGGTGGTCGGCTCGTCGGCGATCAGCAAAGCGGGGTCGAGAGCCAGAGCCATGGCGATCATGACCCGTTGCCGCATACCGCCTGAGAACTGGTGGGGATAGTCGCGCACCCGGTCCGCTGCGGCGGGAATTCCCACCAGGTCCAGCAGTTGGACGGCTTCCTGACGGGCGGCCTGCTTGGAGTATCCGCGGTGCCGTCGGAACAGCTCAGCGA
>Ga0183260_10001162_pt1 | contig 22297 bp, 23 predicted proteins | sample AntDrymUQ4972206_2_FD_129768 | JGI IMG/M metagenome (GOLD analysis project Ga0183260, IMG submission 129768) | Polar desert sand microbial communities from Dry Valleys, Antarctica - metaG UQ497 (22.06) (version 2) (version 2) | ecosystem: Environmental > Terrestrial > Soil > Desert | place...
CACCATTCGGCGTTCCTTGCGGGCCACGTCCCGTGCTCGGCACATCCGTGCCAGTAGCAACCGTCGCAGAAGACAGCCACACGCTCGCGTGGAAACACGACGTCCGCCCTCCTCCGGAGCGTCGGAATCGGAGCTACGTCGACGCGGTACCGGAGACCACGCCGATGGAGTTCGCGCCGGAGCTCCAACTCGCCCTTCGTGTCGCGGCGTCCCGTCGCCTGCATCCGCTTCCGCACTTCCGCGGACGTCGCGTCGGGAACGGGATACAGCGGTTGCTGCGACCTTTGAGAGCTGGGCACCCGAGCAGGTTACGCGGCTGCCAGGGCCACGGCCGAAGCTGCGATCTCCATCGCGAGGGCGCGGCAACGTTCCAGGACCTGGTCGAGCGGTGCTGTCACGTCAACCGTCTCGACGCGGAGCCGTGGACCGCCGCGAACGACGCGATGGAGGCTTGAGCCGCTGGGCTTTTCGGCGTACAGGAGTAGACCCTTGTCGAGCCCGGTAGCGGAGCAGTAGGCAAGCAGTTGGTAGATGTCACCGACCTCGCCTTGCTCGGTCTCCTTGTACTTCGCATCCCCCACAAACACGCAGCGCGTGCCATCCCAGAGCGAGAGGTCGGGTTCGGGTCGGACGTGACGGTCCTCGTCGAGTACGACGGACTTCCCCTGCCGCCAGCGGTAGCGGGCCGGGAGGATCCCGCGCAGCTCATCTCCGATCGCGGCCCAGACAAAGTCTTCAAACACATCGTTCATGTCAAACAGAATTGAACTCGTCGAGGCCGCGCCAGGATGAAGGTCGACCGATGTGTTGCGGACGAGGAGCGCGGCCAGCTCGAGCGCAGGCCGGTACCGTGCATCGAGCCGCGTGTAGTTGAACGTCGGGAGTCGCCGCGGGTCGAAGTTCATGTCGGCCACTCCCTCGAACGCGCCGAGCGCCTCCGCCGTGCGTCTCCGTAGACGCGAGTCCCGCAATCGCAGCCGCTCGATCCTACGCAGCGCCGCCTTGACAAGACGGTTCGCCTTGGTGTCGACGGTGTAGTCGTCGTAGCCAACCTCAATGGGAAGCGGCAGGTCGTAGCGTCGGCGGAGCTGCTCGGCGAACCGGATGCGGCCACGGATCGTCGGTAGCGCCTCTTCCTTAGAGATGTAGCTCATCAACAGGCCCCGGCGGAGCGCGCGCTGTAGCGCGTCCAGAAACGCGGCGACAAATGGTTCGACGATTCCTTCGCGCGCGGCGAGCGTCGTCGTATCGGCCGCGAAGCGGAACTTGCGCGCGAAGCCAAGAAGGGAAAACACGCGGTCGATCGGTAGCTTCGGCTCGATGACGACATGCAGCCGTGGCGTGGTCGCCGCACCGACAATGCTTCGAGGCGTGACGATGTAGCTGGATCCGCGAGGCTGGATCGTCAGCTTCGCCGGGATTGTTTGGAGCTCGGCGAGCTCCTCTGCGTCCAACGTCAGCTCACTCGGCTTCCACTCCTGAAGCCAGATCAGCTTCGGGTTCGGGATTCTCAACCTCCTCGCTCGGGTCGGTTGCGCCGGCAGCGAAGCCCTTAACACTCTGCTCGATCGCAGCGAGCGTGAACTCCTCGACGCGGTCTGGCTCATCGAAGAACTGCTCCTCGATGTAAGGGAGCACGGAGTGGGCCCAGATACGTTCAAGCCACTTCCGGTCGAGCCCTGGCCGCATGAAGTAGCTGGGACCGATCTGTAAGTGGCGGTCAGGGAGCAGCCGGTTCGCGGTGTCGACGAGCTCAGCAACGTAGATCATCGTCGGCGCGTGCCGTTGCAACCAACGGCTGAGTAGACCCTCGACCGGCCAGCGGTCGGGGAAGAACTCGACGAAGTGGAAGCGCCGGCGCAGCGCAGCATCGAGAATGGCGATGGAGCGGTCGGCAGTGTTCATCGTCGCGACGATCAGGAAGTTCTCGGGGAGCTCGAATGGCTCGGAGCCGTACAGAAGGTCGATCTGGTCGTCGTCGCCGCGGTATTCCAGCAGGTAGTACAACTCGCCAAAGACCTTCGCGATGTTGCCGCGGTTGATCTCGTCGATCATCAGGACGCAAGGTTCAGCCGATTCCTCGGCGACTTTCGCGAGCCGCCGCAGGGGGCCTGGCGTCAGCTCGTAACGGACGCTGCCGCCCTCGCCCTCGCGGGGCCGGTATCCCTCGACGAAGTCCTCATAGCTATAGCTCGGGTGGAACTGGACGGTCTTGCGGTGTTGATCGTCGGGCGCGATGAACCGTGCGAGTCGCCGAGCGACATACGTCTTCCCCGTCCCGGGCGGACCGTAGAAGATCACCTGCTTCTTGTCCTCCAGGAGCTCCAACACACGGCGCATCCATTCGGCGGGCAGCAGCAGCTCATCCGACAATTCGTCGATGTCGGTCCCAGGGGGAATCAGGTCGTCCTCGTCCTCCTTCTGCTTCAACATCCACCAGAGGAAGACCATGGCACCCCACGAGTCGTCGCCGTAGTAGGGCCGGAGGAGGTCGCGAAGGACGTCGTTTGACTCCTTCGTAAGCTGCGCCCGCGACTTGCCTCTCTCGTTCACCGGTTCGACCGGGAGCTCCGGAAGTCGCATCACCGCGCGTTTCCCGTTCTCTCCGCGGTAGACGAACAGCGGCACCCAACGTTCGGGATAGACGATCGCGAGACACTTCGTCGTGAGTGCCTCGCCGAAGCCTCTGACCTTCCACTCGGGGTTATCGAGTACGTCGTCGAGTCGGTCGAACTCGTCTCCCGGGCCGTACAGCAGATGCTGGACAGTCCGCGCAAGGGGTGGAATCGCCTCCACGCCGGCGCTCAGATACGAGTTGATCTGACCCTGGTTACCGGCACCGCCGTAAGCGGTCGAAGCGATCCGCCGGAAAGCGGCAAGGTCGAACGTCTCCGGCTCCGCGATCGCGGCCTCGAGGGACTCCGGCGTGAGAACCTGAAGTACTTCCTCACGCGCCGCGATCTGTTCCTTGTCGTGCTGGCGTGGATAGTCGAGCTCTCTCTTGCACCGCTCGACCAATGCCAACAGCGAGTCCGAACCTGCTCGGCCGCCTGGCCGACGCACTGAGACCTCGGGGTACCAGGCGCGGACCTTCGCCTCAATGCCGTTACCCTCGGGCTCGATGAGCGTCGCGATCTCCCAGCCCTGATCGACGTCGACGAATATCGCTGCCGCACCGATGTTCGTGCCAGGCCCAGTGAGGCGGGCAGCGGCCCGAGATCTGCGTCTAAGCCGCGGCTAGATCCCGCATCGTGCGCAGATGCGCCTCGACCGCATCGAGGAGGCCGTCCGGGAAGCGCAGCGTCGACTCGGATGTCCGATGAAGGAAGCCAGCCGCGGCGCGCTCCGAGAGCGGCTGCATCGGGAACCGCAGGAAGGTCGCGAGGCTTTGATAAGGAACTCGAACCGGCCAGGCTGAGACGTCCATGCGATAGGTGCCGGAGTCATCTCCCCATGCTGCACGCGGCCATGCCGAATCGGCCGAAAGTTCCACGTGAAGTGAGTCATCGTACGGACGGGGGTTGCGGAGTCGGCGACCGACCCACTCCGCCACCGGCACGCTGACCGCGTTGCCGACGAGTTTCCAGCGGTGTCGCTCCCCACGCCGGCCCAACTCGCCTGCCGGAGCCGTCCACTCCGCTTCGAAACCCTGCATCCGCTCAGCATCGCGAAGGTCGGGCGTCCCAATCCTGCCGTCCGGCATCCAGATCGCCGGCGGGGAGGGGATTCCGATCGTCGATCCGCCCTTCAACGTCGGCACGCCGTCCACCGCCCAGCCCAGGCCGCGGATTCCTTCGGTCCAGTAGAACCCGCAGGCGAGCCCGTGATAGTTGGGTGTCCCCGGCTCGCCTCGGTCGCCGTGGAACAGGATCTCACGCGGATCGTGAGTCTGGGACGCCAACAGGATCACGCGCTGCCGGCGCTGCGGAAGCCCGAACGACCGCGCGTCGACCACGCGGTACGCCCACCGGTAGCCGAGCTCTCCCAACCGACGGGCGAGGTACCTCATTGCGTCACCGCGCTCGAGTTGGAGCATGAACGGTACGTTCTCCAACAGGAGCCACCGCGGCGCGCGCTCGGCCTTCTCCAGCAGCTCGAAGACACGCTTGACGAGGCCCGAATTTCGGCCGTCGATGCCGGCGGTGCGACCTGCTTGGCTCAGATCCTGACAGGGGAATCCGCCTGCGACAAGATCGCACTCAGGGAACGCGTCGAGCTCCAGGATGTCGCGAACAAGCGGTGTACCAGGGAAGCGCGCGGTGAGCACGGCGGCGGCAGCGTCCTCGATTTCGCACAGCAGTTCGCACGAGTGCCCTGCGCGATGAAGGCCCGCCTCGATGCCACCAATCCCGGCGAACAACCCGACCACGCGGAGAGGGGGCTGCAGCGAGGCGGACGGCCCAGTCTCGGGTGTGGGTTTCATCTCAGCGACGGTCATTGGACGATTCAGTTTCGCGATCTCGGCGGACGGCAGGTTCAGGGTTCGGCGTCAGAGCAAACGAGAGGCAAACCGCCACGAAGCCACCCGAACAGTCTGCACCTCGCTCGGCGGCCAGTAGATCGTGGTGACGGCTTGAGGCTGCTCCGGTGGAGACCATTGAGGCCGACTCGGAACCTGTAGCGCCGTCGGAGGAGCGTTGGTTGACGCCGGGCGTGCACGCGATCGGCGGCGCAAGCCTGCTCGCCGACCTCGGGCATGAGGTGCCAACCTCGCTGCTGCCGAGCTTTCTCACTTCGACGCTCGGCGCGCCAGCCGCGGCCCTCGGTCTGATCGAAAGCATCGCCGATGGACTCGCGGGTGCCGCCCGCTTTGGCGGCGGCGCTCTTGCCGACGATCCCGAACGCCGCCGCCGCGTCGCCGTCGGCGGCTACACGGCCACGGCCGTGCTCTCGGCCGCGATCGGCGCCGCCACATCCGCGTGGCAGGTCGGCGCGCTTCGGGCCGGAGCGTGGATGGCGCGCGGGCTGCGGGTGCCGGCCCGCAACGCCCTGCTCGCAGACGTCGTCCCCTCGAGCGCATATGGGCGGGCGTACGGGTTCGAGCGGGGCGATGGACAACCTCGGCGCGATCGGCGGGCCGCTGCTCGCACTCGCCCTGGTCGCCGTCGTCGGCGTCCGCACCGCGATCCTCCTGAGCGTCATCCCCGGACTGCTCGCCGCGTTCGCGATCGTCTACGCGATCCGCGCCGCGCCCAAGCTTGAGCCGCGCCCGCGCCAGCCGATTCGCCTCCGCGTCCGGCCGCTGCTGCACGGGAGACTCGGACAGCTGCTCGTCGGGATCTCCGCGTTCGAGGTCGGCAACGTCGCCGCGACGCTCCTCATCCTCCGTGCAAGCGAGCTCCTCACCCCGGCACACGGCGAAGACACCGCCGCGAAGATCGCGATTGGCCTCTACGCCGGCTACAACCTTGCCGCCACCCTCGCAAGCGTGCCGGGCGGGCGGCTCGGAGACCGCCGCGGCGCCGTGCTTGTCCTCGCGCTCGGAGTCGCCTGCTTCGGGATCGCCTACGCCGGGCTGGCCTTTACCGGCGCAAGCATCCTCGCGCTCGCCTTGTTCTTCGCCGCCGCCGGGATCGCCATCGGCTTCGTCGAGACCGCCGAGCATGCGGCCGTCGCCTCGCTCGCCCCAGTTGACCTTCGCGGCTCTGCCTTCGGCCTGCTCGCCGCCGTGCAGAGCTTCGGCAACCTCGCCGCGAGCGGCCCTGGCCGGGCTGCTCTGGACGACCATCTCCCCACGAGCAGCGTTCCTGTACCTCGCCGGCTGGATGGCGTTCGCCCTCCTCGCGCTTGCCCGCCCGGCCGGACAGTGACCAAGTGCGCCGGCAATCCCAAAGTGCGAAAAACGCACGTTTTCGCCGGACCTAAAAATCGAAATGGGTACAAAAAGAGGTAGAAAATCGGGCTCGGCGCGTCTGATTAGAAAGCAAAAGGCCCGCGTTTGCGGGCCTTTTCTAGTAGCGGGGGCAGGATTTGAACCTGCGACCTCCGGGTTATGAGCCCCGCGAGCTACCTGACTGCTCCACCCCGCGGCGGAGCACAACTATACACTTCGACTTCGCTTTCATGCACGCCGATCCTGGCCGTGGCGACCCGGTTCTTGCCCGCTCGCTTGGCCTCGTAGAGGGCGGCGTCGGCAGCCGCCACGAGGGCCGAACCTCCCTCGGTATCAGGGTAGACGGCGACGCCGAAGCTCGCCGTCACGGGGATTGTCGCGCCGCCGGGGACGACGATCTCCCGGAACTCGAGCAGCGCGCGGATCCGCTCGACGAGCAGCGCTGCCCCCTCGAGGTCGGTTCCCGGCAAGAGGATGGCGAACTCCTCGCCGCCCCAGCGCGCAGCCACGTCTCCCTCGCGTAGCGACTCCCGTAGGTAGTCGCCGAACTCGCGCAGCACATGGTCGCCGGCCGGGTGCCCGTGCGCGTCGTTGATGGCCTTGAAGCCGTCGAGATCCGCGAGCACGAAAGCGAGAGACCACCCGAAGCGCTCCGCCCGCGCCACCTCGGTCGCGAGCGCCTGCTCGCACTGCCTGCGGTTCGGCAGGCCCGTCAGCCCGTCGACGAGCGCCTGGTGCTCGACGATTTGATGCAGGCGCGCGTTCTCGAGCGCCACCACTGCCTGCGCCACGAGCGAGACCGCGCGCTCGTGATCCTCGGAGCTGAAGCGCTCGGCCGAGAGAACGAGCGTGCCGAAGTTCTCTCCCGCCACGCCCAGCGGCAGCTCGAGCCGCTCACTGCCTCGAGCCGGCTCGCCCGAGCGTACGATCTCTTTGGTCTCGCACGTGATCGTGCCGCCGAGCGCGTCGGTGGCCTCGACCGCCGTCTCGACGACGATGCGCAGCAACTGGTCGACGTCGTGGGTGGCCGTCAGCGCCTGCCCGAAGCGGAGCGTCACCTCACGCAGGCGCCGCCGCTCGGCCTCTAGCTGGTCGGCCATGTCGTTGAAGGCCCGGCCAAGCTGGCCGAACTCGTCGCGGCTCGTGATCGGAACGCGCTCCTCGAGGCGCCCCTCCGCGATCGCCCGGGCGCCCCGCATGAAGCGCCGCAGCGTCCTCACGATGGCGGCACCTTCGCCGTATGCGGCGAGGCCGATCAGGAGCAACGAGCCGAGGACGCCGAGCAGGAGCTCCCGCCCGACGGCGGCATGCGCCTCGTCGATCTCGCTCTGGGAGGAGACGATGGCGAGCGAGACGCCGCGCGCCGATCGGAGCGGCTGGGCGGCGAGCGCACGCGCCTTCTGCCCATCGAGTCGAACGGTCGCCGGAGCCCCAGGGAAAGCGCCGAGCGAGACGGGCCTGACGAGTACGAGCCGGTCGGGCGCGAGCAGGCCGGACCGTCTGGCCAGGCGGTCGAGCCCGGCTCGATCGAGGGGTACGAACGCAATCACGCGGCCGAGCACAGCGCTGCCCGTGCGCACTGTGATGCGCACCTCGTCTGCCGGCTGCCGCGAGCTGCCGGCGCTGAGACCCTCCGCCCGCACGCGAACGGGCAGGCCGCCGAGGAGACGCTCGATCTCGGCCCGGTCGCGGCGGAGGAGCGCGGTCTGCAGGACGCTGCCCCGGGCAAGCCGCGTCGCCTGATCACGCGCGCGCTCGAGGTCCTCGCCGTGAACGGCCAGTGCAGCGCGGAGGCCGGCGCGGAGCCGCTCGTCGACGCGCCGCGACTCGGTGTCACGCGCGACAGACGAGAAACTCCAGTACGCGCCCGCCAGCGGGAGCAGCGAGAGCACCAAAAAGTAGAGGACGAGCTTGAGCTTGAGGCTGATCACGGCTCGCGGCGCCGACCGGCTGGCCTAGGGCCTGTCCCAAAACCGAACCAGGGCTCCTGACAGGCGCCACGCGGCGCGCTACCGCGTCCTCGGGCTCGTCGATATACCCCATAGCGACGGAACCCTCCGTCCTTGCCTCGCACCGCATGTCGCGTGTCATCCACCGTGGCCACTTTTCAGACAGGCCCTTTAGCGGACACGACCCGGCGCCGTAGCGCTGCGACCGGGCGCCCGACCCTTTGCGAGACCCGGCGCTGCTCCGCTCCGGCCGGGAGCGTCACCCATGCGGCCGGGGGCGTCGGCGCTCGAGCCCGGCCCCGTGACGTCCGGCGAAGGCCCTCCTGCATGACCCGGCACGATGTCGCTCCGGCCGGGAGCATTCGCCTGGCCCGCCGCATCGGCGCTTCTGCCCGGGCCGGTGATTTCATCCGGTGGGGACCCCGAGTCGCTGCCCGGCTCGGTCGTCGGCGGCGTACTCGGCTCCGGTGCCGGCGAAGGGGTCGGCTCGAGCGCGACGGGCGACGGCTCTGTCGGACTCGCGGGGGATGTCTCCAAACCGGGCGAGTTGGGCTCGAGAATGACGGTCGAGCCGGCACCGGCACCGCTGACCCCGACGGAGCCTCCGCCATCCGGCGACGTCGTGGCGACGGTTCCGTCGCTCGGTACAGGTGCGGGCGGTGCGGCCTGCGTGGGCGGCTCGGCCCCGGCGGGAGGATCTGCCGAACCCGGCGTGACCACGGCCTTGCCGGCGGTGGGAGAACCGGCCGGGAAATCCTCGGGAGCAAGAGGCGGCGCACTACGCACGGACGGGATCTCGAGCACGGGCGGCGCGCCGACGGGTGCAGCCGAAGCAGCCAGCGGAAGGGGAGTGGGAGAAGCGGACGATCTGGCCGGGACGGTGTGGGCGACGATCTTTGCCGGTCGGCGCAGAGCGACAGGCGCGTCGTCGAGAGCCGCAACGCGCACGGGCATGAACGGCGCAGGCGCTGCTGGGACGGGGGCAGTAGAGCGCTCGAGCCGGCGAGGGGACGGGCGCAGAACGACGGGAACCACTTGCGGCCTGGCGGATCGCGCATCGGGTGCACGCCGCGCGGCCGGCTCGGCGCCGTCGCGCACGGGGGTCGGCCGAAGCGAGGCCGCAGGGGCGGAGACAGACACTTCGGCTCCCAGGACGTTGCGCATAGCATCGGCAAGGCCCGTGCTGGGCACTGCGAGCACCGAGATGGCGAAGACTGGCATGAGCGCAACCACCCCGATCGTCAGGATGACGCTGTGCCACTCGCGCTTCACGATGCCCTGTACTGCTCCCGAGCTACGCCCACGAAACGTCCGGTGCCCCCGCATGCTCCGCCTCCCCTTTCGCGCTGCCGCCAGCGCTCTCGTGTACCCCATCGGAAGGTAGGGCAGGGAACGCCGGGATTCCTACCCCAATTGGGTGATCCGCGCCGACGATGACGCGCGTGGCCGCCATCGACCTCGGCACGAACTCGACTCGGCTGCTCGTAGCGGACATCGGCAGCGCAGGCTGCGTTCATGAGGTCGAGCGCCGGTCGACCATCACAGGCATGGGTCAGGGCATCGACACGCGGGGGCGGCTCCTTCCCCTGCCGATCGCGCGTGTGCGCAACTGCCTCGCCGGCTACCGGAACGCGCTCGAGGGGCTCGGCGCCGGACGGGCGCTCGTCGTCGCCACGAGCGCCGTGCGCGACGCGGAGAACGGCGAGGCCTTCCTCGGCGAGGTCGAGTGGAGTTACGGCTTCGCCACGCGTCTGCTCTCGGGCGAGGAGGAGGCGGCGCTCACCTTCGACGGAGTCGCCACCGGTGGACCGCTCGCAGCCGGCACGCTCGTCGTCGACGTGGGTGGCGGCTCAACCGAGCTCGTTCTCGGCGGGCCGGCGGGACTGCGGACGGCGCTCAGCCTCGACGTCGGCTCGGTGCGGCTGACCGAGCGCTTCCTCGCCGCCGATCCCCCGGCTGCCCGGGAGCTCGCCGAGTGCTCGGGGGCGGTGCAGGCGCTCATGGCCGAGCGCGTGCCCGAGGCACTTCGAGACGCCGTTCGGACGGGAGTCGGCGTCGCCGGCACGGTGACGACCCTCGCCACGCTCGACCTGGGGCTCGAGCGGGAGGAGCCGAGCGGCGGCATCCACGGCCACCTCGTCCCGGCAGCCACGGTGGAGCGGGAGCTCGGCCGCCTCGCTTCCCTCCCACTCGCGGAGCGACGAGGGGTGCGGGGTCTCGAGCCGGCGCGCGCTCCGACCATCGTGGCGGGCATGATCATCCTCCGCGAGGCGATGGCGCACTTCGGCCTCGAGACCTTAGAGGCGAGCGAGCGCGACCTCCTCCACGGTGCGGCCCTTGCCGCGGCCGAGCTTCCCGAACCGGTTGAGTGGGACGCGCCGCCAGGAGCCTACACATGCTGTTAGGCCTCCAGCTGTCTCTGATTTCCACCGCTGGACGCGCCAATCTCCGCTTGCGCGTCACAGCGAAAGTGCAACAAGGCGTGTCAGGTCTCCAGATCGACGCCTCAGGTGCTACAGCTCGTCCTGGGGCGACTCGTCCTCGGCCAGGCGGCGCTGGAGGACGCTGCGCGAGAGGACGCCCACAAGCCGTCCGCCCTCCGTGACGGGCACGCGCTCGACGTCACGCTCCTCGAGCAGGCGGTAGGCGTCCTCCACGGGCAGGTTTGCCTCGATCACGAGCGGCGCGGCCACGACGATCTCGCGCAGGGGCGTCGTCGCCGGGTCGCGCCCCACTGCCACGACGTGCATGACGAGCTCCGCCGCCGTGACGAGCCCGAGCAACCGTCCCTCGTCGCAGACGAGCACCGCGCGCACCTCCGGACGTGCCAGCATGCGGCCGGCTTCCTGCGCGCTTGCCCCTCCCGCGAGGGTCTTCGGATCGCGGAGCATCGCGTCGCGCACGAGGCTCACGGATACGTGCCGCGCGCCTCCATGGCCGCCGCCACCTCGCGGATTCCCCCGACGAGGGCGGCGGCCCTCAGGCTGATTCCGCGCTCATCCGACAGCTCCCACACGCGGTCGAAGGCATCCGACAGCTTCTCGGCGAGCCGGGAGCGGATCTCGGTGCGGTCCCAGAACAGGCGGCCCAGATCCTGCACCCACTCGAAGTAGGAGACAGTGACCCCGCCCGCGTTCGTGAGGATGTCTGGCAGGACGCGGATGCCGCGCTCGGCCAGGATCGCGTCGGCCTCGACCGAGGTTGGCCCGTTGGCGCCCTCGGCGATCAGCCTCGCGTGGATGCGGCCGGCGTTCGCCGAGGTCACCTGATCCTCGCGCGCTGCAAGCACGAGGACGTCGCAGGGCAGCTCCAGCAGCTCGGCGTTCGAGACGTGCGCGGCTCCGGCGTAGCCCTCGAGGAGGCCGTGCTCTGCTACCCACTCCGCCACCGCGGGCAGGTCGAGACCACGCTCGTCGTGGATGCCGCCGGACATGTCGGACACGGCCACGACGGTGGCACCGCGCTCTGCCAGCTCGTGCGCCGCGATCCCGCCGACGTTGCCGAAGCCCTGCACGACACAGCGCTGCTGCGCGAGCGGCATACCGAGGCGCTCGCAGGCGCGGTTCGTGACCATCACGACACCAGCGCCAGTGGCCTCATGGCGGAAGACCGAGCCGCCGATCGAGATGGGCTTGCCGGTCACGATCTCGGGCACGGCATAGCCTTTCTGCATGGAGTAGGTGTCCATCATCCAGGCCATCGTCTGCTCGTTCGTAGCCATGTCGGGCGCGGGAATGTCCTCCTGCGGCCCGATGATCGGCAGGAGCTCGGAGGTGAAGCGGCGCGTCAGGCGCTGCAGCTCGTCGAGGGAGAGGACGCGCGGGTTGCAACGGATACCTCCCTTCGCGCCGCCGTAGGGAAGCCGCAGGAGTGCGCACTTCCAGGTCATCCAGACAGCAAGCGCGGCACACTCTCCGAGGTCGACGCCCGGGTCGTAGCGGATACCGCCCTTGGTCGGGCCGAGGATGCTGGAGTGCTGGACGCGGTAACCGGGGAAGACCCGCAGCGAGCCGTCGTCGAGCCGGGTCGGCACGCTGAACATGAAGGCGCGCTCGGGGTAGCGCAGGCGCTCGGCCACCGAGGGAGAGATGTTCGCGTAGGGCAGAGCCTGCTCGAGCTGCACCTGCGCCTGCTTGAAGAGGGGCGTGTCCCACTCGAGCCGCTCGTGCCCGGCGAGCGCATGCTCCGTGCTGGCCACGCGCGTGAGTCTACTTCGAGTCTCGGGGGACGGCCTACCGCCTGAGCCGAAAGCGGCGCGTGCGCTGAGGCCGCTCAGGCAGCGGCGCCCCCTCGACGATCGCCCCGGGAACGTCCTCGGTGAGCCAGCGCGCGAGCGCGACATCGCCGACCGCCACACGCGCGGCCGTCATGCCGACGGCGCGCAGCGAAGGCGCGTGCGCATCGCTCGCCACGAGGTGCGCCAACCGCCGCTCGAGCAGGGCGAGCGAGGTCGAGCGCGGGCCCCGCCCGAGCCGTCCGTCGAGCGACGCGGCGGTGAGCTGCACGAGGATGCCCGCGGCAACGAAGGATTCGAGCCGCTCGGGAGCGGCCTGCACGTCGGCGTTTCGCTCGGGGTGTGCGAGCACGGGCGTGACGCCCTCGACCTGCAGGCGGAGCAGGCGTTCGCCCAGGTCGATCGGCCAGCCGTAGTAGGGGAACTCGACGAGCAGGTACGAGGGATTGCCACCGAGACCGAAGCGCGCGCGCTCCTCGGCGCCAAGGCGGTCGAGGCGGTCGAGCGCGACCTCGCCGCCCGGCAGCAGCTCGAGTGGGATCGCCGCGTCCCCGAGTGCCGTCCGCAGCGCCGCCACGCCCGCCTCCATCGCCCCCGGCGCGGTCGGGTAGTCGTCGCGCACGTGCGGCGTCGCAGCAAGCACTCGGATGCCGTCGGCGACGGCCGAGCGGGCCAGCTCGAGGCTCTCGGCGGGGGTGGCCGAGCCGTCGTCGAGGCCGGAGAGGATATGGGAGTGGAGGTCGATCATCACGGGGGACCATGCCTATAGTCGTTGGCAGTGTCCGAGTACGCGAGGGATGCGGAGCTCCAGCCGCGGGGTGTCGCCGGGGAGGCACTCGCCTTCGGAAGCGTCGATCCCGCCCGCTTCCGGGACGTGGCGGGCACCTTCGCGACCGGGGTGACGGTCATCACGGCGCGAACGTCCGAGGGTCTTTTCGGCTGCACCGCAAACGCCGTCACGAGTCTCAGCCTCGATCCGCCCCTCATGCTCGTCTGCCTCGATCGCAGGACGAACACGCACCCGCGTCTGCTCGAGTCGCGAGCATTCGGGATCAACATCATCGAGGTCGCGCCCGGGAGCGAGGAGCTCTGCCGCCTCTTCGCGGGCAAGTCCGAGGACAAATTCGCGGGCCTGGACTACCGCGACGGCGTCACGGGAGTACCCATCCTCGCCGCTGCCTTCAGCTGGCTCGAGTGCGAGCTCGATCGCACCTACGACGGCGGCGACCACACGATCTTCGTGGGCCGCGTGGTGGCGGCGGAGCGGCGTGACGGTACGCCCATCCTCTTCTATCAGGGCCGCTTTCTCTCGCTCGCGGACGACTGAAGAGCCGGCCGGGGCAGCCTCGTGGCTGCCCCGGCCGTGCGAGCTAGAGCGCCGCTCTACGGCCGCCGCCCCGACTGACGACCATGCGGTAGATCACGAGCAGGATGATCGCGCCGACGATGGCGGTCAGCCACGTACTGATGTCGAAGAACTCGTCCAGCGGCTTGGCGCCGAAGAGCGCGGCGGCGAGGAAGCCGCCCAGGATGGCGCCGACGATGCCGATGATCGTGGTGACGATGAAGCCGCCCGGATCCTCGCCCGGGAGAACTGCCTTGGCGATGATCCCGGCGATTGCCCCCAGGATGATGAACGCGATGATGCCCATTTTGAGCTCCTTTCTCTATTCGCGAGCGGATTCTTCGATCCGCTCGCCTGCCACAAGCGCGGGGTCGGCGTCGATCTCGACGCGCTCTCGGCGCAGCTCGGTCTCGATCCGCTCCCGCTCCATCGTCGTGCGCTTGCGGATCACGACCCGCTCCCGTACGACGATCTCCTTTGTAACAACCAGTCTCTCCTCGAGAATGGGGATGGAAACAGACCCGTCCGCGAGCGTCTCGATCTCGCCCGAATCGTCCTCATGCGGTGCAGTTCGCTCGACATCGTCGAGTTCCTCGATCTCGCGCTCGAAAACATCTCCGACCTGCCGCGTCTCGACCGACTTGCGCGCCTGCACCGTTCCCGCGAGCTGCGTGCGCTTGCCGATCTCGAGCTCCTCCTCGAGGCGCGTCAGCGAGGCGTCGTCGTCGCGTCGGGCGGTCATGCCCGTACCTCTCGCTCGCTGCGGATGATGCCTCCGGGCCGCGTCGAGGCGATCTCCGCGTCGACGCGACGGTGGAAGCGCTCTCCCCAGAAGCCGCCCAGCATGCCCCCGAGCAGCATGGCGAGGATGGAGACCCCGCCGGTGACGAGCGCCGCGGTCGTAAGGGCGTCCCGCGAGAACCAGTTCGGCAGGTCGACCCGCCGCAACACGTCGTACTCGTCACCGAGCAAGGCAGCGAGTGCCGAGACGAGCGCTGCGAGCAGCACCGTCCAGACCCCCGTCATGAGCCCGTTCTTCGGGCCGTCGTAGCGCGCGATGCGCCCGGCCGCCCAACCGCCGAGCAGGTAGGCGACGAACAGCGTGATCACGCCTCCGACGAGGCCGGCGATCGAGAGCTCCTCCTCGATGCCCTCCACGCCGCGCTGGTAGCCGATCGCTCCCAGGGCCGCGGCAATCAGGCCGCCCAGGAGCACCAGCACCGCGAGGGCGGTCAGCATCCCGATCAGCCCGGCGGGCAGATTGACGCCCCCGAAGTGCTCCCTGGCGGCCAGGATGCCGGGATCCCGACGGACGTCGGCCGGAGGAAGGTCCTGTCGTTCGACGCCAACGGTCGTGCGGGTAGTGCCGTTCACTTCGCCGTTCAGCCGGTCGGCGCGCGCACCGACCACCTCGTCGCTCCCTGAGTCTCGCTCCCCTGCCATCCCGCTCTCCTGTCTCGCGTGCGCCTGCCGGGGCGCGTCCTTGTGGAGCGCCCGGCCGTACGCGGCTGCCTAGCGCCGTCGACCCTGGGGGTCTTCGGCGCCCTCGATCTCGACCCGCTCCTTGCGTACCTCGTCCGTGACCTTCTGCGTCTCGGTCTCGACGTCCTTGTCGAGGGAGATGCGCTCCTTGGCGACGACCTGCTTCTCCACGACCGCCTCCTCGACGTGCAGCGGCACCTCGATCTCGGCCTCGCCGATCTCGGCATTCGAGACGACCTGGTTGACCGCCTCGCGCTCGACGTGCACGGTCTCGCGCTGGAGCTCGACGTCGGTCTGGACGGGCTCGGTCTCGACCCACTTGCGCAGGCGCACGCGTCCACTCTCGACATCGCGCTTGCCGACGCGCAGCTCCTCCTCCGACCGCGTCAGCGTGTCGTCGTCGCCGAGGTCGCGGTCGACCCTCCGCGGGCTCGTGTCGACCCCGGCGCCCCCGCCCGCGGGCAGGCCCGAATCGGAGCGCTGCTCGGAGTAGCCGAGGCCGTAGTGGGCGTAGAGCTCGGCTTCCGTGTCCTGGCTCACCTCGTCGCCGTCGATGTCCGGAGAGTCCTGCACCTGCTCCTTCGAGTACGGAACCGTGATGCGCTCGCCATCGAGGTTCGTCCCGTCGACCGGCACGAGCACGCGCTTCGTCCCGAAGAAGCCGGTGCCGACGCCGATCCACTCGGGCTTGCCGGTCTGCTCGTCGTAGAAGATCTCCTCGAGGGAGCCGATCTTGTCACCGTCCGAGGCGAGCACGGGCGTGCCGCGCATCTCGTTCAGCTCGTCGACTGTCATCGACTGATGCATGTGGTGGTCTCCTTCCGTTTGGGGGGACAGCTTTCGTGCTTCCAGGCGAGGAGACACGCGGCAGCCGGCAGAAGTTACTGGGCGGGGAGGATTTGTGCGCGGGCCGCCCGTCGGGCAGAGTGCAGCGGTGTCCGTCGCCAGCCTCGAAGCGCCCGCCCGCTCCGACGAGGCGCTCGTCCTGCTAGCGCGGGCAGGCGATCTTGCCGCCTTCGAGGAGCTCGTAAGCAGGCATCGCGCGGTCGTCGTCCGCGTCGCCGGCCGCATCGCCGGTACGAGCGACGCCGAGGATCTCGCGCAGGAGACATTCCTGCGGGCCTTCCACCGGCTGGATCAGTACCGCGGCGACTCGCCCTTCCGCTCCTGGCTCCTGCGCATCGCCCACAACACCGCCCTCAACTACACGACGCGCCGGCGCGCCACCCTCCCGCTCGAGGACGAGACGGGCACGGCGAGGGTGCCGGCGAGCGGCGTTCGGACGCCGGCCGACGAGCTCGAGCTGAGCGAGCGGCGCGAGCGACTGGCGCTCAAGCTCCGCGAGGTGCAGCCGAACCACCGCGCGGTGCTCGTGCTGCGAGACCTCGAGGGGCTCACCTACGAGGAGATCGCCGAGATCACCGGCTCGCCGCTCGGCAGCGTCAAAGGACGGCTCTTCCGCGCGCGCCGCGAGTTGATCGACGTGCTCCGCAACAACACCTACGACTGGGAGCTGCCGGCAGCGTGAGCGCGCAGCCGCCCGAGGACGAGCTGGGCCCAGCCGAGCAGCGGCTGCAGACGATCCTCGTCCCGCTCCAGGGCGAGCCGGTGGCGACCGATCCCGCGGCGGTTGGCTCCGTGATGCGCGCGGTGCGCTGGCAGCGCTCGCTGCGCGAGGTGCTCGACGCGCTCGGTGGCATCGCGCACGCCGTAGCGGGCGGGATCTCGACCATCGTCGGCTCGCGAAGGCGCGGCGAGTGATTCCGTTCGCGGGCATTCTGGACCGCGCGGGCGACTCCCTCGGCGAGTCGCTGCCGCGGCTTCTCGGCGCCGTCCTCCTCCTCGTGGTCGGGCTCCTGGTGGCCGGCCTCATCGGCGCCGCCATCCGCCGCAGCCTCGTCGCCGTCGGCTTCGACCGGGCGGCGGAGCGTTACGGCGCCCACGACGCCCTCGCACGCATGGCGCTCGAGCGCTCGCTCTCGGGTCTCGTGGCACGTGCCATCCGCATCGCGCTCGTCGCCGTCGTGATCCTGGCGGCGGTCTCGCTGCTCGGTCTGGGGGCGCTCAACGAGGCGCTGAACGAGGTCGTGCTCTTCTTGCCCAAGCTCTTCGCGGCGCTCGCGCTCGTGCTGATCGGCTTCATCGTGTCGCAGTTCATCGACGACTGGGTGCGCCGCATGGCCGACCAGATGGGCCTGACGGGGCCGCTGCCACAGCTCGCTCAGGGAGTTGTGCTGGCCCTCTTCCTGTTGACCGCGCTCGCGCAGCTCGGCATTCCGACGCAGATCCTGACCGCCATTGTGGGCGTGCTCGTCGTCGCGGGAGCGCTCACTGTGGCCCTCGCGTTCGGACTCGGCGGCCGTGACGTTGCACGCCAGATCAGCGCAGGACGCTCGGTGCGGGGGACGTTCCGCATCGGGCAGCGGGTCACCGTGGGCGCGGTGAGCGGCGAGATCGTGGCGCTCGAGAGCGCGGCGACGCTCGTGCGGGCGGACACGGGCGACACGGTGCGCGTGCCGAATCAGCTGATGGTGGAGTCGATCGTGATCGTGCACGCCGGCGGCGGCGAGGCGCCGCTTCCGTAGCGCTGCTCGGTTCTCCTCTACCCGCCTGCGATCTCGACGATCGTGACGGGAACGGAGATGGACTCCGCTTTCCCCGCCCGTACGACCGCTGTAGCCCAGCGCCTCTGCAGGATCTCCGCTCGCTCGCCAAGCTGTCGCGCGCCGCCTCGACGCCGCTCGAGCCGACGGAGATCTCCGTCCCTGGCGAAGCCCTTCCACGCGTCGGCATAGACCCGGAAGACCCGCGAGTCGAGCTCGATCGATGTGACCATGCTCCTATGGGCTCCGCGCAGCGACTCGGGGGCCGTCACCTTCCGGAAAGCGCTCGCGACGGCCGAGAAGTCCTTGCTCACCGCCCCCAGGCGCGTCGCCAAGAGGGCGGGCTCTTCAGGATCGGTCTGCGTGAAGGCAGCGTCGGCGCGGGCGTAGGCCGCCCGGAAGTTCGCGAGGACCGGGCGCAGGCGGCTGAAGTATGTTCGCAGGGTCGGATCCGGAGCGCTGCTCGACGCGGACAGGGTTGGTCGAGCCCCCTCGGCCGCCGCTGCGCACAGGGGTAGGACGAACGCGGCCGCGGAGAGCACGGCGGCGGCGACTCCAGTCGCCCTGACGCGTGCAGAGGTGTCGTCTCTCACGTGACTCGCTCCCTCCAGTGGTGCGGTGCGAGCATGATCGCCGAGCGCGACAGCGCCGTCTAGTGTCCCGAAGGTCTCATCGGCGGTTCGTGCGAGCGGAGCTCGATCGGGATGAGCCGCTGTCCGCTCAACCAATGAAGCCGCTCGAATGCACGCCGTAAAGAGAGTCAGCGCTACGAAGGTCAGAGGAGGGAGGCCTCCTGTCGCCGCGCGGGTTTCAGCGACCCGCCTCTTATCCACCTGTTCCGGCGGAGACCAAGATCGCCCGCGCGCGCCGACGGGCGAGATTTGCCGAGCTCCAGGGCTCGTCACGAGTGAGCGCTTCCAAGTGAAGACTCAGCGCCTGCCGCCGCAGCCGGGGCGGCAGCTCGGCGAGCGCCGGCACGGCATCAGCGCTCAACGACCGGAGATACGAGACGTCGATCCGCCCGGTCTCGCGCCAGTGCTCGACGTTGCGGTGAGCGACCAGGCCGTCCGGGTTCAAGAGGGAGAAGGCGAGCAACGCTGCGGCTGTTCCACCCACCAGGAGGGAGGGCAGGTGGCGCCGGACGCGGCGCTCGAAACCCGCGACGAGAACGAGCCCGAAGACAGCGCCGAGCCAGACACCGGACGCCTCGGCGACCAGGCGCAGGCGGGTGAGGCCGAAGGCGTCTTCGTACAGGCGGAGCCGGTGGAGTGCCGAGATGAGGACGACCACCGTCAACGCGCAGAGAGCGCCGAGGAGCAACCGGAGCAGAAGGTCGTGCGCTCGCCGCGGCGCATCGGCGAGCGACGCGGCAGCGCCGACCACGCCGAGCGTCAGCGCGCCGGTCGCCAGGAGTTGCCAGAAGCCGTTTCGGGCGTACTCCGCGTAGGTCAGCCCGGCCGTCTCGAGCACGTGGTCGTGGCCGCCGAAGAGAACGGCGAGCTGCACGACCACGAAGGCGAGAAAGAGGAGATTCAGCAACACGAGGGGGATGGCCCACTCCACCGGGTGGAGACGGCGCGCGATCCCCCACGCGGGTGCGCCAACCGGCCGGCGCGCGGCAAGCCCGAGCCCAATAGCCGCGACGAGGGTTCCCGCGAACACCAGCACCCGTCCGGGGAGCGAGCTCGCCGTGGGGAGCGGGATACTCCGACCCACCTCGGCGAACGCCGCGTCCGCCGTGAGCAGAAGGGCTGCGAAGGGGACGATGAGGAACCCGCCGAGGACTGCCCCGCGCATGGCGGGCACGAGTCCCCGCGGCGCCGGCGGGATGACCGCTGGCAGCTCACGGAGCCGGAGAAACGGCCCCAGAGGTGCCGCGATGCTCGGGCCGGTAACGGCGACCGATCCCAGCAGCCAGGCAGCACCGAGGTCGAGCGCGACCACCCAGCCGGCGTCTCGCACGGCCGCGAATCCAGCAAGCGCGAGCGCGGCCGCGCCGAAGCCCAGGGTGCGTGCGCCTGGACGCACCGCCGCTACCGTCGCCGTCGCGACCAGCAGCGCAACGAGCAGAACGCCGATCCCGAGTCGCTCGCCGGGAAGGAGAGCAGCGGCCACGAGTGCAGCGGCCAGCGCAGCCACCCTCACCGCGGCAACTCGACGACCATCCGGCATCCGCGCGGTTGGGCCTGCTCGGCGCAGATCGTCCCTCCGTGGAGCTCGACGATCCAACGGGCGATGGCGAGCCCGAGCCCGCTCCCACCTTCGTGGACCGAGCGCGCGTAGTCCGAGCGGTAGAAGCGCTCGAACACGCGATCCCGCTCGTCGGCCGGGATCCCCAAACCCTCGTCGACGACCTCCAGCCGCGCCACTGCGTCGCGCTCACCTCCGCTCAGGAGAACACGCCCGCCCGCCGGCGAGTGCCGAATAGCGTTCGCGACGAGGTTCCCGAGCACCTGGTGCAGACGCTCCTCGTCGGCCAAGAGCTCGAATTCCGCATCGGCTGCCACCTCGAGACGCACGCCGAGAGCCTCCGCCCGAGGTCGCGACTCCTCGGCCACCTGCACGAGCAGCGCCTTCACGGCAACATGAGTGCGCTCGAGCGGCGACGCTCCGGATTCCAGCTTGGAGAGGACGAGCAACTGCTCCACGAGGTGGCCGAGCCGCTCGACCTGGCGCAGCGTCGTCTCCAGCGTCGCCTGCTCGACCGGCTCGATGCCGTCGATGAGGTTCTCCAGGAGCGCGCGCAGCGCGCTGATCGGCGTTCGAAGCTCGTGCGAGACGTTCGCGACGAGATCGCGTCGCATCCGATCGACCTCCTCGAGCTGCCCCGCCATAGCGTTGAACGCGCGGGCCAGCTCGCCGACTTCATCGCGCGACGTGGCGGTAACTCGATGCCCGTAGTCCCCGCGGGCCATCGCGCCCGCGGCTCCAACCATCTCGCGGAGCGGGAACGTCATGCCGTGAGCGAGTACCTGCACGAGCGCGAGTGCAAGCCCCGCAGCCGCGATTCCCGTCAGCACCGGCGAGAGCTCGGCGCGCTCGCCGAGCAGGACGACGACGACGGTTACCACGACCGCCGCCAGGATGACGGCGCCGAGCTTGAGCTTGATCGACCCGAGGAAGTCCAGCGGCCTCACGTGAGCCCCTCCGTGCTCAGGGCGTAGCCGACGCCGTGCACGGTGCGGATCACACCCGGACCGAGCTTCCGCCTGAGCGCACGAACGTGGGAGTCGACCGTCCGCTCTCCCGTCGCGACACGGTGCCCCCATACCTCCCGGAGCAGTCGCGCCCGCCCGTAGACGACGTGCGGCGTGTGCGCGAGCCGGTAGAGGAGGTCGAACTCCTTCGGCGTCAGGTGGATCGGGTGTCCGTCGAGGACGACCTCGCGTGTCGACGGGTTCACCACCAGGCGGCCCAGCCGAAGCTGCTCCCCCGCCGGGGCCGGAGTCCGCTCGATGCGGCGGAGGAGTGCGCGCACGCGCGCGACGAGCTCGCGGGGGCTGAACGGCTTCGTCAGGTAGTCGTCCGCGCCGACCGCGAGCCCGACCTCGACGTCGGTCTCGGAGTCCCGGGCAGTGAGCATCAACACGGGCACGGCCCGCTCACGCTGAATGCGACGGCACACTTCCAGGCCGTCCACACCCGGCAGCATGAGGTCGAGAATCACCAGGTCGGGACGGAAGAGCCGGCACAGCTCGATGCCGGCGAGTCCGTCGGCCGCGGTCTCGACCTCGAAGCCTTCGGCCCGCAGACGCGCGGCCACGGACGCCGCGATCGTCGCCTCGTCCTCAACCACGGCAATCCGGCGCTTGTCCACGCGTGTCAGGCTAGGCAAGGAACGTGGAAAGGGCTCGCGGATCTCATGGAGATTTCATGCAGACCGCCGCACCGCTCGTGACCTTCATGCCGTCGCCCCGGGCACCGTCACGGCAGCGAGCGGCCAATTCTGGGAGTGCCGAGGGAAGGACTCGCACCCACGCCCCGCAAGGGGACAGACTGATTCAAGTCGCCCCGAACGAATCGCGAGTCGGCCGTCCATGCACGCTCACGGCGAAAATCTCCCACAGAGAAGAGGAGACTCGGTGGTCTGAGCCGGAGGCAAACCGCAGCTTCCGGGCCGGCGAGTAGGGTTGCGGAGGGATGACGAGTCGCCTGCTCGACGCACTCTCGGAGGGGCCTCCCCCACGCGACAACCTTCTTGACAGGCCGGTGGAGGCGACCGAACTGACTCCGCTGGTCAGGCAGACTCAGGCGACTACACCCTCCCTGACAACGGCGTACGGCCCCGGCAAGGAGCCGATTCTGACAGTTGGGCTCATGGCAAACCGTGGCGTGACGGTTCCTCCCACTCCTGTCGTCTTCATTCTTGGTTGCGTCGATAGCGGGGCATGCCGAACTCTGGTGCCGCTCTCGGTCGCGGTGAGGCTTGGACTCCAGGCGAACGAACTCACGCTAGACCAGGGGTCTTTCGGCGGCGTCGGCTCAAGCATCAGTACATGGTCGTCAAGCGTGCCAGTCCTGGGGACGGTCATGGCGTTCCCGGAAACCGCGAGCCCAGCCCAACCGTGGGGGCCAGTCGTTGACCTAAACCCGAGTTTCACCGATCTCCTACCCGAACCGGCGACTCTCCTCGGCCGCGCTGACTTCTTTCGGGCGTTCGTCATCACGTTCAACGAAGACTCCGCTGCCCCGAGCTTCTGCATCCAGCAACGGTGACACGGCCTAGAATTGGCAGCCGCTCGACGCGAGCTCGCGTGTCCTTGTCGTCGTTGCGGGCGGATCCTCCCCACAGCGAGATCGCCCAGGATCGAGGCAACCGAATGCCGTGCAGCAGATCACTGCTCAGTCCGA
>Ga0183260_10001163_pt1 | contig 22289 bp, 22 predicted proteins | sample AntDrymUQ4972206_2_FD_129768 | JGI IMG/M metagenome (GOLD analysis project Ga0183260, IMG submission 129768) | Polar desert sand microbial communities from Dry Valleys, Antarctica - metaG UQ497 (22.06) (version 2) (version 2) | ecosystem: Environmental > Terrestrial > Soil > Desert | place...
CCGCGCTGCGGGCATGGTGCGAGGGGCTCGGCGAGGGCACCTTCGTCGGCTCCAGCGGTCGGGTGTTCCCCGACGGCTTCCGCGCCACCGCGCTGCTCCGGGCGTGGCTGCGACGCCTCGATGACCTCGGTGTGGAGGTGCGCACCCGGCACACCTGGCTCGGCTGGGATGCCGACGGCGCCATGACCTTCCAGACCGGTGAGGGGGCCCAGGTCGTCGTGACCGGCGATGCCTGGGTGCTCGCCCTCGGCGGGGCCAGCTGGCCGCGCACCGGCTCCGACGGGGCCTGGGTGGCGCACCTCACCGGCATCGGCGTCGACGTGGCGCCGCTGCGCCCGGCCAACTGTGGCTTCGTCGTTGGGTGGAGCGACGTGTTCCGCGGCCGCTTCGCCGGAACTCCCCTCAAGGACGTGGCCCTCCGCCACCGCGGAGCCACCTCGCGGGGAGATGTGGTCGTCACCGACCACGGCATCGAGGGAGGCCCCGTGTACGCCCTCGCCCCTGGGCTGCGCGACGCCATCGACGTCGCCGGTGAGGTGCACGTGCGGATCGACCTGTTCCCCGCCGCCGACCCGCCGACCGTGGCGGCCCGCCTCGGCCGACGGCGACCGAAGGACTCGATGGCGACCGGCCTCGGTCGGGCCGGCCTGGCGCCGGTGGTCGTTGGCCTGCTCCGGGAGGTCACCGGCAACCGGCTCCCGGCCGGCATTGGAGATCTGGCCCGGCTCCTGAAGGCGCTGCCCGTCCGTCTCGACGCACCGATGGGCATCGATCGGGCCATCTCGACCGCTGGCGGGGTCAGCCTCGACGCTGTCGATCACCGGTTCATGCTCCGCGACCGGCCGGGCACCTTCGTGGCGGGAGAGATGCTCGACTGGGAGGCGCCGACGGGTGGCTACCTCCTGCAAGCCGCCTTCAGCACGGGGGTGGCCGCCGCCGAGGGTGTCCTCGACTGGCTGGGTACCTTCGATGCCTGATGGAGATCGTCGACGGCGCGACCACCTGGCGCTTCGACGACGAGTTTCTCCGGTCGCGCTGGACGTGCATCTTCGGGCGGGGCTGCCTCGGCATCCTCGACGAGCCCGCTGAGCACCTCGGTCAGGGCTGCTGCTCGGTGGGGGCCGAGCTCGATGGACAGGACGAGGCCCGCACCATTGGCGCGCTGGCGGCGACCCTCGAGCCCGGCCTGTTCGAGCACCACGCCGACGCGGAGCGCTCTGGCATCTACGCCGACGAGCGCCGCACGTCCACCCGGGTGGTCGACGGTGCCTGCATCTTCCTCAACCGGCCGGGCTTCGCCGGCGGCGCCGGCTGCGCTCTCCACCTCGCCGCCCTGGCCGTCGACGAGCCCCCGCAGGATTGGAAGCCGTCGGTGTGCTGGCAGCTCCCCATCAAGGTCGATTGGGAGGACGGGCCCGACGACACCGAGGTGGCCACGGTGCGCCGATGGACGCGTGCCGACTGGGGGCGGGAGGGGGAGACGATGGCATGGTGCTGCACGGAGGGCGATCGCGCCTACGTCGGTGAGCGCACCGTGCTCGACTCCCTCGCCGACGAGCTCGAGGCGATCGTCGGGACGTCGGTCCACGTCGAGCTCCGCCGCCGGCTGCGCCACCCCACCGACGAAGGGCCTCAGGGCTCTCAGGGGTGACCGTCGCGGGGACCGGCGTCCAGCTCCGCCAGCGCCGGCTGCAGCGTCTCGGCCCAGAAGCGAAAGAAGCCGTCCTGGTCGGGCCCGACCTGATGGAAGTAGAGGTGGTCGTAACCGGCGTCGCGGAAGGTGCAGACGGAGTCCAAGACGGGCTCGACGTCAGGGCCGCAAGGGACTGACTCGGTGGCGTCGTCTTCGCTCACCATGGCGGCGGCCTCCTCGAAGTGCGTCCATGTCGGCAGGTCCTGGGACAGCTGGCCGGGGATCCCGCCGTTCGGCCAGATCTCGTGCACCGTCTTGCGGGCCGCTCCTTCGTCCTCGGCCCAGCAGAGGTTGAGCTGGGCGTACCGGGGGCCGGTGCCGCCGCTGGAGCGGTAGCGATCGAGCAGCTCCCGCTCGGGCGAGTGGCCCCAGTAGCCGTCGCCGACCCGCCCGGCGAGCTCCACCGCCTTGGGCCCGAACCCCGACACGACGATGGGCGGGTTCTCGTCCGGTGGGTCGAACAGCTTGGCGTTCTCGACCTCATAGAACTCGCCGCGGTGGTCGACGGTCTCGCCGCTCCAGAGCTCCCGGATGATCGCCACCGCCTCCTCGAGCATCGCCAGCCGCACCTCGGGGGCTGGCCAGCGGTGACCGAGGATGTGCTCGTTGAGCGCCTCGCCAGTGCCGACGCCGAAGAAGAAGCGCCCGTCGAACAACAGCGAGGTGGTGGCGGCGGCTTGGGCGAGGACCGCCGGGTGGATGCGCACGATCGGGCAGGTCACCCCGACGCCGACCCGAAGTCGCTCCGTGGAAGCGGCGATGGCCCCGAGGACCGACCACACGAACGGGCTGTGGCCCTGCGCGCTCACCCACGGGTGGAAGTGATCCGAGATCGACGCGAAGGCGAAGCCGGCGTCCTCGGCCCGACGGGCGTTGCGCACGAGATCGGCCGGAGCGTGCTCCTCTCCGGACAGCGTGTACCCATAGGAGATCGGTGGCTGATCGGGTTCGGTCGTGATGGGACACCTCCTGCAAGCCGCCTCAGCGACGGTCGAGAACGGCGTTGGCCACCCTCACGACCTCGTCCTGGGTGCCCGGCACCCCCTCCTTGTACACCTGGATCTGCAGGGCATCGTCGCCGAGCGCGACGGTGAGCGACCCGACGTTGGGTACGTACACCGCCCGGTCGCCGAGCCCCGACACGGCCTCGCTGCCCTCCTGAGCGCTGAAGCTGTCCACGATCGCGGCACCCCCGGTGACGAAGGAGGCGCTCACGTAGGCGCCGTCGCGGGGGTCGGGCATGCGCTCCGTGCCCTTGATGCACCCGGACCCGTTGGCATCGGTCGCCGGCTCCCGCCGGGCGATCTCGACACCGAGGATGTCGCTGACCACCTCGTCCGAGACGATGTCACAGGGGTCGTCGCTGCCCTCTTCGGGGTCCTCCCCGTCGTCGGAGTCCCCGCCGTCGGCGGGTGCGGTGGTGTCCGTCGTGGAGCTGTCGTCGGACGGCGGGTCCTCGCTGGCGTCGGTGGCATCGTCGCCGCCACAGGCCCCCAGCCCGAGAGCGGCGCCGAGGGCAACGGCCGCGGCCACGCGACGCCGGCGCGAGGATGACGGGCGGTGGTTCTGCATGGTTCCTCCTCGGAACGGTCATCGCGCCGATGGCGATGTGCACAAGGGCCGCGATCACGTCCATCGCGGTCAGTGCTCATGCAGCCAGACCAGCACGATCCGTCGAGGGGGCAGCCATGTGGGCGGCGGGGGTGCCAGCACCCGTCAGCCAACGAGCGAGGAGGCGGCGGATCGATCAGCTCCGGAGTGGATTGGATCCAACGAGCCCAAGCAGCTCAGGACTTGCGAAGAGTCGGCGTGGCCGACCCGGCCCGTCTGGCTGCACCGTCCCGTGCTCGACGAGAACACCTGCCGTGACGAGATCCTGCAGCGCCGCGCCCGCCGACTTCAGCGGGATACCGAGCTCGACAGCGACGACGGGCGCGGTCAGCACGAGGTGGTGCGGCAGCCGCTCGAGCGCGCGCCAAGCGGCGGCGTTGCTCCGGAGGCGCCGCCCGCTGCCCCTCGGCGCGTACAGCCGCTCCTCCCACACGCGCGTCAGCTCCTGCACGGCGGTGACCAGCTCCCGCTGCGCACGGCCGGCGCCGAAGACGGCAGGCGCCCAGGGGTCTTGACACCACCGACGAAGAGAACGAATATTCATTCCGCATGAGCAAGCGGGATTCGGTGATGGATGCGGCCCTCGAGCTGTTCGAGGAGCGCACCTATGGGGCGACGGCGATGCCGCTCATCGCGCAGCGGGCCGGGGTGGGGGCAGGGACGATCTACCGGTACTTCCCGTCCAAGGAGGCCCTGGCCAACGCGATCTACCGCGACGGCAAGGTGCAGATGGCGCGCTATCTCATCGACGCCATCCCGGCGGGGCTTGCGCCCCGCGAGGAGTTCACACACTGGTGGCGCCAGCTGTTCGCGTTCGCGCTCGACCATCCGGCCGCGTTCGCCTTCATCGAGACGCATCACCACGCGCCGTATCTCGACGACGAGTCCGAGTCGATTGGGGCGCCGGTCGACCTCGCCGCGGTCGCTCTCCTTGCCCGGGCGCAGGCTGCTGGCGTCGTGCGCGCGGCCCCGGCCACCGAGCTCATCGCCATGGTCTTCGGGGCGTTCGTCGGCCTCGTGCGCTCGGCGCGCGACGGCTACGTCACGCTCGACGACGCCCTGCGGGTCCGAACCGAAGAAGCGATCTGGGGCCTTCTCGCCCCCTGAAGGAGGAACACGACATGTCCACCGTCTTGATCACCGGGTGCAGCAGTGGGTTCGGCAAGCTCGCCGCGCTCAGCTTCGCCCGCCAGGGCCACACTGTCTTCGCGTCGATGCGCAACCTGGCCAAGGCCGGGGCCCTCAACGACGCCGCCATCGCGGAGGGGTTGAAGATCACCGTCGTGGCGCTCGACGTCGACCACCAGGCGTCGATCGACCAGGCCGTGGCCGAGGTGGTCGCCGAGGCCGGCGGCATCGACATCGTCGTGAACAACGCCGGCATGGAGATGCGGGGCCCCATCGAGGAGATCAGCGACGCCGAGGCGCGCCGCCAGTTCGAGACCAACGTGTTCGGCCTGCTCGGGGTGGTGCGCGCCGTGCTTCCGGCGATGCGCGAGCGGGGCTCGGGTGTGATCGTCAACGTGAGCTCGATCGGGGGGCTGGTGTCGGCGCCGTTCTCGGGCATCTACTCGGCGAGCAAGCACGCGGTGGAGGCGATCACCGAGGCGCTGCACTACGAGGCCCGGCCCTTCGGGGTGCGCGTCGCGGTGATCGAACCCGGCGGGTTCGCCACCGAGTTCGGCGCCAACGCCGCCGACTCGGTTGCCTTCAGCGGGGCGTCGCCGTACAGGGTGAACGCGGATCGCTTCGGGGCCGCGCTCGCGACGCTAACGCCAGATGGTGAGCCCGCTGACCCGCAACTCGTCGCTGACGCCATCGTCCGCGTCGCCACCGACGCCAGCGCTCCCCTGCGCACGCTCGTGGGCGTGGACGCGGAGCTGATCATGTCGGTGCGCGCGACGACCGACTTCGAAGGCTTCGAGCAGACCATGCGCACCACGCTGAACTGGTGGGACTGACGATGGCCACCCAGGAAGAACGTGCCGTGCTGATCACGGGCTGCAGCACCGGCATCGGTCGCGCCACCGCCGACCGGCTCGCTCGTCGCGGCTGGACCGTGTACGCGACCGCCCGCCGGCCCGAGGTCATCAAGGACCTCGCCGACGCCGGCGCTCGGGTGCTCCCACTCGACGTCACCGACGAGCAGTCGATCCGCGACGCGGTCGACGTGGTCACCGCCGAGGCGGGCTGTGTGAGCGTGCTGATCAACAACGCCGGTTACGGCCTCCAGGGCCCGGTCGAAGAGGCCCCGCTCGAGGAGGTCCGTCGCCAGTTCGAGACCAACGTGTTCGGCCTGGTCCAGCTGACGCAGCTCGTGCTGCCCGGGATGCGCTCCCAGGGGTGGGGGCGGATCGTAAACATCTCGTCGATGGGTGGGCGCATGACCCTGCCCGGCGGTGGCTTCTACCACGGCACGAAGTACGCGCTGGAAGCCATCAGCGACGCACTCCGCTTCGAGGTCCGCCCCTTCGGGATCGCGGTCAGCCTGATCGAGCCGGGCGCGGTGGCCACCGCGTTCGGCGACACCGCGATGGCCACGATCTCGGCCGGCGAGCCGACGGGCCGGGAGTCCGGCGACTACGCGCCGTTCCGCGCCCTGCTCGCCGCCAAGATCACCGACGCCTACGAGGGCAAGGGATCCAAACGGGCATCCAGCCCCGAACGCGTCGCCGCGGTCATCGAGAAGGCCATCGCCGCCCGGCGGCCCAAGGCCCGCTACCTGGTCGGCGCCGACGCCCGCCTGCTCGTCCGGGCCCGGCGGATGCTCGGCGCCCGCGGCTTCGACGCGCTGCTCCGATCCCAGTTCAAGGTCCCCGCCTCCAGCTGACCGACCGCACGCCGAACACCAACGCCCTCACCCGACGCCCCCGAAGCCGCGCCGGTCGATCATCCGAGGCACCATCGCCACGCGCAGCGCAGCACTCTCGCGGTTCGGGCTACCGCCATCGCCACTCCGGATCCCGCCGTTCGAGGAACGCGGCCCGCGCCTCTTGCGCGTCCTCGAAGCCCAGAAGCCGGGCCGTGTACTCCTGCTCGGTGCGGTAGGCCTCCTTCAGGGGCAGGAACTCCACCCGGTTCATCGCCTCCTTGGCGAGACGGAGGGCGATCGGGCTCTTGGAGGCGAGCGACGTGGCGAGCTCGTTGGCCTCGTCGAGCAGGCGATCACGTGGGACGACGGCCCGCAGCGCGCCAAGCCGGTACAGCTCGGCGGAAGAGACGAGCTCGCCGGTGAAGAACAGCTCCCGCGCCTTGTGCCGCCCCACGAGCAGCGAGAGGTGCGCACTGGCCCCGAGGAGGCCGACGTTGATCTCCGTCGCGCCGAAGGTTGCGGTGTCGGCCGCGACGAGGATGTCGCAGCAGGCAGCGAACGCGAGCCCGGCGCCGATGGCGGGCCCGTTGACGGCGGCGATCACGGGCACGGCACAATCCGTGATCGACCACATGGCATCGCGGGCGGCGCGAGCGGGATCGGTCACGTAGGCCGCGGGAACGCCCGGTCCGCGGTCGCGCTCGCCGACAGATCGGAGGTCGGCACCGGCCATGAAGGCCCGATCGCCTGCGGCCGTGAAGATGACGACCCGCACGTCGCGATCAGCGCTCAGAGTCGCGAACACGTCGATCACCTCGACGAAGGTCGCGGGCGTGACCGCGTTGACCGGCGGGCGGTCGAGGGTGACGGTGGCGACGTGGTCGACGACATCGACCGAGAGGTCCGTCATGACCGGCGATTGTGGCACGCCGAACTGACACGCACGTCACCTTCGTCCACGGCACGACCGCCCGATCCGGCGGCGCCCGCGGCGGGCCGCATCGAGCTGACCCCGCCGGGCAATCTGACATTCTCCGTCATCTAGCGTTCGAGCCGTGTCCCCCGCAACCCTTGCGTACGCGACCGATGACGCCCGCTGGTGACCCCGACCGCGCCGCCATCGCCGTCCTGCTCGCGCCGGCTCGAACAGCCCTGATCACCGTCGAGGTGCAGGACGGCGTCGTGGGCGAGCACAGCGTCGTGCCATCGCTGGCGGCGTCGGCCGAGCCGATCCTGCCCAGGATCGCCGCGCTCGCGGCGTCGGCGCGAGCCGCCGGGGTCACGGTGATCCACTGCACAGTCGACGCCCGTGGTGACGGCAAGGGAGCGAGTCACAACGCCCGCGTCTTCGGCGTGGGCGGCCGAAGGGAGGGCATCGCGCGGTCAGGAGCTTTCCACCGGGGCACGGTGCACGCGGCGATCGGCGCGACCGACGCGGATCTCGTGATGGCTCGCCTCCACGGCGCGTCGCCGATGGCCGGCACGTCGCTGGACCCGGTGCTGCGCAACCTCGGTGTCACGACCGTGGTCGCGACCGGTGTCTCGGTCAACGTGGCCGTGCTCGGTCTCACGTTCGAGGCGGTGAACCTCGGCTACCACGTGGTGATCCCCCGAGACGCCGTCGCAGGGGTCGACGCCGACTACGTCGACGCCGTGTTCGCTCGAACGCTCTCGCTCCTCGCCACCATCACCACCGTCGACGACGTCGTCACCGCTTGGGCGGAGGCGGGCATCTGACACTCGTGTCACCTTTGGGCTACCTTCCGACCCACAGGGGTTGGTGACGCGAGGGAAGGAAGCCGCCCATGAAGTTCGGCATCGCACTCGGCCGTGTGCACCCACGCTGCTTCGTCGACGTCACCGTCGAGGCGGATCGCCTCGGTTTCGAGTCGGTGTGGCTGCCCGAGCACCTCGTCCTGCCGGTGCAGATGTCTAACTCGCCGCATCCCGGTCACGACCACCCGCCGATTCCGCCGAACGTCCACGTGTTCGACTGCTTCGCGTACCTGGCGTACCTGGGGGGCATCACGGAGCGGATCCGGTTGGGTACCCACGTGTACAACCTCGCTCTCCGCCACCCGTTCGTGGCCGCCCGGGCGGTGCAGACCCTCGACGTGGTCTCGGGGGGGCGGGCAGAGGTCGGCATCGGCGCGAGCTGGCTGGCCGAGGAGTGGAAGGCCACCGGGCTGGACTTCCACACCCGCGGCCGTCGCCTCGACGAGGCGCTGGCAGTGTGCCAGCGGCTCTGGAGCGAGGAGGTCGTCGAGCACCGTGGCGAGTTCTTCGACTTCGACCCCGTGATGTTCGAACCCAAGCCTGTGCAACGGCCGTGGCCACCCGTTCACGTCGGCGGCGAGTCCGATGCTGCACTGCGGCGGGCGGCACGACAGGGCGACGGGTGGATCGGCATCACCCACACCGTCGACTCGATACAGCGGCCCGTTGAGCGCCTCGCGCAGCTGCGCGAGGAAGCCGGCCGGTCCGACCAGCGCTTCGAGGTCACCGTGGGCGGTCCGGTCGGATCGCGGGACGACGTGGCCCGCTGGGAGGAGGCCGGCGTCGACCGGCTCATCGTCGCCCCTTGGGCGAAGTCCGTCGAGGCGGTCGACGGTCTGCGTCGCTTTGCCGAGGAGATGCTGGCCTGATGCCCTCGCGAACGACGCTCAGCATTCGCCGAGCTCATCCCCGGACCTCCGACTCGGGGCAGTAGCCGTGGACCTCGGGCTGCATGGACGGGTGGCGGTCATCACCGGGGCCAGCCAGGGCATCGGGCGGGCGATCGCGCTGGCGCTGGCGGCCGAGGGTGCCGACCTCGTGCTGGCGGCCCGTCGGCTCCCCGGCCTCGAGAAGGTCGCCGCCGAGATCGCCGCACTCGGACGGGAGGCCGAGGTGGTGTCGGCCGATGTCGCCACGGCGGCGGGCACGACCGCGGTCGTGGCGGCCGCGGTCGGACGGTTCGGCCGGGTCGACATCCTGGTGAACAACGCCGGCAAGGGCGGTCCGCAAGCCCTGCTCGAGCTCACCGACGACGACTGGCATGCCAGCATCGAGCTCAACCTCATGAGCGCCGTCCGGCTGTCGACGGCCTGCGTGCCGCTCATGCGCGAACGGCGCTGGGGACGCATCATCAACATCTCTTCGCGGGTGGGTCGCGAGCCCGATCCGTTCTTCGCGGCCTACGCCGCCTCCAAGGCGGCGCTCATCAACTTCTCCAAGAGCCTGGCCAACGCGTTCTCGGGTGACGGGGTCCTCACGAACTGCGTGGTGCCGGGTCTCATCCGCAGCGAAGCGGTCGACGAAGCGGCTCAGCGCAGCGCCGCCGCCACCGGAAAGACCGTGGATGAGGTCTTCGAGGCCACGCTGGCCAAGCGCCCCATCCCCGCCGGCCGCATCGGCGAGCCCGACGATGTCGCCGGGCTCGTCGCGTTGCTGGCGTCCGAGCGTGGTTCCTGGATCACCGGCGGGTGCTTCACGATCGACGGCGGCATCGTCCGCAGCGACCGCTGAGCCGATGGCTCGCGGCGTGCCGTCCGTGACGATGCACGCCTGATGGACTTCTCCTTCGCGCCGGAGGAGGTCGCGTTCCGGGCCGAGCTTCGGAGCTTCCTGGCCGACGCCCTCCCGGCGTGGTGGCGAGGCATGTTCGTGGACGACGAGCGCGCCATTCCGACGACGCGCGACATCTGCCGGCGGCTCGCCGAGCGGGGCTGGCTCACGATGGCCTGGCCACCGGAGTTCGGCGGGTCGGGAGCGAGCGTCTGGATGCAGACGATCCTGCGCGAGGAGATGTGGGCCAACGAGGAGCCGCGCGGGCCGCAGTACATGAACCTGAACTACATCGGCCCGCTGATCATGCGGTACGGCTCACCGGAGCAGCAGCAGCGGTTCCTGCCGCCGATGGCGCGAGGGGAGGTGATCTGGTGTCAAGGGTTCTCCGAACCCGACGCCGGGTCCGATCTTGCGGCGCTCGCGACGAGGGCCGAGGATCGGGGCGACCACTTCGTCGTCGACGGGCGGAAGATCTGGACGAGCTATGCCGACGCCCCCGCCGATTGGTGCCTGCTCCTCGTGCGGACCAACCGGTCCGCCCCGAAGCACCGTGGGATCTCGGTGCTCCTCGTCGACATGGCGACGCCGGGCATCGACGTGCGGCCCATCGACACGCTCGCGGGACCGCACGAGTTCAACGAGGTCACCTTCGACGGCGTGGTGGTCCCCCGTGACTGCCTCCTCGGTGCGGTGGACGAGGGGTGGCAGCTCGTCGTCGCCGGCCTCACCTTCGAGCGCGCCGGCATCGCTCGCTACGCCCGCGCCGGGCGCGTCATCGAGATGCTCGTGGAATGGGCGAACACCACCGGCTGCGCCGCCGACCCCAACGTGCGCCGCAAGCTCGCCGATCTGCGCGTCCGCTACGAAGCGGCCCGGCTCCTCAACTACCGGGCGGTGTCCATGCAGGCCGCCGGCGTCGTGCCGACGACCGAGGCGTCCATCGCCAGGATCCACAACGGACAGCTCGAGCAGCTCGTGAGCCAGGTCGGCCTCGAGCTGCTCGGCCCGGCCGGGCAGCTGGGCGCCGACGACCCGTGGGCCCCGCTGCAGGGTGCGATCCGCCGGCACTGGGCCCGCAACGTGCCGACGACGATCGCGGCCGGCACCCTCGAGGTGCAGAAGAACGTCGTCGCCCAGCGGGGGCTCGGGTTGCCCCGTCCTTCGTGATGGATCTCACACTGTCGGCGGAACAGCGGCTCCTGGCCGAGGCCGCCCGGGGGTTCGTGGTCCGTTCCTGCCCGCCTGAGCGGGCACGGGCGATGGTGGCCGATCCCATCGGGCTCGACGCCGAGCTGTGGTCGACCATGGCCGGGCTCGGCTGGGCCGGCCTCCCGGTTCCCGACGCGCAGGGTGGCGGCGGTGGGGGGATCCTCGACCTCGCCGTCCTGTGCGAGGCCCTCGGGCGGGGACCGGTGCCGTCACCGGTGCTCGTGTCGACCACACTGGCTGCGCTCCCGATCCTGTGGGCAGGCAGCGAGAGCCAGCGGGCGCGCTGGCTGCCCGCGCTCGCCGCCGGTGAAGCGATCGGCACCATGGCCATCGTCGAACCCGGCGGTCGGGACGAGTGGGATGACTCGAAGCTGAACGGCGACGGCGCGCTGACCGGCACGAAGCTCCTGGTGCCGTGGGCGGCCTCGGCTGACGTGCTCGTCGTGACCACCTCCGGCGGACTCCGCCTGGTCGAGCCGCGGTCAGGACAGGTCGCCGTCGAGCGCCACGACGACCTCGGCGCCGACCCGCTGTTCGAGGTGCGTCTCTCCGCCGCCGCTGCCGAGCCCCTGGGAAGCGGCGCGACGGAGTTCCAGGCGGGCGTGGTGCGGCGGGCGATCGATCACGCCGCGGTGATCCAGCTTGCCTATGCCGTCGGGTGCGCCGAGCGCGCCCTCGAGCTCGCGGTCCAGCACGCGTCGGATCGCCACCAGTTCGGGCAACCGATCGGCTCGTTCCAGGCCGTCGCCCACCGGTGCGTCGATATGCTCACCGATCTCGACGCCACCCGCTACCTGGCGTACCGGGCGGCGTGGGCCCTCGACGGGAGCGGCGACACCGACCTCGAGGTCGCCACCGCGCTCGCGTACGGCAAGGACGCGCTGCGGCGCATCTTCGTCCACGCCCACCAGGTGCACGGCGCGATGGGGTTTTCCACCGAGCACGACCTCCATCTCTTCACCAGGCGGGCCAAGAGCTTCGAGCTGAGCTACGGCGCTGCGGCGCGCCACCTCGACCGCGTCGCCGATCACATGGGACTGGCGTGACGCACTCGCCGCCATCCGCCGAGGTCGGCGCGTTCGCAACGGCGCTCTCGCTGGCGGCGACGCGCTCGCCCACCAAGGTCGCCATCGCCGACGAGACCCGCCGGCTCACGTACGCCGAGCTCGACGAGCTGGTCGACAGCGTCGCCGCCGGCCTCCGCCGGCGGGGCGTCGGTGTGGGCGACGTCGTCACCTCGCAGCTGGCGAACCGCGTTGAAGCCATGGCGGTGTGCCTCGCCACCAACCGGATCGGCGCCGTCCACAACCCGGTCGTGGCCGTCTACCGAGACCGCGAGCTGGACTTCATCCGCCGGCAGGCCGCCAGCGCCCTGTTCGTCTCGCGGGCGGACGACGACCTCTTCCTGGCGCGGCCCGGACCACGGGCGGACACCGGCCAGTGGGTCGACCCGGATGCGGCGCGGTTCCTCCTCTACACGTCGGGATCGACATCGGAGCCCAAGGGCGTGCTCCACAGCGACCGGACGCTCACGGCCGAGTGTGCCGCCCAGGCCGCCTTCCACGAGCTCACCGAGCACGAGGTGTTCGTGATCCCGTCGCCGGTGGGCCACATCTCCGGCCTGCTCTACGGCATCCTCCTTCCGGTGTGGCTCGGCGCCACGACCGTGCTCATGGAGGCCTGGGACCCGGGCCGGTTCCTCGCCCTCGTCGAGGCCGAGAGCGGCACCTTCAGCGGCGGAGCGCCGCCGTTCCTCGCCGGCGCCGCCGACCACCCTGATCTGGATGGCTACGACGTCTCGTCGCTCCGCGTCTTTCCGTGCGGTGGCGCCGACGTGCCTCCCGACCTCATCCGCCGGGCGGCCGAGCGTCTCGGTGTGCGAACTGGGCGCGGCTACGGCTCCACGGAGTTCCCCAGCGTCACCAGCTCGTCGGGCCCCGGAGAGGTGGAGGATCGCCGGGCGGGCACGGACGGCCGCCCGATCGGAGCCAACGAGGTGCGGATCGTCGATGGGGAGATCCACGCACGCGGGCCGGAGCTGTTCCTCGGCTACTGCGACGAGACCCTCGACGCCGACGCCTTCACGACCGACGGCTGGTTCCGCACCGGCGATCTCGGTGTGATCGACCCCGAGGGGTACCTGACCGTCACCGGGCGCCTCAAGGAGATCATCCTCCGCTCCGGCGAGAACATCAGCGCCCGGGAGCTCGAGGACCTGCTCGCGCAGCACCCCCAGGTGATGTCCGTCGCGGTGATCGCACGGCCGCACCCACGGACCGGGGAGCGAGCGTGCGCGTGCATCGTCGCGGCCGACGAGCACGACCCTCCGACCCTGGAGGACCTCGCCCGCTTCCTGATCGACCTGGGGCTGTCACGCCGAAAGCTCCCGGAGCAGCTCGAGCTCGCCGACGCGCTCCCGATGCTTCCCAGCGGCAAGGTCGACAAGCAGGCCCTCCGTACCGGCGATCTGACACATGTGTCGCAATCACGGGCATGACGATCTGGCGACGGCACCGCTTCGAGCGCCGGGGCTCGACGTCTCCCCGATCCGGCAAGCTCTGCCGGACCGAGCGACCCTCGAAGCGCAGGTAGCCCGCTCGGACGACTACTTCGCCCGGCAGAAAACGCCCCCGTCCTCGATCGGCCGCGACGAGCCAACCGCTATGAGCCGCTCATCGACCTGCCGGCTGTTACGGCTTGGAACGGCGGCGGCCCAAGGACGTCGGTGGCGCCGGTCTCTTGCGCGACCTGTCCGATTCGGTCGAAGTCGACGGGACCGGGCCCGTCGTTCGTCGCCGGCTCGCTGGCGTTCCAGTAGAACGCTCCTGCGCTGCCCGGCGTCTGCAAGGCGAGCAGCCGCGCCGACTCGGAGACCACGGTGAAGGCGTGAGGCACCCCGCGCGGGACGAAGGTCATGCCACCCGCGCCCACCTTGTGCTCGGTTCCGTCGATGATCGTGAGGATCTCGCCCTCCAGCACGTACACCGTCTCATCGGTATCCGGGTGCCGGTGCAGCGGCGTCATCTTTCCCTGCGTCAAGGAATCTTCGAACAGGGAGAACGCGCCGCCCCCTTCGTCCGCCGTGACCTTCCACGTGTGCGTTCCGCCGCCGTAGAACCAGCGCCGTGGCCCCTCGCCTTCAGCTCGGACGATTGCTTCCGTTGCGCTCATGCTGCCTCTCCCTCTTTCGCTGTTTCGATATGGGACCTTGATACCATTACGACACTACGGTACCATCATCTTGATGTCAATCGCTTATGAACTCGAGGGCCGCACGCAGCAGAAGCAACGGACGCGCGATGCCCTCGTCGCCGCCGCCCGCGCACTGGTGGCCGAAGGACGGACGCCGAAGGTCGAGGACGCGGCCGAAGCGGCCGGAATCTCTCGCACGACCGCGTACCGCTACTTCCCGAACCGGCGGGTGCTCCTCTTTGCCGCCCACCCAGACTCAACCGCCGAATCACTGCTTCCGGCCGACGCGCCAGACGACCCCGGCGAACGCCTCGACATCGTCGTTCGATCCTTCACACGCACAACCCTGAAGACCGAAGCACAGTCGCGCACCATGCTCCGGCTCTCATTGCAGGCCGACCGCGACGAGCGAGAACCGTTGCCCTTGCGGCAGGGCCGCGCAATTCGCTGGATCGAAGAGGCACTGGCGCCCCTACAGCCGCGGTTCTCCGCGGCAGAGGTGAAACGTCTCGCCATCGCCATCCGTAGCGCGACCGGTATCGAGGCACTCGTCTGGCTCACGGACATCGCTGGCCTATCGAGAAGGGACGCCGTCGCGCTCATGCAGTGGTCAGCGCGCGCCATGTACGCCCACGCCGTCGCCGAGCACGATGGACCGCCGCTGTCGCAACGTGGCTAATCGCCACGACGTGCCCGTGCGAGTCGCTGGGAGGGCTTCTCGAACACAAGGCCACAATCTCGATCCACCGCGGGCCCGTCGCCATCCCTAGCCGTGCGAGAGACGCACGGCAAGACGCCGGGCGACGACAGGGCGCCGGCGCGGCGGCGTATCGCCGTTGACCCCACGACCGTCGGCGTGATGGTGGCGTGGCGCGAGCGGCACCGAGCCGAACAACGCGCAGCCGGATCGCCGCAGCTGCGTGGATGTTCACCGACAGCCGCAGCGAGCCGACGACCAGCGGTCTCGCGCTCCGCTGACCTTCGGGTCGTTGACCCGAAGACACCCGTGTGTCGGTCTCCGCAGCGGGCTGTAGAGCCGCTGACCAGGTGGTGCGAACAGCAGCGGCTCGTCGCCGCCAACGAGGTACTGTTCAGCGAGAAGTCCATCTCGGCGAGGTAGGTCGTGAGCTGGTGGATGCCCGGTCCGACCTCCGTGACGCGGGTCTCCATCAGGACGTTGCCTTTCATGTGTGGGCGGTGATCAGCCAGGCCGAGGCGCCGAAGCTGACCCCATCGCTGGTGTGGTGGTCCACGAGCGTGCGGTGCAGCGCGTCGAGGGCTGCTCCGGTGTCGGCGTCGTCGAGGTCGTGAGTGAGTCCCCTCGTGATGCCGAAGTCACGGACGAACGCGAAGGCGTCATCGGCGTCGGCCCCGAGCACGATCGGCTCGTCGAGCGCCGCGAAGTCGACGTCGACGAATCCTGCCTCGGTGAGGATCGCCTCTGTCTGCTGGCGGTCGGCTAGCCCGAAAGGTCCTGGTGCTCCCGACGGTGGTGTCGGTAGATCGCGGCCGAGCGCCAAGGCCTGGCGGATGGCGCTCAGCCACTCGTTGCGATCGAGCTCCCGCCAGGCGAGCAGGGCCAGGCGGCCCCCGGGGCGCAGCGACCGCCCGATGTTGGTGAACGCGGGCACCGGGTCGGCGAAGAACATCGCGCCGAAGCTGCTGATGGCCACGTCAAAGGCGTCGGCAACGAACGGGTGCACCTGCGCATCGGCCTGCTCGAAGCGCACGTTGCCGAGCCCTTCGGCTTCGGCGGTGACCCGGGCCCGCTCGAGCATGCGCGCCGACAGGTCGACCCCCAGGGCTGATCCCGACGCGGCGGCGAGGCGGGCCGCGCCCCGGGTCGATTTGCCTGTGCCACAGCCGATGTCGAGCACCGAATCGCCACTGCCGATCCGCGCGGCATCGAGCAGGGCCTGGCCCTGCGCAGCACCGACGCGCTCGTAGCGGTCGGCGTGTTCGGTCCAGTGGTCACCCTCGGGCCCGTCCCACGCTGCCGCCATGTCCACGTTCGCGATCGCCATGTTCACCTTTCGGGTCGAAGACGACGATATACTCCAAACTGGAGGAAATCAATGGCTAAGAAGTTGACGACGACTTCGTACGCGATCCTCGGTCTGCTGGCGCTGCGACCGTGGTCGACCTACGAGCTCGCCGAGCAGATGCAGCGGGCGCTCGGCCTGTTCTGGCCCCGGGCGTCGAGCGGGATCTACGAGGAACCCAAGAAGCTCGTGGGCCTCGGCCTGGCGAAGGCCACCGCCGAACAGGTCGGCCAGCGCCCGCGCACCAGCTACTCGATCACCGCCAAGGGCCGGCGCGCCCTGGCGGCGTGGGTGCCGACCCCGGGGGCCGGGCCGGTGGTTGAGTTCGAACAGCTCGTGAAGATCTTCTTCGCCGAGCACGCCGGCAAGGCCGACCTGCTGGCCACGCTCCACGGCGTGCGGATCGATCTCGAGCACCGCGTGGCGGCCACCGCCGGCATCCCCACCGAGTACCTCGAAGGCCGGGGGGGCTACCCCGAACGTCTGCCCTGGCTGATCCTCGCCGGCAAGTTCCTCGACGAGATCGACCAGGCCGTCGACCGATGGGCGCAATGGGCGGTCGACGTCGTCGAGGACTGGCCCGACGATCTCTACGCCGCCGAGGCCGACCGGGAAGCCCTCCAGGAGATGGCCCACAACGCCGAAGTTTTCGTCGAGCGAGCGGCGACGCGGCACGCGACCGACTCGCCCTGACCCGTCCTGTGCACCGGGAGACGGTGCCGATCGAGCCCGAGGTCCGAATGGCCGCCCGTCTACGATCCGTTGGACTCCCGCGGTTCGACGATCGATCCTCGCCTGTCGCCGGTGTGCGGTCCTACCGGTTCGCTCACATCGACGGTTCACCCGGAGGTCAACGGGCGCGACGGCGCGCAGAACCACCAGCCCGAGGAGGGCCCGTTCGCCCTCCGGGCCAGCGCCGGCCGTCAGGCGTGGCGGGAGTGGATGCCGATCCGGGCGGCGGCACCGGACCCCGAGGTCGTCCACCGCAACTTCCGCTTCGGTGACTCGCCGCTGGCCGACCGCACCCGCGGCACCGGCCGGCGCGCCTGCTCCGTCGACGACGAGCGGGGGCTCGACGCTACCGGCGACCGGCGCCACCGGGGTCACACCAGCGGCTGCTGCCGCTGCTGCCGCGGTCGCTCGGGAGGCCATCCGTAGGGTGGCGCCGAAATACTGAGGGTGCGACGACCGGTCCTGCTCACGATCGTGGCGGCGGCCGTGGCTGTCGTTCCGGGACCAGCGCGGGCGCAGGAGCCCGGACCGGAGCTGGTCGAGGTGTGCGAGGAGTCGGGCCTCGGCGACCGCACGTGCGTGAGTGTGCTGGCGGGATCGGCGTTGCTGAGCTCGCTGTGCGCCGACAGCGGGGCACCTCCGGCGGCCTGCGCCGCCGCGACGGACGGCGAGGCCGTCGACCCGGCGGTCCTGGCGGACTACGAGCGGGGTTGGGTGCACCGGGCGTTGCGGCTCCAGTCCCGGCTCGACGAAGAGGAGCCGCTGTTGAACTCGTTGTGGCCCCACTCGCACAACTCGGCGAACAGCACTGCGTATGCCCCCAGCGTGTCCAGCCTCGACCCCAACCAGCGGTGGTCGATCCTCGACCAGCTGCGCATGGGGATCCGAGCTGTAGAGCTCGACCTGCACCCTGGCCCCGGCGGGACCGGTGTCGTCCTCTGCCACGGTCGCCAGGTCGACCTGGGCGCCACCATCGTGCACATCGGCTGTTCGGCCGACCGGCCGCTGTCGGCGGGGCTCGACGAGCTCCGGTCGTTCCTCGACCTTCCCGGCAACGAGCGTGAGGTCGTGCTCGTGTACCTCGAGAACCAGCTGGAGTCCGACCCCGTTCTCCACGACGAGGTGGCGCGGGAGCTTGAGCGGGCGCTCGGTTCGCTCGTGGCGAGGCCGGCGCCGGGCGCTCCCTGTGCCGAGATGCCCCTCGAGCGAAGCCGGGCCGAGCTGCTGGCGGAGGGCCGGCGCGTCCTCATCGTCGGCGACTGCGGACCCGGCGGGTGGGGCGAGTGGGTGCACGAGCGAGGGCCGCGGTGGAACGAGCGCAGCCTCGGCGACGGCTACGCCCCGTTCCCCGAGTGCACGGTCGCCGAGCGCGAGCCCCTCGCGTACGACGACAACTGGATCCGGGTGTACGAAGATGCGACGTGGCTGTCGGCCATGGTCGAGGACCGGTTCCGGCCGCAGACCGCCGATGACGTGCGGGCCATGGTCCGTTGCGGCGTCGACATGATCGGCTTCGACCGCATCAGCCCGACCGACCCGCGGCTGGCGGCACTGGTGTGGAGCTGGGCCGAGGGCGAGCCAATCGCCGATCCGACGAAGCGATGCGTCGCCCACGGGACCGACGGCAGGTTCCACGCCGTCGCCTGTGAGGGCGAACGGGGCTACGCCTGCCGCACCACCGCCGGCAACTGGGTCGTGCCCGACGGGGTCGGCCCGGTGACCGACGCCGAGCGGGTCTGCGCCACCGTCGACGCAACTTTGGCCACGCCGCCGACGGGCTGGGAGAACGAGCGCCTCAAGGCAGCGGCCGGCCCGGGCCGCAGCCTCTGGCTGTCGATCGCCAACCCCGCGACCGCCGCGGATCCGGCCCCTGCGCCGCCGACAGTCGCTCCGCCCGGCCCGCCGGACGCAGGTCCCCCGAGCCCGGGCCAGGCATCCTTGCCGGCGACAGGCCGGGCGCTGCCCGCTGGGGCCGCGGCGGCCGCCCTGACCCTGGCGGTCGTGGCCCGAGGCGCCGCCCGCCGCTGGCTCGCGCTGTGAGCGCAGCTCCGGGTTCAGCTCTCCCTGGCGGTTCCGTCTGCGGACGTGAGCTCAGGTGCCACATTGCCGCAGGTCGGACGGCATTTCTAGCCCTTCTTCTCGACTGATCGCCTGCGCTCGTAGGCGGGCGCTTGGTCCTGTCGCCGTGACAACACCGTGACAAGAGCCCGACGATCATGCCGGCTCAGTCGATGATCTCGGCGTGGACATGGCCGTCGTCGTCGATGGCGACGACACGGACGATCGCTTGGGCGTATCGGTGGCCGGCACGAAGCGTCGATCCGACACAAACAAGACGCGGATCGCGAGCGTGGCTGAGAGCGACCAGCCGAACCCGTCGTCGTCCTGGGCGTTGAGACCGGCAACAAGGTCGACGTCGTCCGTCACGTTGTCGGGCCTCGCCGTCGGCGCTACGCCAAACCGAAGCGTCCACTAGGCGCCACTACGGCCACCGATCCGGACGCCCTCAACCGCCGCCCGTCACGACGGTAGGAAATGGAGTCCGCGCAGCTGGCGGCGGACGGTGGCCGCGGAGCAGCCCGCCGCCCGAGCTGCGGCGTCGTCGGTCATCGCCGCCGCGATTGGCGACGATGAAGTGAGCGACGCCGACATCTTCATCGCCGTCCAGTAGCCAGCCGGCGTCTCTTGCGGTAGACGAACCGGCGAGCCTGGTGCTCCGCTCGTCGTCGCCAGAACGTCGCCAGATCACGCATGCTGTCCCGCTCCGTCCACTCGAGCCAGCAGACGGTGCGGGCAGCTTGGTCTCGCCCAAACATCACATGGCGGCCCTCGACGTACCTGACACCAGCCGCTCGCAGGCGCTGCCTCATGGCCTCCGCCGGGGCGCGCCCGTCGGGCTGCTTCTCGACGTCGAACCGCACAACCAGGTGGTCAATCAGACGGACTGCGCCGGTGTCGAGCAGGTGAGCGAGTACGTCGACCTCGGCACCTTCGATGTTGACCTTCGCCCACACCTCATCGTCGTCGGTCACATGCTCGCCCAACCACGCTGAGGCATCCACGAACCGGCACCGTTCGACGTCGCCGACCCGGACCCTCGTATCACTGATGCTCCCGCCGAGCGTGCCCGGGTCGAACAAGTCAAGGTCCGTGTCCGCCGTCCACCATCCCGCCCGAACAACCTCGACTCTGTCATCTTCCAGAGCGTCGAGTTCAGGCCAGCAGCGCGACGACGGCTCGAAAGACCAGATGCGATCGAACCGCCACCGGGGCTGAACTGCCTCGACAAGCGTCTCGCCGACGTGGCCGCCGACATCGAGGAACACCCGCCGCCGCCCCATCGCCGCACAGTCTAGGAACAACAGGGCCGCAGGGTCCAGGAACAACAGGGCAGAGCCGAACCCGCGAACGCGCCCGCGAAGTGCGGCCGATCGGGGCGGATCGGGGTGGCTCGCCTCCGCTCGCCGACTACCTCCGCTCTGAGCCGGAAAAAGTCGAACGCCCTGGTCCTCAAGTTGGTGGCGGGGGCAGGATTTGAACCTGCGACCTTCGGGTTATGAGTCATTCGAAGCCCGTCCAGCAGGTGTCGTCGAATGGCCGCCTATAGCGCTGAGCAGGGCGTTCTCGTGACGGCCCGTCCAGGTGGTGCAGCGGAGCGGGTCTCGTATCGGCGTGTTCGTTAGACGACTCGTTAGACACGACCCGACCAAGAAGTCGCAACTCCGGCTACGGAGCGTGGCATCGATTCGTCCGATCGCGCCCGACCTTCTGATCCGCAGGGGCACTGGTCCCCTGCACCGATCGTGTGGCTGGCTATCGCGTCTCGGCGGCGAGAGCGCCCGACCCGTCGGCGCTCCGATGTCCCGTTCGAAGCCAGTGGACGCTGACGGCCAGCACCCACGCGGTAGAGCGAAAAACGCCAGACCACCGCTCATTCCGAGCAGGAAGACAAAGCCCGTCGCGACGAAGCCGACTCGACAAAGCCACCGCGGGAACGAACCTGATCGCCGGGCCGACACCGTCGCGGCAGCGACCATCACCCCTGCCGCCCGCAGGCTGTAGAGCGCGAGCACGACGTAGCCCAGCTGCGGGAACACCGCCTGACCGACCGCGAGCACATCCTGCGTGTCGAAGACGCCGCCGAACGCGAGCTTGACTGGAACCGTCACGAGGGCGGCGGTGCCGACGAGCAGCAACGCGACGAACACCATCCCTGAGGCGAACATGAAGTTGGGGAGCGTCGCTGCACGCGTGTCGTCAGGCTGAAGCCATTGGCGACAAGTGGAGAAACCAGATGAACACGAACGCCGATGCGCCCAGCAACGCCCCGCCGACGATGTTGCCGGCCCGGTTGCTGGCGCTCGCGAAGTAGGCGTCGAACGTGGCGTCGGAATCGGCGAAGCTCCCGAGGAGCTCGCCGAGGGGAATGACTCCGCTGATGAAGAGGACCACGAAGCAGATGCCGCTCGCCGCGCCTGTCTGGTCCGGCTTGCGGTGCCCGTGCATGGTCATGGTCCACCGTAGAGGTGACTACGAGTCGGAGGCCAAGCGCCTCACCGACCATTCTCAGTCCGCTGATCCCGTCGACATGAGCGCTCGCGCCATCACGACCGAGCCCGTCTGACAAGGGCCGGGTAGGTCAACCGCTGTAGCTGAACGGACCGAAGGCGGCGTAGTTGCCAGAGTGGTCGTAGGCCACATCCCCATGCACCCGGAATACCTTCGATGCGGCCAGCCCGCCGCGCTTCACGATGAGGCCCTCGGGCAGCACCATTTGGGGGTGGACCTCTGCGCCACTGACCGGATTGCGGATCGGCTGCAGCTCCAACTCGGCTACACCCTCGATGGTCGCGGTGCTGGCGTGGTCGGCGACGTTGATCGCGAAGCGGGCACGGTGGGGGCCGTCGAGCTCGTAGGTGTTGATGAAGATCGACCACGGGCCGCCGACCTCGCCGCGCAGCACCCGGGTCAACGCGCCGACCTGAGGGTCGTCGGCGCCATCGTCGACGTAGACGCTGGCCTGCCCACCTCCTTCGTGGATGGCGCCCGGCCAGTCGGCGAACAGCGCCGCTGCTCGGCCGCTCATGTCGATGCCGTCGACCTCGCCGTCGTCGATGGACCAGATCCAGCCGCCCTCGCAGTCGCCGTGAGTGGGTGGGGCGTTGAAGTTGCACGGGCAACCCCAGTCGCAGTTGCAGGCGATCAGAACGTTTCCGCTCAGTTGCCAGGTCACGACACACCCTCCCATATGGCCAGCGCGATCAGGGCAACGCCGGTCCAGCGCACCAGTCCCGCACCTCGGCTCGACAGCTTCTCCACCGCCACGACTCCCGCTATCGCCGCCACCCAGACGATCCCCATCATCCCGGCGACCACCAGCACCGCCATCAGCGCCCAGCAGCAACCGAGGCACCATCGCCCGTAGTCCGCCCCGAGCACGAACGCGTTC
>Ga0183260_10001164_pt1 | contig 22287 bp, 25 predicted proteins | sample AntDrymUQ4972206_2_FD_129768 | JGI IMG/M metagenome (GOLD analysis project Ga0183260, IMG submission 129768) | Polar desert sand microbial communities from Dry Valleys, Antarctica - metaG UQ497 (22.06) (version 2) (version 2) | ecosystem: Environmental > Terrestrial > Soil > Desert | place...
GAAGCTGTGGCCCGTCCCCATTACGACCGCCACCTCGTGGTGATCCATGTGGGTACCGACCATGACGACCGAGCCAACGGCCACCTGCACCTGGGCCCGGCCCTGCCCGACAGTCTGCGTCGCTACCTGGGCTGTGACGGCCGGGGTCGAGTGCAGCTCGACTCCAACACCACGCCCCTGAGCGTTGGCCGCAGCGCCCGCATCGTGCCGAGTCGTACCCGCGTGGCCATCGAGGAGCGCGACGGAGCGTGCCGGGTGCCCGGGTGCGAGCGCACCAAGTGGCTGCAGGTCCATCACATCACCCACTGGGAGGACGGCGGGGCAACGGATACTTCCAACCTCGTCGCCTTGTGCTCCCGGCATCACCGCCTTCATCACCGGGGGGAATTGGGCATCTCCGGAGACGCCGACGATCCCGACGGCATGGTGTTCACCGATGCTTCGGGCAGGTCGTTGACGAGCAACGGCAAACCCAGACCGCCGACCGGTGTCCTGCCCGTCGGCAACTGGGTGCATCCCACCGGCGAACGTCTCGACATGGACTGGGTCCACTTCCGTCCACCGCCGGGCGCCCCCGCACCCGTCAGCTGCCAACCGGAAGCCGAGGGAGACGTCGACTACCCGCCGTTCATCGATCTCGACGACCCGATCTTCGCCGGCCAGCGCGACGACACCGTTTTCGTCAGCTGACCCTCAGAGGCGGGCGTCCCAAGTGGGGATGAGCTGGCGGGCGCCGCGGGCTTCGTCGAGGCGGCGCACGGGGGTGGTGCGCGGCGCTTCGTGGGCGTCGTCGGCGGTGCCGGCGGCGATGGTGATCAGCGCCTCGGCCATGGCTTCAAGGGTCTGGAGGCTCTCGGTCTCCGTCGGCTCGATCATGAGCGCCTCGTCGACGATGAGGGGGAAGTACACCGTTGGGGCGTGGAACCCCTCCTCCAGCAGACGCTTGGCCACGTCGGCGGCCCGAAGCCCGCAGCGCCGCCGCAACCCCGCCGCCGACGCCACGAACTCGTGCATGTTGGGGCGGTCGTAGGGGATGTCGTAGGCGTCGCGCAGACGGTGGCGCAGCCAGTTGGCGTTGAGCACGGCCATCTCCGCCACCCGGCGCAGGCCGTCGCCGCCGTTGGCGAGGATGTACGACCAGGCCCGCGCCAACGCCAGGGCGTTGCCGTGCCACGAGTGGACACGGCCGATCGACTGCTCCGGCCAGTCCCAGCCGAACCTTCCGTCACCGAGGCGGGAGGGACGAGGCCCCGGCAAAAACGGTGCCAGGCGCGCCGAAACCGCCACCGGTCCGGCGCCGGGTCCGCCCCCGCCGTGAGGAACGGCGAAGGTCTTGTGCAGGTTCATGTGCACGATGTCGAAGCCCATGTCGCCGGGCCGGGTGACGCCAAGGATGGCATTGAGGTTGGCGCCGTCGTAGTAGAGGAGCCCGCCCACCTCGTGCACGGCCGAGGCGATCTCGGCGATGTCCTCCTCGAACAGGCCGAGGGTGTTGGGGTTGGTGAGCATGATGCCGGCCACGTCGGTGTCGAGGCACCGGCGCAGAGCGGCCACGTCGACACACCCGCGCTCGTCGGACACCACAGTGGTGACCTCGTAGCCCCCCAGGGTGACCGACGCCGGGTTGGTGCCGTGGGCCGAGTCGGGGATGATCACCCGGCGCCGGGTCTCACCCTCGCCCTGTGACCCGTGCCAGGCCCGCATGAGCAGCAGCCCGGTGAGCTCACCGGCCGCCCCCGCCGGGGGCTGCAGGGTGGCGGCGTGCATTCCGGTGATCCGACACAGGGTCTCGTCGAGGTCGACCAGGAGCTCGAGCCAGCCCTGGATGAGCGAGACAGGGGCGGCGGGGTGCACGTCGGTGAGCCCGGGCAGCGACGCCGCCTCGTCGCAGAGCTTGGGGTTGTACTTCATGGTGCACGAACCCAGGGGGTAGGCCCCCAGGTCGACCGAGTACTGGCGGGCCGACAGCCGGGTGAAGTGGGCCACCAGGTCGCGCTCGGAGATCTCCGCCACCGGCGTCGGTTCGGCACGCAGGTGCTCGGGGCCGACGAGGTCGGCGGACGCCCACTCGGGAAGGTCGGTGTGGCGGAACGACGCCGCCCGCCGCCCCGGCGACGAGAGTTCGAACAAGGTGGGCTCGGCGTCGCGGCCCATGAGCGGGGCACTGGTGGCCTTTCCCCCTGCCGCTGCGCTCATGAGAGCACCTTGGCCAGTGCCGTGACATAGGCGTCGATCTCGGCGCGGGTACGGCGTTCGGTCACCGCGACGAGCAGGCTGTCGCCGTCGGGGGAGTCGCCCAGGTATTCGCCCCCGAGGGGGATGCCGGCCAGGAACCCCTCGTCGGCCATGCGCTCCACGACCACCTCGGCGGGCACCGGGAGCCGGACGGCGAACTCGCGCAGGACGGGGGCCGAGGCCACCGGTTCCACCCCGTCGATGGCCAGCACCGCGTCGCGCGTGTAGCGGGTGCCCCGGGCACAGCGCAGCGCCATCTCCCGCAGGCCGGCCGTGCCCAACCACGCCAGGTGCACGATGCAGGCGACGGCGATGAGGGTCTGGTTGGTGCAGACGTTGGACGACGCCTTCTCCCGCCTGATGTCCTGCTCGCGGGTGCGCAGGGTGGTGACGTAGGCCCGCCGGCCGTCGACGTCGACCGTCTCACCCACCAGGCGCCCGGGTAGACGGCGCACCAGGTCACGGGTGCAGGCGAACATCCCCAGATAGGGCCCTCCGAATGACAGTGGTGTTCCGAAGGGCTGGCCCTCGCCCACCACGACGTCGGCCCCGTGTTCGCCGGGTGAGCGCAAGAGCCCGGTGGCCACCGGATCGGCGGCTACCACCAGCAGCGCTCCTCGGCGGTGGGCGGCCCCGGCGGCGGCGGCCAGGTCTTCGATGCACCCCAGGTAGTTGGGGTACTGCACCACGAGGGCAGCGGGGGGGGCGCTGGTCTCGTGGTCGGCGGGCCAGGCGGTGACGCCGTCGGCCAACCCGACGTCGACGAGGTGGTGACCGGTACCGGCGGCGAAGGTGGACAAAACCGATCGCCACCGGGGGTTCACGCCTTGCGACACCCATACCGTCGGCCTGCCGGTGGCGGCCACGGCCAGGTTCACGGCCTCCACGCAGGCCGAGGCGCCGTCGTAGAGCGACGCGTTGGCCACGTCCATGCCGAACAGGCGGCAGACGACGGTCTGGTACTCGAACAGGGCCTGGAGCACGCCCTGGGCCACCTCGGGCTGGTAGGGCGTGTAGGCGGTGACGAACTCGGAGCGAAAGGCCACCCGGCGCACCACGGCGGGTACGTCGTGCTCGTAGGCGCCGCCGCCGGCGAAGCACACGAGTTGGCGGCCGGTGGGTCGGTTGGCGCCGGCCACCTCGGCGACCCGCTCGCCCACGTCGGCCTCGGACAGGCCGGCGGCCACGTCGAGGCCACCGGCCAGCCGCAGCGCCTCCGGCACGGCCGAGAACAGTTCCTCCACCGACGACAGTCCGATAGCGGCCAGCATCTCGGCCACCTCGGCATCGGTGTGGGGCGTGAAGTCGGACATTCCCGCTAGGGCCGGCGCTTGCCGACGAACGGGGTGGCTACGACGCGGGCGGGAAGAGCCTGACCGCGTACCTCAACCGTGACCGCGGCGCCCACCTCGACGGCCGGGCTCAGGAGGGCGAGACCGATGCCGTGGCCGAGGGTGGGCGAGAAGTTGCCGCTGGTGACGTGACCCACGGCGGAGCCTTCTGACAGCACCGGACAACCCTGGCGTGGAGGCTGGCGGCCCTCGGTCGCCAGACCCCGCAGCGCCCGGCGCACGCCCGCCGACTGTTCGACCTCGAGAGCGGCACGGCCCCGGAAGTCGCCCTTGTCCCACGCCACCACCCACCCGAGCCCGGCCTGGAGCGGGGTGATGCCCGGTCCGAGCTCGTGGCCGTGCAGGGGCAGAGCCGCCTCCAGACGCAGGGTGTCGCGCGCTCCCAGGCCGGCGGGGACGGCTCCCGCGTCGAGCACCGCCCGCCAGAAGGCGGGAGCGGTTGCGGCGGGGACCGCCACCTCGACGCCGTCTTCGCCCGTGTACCCGGTACCGGCGACGACACAGGGCGCGCCCATCCACTCAGTGCGCCGCACCTCGAAGCGACCGACGGCAGACACCTCGGGAGCGACACGGGCCAGGCGGCGGCGGGCGTCAGGTCCCTGGACGGCTACGACGGCCCGGCTCGCGGTCACGTCGTCGCCGCCGATGGCCCCGATCACCGCCGAGGTGTTCGAGGCGTTGGGCATCACGTGGAACTCGGTGTCTCCAGTGTGGCCGTCTCCAGTGTGGCCGTCTCCAGTGTGGCCGTCTCCATGGTCGCCGCCGTCGACCCACCACACGATGATGTCGTCGAGCACAGAGGCGTCGTCGGGGTCGAGCAGGTGGGTGTACTGGGCTCGTCCCGGGCCGATCCGCGACAGGTCGTTGGTGAAGGCGCCCTGGAGCCGCGCGAACGCCTCTGGCCCCCGGACGATGACGGTGCCCAGATGGCTGACGTCGAAGGCGACTGCCGCCTCCCGGCAGGCCCGGTGCTCCACCAGGGTGCCCCCCGGATACGACAGGGGCATCTCCCATCCTCCGAAGTCGACCATGCGGGCGCCCAGGCGGCGGTGCTCGGCGTCGAGCGGCGAGAGTCGGGGGCCCACCGGCCGAAGGCTACCGGTGGCGGGGGGTGAGAATTTTAACGATCTCGTCGTGCAGGACGCCGTTGGACGAGACGGCGCTGCCCCCGTCGTCGGTGGGGGTGCCCGCCAGATCGGTGAACCGGCCCCCGGCTTCCTCGACGATGAGCTTGAGCGGTGCCAGATCCCAGAGCGAGACCTCGGGCTCCACCGCCAGGTCGACCGACCCCTCGGCCACCAGGACGTGCGACCAGAAGTCGCCCAGGGCCCGCGTGCGCCAGCATCGCCGAGCCAGGCCGATGAACGCCTCACCCAGACCCCGCTCCTCCCATCCCGAGAGGCTGGCGTAGCTGAGCATGGCGTCGCCGAGGGTGCCCACGGCCGAGACCCGGATCGGTGATCCGTCGGCGAAGGCGCCCTCGCCCGACGCCGCCCACCACCGCCGGCCGAGAGCGGGCGCCGACACCACCCCGACCACGGTGCGGCCATGGTGCTTGAGGGCGATGAGCGTGGCCCACACCGGTACGCCTCGCACGTAGTTCTTGGTGCCGTCGATGGGGTCGAGAATCCACTGCCACTCCGTCCCCGCTCCGGGGTCGTCGCCTTCCTCCTCCCCCAGCACGGCGTGGCCGGGCCGGGCCTCCCCCAGACGCCGCCGCAGCGCCGCCTCCACGGCCAGGTCGGCCTCCGACACCGGGGTCAGGTCGGGCTTGGTCTCCACGACCAGGTCGGAGGCCCGGAAGCGGGCCAGGGTCATGGCGTCGGCCTCGTCGGCCAGGTCCAGGGCAAGGACCAGATCGGCGTTCAAGCCGGACCCGCGCTCAGGCCGGCCTGCGGCGGCCCCGGGAGGCGGGCTGGTCGTCGGTTTCGGGGTCGCTGAAGCGCAGCGGCAACGGCTCCACGGCCTCGCCGCCGGCGAGGTCCTGTGACGGCGGTTCGAGCCCGTACTTCACCAGCAGGTTGAGGTAGTCGCGCTGGTAGAAGATCTTGATGCGGACCTCGGGGAACGCCTCGCGCAGCCGCCGGGCCTTGCGGTTCTTCTTGGTCACCAGCTTCTGGTTCATGGTGGTGATCTCGATGAACAGGTCGTAGGCAGGCAGGTAGAAGTCGGGGGTGAAGGCCTGCGAGGGGTTGGCGGCATTGTCGCGCTCAAGGACGAAGGTGCGAGGCTCGTACTCCCAGGCGATGCCGTAGAAGTCGAGGAGCTTGGCGAACTGTCGCTCTGAGTTGTGGGCGAAATGCTCGCGCTCGTGGGGCAACGGCCCCGTGCTGGCGCCGGTGTCCGACCCGGGCGGGGACGTGGAGGCCAGCAACTACCCCGCGCCGCGGGCGACCGCCGGCGCGGCCTCGGCGTGCACCTTAGGAGGGAGCTCGGTGATCGCGGCGTCGAGCTCGGCCTTCACGCCGTGGAGCGCCATGATGCTGAACACCCCCTGGCCCTCACGCACCAGGTCGACGAGCTCGCCGGAGTCACGGGCGAGCAGGACCGAGTCGGCCCCGTTGAGCACGAGGCTGGCCGAGGCGATGTCGGCGCCCAGGTTGTCGCGCAGGTACTCGATGGCCCGACGGGCCTTCTTCAGCGCCATCCCGGCGTCGAGCAGGCTCTTGATGACCTTGAGCTCGACCAAATCCTGGTAGGAGTACTGACGCTGGGTGCCGCTGCCGCGGGCGTCGGCGATGGACGGGCGGATGAGGTCGGTGCGGGCCCAGTAGTCGAGCTGGCGGTAGGTGATCCCGACGATGGAGCACACCTGCGGCCCCCTGTAGCCAACCCCTGTCACCTCGACATCCGGCACACCGATCTCCGGCATCTGCACCACAGCCTCCCGACGGCCTACAGCCGCGTAGTTACGCTCGTGTCACCGAGGCTAGATCCAGAGCTTGTCCACAGTCAACGACCGGGCTGCTAGGAAGCGAAGTCCTCCGGGTTCACACCCTCGAGGAACTCCCGGAACCGCTCGACCTCGTCCTCTTCCTCCTCCTCATCGCCCACCGCGACGGCCGCCTCTTCGAGCACCCCTTCGTCGGCGAAGATCGGGGTGCCCAGGCGGGCGGCCAGGGCGATGGCGTCGGAGGGCCGGCTCGACACCTCGCACCGGGTGCCGTCGCGGCTCATCTGGATCTCGGCGTGGAACGTGCGGTCGCGCAACTCGGTGATCACGATGCGGTCGATGCCCACGCCCAAGGCCAGCAGCACGTCGCGGATGAGGTCGTGGGTCATCGGCCGCTGGGTGGTCACGCCCTGGATTGCGAAGGCGATGGCCGTGGCCTCGACCGGTCCGATGAAGATCGGCAGTACCCGATGCTGGCCGTCGGCCTCCCGGAGCAGGACGATGGGATTGTTCGTGGGCATCTCCACGCGAACCCCGACGAGATGCATCTCGACCACGATCCGACCCTAGCCGGAAGTGGGGAAGAACTCGCCCACATACGCATCGGGATTGTCACGCAACAGGGCCAGGTCGCCGGCCACGATCCGATCGAGATTCCGGTAGCGCTCCGCGTAGTCGAGGCCGTACCCGAGCACGAACTCGTCGTCGATCTCGAACCCCCGGAACCGCACCGGAGTCGGCACGATTCGGCGGACCGATTTGTCGAGCAGGGCGCAGGCGTCGACCGATGCCGCCTCCCTGCCCGCCAGTTCGCCCATGAGGTAGGTGAGCGTGAGACCGGTGTCGATGATGTCCTCCACAATCACCACGTGGCGGCCGTAGAGGTCGACCTCGGTGTCTTTGACAATGCGCACGCGACCGGAGTCGGGGGCGTATGACGAGATGGCCATGAAGTCGATGACGGGGCTGACGGTGAGCGACCGGACCAGGTCGGCGAGGAAGGGCACGCTGCCTTTGAGCACGGCGACCAGCACCACACCGTCGTCGTAGGCGGCGGACACCTCCGCGGCCAGGCGGGCCACGCCCTCCTGCAGCTCGTCCCGGTCGATGAGGGTGCGGTGCCGGCCGGCTGCCGCTCCAGCGGCCACCGGAGGGCTACTGCCCGTCGAGGTACTGGTGCAGGGCCTGGCGCAGCATGGCCTGGCGCAGCCCCTGGCCCAGGCGGGCCAGCTCCGACAGTGTGTCGGCGGCCTGACGGCGGGCCTGGGGGTTGCGCTGCTTGAGCATCGGCATCACTACCTGCTCGAAGAATCCCGCCTCGCGGTCGGCGGCAGTCTTGTACATGCGCAGATGGCGGGCCTCGACGCCGTATTTCATGAACCCGGCGGCCATGCCTGCGACCGACAGCGCCTCCTCGTCGTAGTAGACGTTCGCGCCCACCCGGCGGCCGGTGAGGATGCCGAAGCGCTCCAGCTCCTTCAGGTCGTCCTCTCCGAGTCCGCTGGCCGAGGCCAGCTCGGTCAGGTTCAGGCTGGCACCCGAGGTGCGCACCACGAGGGGAACGGCGTCGCCGGTGGCGGCCGCTACTGCGGCATGGCCGAGGGCCCGGCTGTCGGGGACGGGAGCGGCCCCACCGCCGGCGATGGGCCGGCCGGTGACGGGGGCCTCCGAGGCGTGGCCGTCGTCGTCACCGTCACCCGGGAGCTCGGCGCCCTCGGGACTGCCGCGCAAGCGACCCTTGATGACCTTGAGGGGAAGGAAGTTCTCCCGCTGCTGGCGCAGGATCCACCGCAGGCGCTCGACGTCGGTCTCGTAGAACTTCCGGTATCCCGACGGGGTGCGCTCGGGGTCGAGCAGGCCCTGGCTCTCGAGGAAGCGGATCTTGGAGATGGTGACGTCGGGGAACTCGTCCTTGAGCAGCGACAGCACCTCGCCGATCGACAGGAACGACCGATCCTCCACCCGCACCCCCTCTCAGGCCTCGCCGCCGGCGGGTCCCGAGAAGAAGACCAGCTTGAACTTGCCGATCTGGAGCTCGTCACCCTGGGCGAGCGGGACCTCGTCGATGCGTTCCCGGTTCAGGTAGGTGCCGTTGAGAGAGCCGACGTCGCGCACGACATAGCCATCGGCCTGGCGGACGATTTCCGCGTGGCGGCGCGACACGGTGATGTCGTCGAGAAAGATGTCGCTCTTGGGGTGGCGACCGGCCCGGGTCACGTCCTGGTCGAGGGTGAACTTGGAGCCGGCGTTCGGGCCCCGCTTGACCACCACCATGGCCATGTTCTCGTGCATCTCGCCCAGCGAGACGGTGAGCTCCTCCTCGGCCACGTCGCCCGTGGCCTCCACCGGAGCGAAGGTGATTGTGGTGTCGTCGCCGCGCGGAACCTCGAGCACCGCCCCGCACGAGGAGCAGAAGTTCGCTCCTGCCGGGTTGGGATGTCGGCACTGGTTACAGAACACGATCTCAGACGGTAGTGCCTGCGCCGCCGGCGGAGAACCGGGGACACTCTCACCGTCACGTTGAGGTTCGGTCACTCCGAGATGAGCCCCTTGTAGGCGGCGGCGTCGAGGAGCGCCTCATAGGCGGCGGGGTCGGCCGGCTCGACGCCGCAGATCCAGCCCTCGCCGTAGGGGTCGTCGTTGACGGCTTGGGGGGCGTCGTCCAGCGCCTGGTTCACGGCCACGATCGTCCCCGCCACGGGCGAGTAGACGTCGGACACCGACTTGGTCGACTCCACCTCACTGCACGGCCCGCCGGCCTCGACGGTCTGGCCCACTTCGGGCAGCTTGACGAACACCACGTCGCCCAGGGCGTCCTGGGCGTAGTCGGTGATGCCGATGCGCAGGCGCCCCTCGTCGGGACGGGTCCACTCGTGGTCGCGGGTGTACCGCCGGTCGTCGGGCACTTCCATAGCGGAGAAGGTACCGGACGAACCACCGAGGCTGCTCAGCGGAGGATGTGGCGGACCTTGCGGGCGTACTCCTGCACCAGGCCCCGGGCCCGGGCGTCGGTGTCGGCCTCGGCCCAGATGTGGGTGACGGGCTCCTGGGGGTCGGGAAGCACGAGGACCCACGCCGAGTCGAGGCGGATCTTGACGCCGTCGACCAGCAGCACGTCCTGGTCCTTGACCTCCTCGACCATCTTGCGCATGAAGACGCCCTTGTCCTCCCAGGCGGTCTCGACCGTGTCGTGGGCCTTGTGCACCTTCGGGAGCCCGTCGACCAGGCTCGACAGCGTTTCGTCGGAAGCGGCCAGCAAGGCCAGGAGATGGACGAAGGTGGCCGTGGCGTCGAAGGCGGGGAGGAAGTCGGCGAAGATGAAGTCGCCCCCCTGCCCGGCGGCCAGGGTGATGTCGTCGGACTCGGCCACCGCCATCAGGTGCGACGTCGACTGCTTGGTCCACACGAGCTCGGCTCCGGCGTCAGCCACGATTGCCTCGGCGGCACTGTTGGCCGAGACCGGAAGCGCCACCCGGGCCCCCTTGTGGGCGCCGACCACGAGGGTGACCATCGCCATCAGGGCCTGGTCGTGGTCGAGGATCCGGCCCTGGTCGTCGATGATCACGATGCGCTCGCCGTCGGGGTCGATGACGGCGCCGAGGTGGGCGTTGGCCGTGCGCACCTGGGCCGCCACCTTCTCGGCGTGCACCCGGGCGTCGAACGCGACCACCCCGGCGGTGGCGGCGTAGGCGTTGACCGACAACACATCGGCCCCCAGCTTCGACAGCACACCGGGCATGACCATCGACGTCGACCCGTAGGCGTAGTCGAGCACCACCCGGAACCCGGCGGCCCGGATGGCACCCACGTCGACGCTGGCCACGAGGGCGGCCGCGTAGTGCTCGAGGGCCCGGGGCGGGAAGCCGATGTCGCCGATCTCCGCGGCCAGGGCCCGGCGGAAGTCCTGACGGTGGAAGATACGTTCAATCTTGCGCTGGCCGGCCTCGTCGAGGTCGGTGCCCTCCGGGTCGAAGAAACGGATGGTGACGCTCTCGGGATCGCCGGAGGCCAGCCCCACGGAGATGCCGCCCTGGGCCCGTTGGGTGCGAACCGCGAACCGTGTGACCGGGACGGGCGCCATCTCGAGGTCGTCGACGTTGATGCCGGCGGCGTTGAGCCCCGCCATCATGGCCCGCTTCAGGGCCCGGGCCGCCCGGCTGGTGTCGCGCGAGGTGATGACCGTCGAGCCCTTCTTCATGGTGGTGCCGTAAGCCATGGCCACCCGGACGGCCAGTTCCGGCGTGACGTCGACGTTGGCCAGCCCGGTGACACCCATTGCACCGAAGAGGCTGCGCGCACCCCGCGACTCCCACACGATCGAGGAGTTGACGATCGCTCCGGGCTCGACCGTCTTGTAGGGGTACACCTTGACTCCGGTGTTCACCACGGCGTGGGCCCCGACCACGCACTCGTCACCGAGCACGACTCCCTCCTCGCATCGGGAGTAGGCCCGGAGATCGCTGGAGCGCCCGATCACCGTGCCCCGCAGTCTCACCGACTGGCCCACGTAGGCGTTGTCGTGCACCACCGAGCGCTGCAACGAGGCGTCGGCCCGCACGACCACGTTGTGGCCGAGCACGGTGTACTCACCCAGCCGGGCTCCGTTCTCCACCCTGCAGTTCTCGCCGACCACCACGGGGCCCTCCACTCTGGCCCCCGGATCGATCTCGGCCCCCTCGCCGATCCACACGCCGTCGGCCACACGGAAGCCGGGAACTTCCACGTCGACGTGGCCGTCGAGCATGTCCTGATGGGCTTTCAGGTAGGCGTCGAGGGTTCCGACGTCCTCCCAGTAGCCATCGGCGATGTAGCCGAATACCGGCTTTGCGTCGGCTAGCAGGGCGGGGAACACGTCTTCGGAGAAGTCCACCGACTGGCCGTCGGGGATGTAATCGAAGACCTCGGGCTCCAGCACGTAGATCCCGGTGTTGACGGTGTCGCTGAACACCTGCCCCCAGGTGGGCTTCTCGAGGAAGCGCTCGATCGAGCCGTCGTCGTGGGTGATGACGATGCCGAACTCGAGGGGGTTCTCCATCGACTTGAGGGCGATGGTGGCCAGAGCCCCGCGCTGGCGGTGGAAGTCGACGATGGCGCTGAGGTCGACGTCGGTGAGCACGTCGCCGGAGATCACCAGGAAGGGCTCGTCGAGCTCCTTCTTGGCGTTGCCCACCGAGCCGGCCGTACCGAGCGGCGTCTCCTCGGTGGCATAGACCATGCGCACCCCGAACTCGCTGCCGTCGCCGAAGTAGCTGCGGATGGTCTGGGGAAGGAAGGCGAGCGTGACGACGATGTCGTCGAAGCCGTGCCGCTTCAGGAGCCGCACGATGTGCTCCATCATCGGCTGGTTCACCAGCGACATCAGGGGCTTGGGCTGGTTCGACGTGAGAGGACGCAGGCGGGTTCCCTCACCGCCGGCCATGATGACGGCCTTCACCCGGCTGACCCTACCTGACGGCCGTCGGAGGCCTTTTCGGCCCGCGCCTCGCTCAGGGCGGCCCGCCCCAGGGGTATGTACATCACCGCCGACCAGTAGGTGAAGACCAGCCCGAGCAGGGCCGCGGGCCAGGCGACGAAGCGGGCCTCGTCAGCCCAGAAGACGCCGGAATCGGACACCAGGAACAGGGGGAAAGCCACCATCAGGGCGAAGGCGCCGCACTTGCCGATCCACTGCACGTCGACCCGCCGGGCTCCGAGGCCGGCGAGCACCAGCACCCCGACCCCTACGACCACCTCGCGGGCGAGGACCACCCAGGCCAGCCACGCCGGCACCGCGCCGTAGTCGAGGATGGCGAGGATGCCCACGATCAGCAGGATGCGGTCGGCGACGGGGTCGAGCACTTTGCCGAGCGTCGATACCTGGTTGAACCGGCGGGCGATGAAGCCGTCGACCCAGTCGGTGGCCCCCAGCACCGCCAGGAGCCAGGCGGCGCCGTGGGCGTTGTCACGCCCGAAGAGCAACCACAGGAACAGCGGCACGCAGGCCAGGCGCACCAACGACAGCACGTTGGGAACGGTGAGGATCCGATCCAGCCTCGGGTCGTCGGCGGACGGGCGGCCTCCGGCGGCCCCGGCGGGGTCGGGCTGCGGGGGGTGCGGGGGTTTCCGGGGGCCCTGGGGGTGTGGGGGATCCAGCGGCTTCGGCATCGGGTGAGTCTACGGGAGGGGCGGCGCCAGGACGGGCGGGCAGGAGCAGGATCCGCAGGGCACCGCCGATCGCCACGAGGCCGGCCGCCACCAGGCCCACGTGCAGACCTCCCCCGGGTACGGCGCCGAGAGGGAAGCGGTTGAGCAGGCCGAACAACACCACGGTGACGGCGCCCGCCCCGGCGCTCAACACCAGCTGGGCCCGCAGGCCGCCTTGGCGGCGGAGCCGCCGACCGAGATGCCAGAGCGGGAGTGCGGCGAGGACGAGCAGCACGGCGGCGAGGGGCCCGAAGGTCAACCAGCCGTTGCGGGTCACGGTGAGGGCGGGGTTGGCCGCCGGCCGGTGCTCCCATGGCCCGAACAGGCTCAGCAACAGCACGGCCCCGCCGACGGCCGCCACCCACTCCCCCACGCGCTCACGGTTCACTCCACCACGGTAGGCGGGGAGTTCGGGGAGGATGGGGCGATGGACGGACCGACACCGGAGGGCGAGGACTTGGCCCGACACCTCGTGGCCGCCTGCCTGGCCGGCGACGTGGCCACTTCGGTGCAGAACTGCCTCGACAACATCGGGCGGCTGGTCGCCGGCCGCCGGGGCTACACCTTCGGGCTCTCCGACTGGTCCGACACCACCTTCGACGAGGTCGTGGCCGCCCTGCTCGCCGCCGGCGGCCGGCCCGAGAATCCCCGCGCCGGTGCCCAGGGGCCGGCCTTCATCGACCCCGAGACGGCGGTCGCCGCCATCGGCCGTCACCGGGAGACACTCGCCCGACTCCGGGCCGGCACGGATGGCCGGGTGCTGATCGCCACCGGGCATCCCTTCGCCCTGCTGTCGCACTACGCAGCGATCGCCAGGCACCTCGCGGAGGCGGGTGTGACCGTCCTGCGGCCGCTCGAGGGCGCCGGTGCCGGCCTCACCGGCGCCGACGGCCGCCCGTGCTCACTGCGGTACCTCGACGGGGTGGCCTGCATGTTCCAGGGCGCCGCCCTGCACCACACCCACTACCCCCACTACATGGAGGCGATGCTGGCCGAGGTGGGTGGGGCCGAGGGGGTCGACCTCGTGATCGGCGACCATGGGTTCGCCGGAGCCGCCATCGAGGCGGGCGTTCCCACCCTGGCCATCGCCGACGTCAACGACCCCGCCCTTCCACTTGCCCAGTTCCGGGGCCGGACCGACGGCGTGCTCGTCATCGACGACGGGCTCGACGCCTCACGCTTCCTTCCCGTGACCCGTGCCATGGTCACCGGGCGATGAGCGCATCGACTGACGAAGGCCCGCGACTTCCGGGAATGGGCCTGGCTGAGCTTTTGACGGTTCGCGACCAGACCGACACCGATGGCCGCCTCCTCCTCGAGGACTCCGCCCCTCGCAAGGCCCGGCGGCGGGTCGAGAAGGCGGGCGTCGCCATGAAGACAGTTTCCTGCCCCTACGCCGATTCTCCGTCCCGTCAGGGCGGGGTGATGAACATCTCGGCCTACGAGGCCCTGCGTCAGGACACCGCCGAGGTGCTCAACGGCGTTGCCTGGCTCCGGGACAACTACCTGCGGATGCACCCCCCGGGGCGGGGCACCGTCCAGGCGTTCTTCGACACCAGCAACCTCGGCATCACCCTGCCGCTGGTGCTGTTCTACCGGGGCCGGAATCCCGTCCTGCCCCATGGCCAGCTCCCGTCTTACATCGCCTCCATCTTCAAGGCCAGCCGGGGCGTGTTCTCCGCCGCCGTCGACATGCTCAACCGCTCCGGGCCGCCCACGCGCGTGATCACCGCCGCCGAGGTGATGGAGTTCGCCGACCGTCACGGCCATTTCCGGCGGGACGAGACCAAGCGGGTCTGTGCTGCGCCGACCAGGCTCATCGAGCGGTGCGTCGACGTCTTCGTGACGGGCGAGGGCGGTGACGCCAGGCGATCCGCGCTGTCCGACGCCGTCGATTTTCCCACCCTCTGGGACTTCTACCGGTTCCAGGACGACTTCGGGCGGATGCTCAGCAACTACCGCTTCCTGCTCGAGAAGCTCAACCAGGCGGGGATGACCCAGCTCGAGGAGATGTTCGGGGCCATGGTCCCCGACGGCGGGCGCATGCGGCCGTTCGGCGAGGTCACCGACGCCATGGTGCAGCGGGCCAACGCCATCCAGGAGGGCCTCAACGCCCTGCTCGGGCGCCGGCCCGGCGTGGCCCCCCTGCGCCTGGAACGGCTCGTGGAGATGCTGTAACCCCTGAGGTTGGTGTGGGTCCTGTTGCCAGTGTTGTCACTGTTGTCTACGCTCACGGGGAACCCGAAGCCTGAGACGGCGTCGGGCCCACCCATCTGTGATGCCGATCCCGCCGACGCCGGCGCCTCCTCCGCCCCGCTGGGCCCGTGGCCGACGCCGCCGCGTCGTCCGCACCACGACCGCGCTCAGCCGACCCCGTTTGACCATGAGCCTGCTGGCCACGGTCATGGTGGCCGCCCTCATTGCGACCATCGGCCCCGTCCCCGCAGCATGGGGCCAGAGCCGGGACGAGAAGCGCCAGAGGCAGCGCGAGGTCGACGCCGCACTGGAGCTGGCCACGGCGTCCGACGATGCCGTCGAGGCCGAGCTGGCCCGGTTGGGTCAGGAGGTGGTCGTCCAGCGGGCCCGGGCCGACGACGCCCGGAGAGACGAGAGCGCCGCCCAGGTCAAGGTGCGCGACGCCACCGACAAGCTGGCGGCCATCGAGGGCCGCATGCAGGATCTGCGCCGGCGGCTGGCCGACCAGGCGATCCAGGCCTACACCGACCCTTCCGGACAGGGCGGGTTGAGCGCCATCGCCCGCTCGCGGACCCTCGACGACGCCAGCCGCCGACAGGCCTTCCTCGGCCTGATCCGCACCAACACCAACAGCGTGGTCGAACGATTGCGGGGGACCCGAGAGGACCAGGAGGTGGCTGCCCGCCAGCTGGAGGCGGCCCGCAAGACGGCGGCCGAGCGCGCTGCGGTCGAGGTGTCTCGCACCAAGACTCTGGTCGCCACCCAGTCGACCCAGGAGGCGACGCACGCCGAGTTGCAGGCTCGCATCAATCACCTGCAGGAAGAGAGCGATGCGCTGGCCGCCGAGGAGGCGGCGCTGCAGAACCTGATCCGCACCCGGTCGGCCCCCGCTGCCGCGCCGACGCCCGCCGCAGGGGCTGCGCCTTCGGCCGGGCCGGCGGAACCGGGCGAGAGTGCCCCGTCAGGACCGCCGTCGTCGGCCGGGCTCATCTGGCCTGTCGGCGGCCCGGTCACCTCCGAGTTCGGTCCGCGCTGGGGACGCCTCCACGCCGGCATCGACATCGCCGACCCCAACGGCACCCCGATCGCTGCATCGGCTGGAGGCGTGGTCGTGCTCTCGGGCGTCCAAGGGGGGTACGGGAACCTTGTCGTCGTCGACCACGGCAACGGCATCGCCACCGCCTACGCCCACCAGTCGCGCATCGCCGCCGGAGAGGGTCAATCCGTGTCGCAGGGTGAGATCATCGGCTACGTCGGCTCGACCGGCAACTCCACCGGAAACCATCTGCATTTCGAGGTCCGCGTCAACGGAGTCGCCCAGAACCCCCGCAACTACCTGTAGCCGGCGTCCCCGGCGGGCCGCTCCACCGAGTACCTGGCCGAGGCGCCGAAGCCTTTCCCACCCCGACCCCGAGCGCCTGAACGAGCTGGATCCGCGACCCGGTCCGCCGCAGCGGCACTGGTAACGTCCGAGGCGAGTCGGACGGAGGAGGCGGTAGTGAGCGAAGCGAGCCCTCCTACGGCGCGCGTGTTCGAGGCGCCGGGCCCGGGACAATGGGTCCTCGACACCGGCCATTTCCCCCGGCCCGCCACCCCCTTCACCGCGGAGCTGTTCCCTCAGCCCTCGAAGGATGGTTTCGCCGACGCCACCGCCCCCTACGGTCTCCTGCTCGATTTCATCGAGTGGGCGTTCGTCGACGGCTGGGGTTACATGTCTCCCTTCCCGGTCGCCCCCCTGCGCGACAGCTCGGGGCTCACCCGGCAGGAGTGGGACGACCTCGTGGCGTCGTCGCCCGAGCTGGCCGCCCGCCTGGCCACCAGCGGACGGGTCTTCGAAGACAGGCTCTGGCGCCATGATCTCGCCCTGTGGGACGACTCGCTCAAGCCCTCCCTCATCGCCAGCCACCACGCCCTGCAGGCCGCTGACCCCGAAGACCTCGACGACGCCGCCCTCCTCGCACACCTCCATGAATGCCGGGAGAACCTGCGCGTCGCCATCCGAACCCATCACCGGTTCAACGTCACTCCCGTTCTTCCCGTGGGCGAGCTCCTCGTGCAGTCCCGGGACTGGGCCGGGGCCACGGCGGTCGACGTTCTCGGGCTCCTCCAGGGGGCGGGGCCCCTGGCCGTGGGGGCGACCGACGAGTTGGCCCGGATGGTCACGGCGATCAGCGGCGACCCGGCCAGCCGTGCCGTGCTGGAGTCGCTCGACGAGTCGGCCGGCGTGCTGGGATCACTGTGCTCGCAGCCCGGGCCGCCGGGACAGGCGGCGTCGAGCTACGTCGGCCTGATCGGCCATTGGTCGGCGGGCAGCGGGTTCGACATCGACGAACCGTCGTTGCTGGAGATGCCCGACCTGCTCGTCGAGTCGATCCGGGTGGCCGTGACCAACGGATCTCAGGGTGACGGATCTCAGGGTGACGGATCTCAGGGTGGGAAATCCCATCCCGGCAGCGATGCCGGCGACCGAGCGGCCGACCTGCGGCGGGCGGTGGCGCCCGCGCTCCGCCTCGATTTCGACGACCTTCTGGCCGAGGCCCGCACTGTGCACCGCCTGCGCGACGAACGGGCGCTCTACTGCGACGTGTGGGCCAACGGGCTCATGCGCCGGGCCATCCTCGCGGCCGGGACGCGCCTCACCCGACGGGGAACCCTCGAGGTGCCTGACCACCTGGTCGAGGCGACCTACGCGGAGATGGGCGCCCTGCTCATGGGAGAACCCGCGCCCGCGGCAACCGACCTGGCGGCGCGTGCCCAACGGCGCCAAGTGGCGGATCCTGCCGCGGTCCCGGTCACCCTGGGCCGCTCGACGCGCTCACCGGTTCCCGCCGCGTGGCTGGGTCCGGGAGCCGCTCGAACGGAAACGGCGTTCCGCACCTACCTGGCGGCAATGGCGGAGGGAGACGAGCCCGCCGGCGAGTCGGCGGCCACGGTCCGGGGAGTAGCAGGAAGCCCCGGCGTCTACGAGGGCCGGGCGAGAGTGGTTCACGGCGCGTCGGGAATCGGCGACATCCGCGATGGTGACGTGCTCGTGGCCGATGCCACCAGCCCCGCCTTCAACATCGTCCTGCCCCTCCTCGGGGCCATCGTGACCGATCGGGGAGGAATGCTGTCGCACGCTGCCATCGTCGCCCGGGAGTACGGGATCCCCGCGGTCGTGGGCTGCGACGACGCCACCCGACGGATCTCCGACGGCGCCCGCGTGCGGGTCGACGGCAGCTCGGGAGAGGCGACGGTCGTCAGCTGATCGGGAAGACCTCGTGGAGTCCGGCGATGTCGAGCACTTTGGCTACCGCCGGCGACGGGGACCTGAGCACCAGATCCCCGCCGCTCTCTCGGAGGCGCTTCCAGCCGCCCACGAGCACCGAAAGGCCCGTGGAGTCGATGAAGGCCAGCCGGCTCAGGTCGACGACCACATGCCCGGGGCCGTCGGCGGCGATCTCCACCAGGTGGTCGCGTAACCAGGGCGCAGTCGCCAGGTCGAGCTCGCCGCTGAGGCGCAGGTGGTACTGGTCGTCGACCCGCTCGAGGGCCACATCGAAGTCACCCGGCTTCAACGGGCTGACGCCGTCGCCATTCGGCATCTCGGAGTTGACCGTCACAGGACCCACTCACCCTCTACCGCTGGAAGCTGCCGATGGGAACTCAACCGTCCCCAGTATCGCGCTCGACGTGGAAGTTGTCGCTGCGTACGAGTGCGACGCTGACCCCGTCGACTCCGAGCAGGCTGCTGCGGGCCAATCGTAAGCGGCTGAGAGCTGGTCTCGATCGTCCCTAGGCGACGACGTAAACGAGCACGAGGCCGATGACGACCAGGAACGCCAGGAGGCGCACCGGCCATCCGAATCGTCCGACGGTGGCGGTGTCTACGTCGTCGTCGTCCTGGTACCACTCGTCCCAGAGCTCGGGATCGTCGGGATCGGGGGCCGCGGGCCCAACCGGTGTGGCCATGACCTCCGTTCTAGCGCAGCCGGTCAGCGGTCCTCGTCGTCCTGGGGTTCGCGCGCCGCCACCCGTTCTGCGACAGCCCGGAGCTTGAGGTTCATCCGCTGGGATGCCCGCCGCAGCATGTCGAAGGCCTCATCGGCGCTGACGTTCTGCTGAGCCATGAGAATTCCCTTGGCCTGCCCGATCACGTCGCGCGTCTGCACAGCCTGCTCCATGTGCTCGTGGTGCTGGGCTCCGGAGGCGGCGACGGCAGCGTGGGCGGCGAAGACCGAGCCCACGGCCAAGGCATCGTCGTCGAAGGCCGCCTTCTCTTTGGAATAGAGGTTGAGGGCGCCAATGGTGTCCTCCTCGATGAACAGGCGGAGCGACAGCATGGAGACGACACCGGTCTCCTGGGCGGCCCGGTGGGAGAACCGGGACCACCGGTCCTCTGTCCTCAGGTCGTCGGTCCTAAAGGTCTCGTGCTCGCGGAACGCGCTCACGCACGGACCTTCGTCGACCTCTGCCTGGATGGCATCCACGTGTCGCGGCACGTCGTCACTTGCCGCCAGGGTGCTGATCTCCCGTCCCTTGACCATCGTGATGCCGGCGTGATCGCAACCGTCGACGGTAGCGACCGCCAGCCGGCAGATCTTGTCGAGGGTGGCCTGCACGTCGGTCTCGGCGAGCAGTACCCGAGCGATCTCGGCGAACGTCTGGGCAAGCGCAACCGAGGACTTGTCCACGGTTCAGGCTACCCCTGGCTAGGGCGAGACCTCCAAGAGGCGGCTGCCCGAGCCACGCCACTCGGCGACGACGATGGTGGCGTCGTCCTGGAGCTCGCCCTCCTGGTGATCGAGGATGGCGTGCAGGAGGCGCCGCATGGTCTCCGGCGCAGGCGTCGCCGCCGCCGAGGTGCGCGAGACCATGTCGACCAGACGCTCGACGCCGAAGAACTCGCCGTCCGACGCCCGGGCCTCGATCACCCCGTCGGTGAAGAAGAGCACCTGGTCGCCGGGCTCGAGGATCTCCTCGACCACAGTCACCGCCCCTCCCAGTCCCAGGGGCAGACCGACCTCGCCCTGGAGGATCTTGACAATGTGGCTGCCGCGCAGGAGCAGCGGCGGGGGGTGGCCGCACACCGTCCACTGCAGCCGGCCCGAGGCCAGGTCGAGGTCGGCCAGGACGGCGGTGACGAAGCGCTCGGGCCCGAACTGGTCGGCGATGGCGCGATCGATGGACCCCGCCGAACCCACCAGGTCGCACCCGGTCCGGCGGCTGTTGCGACAGGCGGCCATGGCCACGCTGGCCAGCAGCCCCGCCTCCAAGCCGTGGCCCATTGCGTCGAACACGGCCATGCGGGCGGTGTGGGCATCGACGGCGTAGTCGAAGGAGTCGCCTCCCAGGTTGTAGGCGGGAGCCAGGACGCCGCTGATGACCAGGCGATCGGTGCCAAAGGTGAGGGGTGGGAGCAGGTTCCAGGCCAGCTCAGCGGCCACCGACATCGGCTGGCGGCGCCGGACCCGCTCGAACAGGTCGCCGTAGGCCTGCTTGGTCACCACTACCTCGGCGATGAGCCCGGCGAAGGCCCGGATGTCGTCGATGTCGGGCTCCCCGATGACGAAGGTGAGCTCCAAGACCCCGAGCCGCTCCACGCCATCGAGCACGGGCGCCCATATCCGCAACCGCCCGTCGTCGCTGGTGGTCTGCTGGATGTCGAGGGTGCGATAGCACCGTCCGGCCAGGGTGCTGTCGATCACCACCTCGTCCCGGCACGGTCCATCGGGATTCGGCACCGGCACCAGCACCCGCTGCTCGTAGTCGACCAGGTAGACGGCGGCGTCTTCGGCGCCGAGGCCACGGGCGTGCTCGATGACCAGGGCGGGCAGGTCGTCGGGAACGACCAGGTGCATGGCCTGCACCAGATCGGCGATCCGTTGCGCGCCCCGTTCACCCACAGCCATGGCCTGACGCTACCGGCACCATTGCTCCCCTGACACATTCGCCGCCGACCCGGCGGGTCATTCGGGGGCGAACGGCCTTGGCGGCCACACCCGTAAGCTGAAGGCGGCTCGAGTCGAGCCGGATGGCGCTCTACCTCTGGGCTGTCTCCCGAAGGTAGTTGTAGATCGTGTCCGTCATGACCTTGACGTTGTGCTTCTTGCGAGCGTGCTCGCCCACCTTGGCCTTGAGCTCCTCTTCGCTCGCCGCTCGCACGGTGAACCCGCAACCCTCGGCTCCGGCCTTGGCGCAGCTGTGCTCGTACATTGGCACCCTCTCCTCGGGCCGACCTGGGTCGGCTGATGACAGATGTTCGACGCCGAGGTCGGGAGGTCGGAGCCGGATGACCGATGACGCCTGCCCAAAGAACTGAGCTCGATTCTCTTCTCGAGTCGGTACGGCAACGGTTGGCCGCCACCGAGGCAGGCCTCGTCGCCGAGCACGATGCCGTCGTCGAGGCGTCGGCCGACGCCAATCTCGACGACGAGCACGACCCTGAAGGCGCCACCGTCGGGTTCGAGCGAGCACGGGTAGCCAGCCTGCTGGCGCAGGTCCGCAGGCACGGAACCGAGGTCGAGGAGGCACTCGAACGGCTGCGCGCCGGCGTCTACGGCACGTGCGAGCGGTGCCGACGCCCGATCGATTTCGAGCGCTTAGCCGCCCAGCCCACCGCCGTCACGTGCGTGCCCTGCGCTGCGGCTCAGTCGACGGCGCTGCAGCCGCCGGGTCGGAAGCGCCTGAACCGCGAGTGACGGTACCGGTGGAAGCCGTTCTCGCAGGGACGCGTCGTGGCGACGTAGATGCCGGCCGCGACCGCGGCCACCACGGCCGTCCCGACCACGATGATGATGAGAATGGCCACGCGTCACTCCTCCGCAATCCGCGCCGACGACGCTAGCCGTCCACCCGTCCACGTCGCCCTCCTCACCGATGTCGAGAATCCGGTCACGGCTTCGACATCTGGGTGGCGGCACCGCCGCCGCCGCCGACCAGGAAGGATGAAGCGATGCGATTCATGCTGCTACAGAACTACGGCGAGGTGGAGTCGGACTGCCCGCCCATGACCGAGTGGGGCCCCGGTGACGTCAAGGCCCACATCGACTTCCAGCACGCCTTGAACGCCGAGCTGACCGAGCGCGGTGAGCTGGTCGACGCCCAGGGTCTGGCCGGACCCGACCAGGCCAAGTTCGTGGTCTCCGACGGCACCGGCTCCCCGGTGATCACCGACGGCCCGTTCCCCGAGTCCAAGGAACTGCTCGCCGGCTACCGGATGGTCGACGTCGAGACTACCGAGAGGGCCATCGAGATCGCCGCTCAGGCGTCGGCGGCGCCCGGGATGAGCGGGGTGCCGATCCGCCAGCCCATCGAGGTGCGTCAGGTACTGAGCGCTCCCGACCCCGAGGTGTGACCACCGGAGGACGGTCCACCGAGGGCCTGCTGCGCGGCCTGGCGCCGCAAGTCCTCGGCGCCGTCGTCCGCCGCTATGGCAATTTCGCCGAC
>Ga0183260_10001165_pt1 | contig 22282 bp, 17 predicted proteins | sample AntDrymUQ4972206_2_FD_129768 | JGI IMG/M metagenome (GOLD analysis project Ga0183260, IMG submission 129768) | Polar desert sand microbial communities from Dry Valleys, Antarctica - metaG UQ497 (22.06) (version 2) (version 2) | ecosystem: Environmental > Terrestrial > Soil > Desert | place...
CCGAACGGCGGTTGTGACGCGGCGATACCGCGCGAAGAGCCGGACTGCCTCCGCCCGCGAATACACCTTCGAGAGTGGGTTCCCAGGCCCGTCGGTGTTGTTCGAGAGGAAGAGGCCGGAGTCCAGCACTAGCGCAGGCATATTGACGCAGGAGTAAGCGGTGCGCATCGAGCAGCTCGACTCGCTCCCCGGTCAGTCGGGCTGGGCGGCCGCGCAACGGCACCAGAGCTCGAGCGATGGCAGCGCGTTGAGGCGGAAGCCCTTGTCGGCGAGACCGGGTATTGGCGGCGTTCGGAGCGGCTGCGATTGTGGCGTTGATCGCCTTCGTTGCCCTGGAGTCCTCCGCGTCGGCGGCGACCGCTCGCACCGCCGCGCGCATCTCCGCATCCGCATGGGTTTACGAGTACGCTGCCCGCGCCCGCATCCAGCATCGCCGCAACGATCTGCGCGGCCTGCTGCGGCGTCTTCCCCGTCCCGAGGACGGCCTCCGGCGCGCCCTGGCGCAGCTCACGGTGGAGATCGACGTTCGCGAACCCCAACTCGCGAAACGGCAGCGAGGCGAGCCGGCTCAGCGCGTCTCGAGGATCGATGCGCCGCTCGCGGACGTCCTCCAGCATGGCCGCGATTTCGTCGCGCATCCCCGGCATGAGCGCCACGATATCGCGGCCCAGGACGGCTCGGACTAGAAGCCCTTGGCTACAGCGACTCGCGGCCGCTTGCGAGGCTGGCGCGAGAGTCGCTGCCAATGAGTCCTAACGGTCGTTGATGCGCTGATCGACCAAGATGTGCTTCCCAGATGGAGTGAGCGGAATTTCGTCCACGCGGGATAGCGTGACCTCCAGTTCGTCTCCCACCTTGCTGCGGATCGCGCGGGCGATCGAGCGCTTCTCCTTATCACCCAGTTCGTCGACTTCGAGGAGAAGCTCGGCACGCCCCCGGTGCTCTTGGACGTATCGAAGTCGCCGGATCCCCTCGAATACCGAGCTATGGAAGTTTAGAGCTGTCATCGAGATCGGCACACCATGCCGGCCGATCAGCGGGTCGTGACCCCACCGTCCTGTAACGCTGTCGATCAGCGGCCAATCCATGCCGCACGACTCGCAGCCCCAGCCGACAAACCTCGCAACGTCGCCGGTCTCGTATCGGACAATTTTGAGAGCTTCACTCACGAAGCCTGTTGCGACGATCGTTCCGAACTCACCGGCCTCGGCCTGCCTGCGGCCGTCCGTGATGATCTCGGACAGCCCGTAGGTCGGGAACATGTGGAAGGCTCGGTTGCCAGGGCAATTGCCGCCGAGCGCTTGTTTTTCGCTGTGCCCATACCAGCTGAGCACCGGGGCCTGCCATTCCTCCTCAAACCTGTCCCAGCGCTCCGTGGTCAGCGTCTCCGAGGCCAAAAAGAGGGCCTCAATACGCGGGAGGGGACCACGCCAAATCTCTGCAAGCCGCTCAACTGCGGATGGATAGCCATGAACGAAACGCGGCTTGAACGACCGCACATCAGCTTCGATTGCCTTACGCCAAGGACCACCGAGTCGGAAGGGCGAAACGCGAAGCTCGGCGAGTAGTGGATCGTACGAGACGGGTCGACCGTCTTTGAGCGGCAGTCCGCGCAGGACGAGCCGACGGTCTCTGCGTCGATATCCGTAGCGCTCCCACATTCGCTGCATGTAGGCCCACTCGGCCGAGCTCGCCGCGGGGTCGATCTTCAAGAACGCCGGCTTCCCACCCGTCCCACCGGTAGAGATGGTTCGCGTGCGCCCGGTGAACGTTTCCCTGAGGAATCGATCAGGCGCCGACGACAACTCGTCCCTCGTAACCGTCCGACGAGCTGGCAGATTCAGCCATTGCGGCCACTCAGGTGCCTCTGGATCCTCGGGAAGGGCTTCGGTTGCACGCGCAAGACGCTCGGCGATCCAGTTCTGGCACTCGGCGCGATCCCATCTTTCACTTCGAAGAAGCAGCTCGCGCGCCTCCGCGAAGCGCCGACCGAATACGAGGCTGGCCGGCATGTGAGCGCCAACGCGTCGAAGCGCCCGCGCGGCCACCTGCGAATCATCGAGCGCGATCTCGATCAGGACGCTCCGTAGCTGCCGAACTCGTGAATTTGTACGCACTTATGCAGTACCGGTGTGGTGCTCGTGCCGCTCGATGTGTCCTTCCCAACCGAAGTGCGGCCTGAACCGGAAGAGTGTTTGGGGATCAATCTCCCAGAGGTTCCGATCCCACTCCGAGACGTTGCTCTCGACGGTTAGATCGTCGACTGAGATCTCGGTCAGTGGGAGAGGGTGCTCATCGAGCGCGCGTGCCAGGTGCGGGATCTTGCGGTAGTCGAACCCCATGACCGTGGCTGCGACGATGTCAACAGCAACAAAGTCCGTTCCGGCAATTACGAGTCCTGCATCGATCCGATCGGGCGCTTCAGGACCACGACCCTCACCGGCGATCAGACCGTCGATCAGACTCACGGCTTGGCGCTGAGGCAAGCTCGCGATTGAGCCGTCTGGCCGTGCATAACGCAGGATGCGATTGAGATCTACGACCATTCTCCAGGTCGTGTCGTTGCCCCACCAGTTGCCTGACCGAATGGTGTTGCTCGTCTCCCCCAGAACCTTCGCAACCGCCGGCTTCAGTGCGCCGGCGATCGACGATCCCAGCTCACTTCGAGCCAGGAGCGGCTTCCCCCAGCGAAGGAGCCGGTTCTCGAAGCGGCGTCGCAGGATCGGCTCGGGGTAGGCGTCACCGCCTTCGCTCGGACTCCCGAACCGGTAATGCGGGAGCCAGTTCTTGTCGGCGTTGAGCCCAACGAGATTCTTCAACGACAGCGTGACCCCGACCTTCTTGTGCGACTTCAGCTTCGGCAGGTTAACGATCATTTCGGAGTTGAGCGCCGATCCGGAGAAGAGATACTCATGGACTTCTCCACGGTGGTGAACGTTCGTCTCGCCGACGTCATAATCGGCGCCATAAAACGTGTTTGCCTCGGTTCCGTACTGGCCACCGGATCCGTAGAAGGCCGAGTCGCGGCCGAGGTCGACACGGACTGCTCCCGCCGGATCCCCCGGCAGAGAGACGCGCGCGATCGGCACACCCTTGCGCTCGTCCCAGCGGGTGCGGCGAAGATCGACGATTGTTACGCCGCGGTCTCGCGCCCACTCGTCGAGTTGAGTTTGTTCCAGGATCTGATCGATGTCAGCATCACCTTGCGGCGCATCGGCAACCACTCGTGGTCCTGACAGCTGAAGAGCGTCTGCTGCTCGCCACGCGAGCTCGAGGACGGGGGGCTGAGTGACGACCGCGGCATGGTCACCGCCTAGAGCGTGGCGATGATGAAGAAGGTTCGGCTTGAACAGAACCTGGCCGCAGTGGCCACGCAGATGCTCCCAGCGGTGTTTGAGTAGCTCGAGGGCGACCTGTGGATCCTCGTCGCGGAGAACCAATACGACGGCATCGCTTCGCGGCGCACTCAATGTCTAGTCCTCGGTCGCTGCGGGGCTCACGGGCATTCCAGTGCGCAGCGACTCGGCGAGGGCGAGCGTCGCCCGGGTCGAGTCGATATAGGAACTCGCAAAAGGCGCAGCGACTTCTCCTCGCACCGCTTTCACGAAGTGGAGTATCTGACGGCGGTGGCCTTTGTCCTGGTGGCCTTTGATCACCTGGCGCTTTCCGCCAGCGTAGAGCTCGAGCCGGCGGTAATCGTCGAGCACCGCCGAAACGCCGCCGCCGAACGCTTCGATCCGCTCCTTCGGCAGCCGCGGATCTCCGCCGCCCGAGTACACGACACTGCCGACGCTGCCGTCGGCGCACCGGAGAACGACGGTGAAGGCATCGCTGCACTCGAGTGGTCGCTGCGGCTGGGGGACTGCGAGGGCGTGCGCGGCGACGATTCGCGAGCCGACCAGGTCGGAGACGAGATCGACGAAGTGGCAGCTCTCCCCGAGCAGGCGGCCGCCGCCCTCCTCCGAATCGTGCAGCCAATGGTCGTCCTCGAGCGGCCCGGCGTTGACCCGCACAGCGACCACTCGCTCCGGCGCAGTCGCGATCGCGGAGCGCAGGCGCTCGACGAGGGGAGCGAACCGCCGGTTGAACCCGACCATGAGCAGGTTGTCGTCCGTCAGGGCGTCTTCGACCTCGGCGAGCCCGTTCTCGTTCAACGCGAGCGGCTTCTCGACGAACGTTGCCTTGCCGGCGCGTAACGCGGCGGCGGTGAGCGATGCATGATTCGAATGGCGAGTGGCGATGACGACCGCGTCGATCGCATCGTCAGCGAAGATCTCGTCGGCCGAGTCGGCAGCGCGCTCGAACCCGAACCGGGCTGCTGCGTCCTCCGCACTCAGACCGCCCTGGGACGCGACCGCCGCAAAGGTGACGCCGGCGTCGGCGAGCGCCGGCAGCAGAGTGCCGCGCGCGAAGGAACCGACGCCGACGACGCCGATACGCATCGAGCCGGCGCGGTGGGGGCGGCGAGTCGGCGTCCCACGAACCCGCCGCGCCGACCCGACGGAGTCCGCCTCGTACTCGAGCAGGATCCCGAACGGCCTCTCCTTCGGATCGGGATTCGTCAGCAGCGCATACGCTTCGGCGGCTCGCTGCACCGGAAAGCGCTGCGTCGTCAGCGGCGCGGGATCGACCTTTCCGGACGCGACCAGATCGACGAAAGCCTGCAGATTTCGCTGCTCGGTCCAGCGGACGTAGCCCGCGGGCAAATCACGTCCGCGCTCCTCGTAGTCGCGGTCGTAGCGCCCCGGCCCGTACGAGCGCGAGAGCAGGAGCTCCAGCTCCTTCCGGTACAGCAGCGCACGGTCGACGCTGACCGGCACGTCACCGACCACGACGATGCGGCCGCGATCGCGCGCGATGCGGGCCGCGAGCTCGAGCGGATCGTTCGTCGACGCCGCGGCGCAGACAAGAACGGCGTCGAGGCCAAGGCCGCCGGTGGCGTGCCGGACGGCTGCCTCGAGCGTCGCGTCCGTACGTTCGAACGCGAGCGCGCCCCCTGTGCGGGCGAGCTCGACAGCGGCGGAGTCGAGATCGATCCCGATTACGCCGCAGCCTGCCGCTGCCGCGATGCGGGCCGCCAGCTGCCCGACGAGACCCAGCCCGACGACCCCAATCCACTCGCCGACGTTCACCGCTGAACGACGAACGCCATGGAGCGCGATCGCGCCGACCGTCGCGTACGTGGCGTCGGCGAGATCGACGTCGTCCGGCACGCGCGCAGTCATGCTCTTCGGCACGCTGACCACCTCGGCGTGGGTAGCCCACCCTTCGCCCGCGCAGGCGACACGACCGCCCGGCGCCAAACCCTCGACTCCTTCGCCGATCTCGAGGACGACGCCGGCAGAGGAGTAGCCGATCGGTGCAAGCGCGTTCAGGCGGTCCCGCACTGTCGCCACAGCCGCGCCTACGCCCTCGACCCGCGCCTTGTCGACGACCTTCCGCACCAGATCTGGCCTGGTACGTGCCTTCTCGAGCAGATTCTTCCGACCGAGCTCGACCTTCGTTCGCTCGGTGCCGGCGCTCAGGAGCGAGTACCGGTTGGCGACGAGCACCCACCCGGGTTGCAGCGCCGGCCTCGGCACATCGTGCACCGTCACCGTGCCGTCGCGGGGACGCTGTGCGACCTGCTTCACGTCGAGGTGCTTCCGGAGCCGCGGCTCATGGCGCCCTTGAAGCTGGCCGCCTGCGTAGCGGCGAAGACGCTCGCTGCTTTAACGGCGTAGATCATGGAGACCTTACTGCGATGTACGACTTCGTCAAACCCACCAGCTTCTCTACACGCAGCCTGCAATCGGGAAAGAGCTGCGTCATCTCTCGCTTCGTAAGCAGCCGGATCTCGGCGGCGGCTTTCTCAGCCTCAACCTCCGTCGGCCGCATAATCCAACCCCATACCGAAAGATTCCGTACACACCATGGCTGCCACGCTCGGGGCAGATACTGGATGTAAGGCATGAGAAAGTGCGGCTCGACCGGAAAACATTTAGCTGGCGTCTGGATCCACAAGCCTCGGCCGACTCTTCGCGTCTCGCGGGCGAATGCTCGCTGATCGCTGAGCGTATAGAGATGTTCAATCACAGAGTTCGAGAAGACTATGTCGAACGAGTCGGTGGGCCACGGAAGACCTCTCGCGTCCCCTTGGACATAGCGAGCACGTGGTGGCAGAGCCACTTGCCCGGGAGGCTCGAGGTTTAGCAACGTGATTTCCGCCGGACACGCGACAAGACTCCAATTCAATGCGGTTCCGCCTACGTCGAGTATGCGTGTTTCAGCGCTGATGTCGAACGCCGCCATGAACTCAGCCATTCGCGCCCGCGCGAAATGCAAGTGATACAACGCATATACCTGTGCAAGCCTCTCGTTCCGTGAACGTCGCACCGTTTTCCTTGAAGCGGTTGTCATCTCGGGATGGGTAGCCCCAGCTAGCTGAACCTCGCGCTTTGCCCCTACCCGCATAACCTCGCCACGCTGGGCAAAGCGTCTGCGAAATGGTCGTGCCACCGTTGGGGAGCGTAGGCGCGCCCAACTCGCTGCGCGCGCAGCCAGCGCAGATCGCCCGGTAGAGAGCGTCGCAGCCGCCGCAACTTGCGCGCGGCCAGGATCCACGAACCCAGCCGCCTCGACCCGATCGGAGGTGACTGCCTCTGACACGCCGCGGTGGCAGCTTGGGTGGACGAGCCGCCAGGCGAGCGAAACACGTATCCCTGCTTCCAACGACTGAGCAGCTCGCTCGGGAGCCGACGGCGAGCCACCTCGCGCACGAGCGACTTCGAGTCCCCCACGCGCCTTCTGTGGGCCCGGGATCGAGGGCGTGAGATCCCGTCGACGAGGTCTCCATTTCCGCGTCGCGCGCGATACGCGCCGTGAGCTCGAGGGGATCGTTGGACAAAGCCGCGGCGCAAATGAGGACCGCGTCGACGCCGAGCCCTGGGCGTGCCTGGCGGCTGCCTCGAGTGTCGCGTCCGAGCGTTCGAAGGCGAGAGCTCCCGGGTTGCGGGCTAGCTCGACCGCGGCGGGATCGAGATCGATTCCGATCACACCGCAACCTCCTGCCGCCGCGATGCGGACTGCGAGCTGCCCAACGAGACCCAGGCCGACGACCCCAATCCACTCCCCGAGGTTCACCGCTGAGCGACGAACCCCATGGAGCGCGATCGCGCCGACCGTCGCGTACGCAGCATCGGCCAGATCGACCTCCTCTGGAACGCGCGCGATTAGGTTCTTCGGCACCGCGACGACCTCAGCGTGCGTCGCCCAGCCCTCGCCGGCGCAGGCGACGCGATCCCCTGGCGCGAAACCCTCGACCCCCTCCGCCACCTCGAGCACGATCCCGGCGGACGAATAGACAATCGGCGCAATCGGCGTTCAGCCGGTCGCGCGTCGTCGTCACCGCCGCGCTGATGCCCTCGACGCGCGCCTTGTCGACCACCTTGCGCACGAGATCGGGGCGACTGCGGGCCTTCTCGAACAGGTTCTTTTGCCCGAGCTCCACCTTGCTGCGCTCGGTTCCGGCGCTCAGCAGCGAGTAGCGATTAGCGACGAGCACCCATCCGGGTCGTAGGGCGGGCATCGGTACCTCGTGAACCGTCACGGCCCCGTCGCGAGGGCGCTGGGCGACTTGCGTCACGTCGTCAGTTTGCCCTAGCGATAAGAGTTTCGCCAGTCTGCAAAAAACATCTGCCTGCGCTCGTGCCAGTGGTGGAAAGCGAAGAGGCCCGAGACCCGCTGGGCTCGCAGCCACCGCTCATTGCTTGGAAGCGGCCGGCCAGACGCTGCAGTTCCGGTGCCACGAGGCGCCGGTCTCTGAGCCGTGCCGCTTGTACACGCTCGGGCGCACACTCAATCTCGACGTACGTCGCTGTTGCGAACACCTTTCCAGCTCTTGTCGCAGACCCTAAGGTTTGCGTTCTTGTACGAAGTGTACGTGCGGACCGAGCACGTCCACGATCTGGTCGACGCTCGTCGGCCCGCGCAATATCGGTTCTCCACGACCACACACGCACGCGCCGTCCGCGATTGAGTTGCTCTGCTCGAGAGGATAATCCACGACGGCACAACCCCCGTGCGCTTCCGGCCGGCGCTGGGAGCGCACCCGTGCGAGTATGGCGGGCAACCAGGCCCACGCTTGAGGCGCGTGGGGGCTTCGAAAAACACGGTTCGAGGGAGCGTGACGTGAAGCAGGTCGTGAAGCGAGAGCGAAATGGACAGGTCCTCGTTCAGGACGTCCCGACACCGGTGTTGCGGCCGGGCTGGCTGCTCGTTGCAAACCGGTACTCGCTGATCAGCGCCGGCACCGAACGAAGCGTCATCGAGACCGCTGCGCAGAGCCTCCTCGAGGAGGCACGGTCGCGGCCGGATCTCGTCAAGAAGCTCGTCGACCGCGCGCGCAGCGACGGAATCCGTAGTACCGCCGCTGCCATCTCCAACCGGGTCGGTGGACGGTCCGATTCGTTGTCCGGGCTTGGCTACTCGTGCGCGGGAATCGTTCTCCGAGTCGGGGAGGGCGTCGAGGGGCTCGTCCTAGGGCAGCGCGTCGCCTGCGGGGGCGCCGGGTGGGCAAGTCATGCCGAAGTGGTAGCTGTCCCGCGGAATCTCGTTGCACGTGTGCCGGAGAAAGTCACGCTCGAGGACGCTGCCTACGCAACCGTCGGCGCAATCGCGCTCCACGCCGTTCGTCAGGCGGATGTCCGCGTCGGTGAGCGAGTGGGAGTAATCGGCCTCGGACTCGTCGGCCAGCTCGCGATCCGGCTCTTGACGGCGGCGGGGTGCGAGGCGTTCGGAATCGACCTCGATCCCGCAGCGGTCGAGCTGGCCTCGGGGATTGCCTCCCGCGCGCTCGTACGCGACGCTGTCGCTCTCGAGGCCGCTATCACAGAGGCGACGGACGGAATCGGGCTCGACAGCGTGCTCATCTGCGCTGCGACTCGTTCGAGCGACCCGCTTGAGCTCGCGGCGCGGATCGCTCGGGACCGCGCCACACTCGTTGTCGTCGGCGACGTCCCCGTTGCAATCGAACGCGCCCTCGTCTACGACAAGGAGCTGGAGCTGCGCGTATCGCGCTCCTATGGACCTGGCCGCTACGACCGTGACTACGAGGAGCGTGGCCGGGACCTTCCTCCAGGCTACGTCCGCTGGACGGAGCAGCGCAATCTCCAAGCTTTCGTCGACCTCGTCGCGGCCGGCAAGGTCGAACCAGCTCAGCTGACGACGCACCGTTTTTCTGTGGACGACGCCGCCGAGGCGTACTCGTTGCTGACGAACGCGGACGCGAAGCCGCGGCCGTTCGGGATCCTGCTCGAGTACTCGTTCGAGGAGAAGCTGCTTCAAACACCCTCCAGCCCCACACGGCGCCCCGAGACAACACGTGCCGTACGCGTCGGCGTGATCGGGGCGGGCGCCTTCGCGCGCGGGATGCTGATCCCAGCCCTCCGCGCCGAGGGTGCTTCTCTCATCGCGGTCGCAAGCGAACGTGGGGTGAGCGCAGTCGACGTGGCGGCGCAGGCCGGGTTCGAGCGCGTTGCCGGATCGCTGGAAGAGATCCTTAGTGACAGCGCGATCGACGCGGTTGTGATCGCAACCCGCCACGCGAACCACGCCGAGCTTGCCGCGTCTGCGCTCGATGCCGGGAAAGCGGTATTCGTCGAAAAGCCGCTCGCGCTCGACGCCGAAGGACTTTGGCTGGTCGAAGAAGCGGCACAAGGTCGCGTCCTGATGGTCGGCTTCAATCGCCGTTTCGCGCCGCTTACTGAGCGACTGCGTGCAGAACTTAGTGCGATCGAAGACCGTGTCCTCGCAATCCGCGTCAATGCCGGCCCGCTGCCGGCGAGCCACTGGCTGCACGACCCGATGGACGGTGGCGGACGGCTGCTCGGCGAGGGCTGCCATTTCGTCGACCTGCTCGCGCACCTCGCTGCGTCGCCGATCGCGCGGGCACACGCCCTCGCCGTCCCGCAGCCGGAACGGCCGCTCGAGGCCAGCGACAGTCTTGTTGCGTCCGTCCAGTTTGTCGACGGCGGCGTTGCGACGCTGCTCTACTCCGGGAGTGGTGACCTGGCCCTTCCCAAGGAGAGGGTCGAGGCGTTCGGCGGCGGCGCCTCGATTGTACTCGACGATTTCACGAGGCTCGAGGTCTATCGCGGCGGTCGGCGCGACGTTGTAAAGCAGAAGCAGGACAAGGGGCACCGCAAGCAGCTCGCACGTTTCCTGGCCGCTGCGGCCGGAACGGCCGACCCGCCGCCGCTGGAGTCTTACCTCGCATCGAGCCGAGCGACGCTCGCGCTTGCCGAGTCGCTTCGCCTCGGCGAGGCCGTCGCGACCGGGCTGGGGTAGACGGGGGCACGGGATGTGCGGAATCGTCGGTGTGTTCGAGTACAGCCGCTCGCGAGGTGGAGTCTCGGAACAACTCCTCGTGCGGATGCGCGACACGCTTCGCCACCGCGGGCCTGACGGCGAAGGCGTCTTCGTCAGCCTTGACCAACGCCTCGGTTTCGCCCACCGAAGGCTCGCGATCGTCGATCTCGAGGGAGGAGCGCAGCCGATGTTCGGCGAGGATGGGATGTGCCTCGTCTTCAACGGCGAGATCTACAACTATCCGGCGCTGCGCACGCGATTAGAGCGTGACGGGGCCCGCTTCAGGACGAACTGCGACACCGAGGTCATCCTGCACCTGTACGCGCGTCACGGCGATTCGTGCGTCGAGCAGCTGACGGGGATGTTCGCGTTCGCGCTGTGGGACGCTCGTCGCGATCGCGTCTTCTTCGCGCGCGATCCAATCGGAGAGAAGCCGTTCTATTGGACGAACTCGGGCGGAGTCTTCGTCTTCGGCTCCGAGATCAAGGCGCTGCTCGAGCACCCGGCGGTCGAGCGCGAGGTGAACGAGCAAGCGCTCGGTCCCTACCTGGCGCACCTAGTGACCCCTGGGCCAGAAACGCTCTTCCGCGGCATCTACAAGCTCCCGCCGGGGAGTCTCGGCCACTGCGACGGAAGCGGCGTCTCCATAAGAAGGTACTGGTCGGCCACGCAGCCGCGAGAATGGGCGTCCGCCTCGGACGAAGAGGCGATTACGCGCGTACGCGAGCTCCTCGACGAGTCGGTCCGTGCTCGACTCATGGGTGACGTGCCGGTCGGAGTGCTGCTGAGCGGCGGTTTGGACTCGACCACGATCGTCGCGCTCCTCCGCGAGCAGGCGAAGGGTTTTGCAACCTTCACTGTCGGATTTCCCGGCTATCAACGAGTCGACGAACGGCACGAGGCACGCGCGGTGGCTGAGGAGTTCGCGACGGACCACCACGAGGTCGGTCTGAGCGAGGACGACGCGCTCGCGATCCTCCCTCACCTCGTGTACCACCAAGACGAGCCACTTGCCGACCCCGTCTGCGTCCCCCTTTTCGCCGTCTGCAGGCTCGCTCACGAGAACAACGTCAAGGTCGTGCTGGCTGGCGAGGGCGCCGACGAGGTCTTCTGGGGGTACGCCGGCTACCGAGGCATACTCGAGCGCTGGAGTCGCTTCCGCGCGTTGCTTGCGCTTCCGCGGTCCGCGCGCCGCGCGGCCGCTTTCGGCGTCTCGGCAGGGCGGTCACCCCGACGGAAGGAGCAGCTCGAAGGGATCGCCAGCGGTCGTCTGCGTCCAATTCACATGCCGGTTGGTATGACTCAGCATCAACGCGAGCATCTACTCCGTTCCCGCAGCGGCGATGCCGGTTGGTCGCCTACGGCCGTTACGAACAGCGAGGACGCGCTGACTACACTCGCGTTCGACACACAGGAATACGAGTTCGGCGTCCGCCTCCCCGAACTGCTACTCATGCGGATCGACCGCTTCTCGATGGCCAGCAGCGTCGAGGCGCGCGTGCCGTTTCTCGACCCGACGCTCGTCGACTACTTGTACCGGCTACCGCTCGACTTCAAGATCCGCGGGGGCATCACGAAATGGGCTCTCAAGCAGGCGGTCTCCGACATCGTTCCTGATCGAGTAGCGCAGCGAACGAAGCAGGGATTTGCCGCGCCGACCTCGGAATGGTTCGCGGGCCAGCACGGCCTGCTCCTTCGCAACTTGATGCAAGACGAAGCGCTCAGACGGTACTTCGACGTCGGCTACCTTGAGCGGCTTCTCCGCTCCGGGAACCCTGACACTTGGGATTCCGGGCAGATCCTCTGGCCGGTTCTCAATTTCGCGCTCTGGCACAAGCACTGGATCGAGGGTAAGCCCCTTGAAGACACTCTTGGTTCACGCGCCCGTCATGCACCCGCCGCGGTCGCCTGAGCCCGTGAGGAAACCGGTCCGCACCGGCTTCGTGCGAGACGTCGCGGTAACAACCGGTGCCCGCGTTTCGCAGGCAGCCTGTGCGATGTTCGCCGGAATTCTCGTCGCGCGCGTCGCAGGGCCATCCGCGAATGGCACGCTCTCCGTCCTGATCGCGCTCGGATCCATGGCGTTTCTCCTCGGCTCGCTCGGCGTCCATTACTCCGGCGTCTACTTTCTCGGCCGGTTCGGCTCGGATCGCGAGGCAGTGGTTTCCAACAACCTCCTCGTCGGAATCGCCGGCGGTCTCGCCACCGGCGCCGCGCTCGCAGGCGTCGGCATCCTCTTCCACCACCAACTCCTGGGTCGGGTTTCGATCGGTCTATTCGTCCTCTACGTCTTCGCAGTCCCCTGCATGTACTTCAACATTATGGCGAGGGCGATCGTGCTCGGTCTCGGGCGGGTGGCGGCATACAACGTTCCCGACGCCATCGAGGGAGGAGGATTACTCCTCGGGACCGCGGCGGCGCTCGCTATCTTCGGCGACCGGCTCCTCCCGCTCGTCGCCCTGCGCGTCGCCGTCGAGGCAGCAATCAGCGTCGCCATATTTCTCTACGTTCGGCAGCGGATCCACTTCGAATTTAGGCCGTCTCGCAATGTCCTTCTTCGGCAGGTCCGGTACGGGGTTCGAAACTATGCTTCTTCGCTGTTCTGGGTCTTCCTGCTCCAAAGCGACCTTCTGCTTTGCAACTACTTCCTTGGCCGCGGCCCGACCGGTGTCTACTCGATCGCTGTCTCGCTCGGGCTTCCGGTCACCCTCGCCGCCAGCGTCGTGGGAATGCTGACGTTTCAACGCGTCTCCTCGAACGCGAGTCGCGAGAATCGCGTTGCAAACACGAATCGTGTGCTGCGGATTCTCGTTCCGATCGTCGGCTCAATCGCGCTCGTGACGGGCGCACTCGCGAAGTGGCTCATCCCGTTGGTCTACGGCGACAGGTTCGGCGGCGCCGCGGACGCGCTCATCTTGCTCCTGCCGGGGCTCGTCGTCCTCAGTCTCGAAATCGTGCTGATGAGCTTCTTTGGCGGGGAGGGAAGCCCCGCGATTGTCTACCAGGCTCCGATCGTCGGCCTGGCCTCGAACTTCGCCGCGAACCTGTTCGTCATTCCCCGCTGGGGGATCGCCGGTGCGGCCTTCACCTCGTCCTGCTGCTACGCGCTGGTGTTCGCGCTCGTCCTCTTGTCGTACCTCAGATCGACAAGTTCGAGTTTTCGGGACGTCCTACTTCTTCGTAGGGACGACGTCGGGGCTTTGCGTCGGGCCGGGGGCGCGAGCGCGAAGGCATCGCTATGACGTTTCAGGCGCGGTGGCAGGATGCGGTCTTCCTCGTCGGCAGTTGCCTTGCCGCGCTTGCCTGCGGAATGCTAATCGGCCGAGGCGAGTGGATCGTCCCCGCCGCCCTCGCGGCTCTCGGGGGCATCGTCCTCGTGGGCCTCCGCGGCGGCCCTGAGCTGCTCGCGCTTCTGACGGTTGCGGCCTTGCTCCAGCCGCCACTCGGCAACATCGGTGGGATCCCGGGTATGACCTTGAGCGAGATCGTCGCTCCCATCCTCTGCGTTACGTTTATGGCGCGGTTGACGCACCCGAGCTCATCGTTGAGAGCTATTGAGGAGCCTGAGCGCACGACGTGGGAGTTACGTGTGGTTCAGGCGGCCATTCTCGCCTATGCAGCCGTCATTGGCGCGAACTTTTTGCGAACCAAATTCTTGCTGCCCATCGTCGTCCCCGGGGTGAACAGGGCGTTTTACGACTACTTCATTGCCCTCGCCGTGTTCGCTCTCATTTATCTCGCGCTGACCACGCGAGGGGTGACGTTTAGGATGCTCTTACGCATCATCTTCTCCCTTTCGCTCGCATTGTGTCTCCTCGGCATCGCAGCGGTGATTCTGCGCCTGCCCCTCAATTTGGGCAGCCTGCGATACTCCGTGGTCGACATCGCAAGCGGAGGTGTCCGTGTCGGCTTCTTGGAAACATTCGGAACGGCAGGCCTCGCGGTCGTGTTCGCCGCGCGTCTGCGATTTCCCCTCGCCCTCGCCGCCGGTCTCCTTTTTGCAGGTGCCATCGTAGCGAGTGGCGGACGAGCCGCTGCCGTCGGTGTTTTTGCGGCAATCACCGCGTACGTCTTGATCGCCCGCCGCGGTGGCGTAATCCTAGCGATCGTGGGAGTTGGCCTTATTATCGCCCTATTCGCACCGCAGGCACTAACTACGAACGTTCAGGCAGCGCGTCTCACAGACATCAACAGCCGCGCGTTCTATTCCGCCGGCCGGGGACTCATCTATCGCGAGTCGCTTCACGGTTTCCGAGATCACGCTCTGGTCGGTACTGGTATAGGCGTTCCGCCTCGCTTCAATCTCTCAGGCTATCAGGCTTTCAATCTGAACCTACGCAGATTCTATGCAGCCCAGTTCGCGGTCGGAGGACACGCGACGTACGCCGCTCTGCTTAAGAACTTCGGGCTCGTCGGTTTCCTACCATTCGTCGTTGGGCTCGCAGCGGCGCTTTGGGGACTGGCCCGTCTCGTTCGCGAGACCGCCGCGGCCGGGTTTTTCTTCATCTTCCTCTTCGCCCAGGGCGTCAGCATCTTCGCCGGGGGCAACGGCTCCGATCCGGTCTACTTCTTTGCACTCGGCGGGGGCGCGGCCGTGCTCTCGTCACGGCTTCGGCATCGGCTGCCCGTCGACGACGACGGCAAGCGCGAGGTCACGGGCTAGTGGTCGATCTGCGGGCGGAGACCCAGATGTAGCCGCGAACGTCTGGGAGGCCTCGCGCAAGAAGGGGATAGATCCTGCCGTAGAGAGTTCGTCCGGCCAAAGACGTTGCGCCGTGCGGCCCGAGGTCGAAGAGCGCGACGTCCACCGGCTCGAACCCAGACCACTTCAGTACGTCGACGAGCTCGCTACGGCTGTAGCACCGCGTGTGGCCGGGGAACGGGATCTCGCTGTCGTAAACCTCCGACGCCGACGCCCAGACGCCTTCGCCGTGGAGCAGAAAACCGACTCGCGTACCGAGCGCGCCTGCATTGGGCGTATCGACGATCAGAAGACCATCGGGACGAAGGATTCGCCGCGCTTCCTCCAAGACGAGGCGAGGCGTGTTCGGGAAGTGCTCGATCACGGCCAGCAGCGTTACGAGGTGGAACGATTCGTCCTCGAATGGCAGCCGGAGGTCAGGTTGCTGGAGGTCGATGTCGTGGACGGCGAGGCCGACCTTCGCCCACCACCGGCGTAGGTCGGCGTGCTTCGCGTCTGTGAGAAGTACGCCATACGAGTCGACGACGTCGCCGCGGTAGCCGAGCCCGTTCATGCTGGCCGCGATGATCCCGAAATACCCGCCCAGGTCGCAAAGCCGGAGCTCCTCGCGGTCGAGCACGGCCGCCTGCCTGGCCGCGGCCCGGAGCGTTTTCAAATATCGAGGCCACTCCGGCGTATCGTGCCGGACGAGCCCGAAGACGTCGGCGACCGATCTCGCGTCGCTCTGGAAGTCGCTGACCGCTGCCTCGAACAGCAGCCGGAGCTCGCTGTCGTTTGTCGGCATCGAGGAAGATTATCGCCGCCGTGCCGCTTCCCGCTTCCTCGAGCTCTCCTCATACCTCGGCAGAACCAACAGATGTCATACGTCCGCGCAGACTCTTTCGCGCCCACGACGATCCCCGCCCGCAAGGCTTTACCCTCGAGGACACCCATGATCTTTTCGCTGCGGGATCATCGCGGTCCCGAGCGCCTGCGAACATCCCGGTCGCGGCCGTCGTTGATGAGCTATTCGGGGCCTGCTGGAACGCGCGTCGACACCGCGGGCACGCCGAGCACCTGCCTAGCTCAACGGTTTTGTTAGGCACCGAAAGCTGCCGCAATTCTGGGCTTACACGCCAGACTTTCCCCACTCCACGCACCACTCAGGCTGGGCAAGTGGGGGTGCACCAGCCTTATTCCCAGTACCAGCGCGAGTGGCGGCCGAGTAGCCGAAGCCGCACCAGGGTGCGACTCGCTGCGGTTGACGCTCTGGACTTTGCCCGCAAGGAAGTGTTGTCGGGCCGATCGGATCCGCGAGGAGCTCCGCGCCGAGCTGGCCGACGTGGTCAGAGCCGAGGTCGCCGCGACGGTGGCCGGAGTGGTTCTCCGGATTCGGCGCCCGTTACCTCTGTTTCCCGGTCAAGCGCGTCCGCAATCTTGAAGGACGCCGCGAGATGCCGCAGCACCAGAAGGGGCCCGCCTGCGCGTCTTCTTCAAGCTGCTGGGTTTGACGTGTTGCCTCCCGCTTTAGTCGAGTTCCTGTGAAGGTCTAAGCGTGGCGAGCCCCGATAACTTTGTGGCGACATCAGCGCCATACGCGAAGACCACGCATCCTCGCCGTGCTCCGGTTTCGTCACTCGCAGAAGCCGCGGGCCAAAATACGGTCGGCGAGCCGACTTCCTCTGGCCGGACAAAGTTCATCGACAGCTCAATCCCGGGCCCGTAGACATCGAAGCCGTATCGAGGGTCACCGGGAACGGCAAAGTCGTCGACGACGACGACCGACTCGGTCCAGTACTGTGCGATCGTGGTTAGCTCGCCACGTAACGGTGGCTCATCCGTGGCCTCCCCTGAAACGTTCCAGTGCGCATCCAGGTAGAAGAGGACTCTGCCGTGGGGGAACCCGGGATCCTCGGCGAGTTGGGCCAAAAACTCGCGAGAGTCCCCTTCCCGGACGCTGATGCCAGGATCTCCACGAAAACGAAGCCGGCAGTACTCGTAATACCGCGCATGCACCTCAACCGTGTAAACAGGGAGATGTGTCATCGCCCGGACGAAATCCGTCGTACCACCACGATAGGTCCCAGTCTCAACGACAGCGCAAAACGGCACGGCCGCGGCAAGATCCTCGATCATCTCCTGTCGCTTGACTTGCCCGTTGAAAGCGCCGCTCCAGCCGGACGTGACCGTCTCCGGTACAAGAAGATCCATCCGAGCCGCGAGCTTTGGTGGCAGCCGCCCGGCGATCCGTTCGTACGTCCTTCCGCCTGTGTGTTTCCGTCGCACCTCCACGAGTCTTGCACAGACTCGACAGCCGGTCTGGACCAAATCGCGCGGGCTCGGCCCAAGTCCTTGTTGTAGCTTCCTCCGATGAACAGTCCGTCCGTCACCGAGCCGCGAGCGAAGGTCTTGATCCCGACCAGTCGCCGTTGGTTCCGCATTCCGAGTTACGGAACCGTTCTCGATTTCGAAGATGCCATGGCTGCGGTCGCGGACGTGGATTACGTCTCGGTTCCTCCGTACTCGCGCCGTAGGGTTTATAAGGGCTTTCTTCGAGGGCGTCGCGACTTCGCCCCGGTCGTTCCGCCTGGCGAAACGTACGACCTATGTTTGCTAGTCGCGATGGAACCGTCGTGGGCCGGGAGTCTGCGCTACGTCGATCGGCTACGAACCCGATGTCGCCACGTAGTGATCTACGTCTTCGACGCATGGCTAAGGAACATTCATTCGATTGAAAGAGATCGCCGACAGTGGGAGCTTTGCGATTGGGCACTCGTCTCATTCCGGGATGCGGTCGATGCCTACGCCGCAAAATTGCGTTGCCCGGTCGAGTACATGCCGCAGGCGATCGATCCTACGAGGTTCCACGGCGATCGAATTGCGCGGCCGATCGACATCCTCTCGACTGGAAGAAGGCTTGACTCGGTGCACACCGAGCTGCTGCGGCTCGCCAAGGAGCGTGATCTCTTCTATTTCTTCTCGGAGGCGCGTGCGCCAACCGTGATCGATCTCCACGAGAGCCAGAGCCTGATCGCGCGCCTTTGCCAAGCTGCGCGGCTTCAGGTGTGCTGGCCGACCGAGACGACCGCGGAGGGGGGTGATGGGGAGATATCCGGAGTTACGGCACGTTGGTTCGAGGCCGCGGCATGCGGCTCAATCGTTGTCGGGCGACCACCGCGCGCTTCGGAGTTTCGAGATCTGTTCCCGTACGAAAGCTTCGTATTGTCGCTCGACCCGAGTTCGCCGCGCGAGATCGAAGAGACAGTAATTGCTGCACTCGCCGACGATGACGAGCTCCGGAAGCGACGCGGACTCTCGGAGTACGTGCGCCGAGCGCACAGCTGGCATGCGCGCTGCGCTTCGATCCTGGAGAGGTGCAACCTCCCGTTCCCACGGCGGCCCTGCTGACGCCTGCCGTGCGCCCGCCTTCTCGTGGCTGTCCTTTCCGTACTTTCGGAATGTGGCGAGCACGACGGTTCCACGTTCGTTCCACGTCGCTGCGAGCGCGCATGGGTAAAGGGATCGCAAGGCAGATCAGGCTACAGACAATCGAGAGGAAGGCTTCGTGGATGTCGGCTCGTCGCTCGTAGCGGACCCGAAGCCGGCGGTGCTGATGGAGCCAGAAGATTGTGCGCTTGACTGGCCAGCGTTGTTTGCTAGCCCGGAGCCGTGCTCAGCCTCGCGTTTGGCGCTCCGCGGCTCGATCCGGCGCGCGCGGAAGCTCGCTGCGATGGGCTCTCGAGTCCTAGCCGCGGTCGTCGAGCAGTGCCGCGCGGGCCGGCGCCGCGGCCGCCCGCGCTCGCCGCACACCGGCGGGATCGCCTCCAGGAGCGGCAGTAGTTGGGTGACGTCGTTGCAGTTGGCCGCGGTCAGCAGACAGCCGAGAGGCACACCGCCCGCGTCGGTGATCAGGTGGTGCTTCGAGCGAGCTTTGCGCCCGTCCATTGGGCTGGGACCGGTTTGAAGCCCCGAAAACAGCGTGCAGGTAGCAAGAGTCGACGACCGCGCGCGGCCAGTCGATCTCCTCGGCGCCGTTCAGCCTCGCGAGCAGTAGCTCGTGCAGCGCCTGCGACACCCGCATGCAATCGCGCAGCCGCCTCTAGTCATCCCTGCGCCGCAGCCCAGCGCCTGCGACAGGTGCTCCCAGAGAATGCCCGTCAGCACCTGGCGGTCGGGCAACGGCTTGCGACCAGGATGGCGGAAACGACGCGGCTTGACCGCGATCAATGGTTCGATCAGTTCCCACAACTCGTCGCTCACGAAGCGGCTTCGCCACCTGCGCCCCTTCGCTTTCAAGAAAGGTGGACGCAGCCGCTTCGCTATCAGGGCGGCCCCTGGTTTCTGTTAGACGGTTTGAGGGGTCGGAATGCCACAGCCGGAGTTCGGAGAGAAGGTGGACACGATCAGACACGCACAGCCAGCGCGGATCACACCGCGAACGACCTGCACCGCTACACGGATCCAACCGCTGACAGGACATTATCTACTCCCCTTCCGCACTGGTTCGTCCGTCCCCGTGACTGAGGGTCAGGGGCCACTCCCGCCCGTTCCGCCCCGAGCTCCGAACAAGCGCCAGCTCGCCATCGCGACCCTTGTCCTTCCTGCTGACGCGCACGCGCTCAGCGTGACCAGGGGCCGGCAGTGATGTCTTGAAGCGCGCGCTGGCAAGTGGCCACGACGGCTCGAGATCGAAATCGCGCGCACGCTCACCGCCAAGCTGATCATGGTCACGAGCGCCCTGGCGGGCGAGGGCAAGTCGACGACGGTTGCGGAACTTCGCAATCGCGAAAACCGGGCTCCGCGTGGGCCTCGTCGACCTCGACCTGCCCCGCCGACCTCGTTCGCTTCTTCAACCTCGCGGACACGATCAGGCACGTCGCGCTCTGACAAGTTGAGCTTGCAGAAGCACTGGTGCCGATCTCCGTCGTCGATCCACTGCGGTCCTGAGTGTGCTTCCGACTGGCTCTCTAACTTCGCTCGTGGACCCGCTCCGCTCCGCCCCACCCCAGATCCCCGCAGCGCGTGCGATCATTCGGGGCGACGTTTAGATTGGCGCAGGATCGAGGGATCTCATCTACCCCAACGATCTCGTTCAGGCAAGAGAAGCTGCCGCACTCTGTGGTTCGCGCCGACTTCGCCACTCCACCCACCACTTAGACTGGGTAACTACCGGTGTGTGACTGGTCGGTGAAAAGAGCGAGATATTCCAGCGCCAGCTCCGAAGGATTGAATTGCGTCCATGCTCGAGTCTTCGCAGACTCGCCATGGCGTCTCAACATTGAAGGATTATGAAGGTAGACCGTCAGCGCATTGGCGAGAGCGTCCGGATCAGCTGGTTCGACAAGCAAACCACTTTCACCGTTCTGAACAACCTCGGGCAATCCTCCATTTCTGGTGAAAATGACAGGCTTGCCGCAAGCCATTGCCTCAAGCGCGGCGACGCAGAACGGCTCGATCGACTCCGATGGAACCGCGGCGACGTCGACGCCCGCCCAGAACGTGGCGATGTCCTCTCCGAAACCACACAGTTTGACTACGTCGCCCACGCCGAGTTCTTCAATGAGGCGTGCGAGCGTCGGACGTTCCGGGCCATCACCGAGGACGCGTAGTTCGACCTCCGCCGTCTGCGCGACTGCCCCCACCGCTCGGATGAGGTGATCGACACCCTTTCCACGTATGAGTCGAGCCACGCACCCCACAACCAGTCGCTCGGATTCTCGATGCTCAACCGGTTTCGGTCGAATGCCGTTGAGATCGACGAAGTTGTAGATCCGGCACGCGCGACGAGCGTGTGGATGGCGCCGAAGCTGCGCGAGCACGAAGTCGGACACAGCGACATCGACACTGCGAGCCTTCGCGCCCGCGAACCGCCCGAAGGAGTGAATCAGCCGAGAGGGGAACGGCAGAGAGCCCAAAACGAAGAGGTGTCCATGCTCGACGGCTACGAGTCTTGCCGCATATCCCGCTGCCCTTAGCACTGCAGCCATGTAGCCACAGTCTGGAAGAAGAGCGCCATCTGGGCCAACAGCCGTGAGGGCGCGTGCGAATCGCCGCGGATGGCTGACGATGTGCCGGCCACGGCTAAGACCGAGAGCGGCGTACGGGACACCCATCGCGTCGAGGCGCGCACCTAGGCGACCCGGGTGCGTCACAAACAGAACCGACGCGTCCACTCCTAGAGCCCGCCACTCCCGCGCAAGTGTCGCGGTCACCACCTCTGCGCCTCCAATGTCGCCGCTCCAAGACACGAGCGCGAGCTTCAAGGGTGCGGACCAGCCTTCCACGCGAAGCGGTAACCGCGTTCGGCCTTTCCTCACCGTGTCAGAACCTCGGCGCAGACCGCATTGAGCTTCTCGAAAAGCCGTTCCCAGGAATACGGCAACGCTGCGGCACGAAGAACGTCCGAGGCGGGGGCCAGACACGGATCCAGACACTCCGCGATTTCGTCGCAAAATTTCACGTGGTCGCTCGCGAACTTGATGACCGACGCGACGTCTTCCATTTGCAAAGCTTTCATCAACGTCGAGACGACAGGCCGCCCCATCGCCAAGTACTCGTAGACCTTCAGGGGGTTGACGCTATCGGCGGCGCGGTTCGAGAGGAAAGGGTTAAGGCAGACGTCGAAGGACGAGACGTATGCAGGAATCGTGTCCTGAGGTTGCGCATCGATGTGGATGACGTTTTCGTACCGCGTCACCCGCGCGAGCAGGTCACGGGCAGTCCTTTCGACCGGGCCGACAAGAACGAGAGACTTGTCGCGGTGCGTACGAGCGACTAGCTCTAGGAGATCGAAGTCCAGAAACGTGAACAAGGTTCCGATGAACCCGATGATGGGCCGCGGAACGCCGACCAGTAGGTCCTCTTGCTCGCGGGCTGGTGTAAAGCGGTCAGCGTCGAAGCCATTGGCAATATGTACGACGCGTGAGGCGCTCGGCCCATATAGCTCCGCAAGGGTTTTTGCACTTACGACGAGAAGATCACTCATTGAAACCAAGCCTACAAGGCACTCCTCGATATAACTCGCGAATGCTTCACTATGATCATAGGCGGCAACGTCATCGACGAGATCTAAGACGAGATTGCTGTGAGCGATGTGGCGGAGTGCGTGAAAATAACGTGGCTCGTAGATCCAGACGATGGGATCAACAAATCCGAGCCGTTTCACTGCGCGGTCGATAAGAGCTCCGTACCAACCGAAGGTCGCCTTGGAAATCCTCGGGATAGTCCATTTGGGCAACGCTCTTGGCGGCTTGA
>Ga0183260_10001166_pt1 | contig 22278 bp, 25 predicted proteins | sample AntDrymUQ4972206_2_FD_129768 | JGI IMG/M metagenome (GOLD analysis project Ga0183260, IMG submission 129768) | Polar desert sand microbial communities from Dry Valleys, Antarctica - metaG UQ497 (22.06) (version 2) (version 2) | ecosystem: Environmental > Terrestrial > Soil > Desert | place...
CAGACCGCACGGTCGGCGTTGCCGTAGTCGCTTACCGTCCCAGCATCTCCGCGGCGGCCGACTTCGCGAGCGTGGAGGAAGTCCATGTGCTGCCCGGAGAACGGGGCAAGGGTGTCGGACGGGCGCTGCTGGAGGCCGTCGAGAGGCAGTGCACCGCTCGTGGCGTCTCCTACATCGAGGCCCAGACCGACGATGAAGCGATGGCGTTCTATACTGCGTGCGGTTACGAGGAAGAGCCGGATGTGCGCGTAATGTCGCGCTCCGCCGCTTTGTAGAGGGCGATTCCGGTGCCCGTGTGATTCTCCAGCGGGACGTTTGACGGCTAGAACTCCAGCACCTCGTACACCGAGACCTCGCGGAAGCCTAGCTCATCATAGAATTTGCGGGCCCTCTCGTTGGCGGCCGCGACCTGGAGAGAGACGCCGTTCGCGTGCCTCTGCCTCGCCCACGACGCGACGTTCTCCATGAGGGCGTGGCCGACGCCGAGGCTCCGGTGATCCGGCGCCACGAACACGTCGTCCACGGAGGCCCACGTCTTCGAGCGGAAGGTGAGAGAGCCTTCCCTGAGTTCTCCGGAGATGAAACCGATGGTTCTCCCACCCGAGACCGCGACGAAGAGGAAGGAGTTCCTGCCGCCCGCCATCTCGGCCAGGAAGCGGCGCATCGTCTTCTCCGCGCCGGGGGATGCATCGTAGACGGCGTCGTAGGAGGCGTGTTCTTCGGCGCTCTGCATCCAGAGCCGGGCCGCGTCGGCGGCGTATTCCCGGTTTCCGGGCCGGATGGTGAATTCCTCTCTCGCCACACCCGAATCCTATCGGATGTGATAGTCCCCGTTGCGGAACCGGAGGATGAGGGCTGGGGTATGATGCCCTCGACACCGCGAGCAGAGGGGCCGAACACGAAGCGCAGCGCCGGGAAGTCCAGCGGAAGGCTCTGGGAGGTTGACGCCGCGCGGGGGGTGGCGATCCTCATGATGGCCCTCTACCACACGATGTACGATCTGGACACGTTCGGAGGATACCCTGTCTCCTCGACCTCCGGGTTCTGGAGGTTCTTCGCGGACGCCACAGCGTTCTCGTTCCTGTTCCTGGTGGGCGTCTCGCTCGCCATAAGCCACGCCAGGGCCCGTGCCCGACGTCCGGAGGGGAGCCTGTTCAGCAAGTATCTGCTCCGGGGCCTCTTCGTACTTGGTTGGGGGATGGCCCTGACGGTCGTTAGCCTGGCGCTCGGGATGGGCGTCATCGCCTTCGGGATTCTGCACCTGATCGGGGTTTCAATCATCCTCGCCTACCCCTTCCTGAACCTTCGACTCCCGAACCTGTTGCTCGGTCTCTTCATCGTGGCCGTGGGGATGTACCTGCAGGGCCTGGACCTGGTGTCGGAGAGCCCGTGGCTACTGCCTTTCGGGGTCGTGCCGGAGGGTTGGATCATGCCGGATTACCGTCCTTTGTTGCCGTGGTTCGGGGTCGTCCTGATCGGGCTGTTCGCGGGCAACGTCTTGTACGGAGGCGGAAAGGCTCCGTTCGGAAGAGTGAAGGGACCGTTGATCGCGGAGCCGCTCGGGGCGCTCGGACGCTGGTCGCTCGCGATCTACCTGGTCCACCAGCCCATCATCGTCGCGACGCTTTCCGCGCTAGGGATAATCCGGCTCGGAGGGATATAGGAAGTATTCTTGGACTTTTATTCTTCTCGCCTACGGGGTATAGTGCCCAGCGCGAAGCGTTGCGAGGGCGATCTGAGGAGGGCCGCTTAAAGAAATATTACGTTCGACCGATAGCTACCGGGTAAGCTGGGCGGAACCGTTGAGGCTTGCGGGTAGAGAGGACAACCGAAAGCGCCAGGACTCCGGTTCGCAAAAACGAGGCGGAGTTGACGAGGCAGACGTTCATCGAAGTATTCGGCGGGTGCGTCTCGGCTTCCAGGGCGGTCGTCAGGACGGCGACAAATCCCGGCGGTGACGCCGGGGACAAAGCGCCGTTCGAGCCCCGAGAAGGTTCACCTGTTCTCCCTACCTCCTCTCGACCGGCTCCTGCCCGTGAAGGGACGAGGAGGTAAGCGTATGTGCGGCATCGTGGGTTACGTCGGCAAGGAGCGGTGTGTGGAGGTCCTGATGGAGGGCCTGCGCCACCTGGAATACCGGGGATACGACTCGGCGGGGTTGGCTCTCCAGACACCGGAAGGGATCGAACCCGTCAAGCAGGTGGGCCCGCTGGAGAACCTGGCCGGGGCCCTCGGCAACCGGGACGGGGACTTCTTCCGGGTGCGGGCCGGGGTGGGTCACACCCGCTGGGCGACGCACGGCCGGCCGACTGAGGCAAACGCGCACCCGCACCTCGGCGGCGATGGAACCCCCCCCATGGTCGCCGTGGTCCACAACGGCATCATCGAGAACCATGCGGAACTGAAGGAAGAACTCGCGAGACGTGGGTGGACGTTCCGTTCCGAGACGGACACCGAGGTAATGGCGCACCTGCTCGCCGAGCGGGTCGAGGCGGGTGAGCCACTGCGAGAGGCGCTTGCCGCAACGCTCGGGCGGTTGGAGGGTTCTTTCGCCGTCGCGGCGGTCAGCGCGCACGAACCGGAGAAGATAGTTGCGGCCCGGCGCCAGAGCCCGCTGGTGGTTGGCCTCGGCGACGGAGAGAACTTTCTGGCGAGCGCCGTCCAGGCGTTGCTCGGGGAGACGAGGAAGTTCCTGGTCGTGGAGAACGGTGAGATCGTGGAGATCACCGAATCTTCCATCGAAATCTTCGACCTCGCTGGCAACACTATCGAGCGCGAACCCTTCGAGGTGGACTGGAGCGCGGACGCCGTCGAGCTCGGCGGCTTCGAGGACTTCATGCTCAAGGAGATCCACGAGCAGCCCGGCGCCCTCGGCGCGACCCTGCTGGGCCGTCTCGACGCCGACAGCACGGTGGACCTCTCGGAGTTGAACCTCGACCTCTCCACTGTGGACCGGATCGTGGTGGTCGCCTGCGGCACCGCCCTGCACGCCGGCCTCCTCGGCAAGCACGCCATCGAACGGTACGCCCGCATCCCCGTCGAGGTCGCTGTAGCCAGCGAGTACCGGTACGCCGATCCCATAGGGGACGAGAATACCCTCGTTATCGCCATAAGCCAGAGCGGGGAAACGACGGACACCCTGGCGGCCGTGGAGGCCGGGCGGGAGTTCGGCGGACAGGTTCTTACCATAACCAACACGCAGGGTTCGCTCATCACCCGCGAGGCTGATGCCGTGCTGCTCACCAAGGCCGGCCCCGAGATAGGCGTCGCCGCTACCAAGACCTTCGTCTCCCAGGTCGCCGCCCTCGACCTTCTCGCCCTGAAACTCGCCCGCCTCCGGGAAACTATGCCTGAAGAGGATCTCCTGTCCCTCGGCTGCGCGCTGCGGCTAGTGCCGGAGAAGGTCGAGGAGGCTCTAGGCCTGCTCGAGAACCGCATGGAGGCAGCAGTAGAGGTTTTCGAGGGGGCGCGTTGCTCGCTCTTCCTTGGGCGTGGGATCGCCTTCCCGGCGGCGCTCGAAGGGGCGTTGAAGCTCAAGGAGATCTCCTACCTCCCCTCCGAAGGCTATCCATCCGGCGAAATGAAGCACGGTCCTATAGCCCTCGTGGACGAGCACTGCCCCGTCGTCGTCGTCCTGGGCGACGGCCTCCTTCGCGAGAAAACCCTCTCCAACGTCGAGGAGACCGTAGCCCGCGGCGCCAACGTCATAATGGTGGCCCGCGAAGACGACAAGGCCGCCCACCGCGCGGCCCGCGCCGTATTGCCGGTCCCCGAGGCGCCGGATCTCCTTGGACCCATTGTCTGGAGCGTGCCGCTCCAACTCCTCGCCTACCATGTCGCCAAGCGCCGCGGCCTGAACGTGGACAAGCCGCGCAACCTCGCAAAGAGCGTGACAGTGGAGTAGCTTTGTAGATGGATAGAAGCTGCGCCTGGAGGAAGGAGTCATCGTGCAGGAAACGAGCCTGATCCTGTTCCCTGGCCCCGGCGCCAAGATCACGACTAGCGATGCCGCCAACAACATCCTCGTTCTCAGCCGTGGCGTCACCCTGGGACGCCGAGCGGCGCTGGTCTCTGCGGTGGGGCGAGTGTGGGCCTGGTGACGCACTCACTGTTCGCGGCGGCTGGTCTCTCGGTGCTGCTGGCGCGGTCGGCAGTGGCCTTCTCCGTGGTCAAGTACGCGGGGGCGGCGTACCTGATCTACCTCGGTGTCAGAGCATTGCTCGACCGGGAGAGCTTCGTCTTGCCGCGGGGAGTGGCCTCCGTGAGACTTCGGAGCATCTTTACCCAGGCCGTGGCCTCGAACGTCCTGAACCCCAAGATCGCCGTGTTCTTCCTTGCGTACCTGCCGCAGTTCGCGGACCCGGCGGTGGGCGGCACGGCCCCGCAACTGCTGGCGCTCGGGCTGGTATTCGCGCTCATGACGTGGGCGATTTTCAGCGTGATCGCGTTGTTCTCGGGGACTCTGGGGACATAGCTGAGGACACGTCCGAAGCTGGCAGGCGGTCTGGGATGGCTCACCGGAGGCGTGTTTGTTGGACTGGGGGTGAGGCTTGCCTTCACAGATCGCCAGTAGTTGCTACAGACCGTGCTCCCGTAGAAACCGTCCGGTCTTCTTGTTGATAAGCGCGAAGGCTTCACGGGAGGGAATGTGACGACAATCCTTGAGAAGTTCGGCGTACACCAGGTTCGGGATGATCACTTTGGCGCATTCCAGTACGGTTTCGCCGGGGAAGAAGATGTCGTTTTCGGCCGCGAAGACGAGCGTTGGGGAGCCGAAGTCTCTTAGCTCTTCGGAGGTAGCCTTGCGGGGCAGGTCGGAATCCAGCTTTACGTGGCGGTAGACGGCCCCGATCTGCTGCGTGAGGTCTTCGTCTTCCTCGGTTAGCAGGGGGCTGGCGGCCTTCCGAAGTTGTTCGCTGCTCGGGGAGAGACGGTACCGGATCATCGGTAGTGCGACCTCGATCAGCATCCGGGGGATCGAACCGCCAACGATCCCGGATGGAGAGACGAGAACCGCGCCGGAAACACGCCCCGGCGCGTGGCCCGCGACCCGCAGGGCGACGCCGGCCCCGTAGGAGATCCCCACGAATGGCGCTCTCTGTATACCGAGGCCGTCGAGGACCTCTTCCATCCAGCGTGCATGCCCGTCGCCCTTCGACGAGGGCCGGGACGGCGTGCTTCTACCGGGCTGCCCGATGATGTCAGGCGAATAGACGCGCCGGTTCTCCGCGAGCGGCAGGAACCACCCCAGGCAGGTCGGATTGAGGAAGTTGCCTCCCGACAGGACCACGACCGGGGGAGCTTCCTCCGGTCCGGTTGCCAGGACGTGCGTATCGCCCAGTCTCGTCCTGACCGTCACGCTTTCGACTTCGGCGCCGAGGCGGGCCAGAGCGTCATCGTAGAGCGCCATGATCTCCGCTTCGCCCTCGGGGCTTCTGTAGATCTGAGAGAACATCGCACCTACTTTCGAGATCCTGGAAACCTCGGGAAACGCGTGGCTACCGGATTACCTGCAAAGCCTGGGGTTCGATGCGAAAGGACATCGGGAGGCGGCCCCAGATCTCGCCGTCGATCTGGACGGGGACGTTGGCGCCGGGGGCTCGGGCGCGCAGTTCCTTGGCGCCGAAAGAGCGCATGGAGCGGTTCAGTGGGTTGCGGGCCAGGATGCGGGCCAGGATGTCGGGGCGGAGGAGCACGCTGACGCGCTCGACCAGAATCGCCTCAAGCTCGCCGCTCGTCAGGGAGCCTGGGCCGGCGACCCTGAAGTCGCCGCCGTAGTAGTGGCCGTTGGCGATGATGGCGAACTGGCTGACGTAGGTGGTGTCGCCTTCGATCACATGCACCGAAGGTATATCTTCTTCCATGAGCACCTTCACCGCCACGAGCGGAAAAGCGAGGATCCGCAGGTAGCGTTTCAGGCGCGGCGTCATGGTACGCACTACGCTCGCATCGAAGCCGATGCCCACCATGCACGCGAAGCGCCGCTCAACTCCCTCTCGATCCGTGGCGACACCGAGGTCTATGCGGGAGGTATTGCCCTCCAGGATGCGTTCGCAGGCGCGCTTGAGATCCAGGGGCAGCCCCAACTCCCGCGCCAGTACGTTTGCCGTGCCAAGCGGCAGGATGCCCAGCGTGGCATCCTCGGACAGACCATTTATAACCTCGTTCACGGTGCCGTCGCCGCCGGCTGCGATCACCAGCCGGCCGCCGGCGAGGGTGGAAAGCTCCGTGGCGTGATCCGGGTGCTCAGTGTTCAGAACCTCGACCTCCCGGCCGCCGGCCTGAAGCACCTTCGCGTACTGCTCCAGGTAGTTCTTGCTGCCCGCGCGCCCCGAATTCGGGTTCCCGATTATTACCGTGTCCGTGGATCTATCCATCTCTCTTACTATATGCCCTTTTGCCGATGGTGTTTCTTGCAGTAACATACGATCTGTGTGCTCTCCGGGTGGATACGATGGATAGGCCGAAAAGTTCCCTCGAAGGCTTCGTGGTGCCAGGAATCGGGGTGGACGTGGTGGACTGCGAGCGGATGAAGTTCGCCCTGGAACGCACGCCCCGGATACGCAAGCGTCTCTTCACCGACGCGGAGATCGAATACTGCGAGAAGTACCGCTTCTACGAGCGTCACTTCGCCGGACGCTGGGCTGCCAAGGAGGCCGTGACCAAAGCCCTCGGCTGCGGCCTGATCCAATGGAACGGCGTCGAGGTGATGCGCCAGCGACGCCGCGCCCCCACAGTACGTATCTTCGGCAAGATCAAGCAGTTCGCGGACGCCGTGGGCGTCCGTGAGGAGGACATCCACATCTCCATCACCCACTCTGAACTCTCCGCCGTCGCCGTCTGCACCATCCGGCGCGAGCAGATAGCTAGATGAAGCTCTACTCCGCAGACGAGATGTCCCGCGCCGACAACACGGCGCAGCAACTCGGCATCCCCGGCGGTGTCCTCATGGAACGCGCCGCAGTGGCGATGGCTGAAGAAATACTGGAGCGATATCCTCCTCACAGCCTTCGCGGACGGGCGCTCGCCGTCTGCGGCGGTGGCAACAACGGTGGAGATGGGTTCGTCATAGCCCGCGAGCTGCACTGTCGCGGCGTCGAGGTCTCCGTCGTCGCCACCAAAGATGAATATTCTGGTGATCCGGCGACGAACCTCGCGGTGCTGCGGAACCTTGGGGTAGAGATCCATGGTCCCGAGAGACTGGACGATTTGCTGGACGGTACGGTCCTCGTGGTTGATGCGCTGCTCGGCACCGGCTTCTCGGGAGAGGTGCGGGAGAAGGAAGCAGCCCTGATCCGGGAGCTCAACGACGCCCGCATCACGACCGTCGCGGTGGACGTGCCTTCCGGGGTGGACGGCTCGACGGGGGAGGTGGCCGGGGAATCGGTGCGGGCCGACGCGACCATCTGCGCGCACGCCGCCAAAATAGGATGCGTGATCTCTCCGGGTCGCGAGCAAGCCGGTGAGGTCATCGTCGTGGATATCGGCATCCCACCAGAGGCCGACGTGGAGCCTTCGCTCTCGTGGACGGACGCGGATTCGTTGCGAGGCGTCGTCCCACGCACCGAAGAGCCGGCCCACAAATACTCTGCGGGCGCGCTGCTCGTGGTCGCGGGCTCGCGGGCAATGACGGGTGCGCCGGTGATGTCCGTCCAGGGGGCGCAGCGGGCCGGGTGCGGTATCGTGTTCCTCGCCACGCCAGAGAGCGCCGCTCCCGCCGTGGATCTCAAGCTCACCGAAGCCCTCGTCTACGGTGTCGCGGAAGGCGATGACGGAGGCATGACCTCCGGGGCGCTGGAGCAGATCCTGGAGCACACGGGCCGCGCCTCGGCGCTCGCGGTCGGGCCAGGAATCGGCACCGGCGAAGAGAGCCTGCGGCTGGTCGAGGGTATCTTGCGCGAGGCCGAGGTTCCAGTGCTCCTCGACGCGGACGCCGTCACGGCCCTCGCCGGTTCGGACGCCCTCGCGAAGCGAAGCGCGCCGACCGTGATAACGCCCCACGCCGGAGAGCTCGGCCGCCTGATGGGGAGCGGCGCGCGCGAGGTGTCCGCCCACCGTCTCCGCTCCGCGCGCCAGGTGGCGGAGCAGCACGGCTGCTGTGTGCTGCTCAAGGGATCGGACACCCTGATCGTCGAAGGCGAGAGGGCGGCGGTCAACTCCACCGGCAGCGTTGCGCTCGCCACGGCCGGGACGGGGGACGTGCTGACCGGCGTGATCGGGGCTCTCCTCTCCCGCGGCATGGACGCCTACGACGCCGCCCGCGCCGGAGCCTGGGTCCACGGACGGGCGGCGGAGCTGTGGCTGGAAGAAACGGGATGGCCCGAGGAGAGCATGGTCGCCACCGATCTGCTCCCGCTGATACCGCAGGCCGTCGGCGAGCTTCTGTAGAGACTCAAGGCCTCCGTCTGGGTTAGTATCAGAACTCAGGATTTGGGCATCATCAAAAGGCGGGGAGGATCGGAGTGGAGCGACAGGACATTCGGGATCTGAAGGTCGGCGACGTTATGCACGAGGACTGGCCCAGCCTGGAGCCGGACAGCACCGTCGAGGACGTTATCAAGCTGTTCGCGGAGACCAGTGTATCCGGCGCTCCGGTGGTCGAAGGGAACCGCCTCGCTGGCATCGTCACGGAAGGGGATCTCATCTTCCAGGACGCCGAGATCAAAGCGCCGGGCTTCCTGGACATTCTGGGAGGTATGATCCCGCTCGGCAACTGGGAGGAGTACCGCGAGGAGACGCTCAAGAGTGCCGGCGTGACGGTTGACGAGGTCATGACGAAGGACCTTACCACCGTCTCCCCCGACACCTCCCTCTCTGAAGCCGCGACCATCATGGCCGAAGATAGATTCAAGCTCCTGCCCGTTACCGACGGCGAGGAACTGCGCGGTGTGATCACACGCATGGACATCCTCACCCTTCACATCCTCAACCCCCGTCAGTAACCTGGCGTGAAAGGCAGCGCCATGAGCGTCTGTGCCTCCGGTCGTACCTGGGCCGAGATAGACCTCGACGCGGTGCGCCGCAACGTCCGTACCCTCAAGCGCCGGGCCGCCGATACTCGTTTGATGGCTGTGGTCAAAGCCGACGCCTACGGTCACGGCGCGCTCCCCGTCTCCCGCGCCGCGCTGGAGGCTAGTGCTGACTCCCTCGCCGTCGTCACGGTCGAGGAGGGTGCGGAGCTACGGCGAGGTGGCGTCACTGTGCCTATCCTGATCTTCACAGACCTTCAGCCGGACAGGCTCCCGCTCGCAGAACGAAATCGCCTCATGGTTACGGCGCATTCCCTCATCAGCGCCCGGCGCATCGCGGCCCGCCCTGGCCTGAAAGCACACCTGAAGGTGAACACCGGCATGAACCGCTGGGGTGTAGATCCGGTGGAGGTGGGGGAAGCACGCAAAATCCTCGGCGGCCAGCTCGCTGGCGTGTACACGCATTTCGCCTCCGCCGACTCCGACCCGGAGGCAACCCGGCGCCAGATCGAAAAGTTCGATGAGGTGCTGGCCGCACAATCATTCGGGGATATCATGGTTCACGCCTCCAACTCGGCGGGCACGCTCTGGCATCCCCGCGCCCGCTACGACTGCGTGCGTCCCGGCGTCGCTATCTATGGATTGCATCCGTCGGGCGACGAGGGAGATCCGGCGGACGAGGACCTGCGTCCCGCCATGACGTTCAAGAGCTACGTGGCGGATACGAGAAAACTGGAGGCCGGTGATGGGGTCTCATACGGCCTGACGTTCCGGGCTTCGGAGCCGATGTTCGCCGCGACCGTGCCGGTAGGGTACGCTGAAGGCTATCGTCGCGCTCTCTCGGGGAAGGCGGAGGCCCTGATCCGAGGCCGGCGGCGGCCACTTCTGGGACGCGTTACGATGGACGCCTGCGTGTTCGGGGTGGACGCGGCGGTAGAGGTGGGGGACGAGGTCGTGCTGATCGGGGAGCAGGGGAGAGAGAGGGTGCTCGCCGAAGAGGTCGGCCGGTGGGCCGGCACGATAAACTACGAGGTAACGGCCGGGGTGAACCCCCGGCGAGTCGAGAGGAGCTATCGAAGTGTTCAAGGATCTTAACTGGGGACCCGCCTTCAAGCGGGCCGCGATATTCGTCGCGATCTGGCTCGGTCTCGTCTACGCCATGAGCGTGGCGGCCCCGGACAGCTTCCTCGCCATGACCCGCGCGCAGATACCGAGCCTGATCATCAACGCCATAATGTTCTTCTTCCTATTCGCCTTTATCTTCGCCTTCACCGAGAAACGCCGGATCCAACGGGTGGAACAGCTCAAGACGCAGAAGAAGGGCAAGCCCGACAAGAGCCCGGCGGACGCTAACGGCGAGGTGATGGAAGGTTCACTCAGGGGCCAGCGCAACCCGAACACCAGCCGCAAGAAGGCCCGCCGCAAGCGGTAAGTGAACCACGCCAACGGACGGCATCGAGCTTGAAGGAGCGCTGGTCAACGGGCTGGTCCATGATAGCGTCCGGTTGCGCTACCATCACCAACTCGCGTCGTCTTCGAAGAACGCGAAATCGTACCCGGGACATTTGTCATGGTCTTCGAAGAGCTCATCCCATTCCCTGCGGCCATTAAAGAGCAAATGTTTGTCCATGCTCCCGTATCCTCGCTTGAGCGCCTCTATTTCTTTGCGATGGAACACCCACCAACCTGGCAGGTCTATGGCTCGAACAGGCGAGTCGGCAGGTAGGTCCGGCGGGAAATCCGTGCCAACTTCGTAGCTCGGAGGGGTAGAGAACCTGCTCTTGATCGGCTCGGGCAAACTCTGCGACATGGAGCAAAACTCCCCGAACACCATCACGGAATGCCTCAAGATTTTGGCTTCGAAAATGCCGGGCGCGGATCCTCCCCAATCCTGAGATTCGGAGGTCTTCCAGTCAAAAAAGAGTGCGTGCATCATGTTAGCTCGCTTGGAGTAAGCCCGCTGTTTGCGCCTGTTCTTCGCTTCCTCGTTCTCGATGTTGTCGTCGGCGAACCGGATCTCTTCTCTCACCTGTTGGACCACCCGCGCCGAGCATTCGAGCAGCGTGCCTTCCAGGCGGGGCCGCCAGAATCCCGTTGCTTTGTCGTATTCCTTCAACTCCGCGTCCAGAAGGGCGGCTTTCTCGGAAATGGGAACGGATACGAGCTCCGCCAGGGTGATCAGGTAGACTCTCATGCTGTTGGCCACTGTCACCTCCTCCGCCGTGCTTCACAAAACACTCGTGTAAGGATATTATCGGATCGTTCCATCGCAACGAAACGGAGGGCGCGCCATGGACATCAAACGAACGAAGAGGGACCGCCTGATCCTGGGCGTGTGCGGCGGGCTGGCCCTTCACTTCGGGTGGAGTTCGAACGTGGTGCGGCTCCTCGCGGTGCTGGGAACGCTCTTTCTACCCGGCCCTGGTTGGCTGATTCCCGTCGGCTACCTGGTGCTCGGCGCCGTCCTCCCCGAGAGCGAGGTGTACTGATTTCGATGGACTTCGCGGAGGCCCAGAAGGAGGCCCTGGGCTGCACGAAGTGCGGCCTGTGCCACAGCCGGACCCGCGTGGTCTTCGGCGATGGACCCCTGAACGCCGGGCTGTTCGTCGTGGGCGAGGCCCCTGGCTTCAACGAGGACCGGGACGGCAAACCGTTCGGCGGCGCGTCCGGGATGCTCCTGGACCGGCTGCTGTCTTCCGCTGGCCTGGGCCGCGAGGATGTCTATCTCACCACCCTCGTCAAGTGCCGGCCCCCGGAGTCTCCGCCTCGCTCCCCGAAACCTGGCGAGGTCAGCACGTGCCGTCCGTATTTGCTCGCCCAGCTCGCGGCCGTGGATCCGAAGGTGGTGGTGGCGATGGGGGACATGGCGAGCCGCGTTCTAACCGGCCGCAAGGAGGCTGTCTCCCGCATTCGGGGCCGGGCGGTGCCGCTCGACGGACGATACGTTCTGCCGACGCTCGACTTCTCCCGGGCGCTCTACACACCGGCGGACCGGGCGTTCCTGATCTCAGACTTCTCCCGTCTGCCGGAGTTGCTGGAATCCGACCGTCCCTCCACCTACGAGACCCTGAACGTCCCCCGCGCCCCCGGACGCACCGTGGCGGAGCGGGAACCTCTCCAGCCGGGCCTCTGGTAGCCGGTCCGATGCCCGCCATAGTGTGGGAAGACCTGGATGAGGAAGCCCTGGAAAGACTGGCGGTAAGGGTGGCGCGAGCCCTCGTGCCGGGCGATGTGATCGTGCTCTCCGGCGAGGTCGGCTCGGGAAAGACGACCTTCGTGCGGACCGCCGCGGAGTCTCTCGGCATCGCCGAAAGGGTGACGAGTCCCACATACCAGCTCGCCCGCAGCTACGAGGGGATCGTTGACGGACGACCGGTCGAAATAAACCATCTGGATCTCTACCGGCTGGAAGAGATCGGCTCGCGGGATGTTCTGGAGCTCGACGACTACCTCGACCCCCGCGCCGTGACGTTCGTGGAGTGGGCCGAACCCGCGCTCGACCTGCTGGATGATCCCAGTGTCGTGCGCATCTCTCACCGGACGCCCGCCACGCGCCGGGTGAGCCTCGAAGGTCCCGTCACGGAGCGTCTCGAACGGTGCTGATACTGGCATTCGACACCTCGACCCCCGTCGTCGCCGTCGCTGTCGCCCGGACGGACGGTGGGCAGCGAGAGGTTCTGGCGGAGATCTCCGTCACAGCCCGCGGCGCGTCGGAGGCGCTGCTACCAGCCGTCCACGCGGCGCTGAACCTTGCCGGGGAAGAGCTATCCGCCGTGGAGCGCGTGCTGGCCGGCGTCGGTCCCGGCACGTTCACCGGCATCCGCATCGCGGCCTCCACCGCCAGGGCGCTCTCCCTGGGAACCGGCGCCGCCCTTGCCGGGAACTCCACCCTGGCGGCTCTCGCAGCCCCGGCTCTCTCTGTCTCCTCCGACGTGCTGGCCGTCCTCGACGCGAAGCGGGGCGAAGTCTTCGCCCAGCGGTTCTCCGATGGAGGAGCCGGAGAGATAGATTGTTTGAAACCGGAGGAGCTTTTTGCGGAGGGTGGACCGCTCGTGGTCGGCGACGGGGCGGTGCGTTACCGGGACGCGCTCTCGCGCCTCGGGCGTATTCCTTCCGATGGATCTCCGCTGCACCGGGTCACGGCGGCGGGCCACGTATTGTCCGCCGATCTCTCGCCGGTCGAGGCCGGGGATCTCGTCCCTATCTACGTGCGCCAGCCCGATGCCGAGGTGCGCCGGGATCTCAACCCCTGGAGCCGTCCGTGAGCGACCCAGCATCGGCCCGCTCCTCGCGCCCCACTATTCGGCGGATGGAGTCGTCGGATCTCCCGACGGTCCTGGAGACGGACACTCTCTGCCTCCCGCGGCCGTGGGGCGAGGTGGGCTGGCGCGAGGAGCTGCGGAGTCCATTCAATTTGCTCCTCGTGCTTGAGGAAGGTGATGCTCTGGTCGGACACATCGCTGTGCAGCTCGTCGGCGACGAGCTGCACATCACGACGCTGGCCGTCCGTCCCGAACATCGCCGCCGGGGCTACGCAAGAATCCTTGTGGAGAGCGCCATCACCGGGTCCCCGGATGCCCGCTTCGCGTATCTGGAGGTGCGCCCGAGCAACGCCGCAGCCCGTGGACTGTACGGTGCCCTGGGTTTCGCAGAGGTTGGGCGCCGGCGCCGCTACTACGGCGATGAGGATGCGTTGCTCATGGCCCGAGATCTCCGGGGCTAGTCGGAAGGTCCCCGGCGGCGCTCCCGATCCTGCCTTGCTTTCTCTCTCCGGCGTCTGAGTTCATCCTGGCTCTCGAAGGGTTTCAGGAGGAGCAAGGCCGGAGCGAGGCAGGCGAGGAAGCTGACGAAGAGGCCGCTGGCGATCAGGGGGTCCACCGGGCCCCGGAACAGGTAGATAAAGAACATCGCCAGCATCACCAGCGCGATGAGCGCGAACAGCAAAGAAAACATCCGCATACGATGAGTATAACCGTTCCTCTGACGGCTCAGGCCCTCGTTCATCCCTCCTCCTGCTGTTCCCAGTCAGCCCGGAGCAGCGCATACTCGACTTCCCCGTGTTCCGACCCCGCGATGGGGTTTGGCCATTCCTCGTGGAACGCCCTCACCAGCCTCAGGCCCGATTTCTCCATCACCCGCCGGGAGGCGAGGTTGACCGCCATCGTCTGTGCGAACACACGCTGCACGCCGAGCCCGGTGAAGCCTTTGCGGATCAAGGCACGGGATCCTTCGGTCGCGTAGCCCTTGTTCCAGGCGGAACGACGAAGCCGGTAGCCGAGTTCCACTTCATCGGTGACGCTTTCCTCCGAGGGTTTGAACCCGAACCAACCCAGGAACTCTCCGGTGGACTTCTCGATAGCCGCCCAGATGCCGAACCCATCGAAACGCTCGTGGTACCGGAGAAATCGGGGCAGGATCTCGTTCTCGATCACGCCTCGGGGCGTCGGTTCGCCGCCGGTGAGAAAACGCATGACCTCCGGGTCGCCGTCGAGATCGTGCAGGTTTTCCACATCGTCCTCGGTGAAGCGCCGCAGAAACAGCCGTTCGGTTTCCAGGTAGACCTCCATTTTTGGAGCCTACCCCAGTCCTGTAGTGCGGATCGTGAGCGGCGCGGGAGATCGGCCATATTACGAGATCGTGGAATGCTATAAACACCCTATGATCCTCGCCATCGAAACATCGTGTGACGATACCTGCACCGCAGTCGTCGAGCCCGACGGGCGCCGTGCGCTTTCGAACGTTGTCCACACTCAGACAGAACATGCGCGCTACGGCGGCGTCGTTCCCGAGGTCGCCTCCCGCGCACACCTCGAACGGATAGACGGTGTGATCGAAGCTTCCCTCGCGGAAGCCGGCGCCTCTCTCGACGACGTGACGCGCGTCGCGGTGACGGTTCGGCCCGGACTGATCGGCGCTCTCCTCGTCGGGGTGGCGGCGGCGAAGGGCCTCGCCTACTCTCGGAAACTTCCGCTCGTGCCCGTCAACCATCTGGAGGGGCACGTCGCGTCGGCTTATCTGGCGGACCCGAAGTTGAAGCCGCCTTTCGTAGCCCTGATCGCCTCAGGCGGACACACCGCCCTCTACTCCGTGGACGCTGACGGCCGGATGAACCTCCTCGGCGAGACCCTGGACGACGCGGCGGGCGAGGCCCTCGATAAGGGTGCCAGGATGCTCGGCCTCGGGTTCCCGGGCGGTCCCGCCATTTCTAGAGCCGCGAAAGACGGAGATCCCACCCGATTCGATTTCCCGGTCGCACTGAAGGGGCGGAATAACCTGGACTTCAGCTTCTCCGGCCTGAAGACGAGCCTACTCTACAAGCTCAAGGCTTTGGGAGAAGAGGTAGCCCGCGAGGAACATCCGCACTTGGCCGCGAGCTACGAGGCCGCGGTTGTCGAGGCGCTCTCCCGCAAGCTGCTGCGAGCAGCGGACATCCAAGAATCCCCGACGCTCGTCGTTGCCGGGGGAGTGGCCGCAAACGGTCTACTGCGGCGCAGGCTAAGGGAAGAGTGCAAGAGGCTGGGCCTCCGGCTCATCGTGCCACCGCCCGAACTCTGCACGGATAACGCGGCCATGATCGGGGCCGCCGCAGTCCGTTCTCCAGTCATCCCGTTTCCCGACTACCTCGGCCTGAACGCCCGCAGCGTCTAGGAAGCCTGCGTCCCTGAGAGGACGCGCTCTCGCTCCTCGCCCGTGAGAACGGTGCTCCTGGCGCACGTGGCGCACGTCGCGTGTACGTTCTCCGAGTGATTCTTGACGTAGAAAACGACCAGCTTCTTTGGAACGCGGTACAGGATGTGTTCCGTTCGCGCCTCGCAGCGCTCGCAATGACGCTCTTCGCGTCCCAACTCCTTCGGGATGCGGCTCAAGCTGGGAATCCTGTCGGGAATAGATCCGGTTACATTCATACCGTTCATGGTTTGAATTGTAGCGCTTCCAGGAATATACTCTCGACATTGGCACTCTAGACGCCAGAGTGCCGAAGAGCGGGGATCCCCGCAAAGACCTGTGTAGTCTAACAAAGGAGGACTCAGGTGGCGCATAAGGAGTTGAAGTTCGACAGCGAGGCACGCCGGGCGCTGGAAGGCGGGGTAAACAAGCTCGCCGACGCGGTCAAGGTGACGCTAGGTCCCAAGGGCCAGTACGTCGTGTTGGACAAGAAGTTCGGTTCGCCGACCATCACCAACGACGGCGTGACGATTGCCCGGGAGATCGAGCTCGAGGACATCTTCGAGAACCAGGGCGCGCAGCTCGTCAAGGAAGTTGCGACCAAGACCAACGACGTCGCGGGCGACGGGACGACGACGGCGACCGTTCTGGCGCAGGTCATCGTGCGCGAGGGCCTGAAGAACGTGGCCGCGGGGGCCAACCCGGTCATCCTGCGCAGCGGCGTGGACAAGGCCGTGACCGTGGCCGTTGAGGCCATCAAGGGCCAGTCCACGGAGATATCCGGGCGCGATGAGATCTCGCGTGTCGGCGCCATCTCGGCTCGTTCGGAAGATATCGGCAACGTCATCGCCGACGCCATAGATAAGGTCGGCAAGGATGGCGTGGTGAACGTCGAAGAGGGCCAGACCTTCGGGCTGGAGCTCGAGTTCACCGAGGGTATGCAGTTCGATAAGGGCTACCTGAGCCCTTACTTCGTCACGGACCAGGAGAGGATGGAGGCGTCGCTGGACGACCCGTACATCCTGATCGCCAACCAGAAGATCGGCAACGTCCAGGACGTTCTGCCGCTTCTGAACCAGGTCATGCAGTCCAACCGTCCGCTCCTCATCATCTCCGAGGACGTGGAAGGCGAGGCGTTGGCAACCCTGATCGTCAACAAGCTGCGCGGCACGTTCAACGCGGCGGCGGTCAAGGCTCCTGGCTTCGGCGACCGGCGCAAGCGGATGATGGAGGACCTCGCCACCCTCACCGGCGGCGAGGTCATCACCGAGGAACTGGGTCTCAAGCTGGAGAACACCCAGCTCAACCAGCTCGGCCGGGCCCGCAGGGTCGTCATAACTAAGGACGACACCGTCATCGTCGACGGCGCGGGCGACACCGAGCGCATCACGGGGCGCATCAACCAGATCCGCTCCGAGCTCGAGTCCACCGACTCCGACTTCGACCGCGAGAAGCTGCAGGAGCGGCTCGCCAAGCTGGCCGGCGGCGTGGCCGTCATCAAGGTGGGCGCCGCGACCGAGACGGAGCTCAAGGAGCGCAAGCATCGCGTGGAGGACGCATTGTCCGCGACCCGCGCGGCCCTTGAGGAAGGCATCGTTCCTGGCGGCGGCGTGGCCCTGCTGCACGCGCAGCAGCCCGTTACCGACCTGCTCGACTCGCTCGACGGCGACGAGAGGACCGGCGCGACCATCGTGCACCGGGCGCTTGAGGAGCCTATCCGCCAGATAGCTTCCAACGCCGGTTCCGACGGCTCTATCGTCGTTGACAAGGTCAGGAATCAGAGCGGCGCCTTCGGCTTCAACGCCCTCAGCGGCGAGTACGAGGACCTCGTTCAGGCCGGAATCATAGACCCGGCTATGGTCACCCGGAGCGCGTTGCAGAATGCGGCTTCCATCGGCAGCCTCATCGTCACGACCGAGGTCGTGGTGGCCGAGCCCGAGGAGGACGCGCCCGCTATGCCCGGTGGTGGCATGGGCGGCATGATGTAAAGAGTCTCAACAGAGACTCTTCCAGGCGGCGCTCCCTCGCGGGCGCCGTCTTTTTGTTTCTCGGGTGTATCGCCGGGGGTATAAGTCGTGTCTAATGGGAGAAACGAGCTAAAAGGGAGGTGAGGACATGAGGTCGGGTAACCTGGTGTACATCTTGGTGGTGGTCATTCTGGTGATAGTGGCGATACTGCTGCTCTCAAGGCTTCTCTAACAAGGGAGATTAGAGTATGAGGGGTATCGTCGGCCTGGTAGTCGTCGTGATTCTGGTAGTGGTGGTACTCTACTTGCTCGGATTTGTCTGATAGCTGGAGTTCGGGAGTGAGCCTGAGTACCACAATTTATGTGCTGCTGATCGTACTCGTGATCGTGGTGGCGTTGAGCTTGCTGGGGGTTATATAGACTCCCTGTCAGCTTGACCTCGCAAGCGGGCCGGGTGTAGCATAACCGGGATTTGCGGCGGTTAGCGAAAAAGATCGTAGGGGCCCACGGGGGCGTTCTCCGTGGGCTTTTTCGTGCTTGCTCGTAGAGACTGGAAAGGAGCGTCCCCGCTTCTATGGATATCGAGATAGGAAGAGCGAAAACGGCGCGCCGGGCTTACGGCCTGGATGAGATCGCCATAGTACCCAGCCGGAGGACCCGCGATCCCGAAGACGTGGACATATCCTGGTCGTTGGGAGACCTGCACCTTGACCTGCCGTGCCTGGCCAGCGCCCTGGACGCTGCCGTTGACCCGGTGACGGCCGGGATTATCGGGGAACTCGGGGGCCTGGCCGTGATGAACCTGGAGGGCATCCAGACCCGCTACGAGGACCCAGGCCCCGTCTTCGAGGAGATAGCCAGCCTCCCGGAGCAGAAGGCCACGCGGGTGATGCAGGACATCTACCTTGAGCCCATCAAGGAAGAGTTGATCTTCCGGCGCGTGCAGGAGATCAAAGACAAAGGCGTCATAGCCGCCGCCTCCCTGACGCCCCAGAAGGTGGAGAAATACCACCGGGCCGCCATCGAAGCGGGGCTGGACGTGCTCGTGATCCAGGGCACCGTCGTCTCCGCCGAGCACGTCTCCCAGAGCGTCGAACCCCTCAACCTGATGGAGTTCGTGCCGTCCCTGAACGTCCCCGTCGTGGTAGGTGGCTGTGCCAGCTACTCCACGGCGCTGCACCTCATGCGGACCGGCGCGGTTGGCGTGCTCGTCGGGGTGGGACCCGGGCGCATCTGTACGACGCGCGGTGTGATCGGGGTCGGCGCCCCGCAGGCGACCGCCATCTCCGACGCGGCGGCAGCCCGCACCCGCCACTACATGGAGACCGGCGAGTACGTGAACGTCATCGCCGACGGTGGGATGCGCACGGGCGGTGAGATCGCCAAGGCCATAACCTGCGGCGCCGACGCCGTGATGCTCGGGAGCGCCTTCGCCAAGGCCGAGGAATCTCCGGGACGAGGCTATAGCTGGGGAATGGCGACCTTCCACCCGACGCTGCCGCGTGGGACGCGCATCCAGACCACCACAACGGGCACGCTGGAGGAGATCCTGACCGGCCCCGCCCGAGAGAACGACGGGACGTTGAACCTCATGGGCGCGTTGAGGACCAGCATGGCGACCACCGGCTACCAGAACATCAAGGAGTTCCAGAAAGCCGAGATCATGTACGCCCCCTCCCTCGCCACCGAGGGCAAGCTGGAACAGCGCACCCAACGGGTTGGGATGGGCAGCTAGCGAGGCTTGGTCGGGAAGTACGACATCGTCGAGTTCGTCGAAGCTGACGCCCCGATAACAGAGCCCGTAACCAAGTTCGGCGGCCAGCCGGTCTGGCTGAAGGAGCCGGAGTGGCCTTTGAGCCGGGAGCTCGGCGAGCAGATGCAGTTCATCTGCCAGATAACCCTCGATCCGGAACTGCTAGGTGTTACGCCTGGCAGGATGGCCCACCTCTTCGTGACCGGAGAAGAAGAGAGGGGCTTCATGACCGCCACCTGGGATCCGGACGGCGGTGAGAACGCCGTCATCGTGCAACCAGGAGACGCGAACGGCGCGGAGATCGTGCCGGAGGCCGAAGGGCCATCACTCTACATGCTCGTGAACGGCCGCGACTGGCAGGAAGGCGCCGCTCCGTGTGAGTACGCCGTGGACCTCGAACCCGGCGAAGACACGGAATACGTGGACGAGGACGAGCGGTCGCAATGGAGCGAAGAGGACTACGATTCCTACTGCGACGCCCTGGATGGCAACAAAGTCGGGGGCACTCCGGTCTTCATCCAGAGCGACGAGTTCCCGGAGGGTGGCCCCTGGCGCCTGCTGTTGCAGCTCGACTCCATGGAGGTTCCGTTCCACGTCAACTTCGGGGATGCGGGCATGGGCTACGCTTACATCTCCGAAGATGGAGAGAGCGGGAAGTTCTTGTGGCAGTGCTACTAGATAGGGAGGCAGGCGACACTTGATCCTGGTCCTCGACTTCGGCGGACAGTACTCGCAACTCATCGCCCGGCGGGTGCGCGAATGCCGCGTGTTCTCGGAGATGATCCCCTACGACACACCCGTCGATGAGATCCAGGCGAAGAACCCCGAGGGCATCATCCTCTCCGGCGGCCCCAACTCCGTCTATGAGGACGGCGCGCCGCGGGTAGACCCAGAACTGTTCGACCTCGATGTTCCGGTACTCGGCATCTGTTACGGGATGCAGCTCATGGCGCTCACGCTCGGCGGCGAAGTTGGGGCCGTCCAGATCCGGGAGTATGGCCGCTCCGACCTGCGGGTCACGGACCACGACGGCCTTTTCGCCGGCACGCCCGAGGAGCAGAAAGCCTGGACCAGCCACGGCGACGCCGTGTTCGCCGCCCCCGAAGGTTTTCGCGTGATCGCCGAGACGCCCTCCGTGCCGATTATCGCCTTCGAGGAGCCGGAGAGAGGCCGGTTCGGGGTGCAGTTTCACCCGGAAGTGCGGCACACAGAGTACGGCATGGAGATCCTCAAGAACTTCCTCTACGAGGGTTGCGGATGCGCGCCGGACTGGACGCCGGTCAACATCATCACAGACGCGGTGGAGAAGATAAGGGCGCAGGTCGGTGACGCAAGGGCGATCTGCGGTCTCTCCGGCGGCGTGGACTCCTCGACGGCGGCGATGCTCGTATATCGGGCCATCGGGGACAACCTGACGTGCGTCTTCGTGGACCACGGGCTACTGCGCCAGAATGAGGCGGAGCAGGTCGTCCAGGCTTTCGGGGAGAACTCCGACGTGCCGCTCGTCCACGTTGACGCCAGGGGCCGCTTCCTGGGCAAGCTCGCGGGCGTCACCGACCCGGAGGGTAAACGCAAGATTATCGGCGAGGAGTTCATCCGCACCTTTGAGGAGGAGGCAGGCAAGATCGCCGAAGACGCCACCTTCCTGGTGCAGGGCACGCTGTACTCGGACGTGATCGAAAGCGGCACCCGCGACGCCGCGAAGATCAAAAGCCACCACAACGTCGGTGGCCTGCCCGAGGTGATGGACCTCGACTTGGTGGAGCCGCTGAGAAACCTCTTCAAGGACGAAGTCCGCGTCGTGGCGGCGGAACTTGGGATGCCGGAACGTCTGGTGTGGCGCCAGCCGTTCCCTGGGCCGGGACTCGCCATCCGGGTCATCGGGGACGTGACGGCGGAGCGGCTTGAGATACTGCGCCGGGCGGACTTCGTCCTGCAAGATGAGATCCGGAACGCCGGCCTCTACCGCGACCTGTGGCAGAGCTTCGCCGTCCTGCCCGCCATCCACTCCGTCGGCGTCATGGGCGACGCCCGCACCTACGCCTACCCGGTAGTCATCCGGGCCGTCACGAGCGACGACGCGATGACTGCGGACTGGGCGCGGCTCCCGCACGAGCTCCTGGAGAAGATCTCGAACCGCATCATCAACGAGGTCCCTGGCGTGAACCGCGTCGCCCTAGACATCACGAGCAAACCGCCCGGCACCATAGAGTGGGAGTGAGGAGGCTTCAGGTCATGGGTTTCAGGCATCAGCAACAACTGCTCGGCCTGAAATCCCGGTGCCGGAAACGAGACGGATGCGGCCACACTAATCTTTTGATCTTCGACGATGCAGATGCGAGATCACGCTACGGCGAGAAAACCTGAAGCCTGACATCTGATGCCTGAAACCTTCAAACTAATGACCTTCAACGTTCGCGGCTCTCAGCACAAGGACGGCGAGAACGTCTGGAACAAACGCGCTCCGTTGAACGTGCGCACCATCGAAAGATATGCGCCGGACCTGATCGGCTTCCAGGAGCATCAGGTCGGCAACCGGAAAGTCCATGACGCGAAGCTGGATGGCTACGAACGTATCTCCGGCCCACGATACGAGAACCGCGAGCCCCACGCCCACAACGCGATCTACTGGCGGACAGACAGGATGGAACTGGTCGAGAGGGGCGGCTTCTGGCTTTCGGAAACCCCCGGAGAGTACTCCCGTTCCTGGGACGCCCGCCACGTCCGCTCCGCCAACTGGGCTCGCTTCCGGGTGCTCTCCGGCGGCGCTGAGTTCGTACATCTCAACACCCACCTCGACCACATCAGCGGGCGGGCACGGCAGCAGGGCGCGAAGCTCATTCTGCGCCGGCTTGACGAGTTGGGGGATGGGCTTCCCGTCGTGCTGACCGGGGATTTCAACTGCGACCCCGGCTCCACGACC